>Ga0310811_10002280_pt1 | contig 23921 bp, 25 predicted proteins | sample YCmetagenome_FD_207642 | JGI IMG/M metagenome (GOLD analysis project Ga0310811, IMG submission 207642) | Soil microbial communities from experimental microcosm in Duke University, North Carolina, United States - YC | ecosystem: Engineered > Artificial ecosystem > Soil microcosm > Unclassified ... | reverse complement strand
CAAGGAGTTCAAACGCATCGCCATGCGCTCAGACAAGACGGATCAGGCCTTTAGCGCCATGATCCATCTCGTCGCAGCCATCATCAATTCACGATGATTCCCAACAGGCCCCAAAAAAGAAGCCCTTACTTACTGCTGCACCAGCCCAATCACCGTAGTCTGTGGCGGCATATTTGCCCGCAGGGTTGGCCAGCGCGTGGCCGGCGCGCCAAAGCTGGCCTGCGGCGTGGCGCCGGGATGCCGCGCCACGCTGAAAATCGTTCTGGTGTTCGAGTCGAACGCCGCGCCGCCGATGGCAGCGCCGATCGGCGCCAGATAGGCCGCGCTGAGCAGGAACCGGTTCGGCCCGGTGGTCTGCAGAGTGAACAGCCCGTCCGCCGTGTCGGACACGTGCCCCCTCTGGTCGGTGCCGATCCAGAGCTGGCCGTAAGGATCGAGATTCAGCGTGCGCGGGTTCTTCAACCAAGCGGTCGAACCGGCACCATATTGGGTGAGCGGCGCGGTCGCCGGGTTGCCGGCAACGAGCGCCAGCCTGCCGGCGAAGCTTTTGGCCGTCACATCCCCATTGGGCGGCGTGAAAAACAGAATATGGCCGTTATCATCGCCGGTCCGGGGATTTAGCGCATCGGCCGAATCGCGGGCCGGGTTGCCGCGGCAGGCGAGATAGAGGCCGCTATTGCCGGGCGCGATGGCGATGCCGCCAGGCCCGTCGAACCGTGAGCCGCCTTGGTTGGCGGCGGCGCTCACCGTGGCGACGAGGGTGGGAATGTCGGTGCCGAGATCTACCCACTCGATGCCGCTGCCGTTGATTTGCGCCACGGACAGTGTGCCGGCATCCAGGGCTGACCCGTCGGTCGCGGCCGCAGCGGAGATGAAGCGGAACAAGAAACCGGCAGGATCGTCCTGGCTCATGAACACCACCGCACGGCCGTCCGGTGTGGTGGTCAGGGCGATTCCGGCCCGCGCGAAGCGGCCGAGCCCCGTACGTTTGACCGGGAACGCGCCGGGATCGAACGGGTCGAATTCCGCCACCCAGCCGAAGCGCGGGCCGTCAGCCGGGTCGCCATAGCCGTAATCGGTTGACGCCAGCCTTGTCAGCCAGGGTGTGACCCTGCCTTCGGCCAGCAAAGCGGTGCCCCAGGGAGTGGCGCAGCCAGCTTGCGGTGCGAGCACGCCTTGCACCGTGCTGCCGATGGCGGCGGCGACAGGGCCGGAAATCTGGCACAGCGTGCCATCGGTGATGCGCCGGTTCTGGTAACCGCCATCCACCATCATCCAGCGGCCGGACAGATATTGCAGGTTCAGCACCGTGGCGCCCTGCAGGCGCCCGGCGACGGAAGGATGGTCAATCCCGCCCGGAAACACCATGCGCGCCGGCGCGTCGGGATTGGCCAGAACCATCACCAGGCGCGGAATGCCATCCTGCGCCGGAGGCGGGCTGATCAAGGCGGTGATCGCCGCATCATAGGGAAACTGCGTGCCCGCTTGTTGCCCCGTGAGCGGATACGGGTCGAAGGGCGGCGCGTTTGGTACCACGCCGTCGCCCCAGCGGGCGATGACGAGGCGTTGAAAGTTCCCTGCTACCGTGTCGTCGCGTTTCGGCGCCTGCGGGGAGGGCGCAGGATCTATGGCCACAGCCGATTGCGCCCGCGCCGCGCCGACGAGCGCCAAGGTCGATAAGCCGCCGAGCAGGGCACGGCGGTTTATCGCGAGGTTAGAGGCCGCCATCGCTGTTGACACCGCCAATATTGTTCGAGCCGCCTTCGCCGCCCAGGCCGCTCGCGCCGCCCAGCCCGCCGGCGCCGCCGCCGAACCCGCTGGGGCCGATGCCCGGATTGTAGTGGCCCACGCCGCCGATCAGCTGCTGCACGAAGCCGGCATGGCCACCAGGCACCGGCGTCTGCGCGCTGTCCATGGCGACATGCACACCATTCTTCAGGTCGCGCTGGGTGACGGATTTCAGCACGCCTTGATCGGTGAAAGCCAGCACCACGACATGCTGCTTGTTCACGCCCAGCGTGCTGCCGATGCGCATTTTCGTCATCTGGCTCACATACACCCAGTTATTCGGCGCGAACTGTTCCTCGAAGGTCGGCGGCCCCAGCAGGGCCTGCGCATCGGCTTGGGTCGACACGCCGGGGACGAGCTGGCCGAGTTGCTGTTGCGAAATGGCGATGCCGCGATATTGCGGCGGGGCTGAGAACAGGGCGCAGCCCGGAAGGGCGAGCAGAGCGCAGAACAGGCCGAGCATGGGCAGCGGGGCAGGGCGCACGGGAAATCCTTCGAGACGGTAATCCACGGTTGGGTCTCACGGCTGGGGCTTACGTGTCAATGTGGCCTGTCTATATGAGAGTTATGGAGCAGGTTTTCAGCCGGACGATCAGGGCCGGACATATTAAAGAGACGGCGCAGGAGCATGTGGTGGTGGCCGACGAGGCCGCCCGGGCGGCTTTGGCGGCGGCGTACGGGCTCAAGGGAATCGCGTTGCTGCGCGGCACCTTCGTGCTGCGGCATGAGCGGGCTGGGGTCATTGCCGCCACGCTGGAAATGCAGGCGAAGGTGACGCAGACCTGCGTGGTCACGCTGGAGCCCTTTGAGGCGCGGCTCGAGGAGCGCAGCGTGCTCCGATTCGTGCCGGCACGCAGCTTGCCGGAGGAAGAGGAGGAACTGGATCCCGAAAGCCTCGAAGGGCCGGATGAAATCCCTTATGTAAATGACGTGATCGATCTCGGCGCCGCCCTCGCCGAGCAATTGGCCCTGGCGCTCGATCCGTACCCGCGCAAACCCGGCGCCGAGCTGCCGGAGGAATATCGGGGCGAGCAGGACAACCCGTTCGCGGCGCTGGCGGCCAAGTTGGGCAAGCCGAAGAGCTAGACGAAAGAAAAGGGCCGCTTTTTGAAAAAAGCGGCGCAAAAACTTTTTTGAAACTGGGCCCGTGGCGTTGAAACCGGCGCAGGCCCAAATTAACAAAGTTTTTTTGCTACTTTTTGTTCACAAAAAGTAGCCTTCCCCCTTACTCTTTGGCGTGGTCGCGGGTGGCGAAGGCTTTCTCGTATTCGTTGGCCGGTATGACTTGCGGCACGGCGATGGCTCTGCTACGCCGCGCGACTGTATCGTTTTCTATGTCCTTTTAAGGTGTCTAGCAGCCATGGCCGTTCCTAAACGTAAAACTTCCCCGTCGCGCGCCGGCATGCGCCGCAGCCACCAGGCCCTGCGCGCCGAAGCTCACGCGGAATGCGCCAATTGCGGGGAGCTGAAGCGCCCGCACCATGTGTGCAGCCATTGCGGCCATTACGACAATCGCGAAGTTGTCGCCTCTGGCAAGACTGCCAAGGGTGTTGTTCGCGTCTAAACGCGTTATGCTGACGACTCCGGCAGCGGGAACCGTCCTCAAGGGTATGCAATGAGCCGGAACCAGATACTGGCCGTGGATGCCATGGGTGGGGACCACGCGCCGGCAGCGATCATCGCCGGGCTGGATTTGGCTGCCGAGCGGCATCCGCAGGCGGCCTTTCTCCTGTTCGGTGACGAAACGGTTTTGCGACCGCTGGTGGATAAGACCAAGCGGCTGCGGAACCAGGCCACCTTGCGCCATGCAGCGGAGGCCGTGGGCGGCGACATGAAGCCGACCGTGGCGCTGCGCCTGCGCGATTCCTCCATGCGCCGGGCCATCGATGCGGTGCTGGACGGTGAGGCCGCCGGCGTGATCTCGGCCGGCAATACCGGCGCGCTGCTCGCGCTTTCGAAAATTGTCCTGAAGACCTTGAAGGGCATTGACCGCCCGGCGATGGCGGCGATCGCCCCTTCGTCGAAGGGCGATGTGGTCATGCTCGACCTGGGCCTGAATGTTGTTTGCGATGCCCGGAACCTGGTCGAATTTGCCCTGATGGGGCAAATGTTCGCGCGCATTGTGCTGGGCCTGCCATCGCCCAGTTTTGGCCTGCTGAACATCGGTTCCGAAGAGGGCAAGGGCCACGAGACATTGCGCCTGGCCGCTTCCACCTTGCGCGAAAGCCCGATCGGCAAGCAGTTTTACGGGTTCGTTGAAGGCCACGACATTGCTGCCGGCACGGTGGATGTGGTGGTGACCGACGGCTTTACCGGCAATGTGGCGCTGAAGACCGGGGAGGGGGCGCTGAAGCTCGTCGGCGAGTTGTTGAAGCGCGTTTTCACCGCCGGCCCCTTCGCGCGCGCCGGCTATGTCCTCGCCCGCGGCGGCCTCAACCGCCTGCGCGAATGGCTCGACCCGCGCCGCTATAATGGCGCGGTGCTGCTCGGCCTCAACGGCGTGGTGGTGAAATCCCATGGCGGCACGGATGCGATGGGCTTCGCCCATGCCGTGGACGTCGCGCTCGACATGATCAGCAACGATTTTAATCGCCGTATTGCGGAAGGCTTGGCCGCCATGGACAGTGCACTGCTCTCCGCCGAACCGGAAACCAGCAATCATGACTGAGCCGCGCCGCGCTGTTCTGGCCGGGACAGGGGCGTACCTGCCGGAGCAGATCGTCACCAACGCCGAGATGGCCCAACGCGTCGATACGTCGGACGAATGGATTACCGAGCGCACCGGCATCCGCCAGAGGCATTTCGCGGCGCCCCATGAGACGGCGGCCTATATGGGGGCGGCCGCGGCACGCCGCGCCCTGGAACAGGCTGGCATGGCGCCCGAGGAAGTCGGCGCCATCATTGTTGCGACCTCCACCCCGGACCAGGCTTTCCCGGCCACCGCGGTGCACATTCAGGCCGCGCTCGGCGCCAAAAACGCCTTCGGCTTCGATCTCGCCGCCGCTTGTTCGGGGTTCATTTACGGGCTTTCCACGGCCGATGCGATGATCCGCGCCGGCCAGGTGAAGGCGGTGCTGGTGATCGGCACGGAAGTCTATTCGCGCATCATGGATTTCAACGACCGCACCACCTGCGTGTTGTTCGGCGACGGGGCCGGCGCGGCTTTGCTGCGCGCCGATGAGAGCGGCAGCGGTGCTGGGCTGCTTTCCACCCATCTGCATGCCGACGGCACCCTGGCGGACATCCTCTATGTTGACGGCGCCACGGGCCAGCGCGACAAACCTGACCATCTGGTCATGAACGGGCGTGAGGTGTTCCGCCACGCGGTGACGTTGCTGGCTTCCGCCGTCAACGAAGCTTTGGCGGCAAACAATCTGCGGCCGGAGGATATCGATTGGCTGGTGCCGCATCAGGCCAACCGGCGGATCATCGACGGTGTCGGCCGCAAGCTGGGGCTGCCGGCGGAGCGGGTGGTCGTTACTGTGGACCAGCACGCCAATACGTCGGCGGCCAGCATTCCCTTGGCATTGGACCAGGCGCGCCGCGACGGGCGCATCCGGCCCGGCCAGCTGGTGCTGCTGGAGGCGCTGGGCGGCGGTCTTACCTGGGGGTCCGCGCTGCTGCGTTTATGACCAAATCGTAAATCGGGTTGACCCCCGAAAAACGCGTGCTAATCTTTGAAAATGAACACTTTGACGCGCGCGCAGCTCACTGAGGCGATCTACGCTACCGTTGGTTTGTCGCGTAACGAATCTGCCGATCTTCTGGAGTTGATGCTGACCCGCATCTCCGATGCGCTGACGGTTGGTAAATCCGTAAAAATCAGCGGGTTCGGGACCTTTTCTGTGAGGCAGAAGGGACGGCGCATTGGCCGTAACCCGAAGACGGGCGTGGAAGTGCCCATCTTGCCGCGCCGGGTGCTGGTGTTCCGTCCTAGCCAGATGCTGCGCGAGGCGGTGAACGCCGCGCCGGCTTCGGCCCATCAGGATTGACCTTATTTTATGGTAGATGACGATTTTCCGGGCGACGAGGAAGAATTTCCCGACGCCCATCCGGAGGCGCCGCGCGGGAAGCCGCGCAAGACGGCAGACGCGTTTCGCACCATCAGCGAGGTCGCGGACGAATTGCATGTGCCGCAGCATGTTCTGCGTTTTTGGGAAACCAAGTTTCCGCAGGTCCGGCCGCTGAAGCGCGGTGGCGGTCGGCGCTATTACCGGCCCGAGGACGTGCTGCTGCTGCGTCGCGTGGCCGATCTGCTCTATACCCAGGGTTACACGATCAAGGGCGTGCAGCGCCTGCTGCGCGAAGGCGGCGGGGCTCTGCACGAGCATATTCCGCCCGCCTCTGAGGAGGAGCGTCAGGCCGCCGCCGCAGAGCGCCATAGCGGCGCCGCCGAAGCCGCGCCCAGAAGGCCGCATGTGCCACCGCAACCAGAGATGCCGGGGCTGCTGCCGGAGCCCGAACCCGAAGATATGCTGGAGGAGCCGCGCCAAGCTCCGAGCCGCGCCCCGAGCCGGCAGAAAATCGAGCAGGAAAACGAGCGGCTCCGCACCTTGCTCACCGAAACGCTGCAGGCGCTGGAAGAACTGCGCCGGATGATCGGCTGAGCGGGATTCGGCTCAGGTAAGGAAAAGAAGGACTCCTTTTTGTGAACAAAAAGGAGCAAAAAAAACTTTTTTAAATTGAGCCTGTGGCGTTTCAGCGCCACCGGCTCCCACGAGCGAAAGTTTTTGCGCCGCTTTTTTCAAAAAGCGGCATTCTTTCTTTTCTGCGCGATCCGAGGCCGGCGCCTCTTGGCCTGCGGCGCCAGAGTTGCTACAGGCTCCACACGATCGGAGCGTAGCGCAGCCTGGTAGCGCATCAGTCTGGGGGACTGGGGGTCGTGGGTTCGAATCCCGCCGCTCCGACCAAACATGAACAGATTAATCGGTTGTCTGCATTCTGGCCTTAGGGCTTTAGCCTGGGCGTATTGCCCAGACCCGTGCACCGGCGACATCGCCCCTTGAAGGTGTTACCAATCGGGCGGCCAGCAAACGCATTCTTGGTTTGAGTTACAGGCGGTGCGGTGAACACCATTCGGCGCGATTTGAGCAACGGGCGAAACTGGGTGGTTTGGAGCATCCCGCAGCTCTACCAGGCAATGGATGGCATTTCACCACGTTGACGGGAGGGAAATTTTCCCGTTGGCAAGCCGCCGGACGGTAGTCCATTTGAATGTCGTAATTGCATGGTGGCTGGGATTGGTTCTGGTGTGGCGGGCGGTACTCCAGGACGGAATGTGGGCGGACTGGTGCTGTACTGTCGGCGCCAGGCTTCGGTGAGGATTTTGGCCTCCCTTAGCGCGTCGGAGATTTCGTCATAGAGCAGCTCGTCCCGCAGGCAAGCATATCAAACGTCTGAGGTCATCGTGACGTCCTCGAGGGTGGTCAGGCGGTTCTGCATCTTGAAGGAAAATAGCTTATCTAGTGACAAACGGTTGTACTGTACGTGATGGCCGCGTGTGGCGTCTGCCAGCAACAACCCGGTCGTCCTGGCCAGCCGGGCATTGGAAGCAGCGAAGACGTTCTGCAGTCCCTCCTTGAGAGCAGGCGAGAGGTCACTCGCTGTTGCTCTGCCCTCTGCCGGGCAGGACGCCGAACAGGTTGGTATGTGCCTACGCATATCGAGGACGCGATGACCCCTCCAGCGGCATTATGGAGTAACATTGCAGTTCCCGGGATCATCACCCTCAGTGGCGGCGCGACCACCATGCCTTCATGTTGGTGACGTCGAACGGTGTGGCGACAATGGATTCCATTCCTGGTTGCAGGAAGCGCTTGGTTTTATTATTTAGACATACTTATGGCGATGTTCGTGTCGCAAGTAGCTTGTTTAAGGTTGTCATGAGGTTGTTGCTTTGACTATCCATCTAATATCCGTCCATTTTCCTAAGGCTGGCGGATCTTCAATTCGAAGTTCTCTATTTGAAGCGTTCGGACACGAAAATTGTCTGATGAAATACGATGAAGATCCAATGGATCCTTCTAATCCATACTGGACCTACCCAGAATATTTCCGCGATAACCGACCAAAGACGATTGCGCCGTTCAAGGTTGTGCATGGGCACTTCCATATTCAGAAATATGAAAACATTTCCCGGGCTATTCGCATCGTCATGCTGCGGGATCCTGTCGATAATTTGTTGTCAATTTTTTTCTTTTGGAAAAATCTTTTTGAGGCGGGGGTTTCTGGGCACGGTCTATATGAATTTGTCCGGAAGGAACGTCTCTCTATTCTAGAGTTCGCACAGATCCCGCGAGTGAAGAACCTTATGTCGGAAACCTATTTTGGCGGTTTTGATATGGGAAGATTTGATATCATTGGAACTCATGATCAAAGAAAGTCATTTTTTGACGCTCTATCCATGTCTCTTGGCATGTCTTTTTCAACCATGAAGCGGGAAAATATCACGCCGTTGTCGGAAGAGCGAGGTAACATCATGTCAGATAGGAGAACTATGCTAAAACTTCGGAATACGCTCGCCGATGATATCCGTTTTTATGAACATTTTTCGGCCAAGAAATCGCAGTTGCGACGTTTCATCTCTATACCGTTTAAATTTGTCGGCAGGTAATCCTTCGGACTGTGCGCGATCAGAGAAGCCAGACGCTGGGATTCTTCCAATGCTGTTAGGGGCGCGGTTCGGCGGCCAGCGCGAGCGGCCGCGCGAAGATCGCGCGCAAACTTTCATCATCGCGGTTCTTGCGGCCGATGTCGCGGATGACGCGGCCAAGCTGGGTGCGCAGGGCGCGGTTGGCGCGCTTGAACTGCTTGGTATGGACGAAGCGCTGGTGACGGATCAGGGCGATCTTGCCGACGCGCGCGTAGGATTGACGAAGCGTCACGCCGTGCTGGTGCGCGAGCCGCACCAGGCACGCTCGTGCGCGATGCAGCAGCTTGGCGTCGGTCGGGAAGGCGATCGCCTTCGGTTGCACCGTGGTGTCGACGATGACGCGGGTGAAGTCCGCCGGCTTGGCCGCCCCCAACCTGGTCGCGGCGTGCAGGCTCTCCTGCAGCAGGGCGGTGAGCTTATCTTCCCCCATGCGCTGGCGCCAACGGGTGAGCGAGGAACGGTCGATGGGCAGACGGTGGCAGAAAAACTCCTCGCCGCAGAGCAGCTGATAATACGGGTTCTCCAGCCAGCGCTCACACAGCACCTCGTCAGACAGGTTGTGCATGTGCTTGAGGATGGCGAGCCCGGCCATCAGCCGGGTGGGGAGCGGTGGCCGGCCAGGCCGATCGGTGTAGACCGCACCCAGCCGCTGCGCGAGGAAGTCCCAGTCGATCGTCCGCGCCAGCTTCACCAGTGCATGGCCGGGATCAACGATCTGCTCCAGCCGGGACCGCAGGAGACCGTGCTGGCCGCTGTCGCGTCGCTCCTTGGGGCGCATCACCTTGCTCCGAACGGCCTGGAGCGTAGCGAATCACACCTCACCGCGTCGGATCAATTTGCAAGCAAACGGGCCGAGACGCACCGGATTCCGGCAGATGCCGTTACTCGCCAACGTCGGAAATCCTTTGGCCGATCAAGGGATTCCGGATTCTTCACGGGCGACTAATTGGCTCTTGGTTGGTCCTGCCCACGCACATCTTCTCACTCCCCAGGAATCGTGGCTCACCATCGGTGGTGTACTAATGCTTCACACACCTATTGAAAAATTAGGATCGTTCTGATGAAGGTTGACATTATGATATGGGTCGCGCCGCAAATAGTGCGGATGCTTTTCAAAAAGACGGAGCCGATCGGCGGTCAGCCGCTGCATTTTTTGTTCGTTTTCATGATCGTTGCCGCGCGTTAGCGACTCATGATGAAAAAGTTCAACCGCTGAACAAACCACATTGAACAGCCCGTGCTGCAGCACCCTGAAGCATAGTTCGACATCGTTATAGGCAACAGGAAAAGCTTCATCAAAACCGCCTATTCGATCGAATTTCGAACGCTCGATCATCAGGCACGCCCCCGTCACCGCAATCCAGTTATGTTCCAAAAGATTTCGATTAAAGTAACACGGATCACGTGCATCGGAGAGCAGGAAGGCATGACTTGGGCCGCACGCAAGATTTACGACGCCGGCGTGCTGAATTTTCTGCCCCTGCGGATATAACAGCTTCGCCCCTACCGCCCCGATATGATCAAGCTGGGCATACCCCGCCATGGTTTCGAGCCAGAATGGTGAGATGACCTCCGTATCGTCATTCAAAAACAACAAAATGCTGCCCTTGGCAGCACGCACGCCGATATTATTGATCTCCGAATAATTAAATGGTGCGTCATGCTGTATAATATGTATCTTGGGTGACACCTGCAGAGTCCGCAGAATTTCCAGAGTAACTTCGTCAGTTGAGCCATTGTCGAGGACAATGATTTCAACGTTCGAATAGGTCGACCGGCCAACGATGGTGTCGACGCAACGCTTCAAGACGATTCCATTATTTTTGCTGGGTATAATGATCGATATCAGAGGTTTCCCCCGAAGTGCATAGTGGATACGAAAATATCCAGGTAATTCCGTTACGGCCTGAACCGTGCCGACATGCCGCCGACGTTCGAGAGCCGCAACACGCGCACGGCGGGCCGCATCTACGGCATAAGGCTTGGCGGTTATATCACGAGCAGCCGATGAAGGAATCATGCGCCAGTGATAAAGAACCTTAGGAATATGGGAGATGCGTTTGGCCTTTTCGGTGACGCGCAGGACAAAATCCCAGTCCTGACTCCCATCGAAATCTGACCTAAGTCCTCCCACATCCTCTGCTAATGTTCGGCGAACGCATGAAACATGGCACGTATACATCGTGCTCATGAGCGTGTCTGGCGACCAGTCGGGTTTGAAGAACGGTTGCTCATATCCACCATCTGGACGGATCTTGTCTTCATCGCTGTAAACATAATCGGCGTCCTCCGCCTCTATGCAACGCGCCAATTCGAACAAACAGTCATGCGTCAGCTCATCGTCATGATCGAGGAAGACGATATATTCGCCGCTTGCCTTTGCGAGTCCTGCATTGGTCGCGCCCGAGATTCCGAGATTGGCGTTCAGTAATATCGTCTTTATGCGTCGATCAGTCAGCCCCCCTAAAGACTCCCGCACGGATTTTTCAGGACTGTTATCATCGATGAGCACCAACTCCCAGTATTCGTACCATTGGGACAGGACGGACTCCACCATCTTTGAGAAGAGTTCGGCTGGTGTATTGTACAACGGCACTACGATGGTGAATGTTGGCCGATGCGTCATCCGGGCGATGATTGTTTCAAGGTCGTCAGGCTTCTTCCGCGGGACGAATGTGTAACCCCCCAGATTTCCAAGAAGTGGCGCAGCCTCCAAATCTACAGGGGACCTATAACGCAGGTAATGTTTATATGATTCCGGACGTGCGGCAACGGATGCCAATTTCCGTAGAGTCCCCACAAAGCCACGACGCTGCAGCTGAAGGAGCAGAAGACTTACAGTGCCGCGGACAAAGCGGCCGCTCTTACGCAAGCTTCCGCTCCAGCGTGTTTTGAGGGTCACGGGCGCATCCAGTCGCCAAATCGTTGATGTGTTAAGCGCCTGCTTCTTTTGGTTCAACGATACAATCCTTTGTTGAGCCTATACCGGCTGCTGCTGTGTCTATGTCCAATGCGTTTGGCAAGACTGACAGTGGTAAGCTAAGTATCTTGTAATGATTGGATAATTTTGAATTGTTAACGGTCGTCTAGATAAGAACTGGCCGGCAGCGGGCATTAGGCACTTCGCTGCTAAGTCATCATAACGCTAGCCTATCTTAGATCCGCCACATTGCCAAGACGTGCGAGCGGGCGCATTGAAGCGCCGTGGGCCGTTCCGACGGTGATCCAGGCGTATTCGGCTAACAGCAAAACGCCAGCAGAGTGTCCCTCAGTACGCCGGAATCCCGCGGGCTGAAAAAACATATGAGTTGGCGACTCATCAGAGGATGACTTTTGACTTATAAAAGGCTGAATATGGGCATCGCGGCCGATGGTTGCCGGACGGGCAAATTGCGCCGGGCAAATTGCCCGTCTAAACCTCATCGCGACACTCCGTTTAATCGCAACGTTCGTTGAAATAAAATGTGATAATTATGGGGAAATTTTCCGCTGTGCCAGAAACTGACACTTGTTTGCCATCGGCGGTTGTTTTGGCCGAACCACAACGCTTGGCCTGGCCGCCACCGTGGGTGGGCCATATACCGTTTGCCTTCTGGGTTATGGAGAACATCCGCCCACAGCTTCTGGTTGAGTTGGGGACCCACACAGGTAACTCCTACTGCGCTTTCCTGCAGTCGGCCATCGCTTGCAACCTGCCGCTTAAGGCGTATGCCGTGGACACGTGGGAAGGAGATGCGCATGCTGGCTACTATGGCAACGAGATTTACAATGAATTGTTGACATATCACGATCCGCTTTATGGCGGAATCTCGCGTTTGCTTCGTATGACGTTCAACGAGGCGCTGGACCTTTTTTCGGACGGCTCTGTCGATCTACTGCACATTGACGGCTTGCATACCTACGACGCCGTCCAAAACGATTTCACCAATTGGCTGCCTAAGATGAGCCGGCGCGGCGTGATTTTAATGCACGACATCAACGTGCGCGAAGATGATTTCGGGGTGTGGAAATTCTGGGAGGAGATATCTTCCCGTTACCCGGCTTTCGCCTTTGATCATTCCAACGGACTGGGCTTGCTCTATGTTGGTAGCGAGCCGATGGCGGACAGCCTGCAATGGTTGATGCTCGAGGTGAGCAGCAGCCCTGAACGACTTACGGGGGTCCGGCGCTTTTTTGCGCGTCTGGGAATGGGCTTGGCCGATCGGGTTTTGTCACAGCACCGCGCTCACCTGGTGGCGGAATCCGAACGGGAACGCGCCCGCGTGCTTGCGGAAGCCGAGCAGGAGCGAACTTTCCTGCTCGTGGAATCCGAACAGGAACGAGCGCGCCTGCGTGCGGAATTCGAACAGCGACAAACCGGCCTGCTCGCGGAATTTGAACAGGAACGAGCCCGTCTACGTGCGGAATTCGAACAGCGGCAAACCCGCCTGCTCGCGGAATTTGAACAGGAACGAGCCCGTTTATTGGCAACATCCCAGGCCGATGAAAACCGCCTCCAAGCCATGATTGAGGAGCGTGACAAGCGGCTTTCGGACCTCTATGGCTCATCCTCATGGCGGCTCACGGCTGGCCTGCGCCGTATCAAACAGGCGCTGGGGAAAGGGTAAGCACATTTAAGTCGAAGCTGTCTCGATTGGTGCAGGTCATTTTAAGGGCAACGAATCGCCCTCGCGATTAAATGTCCGCCTCTCACCGTAAGAAAAATTGTTGAGATAATGCCAACGCACAAAACAAGGAGATGCAAGATGCTGGTCCCGCGATGCAGGGCGGCGATACTTGTCTTACCTAGGTGACCGGCCACGACATATAACAACAGGGCAGGCAAGGACGCCAGCGTACCGAATGAGTAAGCTTGCCGCCTGATACCAGACAGGCCAAGTGCAAAAGAGGTCAAAGAAAACGGCATCACGGGCGAAACGCGGAGCAATAGAACCAGGCGCCATCCGTCTTGAGTCACGGCTTGATCGAGTTTTTTGAACATGGCGCGCTTCTCAAGCAGTTTTGTAATCTTCGGCCGGAGAGCCGAGCGCGCCAAGAGAAATGAGATTTCCGCTCCGATCACGACGCCGATTGCGGAAAGGCCGAAACCGAGCACCATGCCATAGATGGCGCCAGCGGCGATGCCGAGTAGTGACGCCGGAAGAAAACCGACGAGCGCTACAAGAGTTTGCAACCCAATGAAGATGATCCAGCCCAGTACGCCGAAATCACGCAGTTGATGAAGAACGGCGAGTACCGTTGCCGCGCGATCCCCGGCGTCGGAAAGACCATAGAACGCGACAATAAGCACACCGAAGCCGACAAAGACGATCGTCAACCGTAAGCGATTCATTCGAACTGCAGCGGCTGCAGTCCGGAACAATTCCTCTGTCATTCGGTGACCTCACCGAGCATGGCCCATGGGCGAAGACCGAGCCGGTTGAGGCGAAAACGCATCGCTGTGTCAAGAACGCCAAATCCATAGGTTATTGAACGCCGGAGATTAATCGAAGAAGCTTCCGCGAAATACCGGGTGGGACAAGAAATTTCGCCAAACTTGAATCCAGCGTGAATCGCTTGAGCAATCATTTGATTGTCAAAGACGAAGTCATCTGAACAGCGATCGAGTGGCAGACTTTCGAGAACGCGTCGCGACCAAGCGCGGAACCCCGAATGATACTCCGAGAATTTTTGTCCGAGAAGCACATTCTCAACAAAGGTAAGGCCACGATTGGCTACATATTTCCAGATCGGCATCCCACCTGACAGAGCGCCGCCGCCGAGAATACGGGAGGCGAGTACCGCATCGTAATGACCCGAAACGATCATAGCGGCCATGGCCGGCACCAACTTTGGCGAGTACTGATAGTCAGGGTGCAGCATAACAATGATGTCCGCTCCCCGCGCCAACGCAGCAGCGTAACAAGTTTTTTGATTGCCTCCGTAACCCTTGTTTTCCATGTGCACGATCGTATGGAGGCCCAGAGATTCCGAGAGCCGGACGGTTTCGTCCCGGCTGCAATCGTCGGTGAGAATGAGATCATCGACCACGCTTCGGTCGATTTCGCCGACAGTTCTGGCCAGCGTTCGCGCTGCATTGTATGCCGGGAGAACGACCGCGATTCGATGATTGCCTAACATAAGATATCAAACACCATTTCTAGGAAAACGTTAAAAGGCCAGAAAAATTTATCACGCTTAGCTTATTTCTTGTTCAATACCATATAGCCATCAGGTCGGGTCGGAAACACAATTCTTGTGCCTGCCGGCGCTCTCTCAAACGCCTCAGCATGTTGTCTGAAGTTGGTTTTGGCAATATACGGGTAAGTATGGTCCACAGGGATCCCTAAAAGCACCATAATGGAAAGAAGGAGCCTCCCGATGGAACGTAAAACGGCAGAACGATCTTGTGTCAGAACAAAAAGCGCGCCGCACCACGCCAGGATCGGAAATACGTAGTACCGGTCACCCGCGAGAGGCATTGCCATCAGCGGCCATTGCGGCGAGGTAGCTGACACCAGAGGAGCCGTAAGCGCCGAAAAAAATGACAAACTGGAAAACACTGTGGCTTTCCGCAGCAGTGTTGGTCCGCGCCAAAAAGCAACGATGCCAAGTGAAATTCCGCCAAGACATATCAAAATGGGAGTGACATCAAACTTCCATACGTCCGATGAAATCAAGACATTGATGCTGCGCATTCCGAAAATGGAACCAAAGAAAATCTGCGCGGCCATAATGCGGGCAAGGCCGGTGACGCTCGCGCCGAGCGGCGCCAATAAGCGCGCCGAAGGGTGCGTGAAAAGGAAAAACAACTGCACGAAAGAGCAAAAAGAAACGACGGCCAGCCTTAGGGCGGTGAATGATTTTTCAATTTCAAACAGCTTCCAGATCGCGATCGGTATAAGCAAAATGCAAAAAGGTCCGCTTACGCCTGATAGAAGCAGGACAATGCAGTCAAAAGTGACTTGACGTATGTTCTTTGGGCCTTCGGAGGTTAGAATCAGGAAGGAAAGAATTGCCAGGTGCCATTGGGCATCAGTCAAATTGCCGAATATCTCCCACGAATTTGGGAGAACGAGATATATTAATGCAAAAGAAAGACGACCCAGCGCGGATGGCCATGCCAAGGCCATGCGGTTGCTAACGATAAAGGCGGCCGTGATGGCTTGGATGAGAAGAGCCAAGGATGCAAACAGAAACGGAACATAAACAAGAGGTGCCGGCTGAACGACGAAAGCTGTCAGACGGGACAGCGTATTTAGATATCCGCCGTCTGGCCAAAGCAGAGATTTAATCCCATATTGATAGGCATCTGGATACCAAAGCCATCCATCTTCTCCCCACAAACCCGGGTGGAGAAGCACGACAGGCCCGTGCAAAAAAAGGATTCCAAAGAACGCCAGAAGGAGCACCGAAGTGCGAACTGGCGATTCGGCGATTTGTCTTGCTTGCGCTTCCAGAACAGTCCGTCGAGCCGTATGGATGTTCAATTGATGCATCTAATGTCACTATCCCAGGAGCGGCTGATGTCGGGCTCGCTGTACATTGCGAGCGGACGTGAATCGGATGTTATTAACTTAATATTACCCGGCTGTGCAATACTGGGCGTGGTGGAGTTTGGCGCCATCGAGCCGCGAATCGGCAGGGCGTTTGGCCGGGGCGGAGAATGATCGCCTTGGCGCCGGTCGCCGGAACCGCGGTTTTTTTCTCCGCGGGTCGAGTGGGGGCATCTTCAGCGGCGAGCGGTAACGGCCGGGGGTGTTTCGGCCGAATTACTCTATTAGATTTTACCGCCGGTGATGCCGATTTCGCGTAGCTGATCGGTCGCAGACGACGATCGGCTTGGAAACCCGTGGCCAGAGCGCCCAGTGCGGTACCGCCCGGAGATCTCGGCTGATGCTCGCAGTGACCTATGAGACAGGTTCGATATCCAGCCGTGGCGGGAAGGCTGGCACCCATTCTGAACCCGGAATCAGAGACAGGTTCGGGTTATGGAAGGGATCATTACGCATCTGCTCGCCCCAACGCAGCCGCATATGTAGGAGGTCGGCGTCCTCTTGCTCCGAACTTCCAGCATAATGGTGGCCGAACGTGACGGTCTCATGGTGGATCATCTCGACATTGCCGGCGAACACCACGGCATGCCCAAGCTTCCGTACCCGAAGGCAAAAATCAACGTCATTGAAGCCGCTAGGATATGCCTCGTCCAGACCGCCGACAGCTTCAAACACCTCACGACGGACGAGCATACAGGCCCCAGTAACTGCCGAGAACTCTTGATCCAGAATACCGCGCCAAGCGTAGCCTGGCTCACCCTTGGGGAGGTAACGGTTGGCGTGTTCGCAAGGTCCGGCAAGGCCCATGATCACCCCGCCGTGCTGCACGGTCATGCTCGGGTAATAAAGCTTCGCCCCGACAATTCCCACAGCGTCATCGGTAAAGAAGCTCAGCATTCTATCAAGCCAATCGCCCTCAAGGGGCTGGACGTCATCATTGAGAAGGCAAACGAATGCGCCCGTCGTTCGTGCGACCGCAAAATTGTTCGCAAGCGAATAGTTAAAAGAGGGGCGTTCCAAGACGTCCACGCGCACGCGTGTATCCGCACATAGCCGCGCCCGAGCCTGCAACTGCGTCTCGGTCAGGGGGCCGGTCTGCGTGACGACCACAAGCATCTCGAATGCATTGTGGAAAGTCCGGCTGAGGACTTCCGCAATGCAATTGATCGTTAAATCTGAAGCCAGTTTCGAAGGGATGACAATGCTGACCTTGCGGGATGACAGAGGTCCCGGCAGCCGCCGCACGCGCACAGGAAAGCCAGCTTCGACCACCGCCGGAATGGAGGCTTCCGCAAGACACCGTTCCACGACCCGCGTGAGATCAGCCGCAGGTGCGTCCTCCGCATCTGCCCGCCGGTGTGTCAGCACATACGGCACACGACACGGCACGTCAGTGAGGCCAAGCGTTCTGGCACGAAACCAGGCTTCGATGCGCACGCACTCGGCCCATTGATTTCCATCAATCGTAGCGGCCAAATCGCGCCTGATCAGCCAAATGCCGCGGGACAACGTGCCGGAGCATATAAGGCTTAGATTGAGCTCTGGCTTGAACATCGGATCGCTCCGGCTGCCATCTATGGCAATCCGATCCTCATCCGCCATGAGAATAGCGGGTTGTCCCCGGCGTACCGCTTCGGCGGCGAGGAGCAGCAGGGCATGTGATGGCAGAACTTCTCCCGCTTGGAGTATCGCGACGTAGTCGGTTGTTGGTACAGACCAACCAAGCGAAATGCGGGTTAGCGGCATCGCTTGTGTACGCAGGGAAGCAAGGGTCGCTGCGAAGGGAGGCGCTTCATCAGGGGCCGCGCTAAACACGAATGCTTCGATCGACAGCGTGTCAGCTTTTCCCACTACGGACCACAGCTGGGCCAACCGGTCCGCTTGCCATACGTCAAATAGGCTGGTCCACAATGCGTAGGAATTCGGCACAGGCTGCCCAATCGTCGCAGCCGCCGCCATGGCCTTGCGGACCCGCTTCACATAAGGCCCGGTCCCAACGCGCAGCGCGCGAGAGAATGCCCCTACATTCTGTAAGCAGGACAATATTCCTGCTATTGCCCGTGGCAAGGCAAGGATTGCCAAACCTATCGTATTTGGCGCTGATTGATGACCATGCAGTCTTATCGTCAGGTCTGAAATCTCGTTGTGGAAATGCACGACTAGGAATTTCAGGCCCCAGCCGGGTTGCCGGAGAGGGCGTGCCATCAACAATTCCTGCGACGCGCCCTCAGTATTGCGGGTGCCGAGCAGAAGGGTAGCGATCCACGCCGATCGCGAACCTGTGGCCTTAACCAGGAGAAGTTTCCAGCCGGGCCGCAGGGGGGGGCTGGTGCAGCCTTTATAGACGGTGGCTTCACTGGAATATCTCGGTATGTGGACGCGGACCATGGTCATCGAGCTTATGAAAGATGCTAGCAACGCAACGCCCAATCGGAAGAAGTTAAGATCGGCCAAGGTTGCCGTTAGTAGAATGTAGCTTTATCGCTGCGCGGACCCCTCGCTGAGCACATCGTCAAGCGCCGCCTGCACGAGCGGCGTGAGCGCGACCCGCCAATCGGCCAGGCGAATGCCAAAGGTTGCGAGAAGTTTCGCATTGTTGAGCCGGCTGTCCGCTGGCCGCTTGGCCGGGGTTGGCCAGTCTGCGGCCGCGATCGGCGTCAGAGACGGCTGTTTCAGGCCGAAGCGCTCGGCGTCCGTGAAGATTGCTTCCGCGAAACCGAACCAGGTCGTCTCGCCGCTGCCGGTCGCGTGGTAGATGCCACGCCAAGCGGGATCAAACCCGTTCTTCTCTATCCGGCAGGCGATGTCGAGGATCGCGCCAGCGAGATCAGGTGCTGCGGTCGGCGTACCTTTCTGGTCGGCGACGACACGCAGATCGCGCCCCGCCGCGGCGGCACCCAACATGGTGCGCAGAAAATTTTTGCCATGCGCCGCATAGACCCAGGCGGTTCGCAGGATGATCGCATCCGCGCCGCTTTCAAGCACTGCCATCTCGCCCGCGAGCTTGGAGCGCCCATAGGCGGAGGCGGGGGCAGGGGCGTCGGTCTCGATATAGGGCGCGCCTTTGGTGCCGTCGAAGACATAGTCGGTGCTGACATGGATCAGTGGAATGCCTGCTTCCCGGCACAAGGAGGCGAGCCGGGCGGGGCCGTCGCGATTGGCACGCAAGGCTGCCTCCTCGTCGGTTTCCGCGCGGTCCACCGCCGTATAGGCCGCGGCGTTGATCACCAGGCGCGGCCGCGCCGCATGAAAAGCCGCGTCCAGCGTCTCCGGCCGATCGAAATCACATTCCGGCCGGGCGGCCATCGTGGCATTGAGCCCGCGCGCCGCGGTGAGCTGCCCCAGGGCATGGCCGAGCTGGCCGGAGCCACCGGTGATCAACAGGCTTCCCATCAGGTTGCCTCCAGCGTGAACCAGCGGTCGCAGGCCGCGAGGCGCGGCAGCGCCGCGTCCTTGTCCGAGAGCAGGACGTCCGTCGGATCGACCGGCCAGGGCAAAGCCAGGTCCGGATCGTTCCAGATCACCGCCCGCTCAGCTTCGCGATCATACGGAGCCGTTACTTTATACACGACCTCGGTATCCGGCTCGAGGGTCACAAAGCCGTGCAGGAAGCCTTGTGGGATCCAGAGCTGGGCGCCGTTCTCGGCCGAGAGCGTGGCAGCGGCATGCCGTCCGAACGTGGGCGAACCATGCCGGATGTCCACCGCTACGTCCCAGACCGCACCGCGCACCACGCGCACGAGCTTGCCCTGAACATTGGGCGCGATCTGGCAGTGCAGGCCACGGATGGTGCCCCGCTTGGCCGAGTAGGAATGGTTGTCCTGCACGAAGTGCTCGGTGAAATTGTGCTGCGCCAGCTTGGCCCCGTTCCAGGTCTCGGAGAACCAGCCACGGGCATCCGCGAAGCGGGGCGGCGTGATCAGCATCACGCCCGGGATCGACAGTTCTTCGATGAACGCGGTCATTCATGCACCCCATCGGCGATCTCATGCAGAACGCGGCCAAGTTCGGTCTTTCCCAGCATCTTGGCGCGATCGCGCAGTTGGTTAGTATCGATATAGCCCATGCGATAGGCCACCTCTTCCGGACTGCCGACCAGATTGCCCTGCCGTACCTGGACGGTTTGTACGAAGGTCGCGGATTGCAGCAGGCTGTCCGGCGTTCCGGCATCGAGCCAAGCCGTCCCGCGACCAAGCCGTTCGACACGTAGGGTGCCTTCATCGAGATAGATCTTGTTGAGATCGGTGATCTCAAGTTCGCCACGCGCCGAGGGGACAAGGGTTGCCACAAAGTCGGTCACTCGGTGATCGTAGAAATAAAGGCCGGTTACCGCCCAGCTGGATACTGGATGCGTCGGCTTCTCGATGATCTCCACGGCGCGGCCAGTCTCATCGAACGAGACCACGCCGTAGCGTTCCGGATCGCGCACCTGATAGGCAAAGACCGTCGCGCCCTCACGACGCGTAGCGGCAGTGCGCAGCAGCGCGGAGAGATGGTCGCCATGGATGAGATTGTCGCCGAGAGCGAGCGCGCAGGCTTCGCCTGCGATCCAGTCGCGTCCGATCTGGAATGCTTGGGCAATGCCGTCGGGGCTTGGCTGCTCGGCATAGGAGATGCGAATGCCGAAGGCGGAGCCGTCGCCAAACAGCCGCTTGAACTGGGGCAGGTCAACGGGGGTTGAGATCAACAGCACGTCACGGATGCCCGCCAGCAGCAAAGTCGACAGCGGGTAATACACCATCGGCTTGTCATAGACCGGCAACAGTTGCTTGCTGGCACCGAGGGTGGTCGGGTGTAACCGCGTGCCGGAGCCACCTGCAAGCAGGATACCCTTGGTCGTGTGTTCAGCCGGAAAGACCGGGGGGGCGCGGCCGATCATGCTACCTTCTCCTCTCCGGTGGCGGTCGATCCCAGCCGTTCACCGCTATAGCGGCTTTGTCGGATCGCCTCCCACCAGGGGCGATGCTCGCGATACCAATTGATCGTTTCGGCGAGGCCCTGCTCGAAGCTGCGGGAGGGTTTCCAGCCCAGCTCGGCTTCGGCGAAGCCAGGGTCAATCTCATAGCGGTGGTCGTGGCCGGGGCGGTCCGAGACATAGCGGATCAGGCGGGTCCGCGGGCCGGCCGGATCGGGCTCTACAGAGTCGAGCATTTCGCAGATCGCGGTCACCACGTCGATATTGCGGCGGGGCGAACGGGCGCCGATGCAATAGGTGGCGCCAGGCCGACCGCGCTCGATCACCCGCAGCAGCGCGTCGGCATGGTCCTCGACATGAAGCCAGTCACGGGTGTTAAGACCCTGCCCATAGACCGGAAGTTCGCGGCCGATCAGCGCATTGATGATGGTGAGCGGGATGAGTTTTTCCGGGAACTGCCAAGGACCGTAATTGTTGGTGGTATTGGAGACCACCACGGGCAGGCCATAAGTGTGGAACCAGGCGCGCGCGAGATGGTCGGAGGCCGCCTTGCTCGCGGAATAGGGGCTGCGCGGGTCGTAAGGCGTGGTCTCCGAGAACGGCGGGTCGGTGTCGCCAAGCGCGCCAAAGACCTCATCAGTGGAGACGTGATGGAAACGGAACGATTCCTGTTTCGCCGGATCCAGGCCGCGCCAATAGGCCAGCGCTTCCTGCAGCATGACGAATGTGCCTACGATATTGGTTTGCACGAAGGCGGCTGGCCCGTCAATTGAACGGTCCACATGAGTCTCGGCCGCGAGATGCATCACCGCATCCGGCCGATGGGCGGTAAATGCCGCGCGCACCGCTTCTGCATCCGCGATGTCCGCAACCACGAGCGTATGGCGTGGATCGGCGCCGGCAACCTCGAGCGCCTCCTTGGATGCTGCATAGGTGAGTTTGTCGAATGTGATCACGCTATGGCCGAAGCTAAGCGCTTGTCGAACCACGGCCGACCCAATGAACCCACAGCTACCGGTAATTAATATCCGCAAAGATAACTCCTAATGCCACACACCACCCAGATGGCGATGAGTCTCTCCGACTTTTCTCGACAATAATAATAGTTTGAGTTGTATGTCTACGACCGCACAGTAGAGAAAATGGACGGCATCGGGCGGGTGCAGCCCGCGGCACAGCGGCCCTTGTGGTACAAGGTGGTGTTGGTTTGACCCCAGCTGCATCACCCAAAAGCCTCAGAAATCGCTGCGGCCATCGATTGCCACCCTGGCGTGCCTCCGTCCGATGCCGGACGGGGCCGCGCCAGAAGCTGGGTTAGCTGCAGCAATCCATGGGCGATCTCGGGTGCAGTTGGAGAGCAAAGCAGAGCCGTTTCTTCGCCGGCCAGTTGCTCAGGCAGGCCGCCAACCGCGGTCGCGAGCAAATACCGGCCGGCAGCCAGGGCCAGCGCCGCCACGCCGGACTGGCTCGCCTCCCGATAGGGCAGTACCAGCGCATCGGACCAGGCGAGCAACTCCGGCAGTTCGTTATCCGCGAACCAGCGCCGTTCCACGGAAACCCCCGCCATCGCGCAGAGGCGGTCCAGTGTCGGACTATTTGGACCATCACCGCAAACACGCAGATCAAAATTGCGGTTTTCACGAAGAACATCCAGTGCGTCAGCCAACAGGTCCAACCCTTTGTAGGGTAGCAGGCGGCCGAAATAGAGCAGCTTTGGCCTAGAGGTCGGGCGCAACGGTGGAATCGCAGAAGTTAGGTCCATGGGCGGGTGCCACAGCTTCGTCAGTGTCTGTTCTCCGGTGCCGAAGCCCTGGGCACGCAATGCTGTCTCCACATGGCCGCTGAGGCAGAACAAATGCTTGGCGCCGCGCAGGAGGCGGGCTTGGTTGAGCGCCAGGAAGTTCAAGCCATCGCCCGGATGGGCTGAAGCGTCATGCGCGATCACGGCATAGGGGATGCTGAGTTGCCTCAGCGCCGCGACCATGTGGGCATCGAGTAGCGCCGGCATGGCACAAAGGGCGATGTCCGGGGCGAGGCGGCGCAGATGGGTGAGTGTGCGCGGGCGCAACAAAGGGGAGGCCAGACGTTTGGCGATGAAGCCGAGCGTGCTCGTGTAGGTTGGCTCGCGCCAATCGCAGGGCGGCGCATCGCGGCCGGCCAATATCTCGGCCCCGGAGGGCAGTGAGAGCGCCGCGCTTTGGCCGGGCACGCCATTCAGGGCCTCGGCCAGCCGCGCCGCGAAGATTGGCCCGGCGCCGCGCCGGCCCCAATGCCAGACCAGCGTTTTCATCCGATGCCGTTGGCGGCCAGTGCTGCGTCAAGCGCCTCGCGCCCGAGAGTGTTCATTGCGTGGCGTTGGCCGGCTGCGCCCATTTCTGCCCGCAATGCGGGGGCTTCGAACAGGCGCCGCAACCAGGAGGCGGCATCCTCGATATCCGGCTCCGCCCATTCGGCTCCGGGAACCGCGTAGACTCCGCGCTCATCCTGTACGGGCACCAGCCGGTAGCTTACCAGGCCGCTGCATTGCGAGTCCATGAAGTCCAGATTTCCGGAATAGCCAGTGGCGACAACAGGAACGCCAAGCAGTGCGGCGGTCGCGGGGATCAGGCCGAACCCTTCCGAGCGATGCAAAGAGAGCACCACGTCGCTGGCGGCAATGAGCCCGCGCAGCTCCGGCTCGCTCACGGTTTCCGTCATCACCCGGATATTCGGCGCGTCGCCCACGGCGGCGTGGATGGCAGCCAGGTCGTCCTGATAATGCGCGATGCCGGTCAATTTGAGGACGAGCAGGGCGTCCTGGCTGGCGCCGAAGGCGGCCTTGAAGGCGGCAATCGTTCCCAACGGGTTCTTGCGCGTGCAGCTTGAGGCCAGGTTGAAGGCGCTTAGGACGATGAAGCGGTTCGCCGGCAGGCCGAAGCTGGCGCGGTCTCCCGTTACGGCGAAGGGCAGCTGGGTGGCGAGCGGAAAGGGAACGACACGTACCCGGCCAGGAGCAACGGCCGTGAACGCCTCCGCCGCGAAGCGAGTGGGA
>Ga0310811_10002279_pt1 | contig 23922 bp, 30 predicted proteins | sample YCmetagenome_FD_207642 | JGI IMG/M metagenome (GOLD analysis project Ga0310811, IMG submission 207642) | Soil microbial communities from experimental microcosm in Duke University, North Carolina, United States - YC | ecosystem: Engineered > Artificial ecosystem > Soil microcosm > Unclassified ... | reverse complement strand
GGCCGTCTACGGCAGCGGTCGCTCTGACCGTCTCCAGCTGTGGGGTATTCGACGACGGTGAGGCGGAGGCATTACCGTCTCCGACATGGGGAACATGATCGTCGTGCCGGGCTTGGGCGGTTCCGGGCGTGACCACTGGCAGTCCTATTGGCTCCGGGAGCGGCGCGGTGCCGTTCGGGTCGAGCAGCAGGACTGGGAACGGCCGGACCGGGATGAGTGGGTTGCCGAATTGCACGACACGGTCCAGCGGGCCACAGGACCGGTCGTGCTCGTGGCACACAGCCTCGGATGTCACACCGTCGCCCATTGGGCTCACCGACACGACGCCCAGGTCCGTGCGGCGCTGTTGGTGGCGCCGCCCGATATCGACTACTCGGCATCCCGTGGCGCGCCGATCGCCGGCTTCGGCCCGCCCGCAGCGAACCCGTTGCCGTTCCCGACTGTCCTGGCGGCCAGCAGCACCGACCCCTGGGCAGGAATCGACTGGTCCCGCCTGCTGGCCAAACAGTGGGGCGCAAGGTTCGTGAACCTCGGCGACGTCGGCCATGTCAACACCGAAGCCGGCTTCGGTCCATGGCCCCAGGGTGAGGAGCTGCTCCGAGACCTCCTCGCCGAGACCGCCGACTGAGGTCACACTTGTTCGGATGCCGGCTTCGCTGCCATGATCACCCTTTTGACTCCGCACCCGGAGGCCGGCCACCGATCACCCGCGTCAACAACCCTGCGGGTCAATACAGCTAGGGCGCGCGGCGCGTTGACGGCAAGGCCTTCGGAGGCGCTGAGCATCAGGCTCCTCCGTTGATATGGAGGTCGGCCCCGGCGATCCACTGCGCTCGGTCGGAGGCGAGGAATGCGACAGCCTCGGCTACGTCTTGGGGGGCGCCAACACGCCCCAGAGGAATGGCGGAGTATGCCTGTTCCACACCGGCTCCCATGGCTTCCATCACCGACTGCAGCAGTTCGGTGCCGCCGGGCGTGGCCACCATGCCGAGCGTGACGACGTTGACTCGTATGCCGGCCGGGGCGAGCTGAGCGACCAGGCCCTTCGACCAGCTGGCCAGTGCGGCCTTGGCGGCTCCGTAGTGGAGCATGGGCGCGGGCGGATTGGCTGCGACGCCGCTTGAGATGTTGATGACGGTGGCTCGGTCGGCCTCCTGCAGCGCCGGTAGAGCCGCGTTCGTCACGCGTACTGCGGACAGGAAGTTGATGGCGAGGGAGTCTTCCCACTCCGCGTCGGGAATCTGGCCGAAGTGTGCGCGTGCGGCGCCTGCATTGTTCACCAGGATGTCCAGTCCGCCGAGTGCCTCATGGGCGGCGTGGACCAACTGGCGTGCGCCGTCGTCCGTCCGGATGTCCGCGCTGATGAACGTGGAGTTCTTGGGGGTTTCGTCGTGCGAGCTCCTAGCGCTGGTGACGACGGTGGCGCCGCCATCGATCAGGCGTTGGGCAATGGCGGCTCCGACTCCTCGCGAGCCGCCGGTGACGAGCGCTCGCCGCCCGGCGAACTCTCCAGGGATGGAGGTGGTGGGGATGTACATGGTCTTGCCTTCCTGGACGTGATGCCGACCCCTCTGGTCGGTGGGCAATGCCGAGTACTGGCATGCGCGATCCAGAATTGCTCGCGAGGATTGGCATCGCAATGCCAATCCTCAGCCGACGCGCCGGAGCGTTCCGGGGATGCCTATGGCACGGTCAGGGATTCGATGTAGGCAAGCGTGGAGTCGAGCGCCACCTCAAGAGGCCTGGTGTCGCGGTTGAGCTGTGTTATCAGCATCCCGCCCTGCAGCGAGGCCAGGAGTGACAGGGCCAGCGCCTCGGGGTCGGCGTCAGGATGCAACCTGCCGGCTGCATGCATGGCAGCCAGTCCCGAACGGAGGCCGGCCGACCAGCGCGCGAAACTGTGGGACAGCTGGAGCCGCGCTGCCTCGTCGTGCTCGGCGAGCTGGCTGGTCAGCGAGGCGATCGGACACCCACCGCGGCAGTTGAGCTCGCGTTGGCGGGCGACTGCGAAGTTGCGCCACTCGCGCAGGCCATCCAAGGTGTCCAGCCGGGCAAAGAGCTGCTCCTGGGGCTCGATGACGGCGTCCGTCTGGTACTCGATCACCGCACGCACCAGGGCGGTCTTGTCTGCGAAGTAGTGATAGACCTGCGAATTGCTCACCTGGGCCAGCGTGCGGACATCCTCGATGGTGGTGTCGGCCACGCCGCGCTCGAACATCAGCTGGGCAGCGGCGGCCACGATGCGCTGCCTGGTCTCCTGCCCCTTGGCGGTCATCGTTCCTGGCTTGATAGGCATGCCCACAGCCTACGAAGTCTGGCATGGGCGCTCCACTCCTCGATCGGGGCGGACGTTGGGCTGGTCAGAGGGCCGAATAGGGCCGCGTAGGCAGGGGATGGCCTGTGTATGAGGCAGCGCTCCAGAAAGAGCCTGCAGATCGGGCCGCGTCCGGGACCGCCGAGCGGGCGCACAGGGGGACGAAGCCATGCCAACAGCGAACGCCTTCTGGCCAGAGGGGGCGCGGCTGGCCTTCTCGATCACCGTGCAGTTCGAGGCGGGCGGTCAGCCGATCAGCGGCGCCCCAGGGCCGATCAGCGAGCCGATCCTGCCCGGCTTCCCCGATCTCGGTCAGAACAGCTTCTACGAGTACGGCGCCCGCGAGGGTATACCGCGCCTGCTGGACCTGTTCGACAAGCACGGCGTCAAGGTGAGCGTCTACATGATCGGCGAGGCGGTCCGCCGCCATCCTGCCCTGGCCGCTGAGGTCGTGCGGCGCGGGCACGAAGCGGGCGCGCACGGGCTCCGCTGGCAGCGCCAGTACCACCTGCCGCGCCCGGAGGAGAAGTCGTGGATCGCAGGCAACGTCCAGATCATCGAGGAGGTCACCGGCACGCGGCCCACCGGTTACACCAATTACTGGATCCGCCCCGGCGTCAACACCCTGGAGGTACTGCAGGAACTGGGGTTCCGGTACCACATCGACGACCTGTCGGCCGACGAGTCCTTCCTGCAGGCCATTAACGGCGAACCGTTCGCGACCGTCCCGTACACGGTGCACCTCAACGACATCGTCAGCCACGACTTCGCCGGCTTTGACCCGAACGCCTACGAACGGCAGCTGATCGACGAGTTCGAACAGCTTTACGAGGAAGGCGCGCGCCGGCGCCGGATGATGGTGATCGCGCTGCACGACCGGCTGTCCGGGCATGCCTCCCGGGTCCGGGTCCTCGACCGCGTGCTCACCAGGCTGCGCCGGTACGACGACGTGTGGTGGGCCCGCAAGGACCAGATCGCCGACTGGATCCTCGCCCACCCTGAAACCGCCGCCTGGGTCGAGCGTGCCCCCGCCCCGGTCAGCGGTCTGCCCGGATCCAGCGCCTGACCTGGCTCCGCGCACCTGTCAACAACGCTCGTGGTCGACACACTAGTCGGCGACCGACTCGACCCACCAGTCGCCGTCGTGCCGCAAGATCAGCTCCAGTGTGCCGTCACCCGTTTCGACCTGTGGCGGGGAGGTGGCCGACGCATCGAAGATTCGGTGCGTCGGCCACGGACCTTGCGACTTGCTTCACCTGATCACGGAGATCAGCATGAAGGCGGGTCGGCCCGATCAAGGCCTACTGCCAGATCAGCAGCGCCCACGTAGCTGAGACGTGCAGGCATTTGTAGGGCCAGCCTTCACGCTGATATTGCTGGCCGGCGTCTATGCAGAGTTTTTGGGTGCCATAACTTCCGACATCCCACCAGGTCGCCGCGAGGGCGGGGGTGGCGATTCCGCCGACCAACGAAGCGGCGATTCCCGCGCCCGCGAGCGCTGTACGCAACCGCATCTACATTCCTCCCTAGAAGAGCGGTAACAACGAATCCCCACGTATTCACGTCAAGCTCGACACAGATCGAACCCGCCCGGATTTACAATTGGAAGCCGGGTATTGTGAAATGTTCGCGGAAAAGATTGGTGAAACCCCGGGGGCCATCTAAAATCACCACAACCTTAAGTGCTGAAATAGACGCCTGACAGAGAAGGATGACTCAACTGAGGGATGCCCGGACTCGGTACGACTAAGTCATTTGACTCAGTGGGCTTAATCCGCTCGGGGGTGCCACGGTCGTGCGAGGTCGCGCCGCGCCGGGCGAGTTCGTCGTAGGCGAGCGGAAGGGCTGGATACGACCCGGCCGCGCACCTACTTCTTCCCCTGCGGCGCTGTAGGCGTCCGGGCCGTGGCCGAGGTAGAAGGTCTGCCTGTTGGTAGCGGCCTGAATCTGTTGCATGCAGTGGGCGGTCTGCTCCCGCGCCTGGGTATGGGGGGATCTTCCCGAGATGTCGTGTGGCAATGGCAAAATCACCAGTCATGGACGCGAATGCTTACCTCGGCCTCCTTTCTCGTGTGGAAGCCGACCTGATCGAGGTTGATTGGGAGGTGGTGGAGTCTCACGTCGGCATCGCGCTGCCCTCGGACTACAAGGCCCTCGCTGCCTACGGCCCGCTCGACATCGGCGACTTCGTCTGGCTTTACACGCCATGCGTTCAGGAGTACGAGTTCAACCGGCTGGACGCCTTTGACTACGTCGGCTGGTTGCAGGAGACGCATCGCCACTGCCGCATCGTCGCCCGAGACGTACCGCCGCACGCGCCGCCACCATTCCACCCCTTGGAAGGTGGGCTGCTCGCCTGGGGAAGGACGCGACGCAGCTCTTACCTGTTCTGGGACACCTCCGCGTCCAATGATCCGGACCGATGGCCCGTCGTGGTCTTCGAACAGGACTCCGCCCTCAAGGGTGACAACCCCTGGCTCACCCTCAACACTCCTCTGCTCGAGACCTTGACGCTCATCCTCAGCGAGGGGATCTGTCTGCCGAGCGGCCAGATGCTCGGCCCGCTTCCGCCGATTGCGCGCAGGACCGCCTTCCTACGGGCGGCCACGCCCTGGACCCCACCCGAGAAGTCGCCCGATCGGGTCCCGGAAAACGAGCGCCGGGCCGCGCTCACCGAGGGGGCCGGCCTCGCCGCTCTCAGCCTCCTTGCCCCGCCACCCGAAGACCCCTATCTCGGCGAGCTCACCTGGGAAGAGGTGTTCGCGGCCCTCGGCACGCGGCTGCCGTCCGAGTACGTCGAGCTGATGGGCGTCTACGGAACTGGCTGCTTCAGCAGCTGGATGCGGTTCGTCGCCCCCCTGCGCAGCGACCATTACGGTCTCATTCAGACGGCGTCCGTGGTCAGCGACGGCTACCGCGGCCTCCGAGAATCATTCCCTGAGGATTTCCCACTGGCCGTCTGGCCGGAGCCCGGAGGCTTCCTGGCGTTCGCCAACTCCATCGACGGCGACCAGCTCGGATGGCTGACCCAGGGAGACCCCGACCAATGGCCGGTCATCGTCTACCCGCGCCACAACGAGCAAGGCTCTCCGCTGCCCGGTACTCTCACCGAGACCCTCCTCGACTGGATGCGCGGCCGCCTCGACGAAGCAGGTTTCGCGACCCTCGATCCGGACGACGACCCGCTCGAGTTCCTCGGATTCGTCCCGAACACCGGCGACGACTTCGCCGAGTTGGAACGAGAACTCCGGGAGTGGGAGGGCCGATTCACGGCTGACACGCTGGAGCCACCACCGCAAGGGACCGCGTGACCGCCCTAGCCATGTGCGTGGATCTGCAGGATGGCTACCGTCGCGACCCTGTCCCACAGGCCGGAGGGGTCTTTGTGGTCTCGATCTTCGCAGCGCAGCCAGGGTGCATCGGCCAGCCATAGAAGCGGGCGAGCCGGACCTCCACGACCTGGCGCCTGATCGCTCGGTGAAACTGGCGGAACACCGTGCTCGACGGCCTTGCGTATCTTGCAACGCAGCTATGGATTCCTGACGATGCCGCAGATGTAGGTGGTCGATTCCAGTAGTTCGGGCGTCAGCCGTACTCCGGTCAGCTCTTCGGCCAGGGCGAAGGATGCGGGGACTGAGATGTCGGTCTCAGGCGCGTCGGTACCGAAGTGGAAACCGATGCGGTGCATGACGTCCAGGACGTCGTCCGGGGTGCTGCCGTAGCGGTCGTCCGGGAACATCGGCTCGAAGGCCAGGCGATTCGTAGTTTCCTCTGCCCAGAGGAACGAATCCAGACCCTTGATGTTCGTGAAATGGGAGACCCAGGTCGTGCCCGAGGAGGCGGGGAGCGCTTGCTCCTCGGTGACACCGAGCCAGCCGTTCGGCTCGATCATCAATGTCCAGGGTCCGATGCGGGTCATGGCGACGAGGTGCCAATGGAAGTCGTAGCGGTCCGTCACGTCGAAGGCGGCATCGACGATGGCTGTCACACCGGTCAGTGCGGGATCCTGGCGGCCGCCCAGCCTGTCGAGCAGATCGGCGGGGGAGAGGTCGTGCACGAGGGTGATGCAGTAGGCCTCAGCAAGGTCCGGGAAGCGCTCCTCGAACCACAGATAGTCAGCAGCGGTAGCCGTCATGGCCGGCATCCTTGCCTACGGGGCCGACAAATCTTGGCGGGGGAGTGCGCTGATGAGAAGGCGCGACCGAGTCCCATGTCGTGCATCTCCAGATCGCCTCGGACTGGGTGACTATCGCCGTGGGCGGCCGCATACAGCGGTGGACAGCTGAGGATCGTTTCCGCAGGTGGGGGCAGATATCGCCACTGATCCCACCTGGCCGGCACCCGGGGGTGTCCACTGGCGGCAGCGGCGAGCCTCGCCGGGCGATCACGACGACCCCCGGCAGCCTTGATCATTAGCCCCTTCTTTCCATACACATGAGCTACTACTTCAGGATGAAAGAAGCTCACAGCTGAGTCTTGGTCCAGTCTGGATCATCTGCGGCAAACCCGCCGCCGGCGATCCAGCACGTCCTTGAGGTGACGGAGTGACGAGTCATGGACTGTTCGCAGGAACGAGTGAGTCTTATGCGCGATTTCGTCCCGGCTATCCAGGAGAGTTTTTCGACGATCTGATCCGGCGCTTCCGCCTCGACGGTTCCGGACGTCTGTTGGACCTGGGCTGTGGCACAGGCCAGCTCACCATCCCGCTGGCTCAGCATTTCAGCGAAGCGACCGGCATGGATCCCGAGCCCGACATGCTCACTGCGGCCGCTCAGCATGCCGTCGCCGGCAAGGTCGGCAACGTGACCTGGGTGCGCGGCGGCTCAGCGGACCTGCCAGGCCAGTTGGGACGATTCCGTCTGGTGACCATGGGCCGCTCGTTCCACTGGATGGATCGCGAGCAGGTGCTGGAAGTGCTGGCCAACATGGTGGACGGCCAGGGCGGTCTCGTGATCGCCAATGACGGGTGTCTGGTACGACCCGTCACACCTTTGGCAGCACATCATCGAGGAAGTGCAGCACCGCGTCCTGGGGCCGATTCCCGCCACCAGTTCCGGAACACCGGCCGACCCGCATGAAGTGGTCTTGGCTCTCGAACCGGTGGCACTCCAAGTTCTGATAGCTCGCATTCCATGATCACACGGGCCTCAGCTCACAACTTTGCCGATTTCGCCCGTCATCCAGATCAGGCGCTCACCGTTGTGATCGATCTCGTACCGGCTGACCATGCCCATCCGCTGGTAGAAGCCCTCGGCGCGCGGTTCCGCGCCGACGCCGAGCAGGCGCGCGCCCAGTGAGGCCGCGTGCTGGACCAGGTGACTCCACAGCAGGTGTCCGACCCCCGTGCCGATGATGTGCCGATCAACGAACAGCAGACCGATTCCCAGGTAGTCGTCGTGTTCGTTGAGTGTGTAGAAGCCGATAGGGATGCCGTCTTTCTCCGCGACCGTGGCATGGCGAGACACGATGTCCTCTGCTGTGAGCTTCGGCGTCACGGCGGGAACCTCCTCCACGCGTCCGCCCACCCAATGCGACTTCGACCGCAGGACCAGCTCATCCAGGAACGGGAGTTCGTCCAGCCGGGCTGGGCGGATCGACACATGTTCCACACCACGAGCGTGGCATTCACCAGTCGTGATGTCATCGGGAATTCTCGTCCCGCACGAGAACAGCAGGCCCCCACGGTGACCCGAGCGGAGCGCAACGCGGCCGCGACCCAACAAGTTGAGCGCTACCCGTCGTCACCGTTACATCGAGATGGGGCCGAGGTCGGCGGCGGTCTGGGCCAGTGCGCGGATGGTGGGGTTGTCGGCGGTGGAGCGCCACGTCAGGGCCCATTGGATGGGAGGGGCGTCATGGATGGGCAGGAAGACGATGCCGGGGGGCTTGTTGTAGCGGGCGGCGATTTCGCCGAGTGGGTGGACGCAGTGTCCGGAGGCGACCAGGGAGAGGATTTCGTGGAAGGTCCGTGCGATGGGCCCGCGTGGGATCCGGCGGCCGAGTGGTGTGCGTGTGGGGACCATGGACGCGACCCAGTACTCGGGGGCCTGGGGGCCGAGGTCGACGACGTGGTTGTCGGCGAGGTCTTCCAGGGACGCGGTGCCGCGATCGGCTAGCGGATGGTCTGCCGACACGGCCAGCACGCGGCCTCCGGTGAGCACGATGGGGCCGACCGTGAGGTCCGGTTCGGCGACGGGCAGCCACAGCACGTTCACGTCATGGTCTCCGGTGCGCAGGGCGGTGAACGGGTCGCTGCCGCTGATTTCGCCGAACTGGACGTCGCTGCCGGGGTAGCGGGTGCGGAACGCGTCGAGGAGGGGGCGTAGTTCGTATCCGGCATGGCCGAAGACGCCTAGCCGTAGGGTCTGGCCCGTGCCTGGGCCGGCTGCTTCGGCGCGGGCGAGTCCTGCCTGGAGGAGGTCGAGGGCCTGTTGAAGGTCTTCGCGGAGGCGCCGGCCGACAGGGGTGAGGGTTACGCGTCGGCTGGTGCGATCGAACAGGGCCACGCCCAGGCGTCGTTCCTGTTTGCCGATGGCTTGGCTGACGCGGGCCTGGGACACGTGAAGCCGTTCGGCGGTGCGGCCGAAGTGCAGTTCCTCGGCCAATGTCAGGAAGATCTCGATGTCGCGTAGCTCCACAAATAATCCCTGTGTTATCGATCGCCCCACGAAGCTTACATTGTTCCGCCGCTGACCTGCCTGGATGCTGAGATTCATCACCCTTCGGACAGGCGGTACGCGCCTGATCGGCACATCCATAAGGCGGGGGAAATCAATGAGCGACATGCAGGCCATCGCCGATCGCTTCGAGATCGAGGCGCTGCGCGCCGAGCTCACCGACGCGGCGATGATGCGCGACTACGACCGCGTCGAATCGCTGTTCACGCCCGAGGGCGCAATCCGGTGGCCGCACATCGACAAGGAGTTCGTCGGCCGCGAGGAGATCCGCGCGGGGATCGAGTGGGGGCAAGGGCTGTGGGAGTTCTTCGTGCAGCATGTCCACCCCGGCATCATCCAGTTGGACGGCGACATTGCGGTCGGTCGTGCATACATCCAGGAGTTCGGGCGGATGCGTGACGGCAGCTCGCACTTGAACTACGCGGTGTACCACGACCGCTACCAGCGCACCCCCGGCGGCTGGAAGTTCAGCGAACGCGTCTATGAGGTCAGATACCTCGACGCCACCCCGCTGGCGGGCTCGCCGCCCCCCACAGCGCCCGAGCCCCGTCGGAGCTGAACGATTCCTCCTGCCTTCTTCTCTAGGAGCGACCCGCATGACAACCACGCCCATGCGCGGCGAGTTGACCGGCGACTACGTCCTCGACATCGTCCGCACCCGGATCGGCTTCGCCGCTCGGCACACGATCGGCCCCAAGGTGCGCGGACAGTTCGAGGAGTTCGAGGGCAGCGCGCACCTGGACGGCGACGACCCGTCCAAATCGAGCGTCAGGCTCACGATCCAGGCCGGCAGCTTCCAAACTCACAACCGGCAACGCGACAACCTGCTGCGCGGCAGGTTCCTGAACATCGGCGAACACCCGACCATCGCCTTCACCTCGACCGGGGCACAGCAGGTCGACGAGACCACCTTCAAGCTCACCGGTGACCTGACCATCCGCGGCGTGACCAAGCCGATCACCGTGGCCTTTGAGCAGACCGGCGCCGAGCACGACCCGCAGGGCAATGTCCGGATTCATTTCAAGGGCGGCGCCACGATCAACCGCAAGGACTGGGGCGTGAACTGGAACGCCGCCGCGGGCCTGGTCGGCACGAAGGTGGCGCTGGAGATCGACGTCGCCGCGATCCGGCAGACCTGACAAGGCCGACCCCCGTCGACGCGATGCCCAGCCCTGTCGCGATGTGCACCGTCGGCCCGTACGGCCATGCCGCGAGGCTGCTCACACCGGAGCGCAGGGATGGGGTCGTCGGCAGCTCATATACGACCAGTTGCTCAATTAGGAACCAATATGGATATAGCGACCTCGGAACGGACTTCGGTGTTGGTCACCGGAGGCAACAAGGGACTTGGTTTTGCCGTCCGGTACGCGCAGGCGCTCCCGGAGATCAAGTTCAACATCGCCACTCCCGGAGAGGTCGCCAACCGCAAATTCGCCGCCACCGACATGAACCACCACACCGGCGAGCTGACGGTCACCGAGGGGACCGACTCGATCGTGAAACTCGCGATGATCGACGCCGACGGGCCGACCGGGACCTTCATCGATCGCCTCGGCCCCGTCGCGTGGTGACCGCCGCGCTGGCGGATCGGCGTTCATGGAAAGCGACGACGCTGTGCGCTAGAGCGAGGTCCAGCTCCGGCTCTGCGCGTTCACCGTCAGGCTTGAGGGATGCGGGCGGCGATGCTGCTGTAGAAGGTATCGATCCTCTGCACCGCCTGGGTGAACTCATCCAAGTCAGCCGGCTTTATCACGTAGGCGTTGGCGTGGCGCTGGTAGGCGTCGGAGATGTCGTCGGGGGAGGCAGAGGTGGTGAGCACGACCACGGGGATGGTTCGTAGTCGGTCATCGGTTTTCAGGATGCTCAGAAATTCGGCTCCGCTCATCCGAGGCATGTTCAAGTCCAGCATGATCAGGTCCGGGTGCCGCTCAGCGGTCCGCAGGTGATCCAGTGCGGCCAGGCCATCAGGAGCCTGCACGATCTTGCGGGGCTGCCCCTCGGCAGTGAGCGCCTCTTCGATCAGTAACTGATCTCCAAGATCGTCCTCGACCACCAAGACGTCGTAAGGCCTCTCGTCGTGTGCGGCCATGCCTGATTGCCCTCCTTGGAACGGCAGGCGCGTCGTGCCAGGCGGGTTCCACGGCATGAGCACACGCGTAAGTAGTTACACGAAATGCTATTCGCTAATTCCGGTTCTAGACTAGCCCCGTCCAAGGAAGTCCATCGGGACGGCGAGGTGGTCCGTGAAGCCGGCAGGTGACACCGAAGATCGCAAGACGTGGACCTTCCTGACCAACCATGCACGCGTGCTGATCTCCATCGCGCGCTTCCCTGACATCCGGATCCGCGACATCGCCGACGAAATCGGCATCACCGAACGCGCCGCCCAGCTCATCATCGCTGACCTGGAAGACGCCGCATACCTCACCCGGCACCGAGTAGGTCGTCGCAACACCTACTCCATCGATCCCGCCCGGCCGTTTCGCCATCCTGCCGAAGCGGACCACGATGTTCGAGCGCTCATCGCCATCTTCGCCGCTCATGATGTCGACACGACAGACGATGCAGCCGTCCAGGACGCAGGAGGCCACGACTCTTCGCCTTCTCCGCTACGCGGACCTTGATCAGGAGACAGGGAAGGGTGCCGTTGCCGTGGTGCCCCCTGGCCTCGCCGTTCGGTTCCTGGGTCCTGCCGTACCTGGAAAGAGGGTGACCAAGGTCCACAACACTGTCCCCCTGCCGGTGACACATGGATAGTCTTTCGATGCTCCAGATCCCTTTGCTGGTGACAGGTCCCACTGGCGGCTGAATTGTCGCGAGAGCCATTGAAAGGATTGGCGATTGTCCAGTTCGCGCCTCCTCGAACCGGAGCAGCCAGAGCGGATCGGCGCCTATCGGCTCGCCAGTGTCGTCGGCGAGGGCGGACAGGGCACGGTATACCGGGCCGAGTCGCCCACAGGGACCCAGGTGGTCATCAAGGTGCTGCACGCCCGGATGGCCGCCGACGACGACGAGCGCCGGCGGTTCGCCCGCGAAATGGACATCGCCAGCCAGGTGGCGACCTTCTGTACCGCCACGGTCATCGACATGGGGGTGTTCCGTGAGCGTCCCTACATCGTCAGCGAGTACATTCCCGGTCCGTCCCTTCATGAGCTGATCCAAAGCGATGGACCACGAACCGGCAGCGGTCTGGAACGCCTGGCGGTGGCCACGCTGACCGCGCTGGAAGCGATCCACCGGGCGGGGATCGTGCACCGCGATTTCAAGCCGGCCAATGTCATCATGGGCCCCGAAGGGCCGGTGGTCATCGACTTCGGGATCGCCCGGCTGCTGGACCAGGCCACCACTCGGTCGGGGATCGTGGGTACTCCCGCGTACATGGCCCCCGAGCAGTTCGACGGGCGTACCGCCAGCCCGGCCTCCGATGTGTTCAGCTGGGCCGTCACCATGGTGTACGCCGCCACCGGTAACCGCGCCTTTCCGGGAGCAACACCGTCGGCGGTGATCCACGGGATCATGACCGGCGAGCCCGAGGTCGGCGGCGTGCCCGAACCTTTGCGGCCGCTGGTGCTCTCCTGCCTGGACAAGGACCCTGATGCACGTCCCACCGTTCAGGAGTTGCTGGCCAGCCTCACCACCAGGTCTCAATCGCCACGGCGCGCCCCTGGCGCCTCCGCCGCTCCCTCCGCCGGGCCGGCGCCCCTTCATGAGCCGGGTCTCGAAGCCGGCGCCGTCAGTCCGGCCTCACCGGCGACCGAACGTGGGATGACCGGGCTCTACCTGCGCGGGTACCTGCGGTCGCGTACCCCGCTGGCACCTCGGCAGGCCGCTCTGTTCGTCGCTGACCTGGCCGGGCAACTGGCCGCACTGCACGCAGAGGGAAAGGCGCACGGAGCGCTCGACGCCGGGGTGCGGGTGGAGACGGCGGACGGACACGCGCGTCCTGTGATCGTCGCATCCGGGATGCCGGCCGGACGAACCGGCAGACCCGACGACGTACGTGCGGCGGGCATGTTGCTGGCTCATCTGCTCGGATCGCAGTCGGACGTTGAGTCGGGGGCGCCGCAGCGCGCGGGAAACGTGCCTGACGTGCTGTGGTCTCTGATCACCGCCTGCCTTGAACCTGATCCGGCCGGGCGGCCGACCGCGGCGAATCTGGCACGGCGGCTCGGCGACGCCGCAACAGACCTGGCACAGCCCGCACTGACCGGCGCGCCCCTCTCCTCGGGGCCCACCACTGACGGCGGGGATTCGTCGCCTGCCTCCGTTCCCCGGCCGGGCGTCACCTCTGAGCCGACGTCTCCGGGCCGATCGCGTGGCCGGAGCAGGACAGTGGCCGCTGCCGGCGTGGTGCTCGTCGGCGTGGGCGTCGGAATCGGATTCGTGGTCGTCGGGCCACCGGGTGACGGCCGCACCGCGGTCGGCACGGTGGCCTCCACCTCGGTCACGGCGTCTTCCGGCACGAGTGCCGCGCCTGCGACCCCGCCTGCGCCCAAGCCGACCTCGTCGCCCCGGAAGACCGCTCGGGTCGGATCGACCACATCACCCGAGTCGACCAAGGCCAAGGCCGGGCACTCCTCGCCTGCCGTGTCGGTCTCGCCGGAGCAGCCGGGATCGTCGCAGCAGCCGGGATCACCGCCGCGAACGCCGCCGCCGCTGCCTTCGGGTGGCTCGACCTTGGACGTCAGCACCAACTACGCATGGGCTCGCGGGTCCGTTTCCTGGAACGGGACGGCGGGAACCGCGAGCGGCAGGCTGCAGGACACCAAGCAGTACGAGTCTCACTCCTGGCTGCGGATCGCTTACAGGGTCGACGTGGGCGGAGTCTGGAAGCTCCGCTACGCGCAGCCCGATCCGTACGTCGAAGTGTCGAACGGGCAGTACGAGGACTTCGAGTTCTCGGTCGGCGGCCCGGCGAAGGACGTGCAGTGGGACGTGTGCTCCAGCCGGAACGACGACACGTATTGCACCGGATGGAAATAACGGCGATCAGACGACGGTCATCGGGCTGGTCGCCTTGACGGTTCGGAGCACGGGCGCGGTCTCGATCGTGTGGATGCCCTCGACTGAGCCGAGCTTCTGGGTCAGGTAGCGGTGCAGGGCGGCCGGACCGGTGCACAGCGCGTTGGCCACCAGGTTGGTGGAGCCGGTGGTGGCGGCGACGAAGGCCAGTTCGGCGTGTCCGGCCAGGGTGGTGGCGGCCCGGTCCAGGTGCGTCGGGGCTACCGACATCCACAGCAGGGCCTGGACGGCGATGCCGAGCACTGCCGTGTCGAGTTCGATGTCGAAGAAGAGCGCGCCGCCGGCCCGCAGTTCGGCCAGGCGGCGTGCGACGGTGGCGGCCGACCAGCCGGTGGCCTTGGCCAGGTCGGCGTGGCTGGCCCGGCCGTCGTGGCGGAGCGCGGCCAGCAGGGCGGCGTCGGAGCGGGTGACGGCGTACCGCTCGCTGTGAGGCTGGACGACGGGCTCCAGCAGCCGTTGCTGCCGCTCGTCCAGCACGTTCGGGCGCCCGCGCCAGGCGGAGGGACCGCCATGGTAGAGGTGCAGCAGGCAGTGCGCGGAAACCGCGGTGATGCCCGCGGTGCGCGGGATGTCGTGCAGGAGCAGCGCGCGATCGGGCTGATGGTCCGGGGTGGTGACGATCGTGAAGATCTCCGTGCCGCCGGAGATGAGCTTGACCCACGAGGTGTCGGCCCGCCGCGCCAGGGCCCGGGCGAGGTTCTGTGCGCTGTGCGGGGCGGCGGTCAGGCGCAGCATCCACTGCGCCTGACCGGAGTGCCGGGTGTCGGGGAGCCCGACGACGCGCAGCGCGACCCCGCTCGGCCTGGCGGTCCTCGCCCTCGCCCCGCTGCTGCGCGAGGACCGCGCCGCCCACCGTCAACGCCTCGATCTGTACGGCACCGCGCTGGTGACCTTCGGCACGGGCCTGCTGGTCTACCCGCTCATCGAGGGCGACGCCGCCGGATGGCCTGCCTGGACCTGGATCGCGCTCGCCGGTGGCGTGGTGGTGCTGGTGGTGTTCTGGCTCCAGCAGCATGGACGATCGCGGCGGGGGCGAGCCGCGCTGGTCGAGCCCAGCCTGTTCGGCAACCGCGGCTTTCCCGCCGCGCTGGTGAGCTCCACGCTGTTCTTCGCGGTGATGAACGGCGTCATGCTGACCGTCGTCCTGCAGGCGCAGCTCACTCGCCATGTCGACGTCTTGACCTCGGGTCTCACGCTGCTGGGCCTGGTCGTGGGCGTGGCGCTCGGTTTCGCCGCCCGCATCTGGGACGTCGCCTGGCTTGCCACCACCCTCACCGAAGTCGGAAAAATCTTCGTCCAGCTGCTCAAGCTGGCAGTGCCGCCGCTGGTGTTCACCGCCGTAGTGGTCAGCGTCGCCAACCTCCGCAACGTCAACGGCGCGGCCAGGCTGGCGGGTAAGACGCTGTTCTGGTTCCTGGCCACCGCGCTGATCGCCGTCATCGTCGGCATCGGCCTCGGACTGATCATCAACCCGGGCCAGGGCGTCACCCTGAGCACGGCGGGCGCGAAGGCGCCCGAGAACGTCGGCACCTGGGTCGACTTCCTCACCGGCATCATCCCGACGAACATCGTCACGGCGTTCACCGAGCTCAACGTCCTCCAGATCGTCTTCCTGGGGATCGTCCTCGGCGCTGCGGCCATCGCGATCGGCGAGAAGGCCGAGCCGTTCCTCGGCTTCAGCCGCTCGATCCTCGAACTGGTCCAGAAAGCGCTGTGGTGGGTCATCCGCCTGGCCCCCATCGGGACCGCCGGCCTGATCGGCAAGTCGGTCGCCACGTACGGATGGGACCTGCTCGCGCCGCTGGCCAAGCTCAGCCTCGGCGTCTACATCGGCTGCTTCATCGTTCTGCTGGCCGTCTACCCGACCCTGCTCGCGCTGGTCGGCAAGGTCAACCCGATCACGTTCTACCGCAACGCGTGGCCGGCGATCGAGTTGGCCTTCGTCTCCCGTTCCTCGGTCGGCACGCTGCCGCTGACGCAGAAGGTCACGATCGAGCGTCTGGGCGTCGACCGTGACTACGCCTCCTTCGCCGTGCCTTTCGGCGCGACCACCAAGATGGACGGCTGCGCCTCGATCTACCCGGCGCTGGCGGCGATCTTCGTGGCGCAGGTGTTCAACGTCCATCTGGGGGTCGGCGAGTACCTGCTCATCGCGTTCGTATCCGTGGTCGGGTCGGCCGCGACGGCCGGTCTGACCGGCGCGATCGTCATGCTCACGCTGACACTGAGCACGCTGGGACTGCCGCTCGAGGGGGTCGGCCTGCTGCTGGCCATCGACCCGATCCTCGACATGATCCGCACCGCGACCAACGTCGCCGGGCAGATCGTGGTGCCGGTCCTCGTCGCCCGCAGCGAGGGCCGTATCGATGAGGCGGTGCTCAACGCTCCTCCGCAGCCGCTCGACGAGGCTCCGGTGAGCGCGCCGCGCTCCTCGGGCGAACCGGCGATCGCATAACGTTCTCACCCGAATGAGATGGCGGTGCGGCCCCGCGCGGGGTCGCGCCGCCATCTCGTGTTTTAGGGAGGCGGTCACCCAACCACGTCGTACAGCCCTCGCTGCGGGCGACGAGGACGCCTGATCTCTTGAGCCCGTTTCCCGGGAACCGGCCTCCTAGCCTTTCCGCGGTTCGAGCGTCTCGGCCGCGGTCTCCAGCGCGGACAGGTGCTCGTCGACCGAGCGCAGTCCCGCTTTCATGGTGTTGACGGCGATGTGAGTGGCGCCGGACTCCCGCCACCGGCGGGCCAGATCGTTCAGCTCCTCTGCGTTGCCTGTCCAGTTGACCCGGCCTTCCATGCCGAGCGTGGAGGGGTCGCGTCCCGCCAGCACGGCGGCCTCGTCCACCATCGCCTTGGCCTCATCCAGCTTCGGGCCTGGGGACATCTGCGGGAACCAGCCGTCGGCGAGTCGTCCAGCGCGGCGGTACGCCGCGGGCGACTGTGCGCCGAACCAGATGGGGATCGGCCGCTGCACCGGCAGGGGCGCCAACCCCGCTCCGGTCACCCGGTCATAGGTGCCGTCGAAGGTGACCGATCGTTCGGTCCACAACTGGCGCAACAACTCGACCTGCTCCTCGACGCGCTTGCCCCGGGTGGTGAATTCCTGGCCCAAGGCTTCGTACTCGACCTGGTTCCACCCCAGGCCCACGCCCAGCCGCAACCGGCCGGCACTGAGCAGGTCGACTTCCGCCGCCTGCTTGGCGACCAGGGCCGTCTGCCGCTGGGGCAGGATGATGATGGCGGTGACGAGTTCCAGTGAGGTCAGTGCGGCGAGGTAGCCGAACAGGACCATCGGTTCGTGAAACGTGGTCCGCACGTCGTAGACACCTTGCCAGCCCTGGTGGATCGCCGGGTCGGCTCCGACTACGTGGTCATAGGCCATCACGTGCCGGAAACCGAGCTCCTCGACCCCTTGCCCGTAGGCGCGCACCGCGCCCACGTCCGCGCCGATCTCGGTCTGGGGAAAGACGACACCGATCCGCATTCATGGCTCCCGTCAACTCTCAGGCGAACTCGCCGACCATCATCCCGTGCACCGCCGCTCAACCGCGTCAGGCGCTCCTGTGCGCACGATGGTCAGCCTGGGGAAGCTCGGTCGAGGACTCGTCACGACTCATGGGAGTTCCCAGAACGTTTCCGTCAGCCCCAACTCTGCGAGTGTCATCTGGTTGGCAGCCGTAGTGTGCGGTTGATAGTCGGGGTCCAGCCGATCTCCGTACCACGGTTGCGAGAGTCTCCAGACGATCTCCGCAGGGACGATCTCACCGATGGCAGTGCCGGTCGTGGTCATCCAACCCGCAGCGTGGTCGGTGCTGCAGAAGAGGCGAATGTCGGTACACGTAGCGACAACGTCGTCCCACCACTCGGCCGCCGGTCGAGGGAAGCGTACGACCGGCCCGGACGATGGCGGTCGCCCCGGTCCCGCCTCGATGCGCAGATGAGCCCCGCAGAAAGGACATGTCGTGTCGATCAGTACATCGAGGTGCAAGCAGGCGCTGATCCCGAACGAATCCCATGCGCATCCTCCCCACCAGCGACGCTCGTCATGCCCGTCTACCGGAGCCACGACGAAGGCCATCGGTGCCGCGGAGAAGGGGTGCGCCATGCGGATCGCGTCCCCGTCCCGGTTCAATACGAGGAGATGCCGCTCCGCGAGCTCGATGAGTGCGCGACGAATCGTCGTGTCGCTGGTGCCCAGCACTCGAGCGAGCTCAGCGATGGAAGGAGCGCGGCCCTCTGCCGCCAGGGTCGCGTAGATCCTCGAGCGAATTCGTTCGCGTGGTCCCTCACTCATGCCGATTCCTTCCATTCCTCGCGTTGATTGCAGAGCTGCCCGCCCACGCGCTATGAGTGATCCGGTGACCGTTCCCTTGCTGGGAACGAATCCGCAGAGACCGCGGCTTCAGCGAGCAGATCGGACTGGAGGCGTCCTCCGATGCCCCAGTGCTCGGCGGGAATCTCCACGATCTCGACCCACACGCCGTCGGCTTCGCCTCCACACGTCTCCACGAATGCGTCCGTCACTCGCCGTACGAGTTCGCGTTTCTGGTCGATCATGCGCCCGGTGCGCATGGCGACGGTGATGACAGGCATGGCTCTCCTCTTGAACGTATTGCGGCCCGTCCATCGTCTGATGACACAGCCGGCCCCCGCTTGAACGGATGTGCTCACAGATGGACGCCGTTCTCGAGTCACTCATGGGGCGGTGTCTCGCTCACCGTCCGTCAAACCGGATCAAGCTCACCCGAGCCAGCGGAGACGGGTGAGCCGGTGTGGAAGCGGCGCCGCAAGCTCGTGGGAGTCGATCCAGTTGCGCCGACTAGGGAACGGGAAAGGTGGGCTTGGTTGGCGAAGCCGGTCTCTGCCGCAATTGTCGCCAGGCTGTCGTCGCGTGATGCAATGGCTCGCACGGCGGCGACGACTCGCATCCGTTGTCGATAGCGGGACAACGTCATGCCGGTGGCGCGGGTGAAGACTCGGCTGGTGTGACTGCGCGAGGCGGCGGCACTCGAGTCGATGCGAACGCGCTCAGCGAGGAGCCGCTGCGAAAGCGGCATGTCTTGCCGCCGAGCCGCCGCGACCGCCAGGTCTGCGACCGCAGCGTCGACGAGTCGTTCGACCCTCCCATTGATGACATGGACGGGCCGCTTCGCGCTCCGCGCCGCGATCAGATCAGCGTGAGCGAGCGTGGAGTCCAGAGACAAGAACGCTGTCATGTGCCTCCCCGAGCGGAGGATTGCCGGCAACTCGACATCGCGGGGAAGCCAAATGGTCTCGTATCCATCGTCGTGTGCCCTCGAATGCGCGACCCACAGGGCCGATCGTGCCGGCCGGAAGGAGACAGTGAGCGCGTCGACCGCCACGGGGTCCTAAGCCGTTTCGGCTCCGATGGCGCTTGGCCTTCTGATCCGTAGTAAAAGGTAGGTACCACGTCGACGGCGTTCCCTCCTGTTCTGGCGGTCGGTGCTGGCCGGTGGCGTGTGATCGTGTAAAGCGCTGTTGCTGTATCGGTTGCTGTACAGCAAACGCCCAAACGGCCGCGTCACTGGAGAACGAGCGTGACACCGAAGCGTTCGAGGAGTTGCACGATGTCCTCGAAGTATGGGAGCCGATCATCGGGGTCGTATACGACGTCGGCCAGCGCGCGACGTGCGATGTCGTGGTCGTGCCAGATCAGGGTGAAAGGCACTGTGACGCCGAATCCGCCGTTCAGGCAGTCTTTGAACGCATTCCATTCCCGGCCGAAGTACCCGCCGGGTCCGACGAGCGCCTCGGCCATGGCGCAGTGCAAGCCCGGTACGTCTGTGGCAAACCGGCCGTCGAGGTGGTGTACGCCGCCCGAGCGTCATGGTATCTGGCATTGTCGCGGCGGCGGGTCTCGCGCTCCTGCTCAGGATGCCGGCGAACCGCTGACGGCCGTGGCCGCCGCTTGGCGAGCATCCTGTCCGGCGGGGTGCTCGGGTCCCGCCCGTCACACAGTGATGACGATCTTGCCGGCGGGGTGGCCTTCTGCGAGGTATCTGATGGCGTCGGGGGCCTCGGCGAGGGGATAGGTGCGGTCGATGACCGGGGTGACCGCGCCCGCGTCGATCAGCCGCCCCAGCTCCTCCAGTTCCTGGGCGCGTTCCTTGGAGGCCAGGCCGCGCAGGTGCTGGCCGGTAAACATCGACACGAAGGGTGCGCGCATCTGGCGGGTGTAGCCGCCGAGCAGCCCGCCGGCGTCGTGGCCGCCGCCGGCCAGCACCAGCGTCCCGCGCGGGGTCAGGGCGCGCCGCAGGAGCGACAGCGGCCGGCATCCCGCGGTATCGATGATCACGTCATGACACGGGCCGTCGCGGTCGACCTCCTCGCGGGTGTAGTCGATCACCTCGTCGGCGCCGAGCGACCGCACCAGCTTCACCTTGCCGGTGCCGCACACGCCGGTCACCCTCGCGCCGGACGCCTTGGCGATCTGCACCGCGTAGGACCCGATGCCGCCGGCGGCGCCGACGACCATCACGTTCTGCCCCGGCTGGACCCGGCCGCCGTCGCGGACGGATTCCAGCGCGGTCACCCCGGAGATGGGCACCGCGGCGGCCTGTTCGAACGACAGCCTGGCCGGCTTGGGTGCGAGCCGCTCGTGAGGGGCGGCCGCGTATTCGGCGTAGCTGCCGCTCGGGGTGGTGCCGTACACCTCGTCGCCGGGCTGGAACCGCGTCACGCCCGAGCCGACCGCCGTCACCACCCCGGCCAGCGCGCGGCCGCGCACCGCGACCCTGGGCCGTGTCAGCCCGAACGCGACCCGCGCGCCGTACGGCCGGCCGGTCATGCAGACCCACACGCCCGGGTCCACCCCGGCGGCGTGCACCTGGACCAGCACCTGGTCCTTTCCGATCGGCGGCCGGTCGACCTCGCGTAACCGGAGCACGTCGGCCGAGCCGTACACGTCCTGGGCGATGGCTTTCATGTCGTCTCCTCCTGTGAGCCGGGGTACTGGAACACCTCGTCGAGCGGAACCTTGAACACGTGGGCGATCTGGAAGGCGACCTCGAGGGACGGCGAGTACCGGCCCTGCTCGATGGCGATGACGGTCTGCCGGGTCACGCCGATGCGCTCTGCCAGCTCGGCCTGGGTCATCTCGTCGTGCGCGAACCGCAGAGCACGGATGCGGTTGGTCACACGGGTCGGTTTCACCATTGGGGGAAGCTCCCGCGGTACACGATGACCTTGGTGACGTTGCCGAGGACCGCCGACAGCGCGAAGCACAGGTAGATGACGTTGGCGATCCAGAACCGGTCCCACCCGGCCACCGCCATGAGCATCGCCGCGACCGCGCCGATCGTCACGAACGACTGGCCGACGTGGTCACCCAGCCGCCCGATCTCCCGGTCCCGCACGTCCTTGGCCAGGGACGCCTTCGGGTTCACCGCACCCACCACGACCTCGGCCACGATCGCGGCGACGATGGCCGCCCCCACGCTCCACAGCAGCGCCGCGGCATAGGGGGCCTCGGCCAGCGGCCGCCCCGCGGCCCGGCCCAGCACCACCACGACGTACCCGCCGTACGCGGCGACGGCCACCACCAGCCGGATCCACGCCCGTTTCTCTTCGAGGGTCATGACCTTCTCCGTGATGTACAGAATCTTTGACATCTCGAAAGTAGCCAATCTTTGACCTCGTGTCCAGAATTTTTTACATCGCCGTCCGGACTCCCAGTGGCGGGACGTTCGGTGAACGAGCACGCGGACGCGAGCGTGATCGCGGGACGGGCGGGTACGGCAGGTCAGATTGAGCCACTCGGCCCGGCCTCGCGCTGTGTATGGGGCCCACTGGTTCGGCGTCGTCGGGACGCCTTGATACCAGGTTTCCCAGATTGGTCGGGCGAGCAGTGGGGGGCGGTCGTCTCCGCCGTCGGTGAGCGTGATGTCGATCAACGTGCCCCCAGCACGGATGGGCGCGCACAGGTGATGCCCAGCCCGACGATGTGGCCGGCCCGGCTCGCCCGGGATTCACCGGCCGGGCGGCCCGGCTCCGGGAGGGGTAGCCGGAGATCGCCGGAACCGGTGGTGGCCGCCGTCCCCGCCGGGTTAGATGAGCGGAAGGACGCGGACGGCGGGAGGCCGGCGGGTGGACGGCGAGGTCGGCAGGGCGGAGCTGCAGGGCCGGGCACGTGACGTGCTGGCCTCGGTCGAACGACTCGACGGGCTGGCCGAGGCGCTGCGCCGGTGGCTGCCCCGCCTGGCCAACCCCCGTGACGAGGCCGACTTCCAGGAGGCGGTCGAAGGGCTGGCTGGTTCCCTCGACGAGGCGGCGGTGCATCGGCTCGGCATGCTGGCGGCCGAGCTGTGGCTGTACCGCGATGCAGCGGCCAGGCAACCGGTACCCCAGCCGCCGCCGGTGGTTCAGCCGGTGCCACCGTCGGTGCCGCTGGAGCCGTCGCCCGCCGCACCTGCCGAGCTGCTCGACATGGTCGTGGACATCGCCTCCTACTTGGCAGCGGCCGCGGCCGGGGGCGTGATCGGCAACCGTACCGACGCCGTGGTCCGCCGCCTGATCGGCAAGGTACGGGTGCGCCTGCGCAAGCGCACCGACGACCGCCAGGCGCCCCTCGACGCCGAGGAGGCGGCCGACGTGGCCAGGGCCGCCGCGCTGGTCCAGGGGTACTCGCTGGACAGGATCACGGAGCTCGGGGCGGAGCCGCTGGCCGACGGCTCGTGGCTGGTCCGGCTGTCCGCCGGCCGCGAGACGTTGCGGGTCACGGTGCCACCGGGCGATCCCGCGCGCGCCCGCATCCTGATCTACTGACCGGTCACTCCCCGATGGTCGGCGTCGCGCTCCATCCACGCTCCTTCGGTAGCGAGCACCAAACAGGAACGATCGGCGTCCAGACCATCGCGTGCCCAGCCGGTGAGGTGCGACGTGCAGATGTGCGATTCCACCCGCAGCCGGAGCGCTGTCTCTTCCCGGTTAGCCGTGACGCTCATGAGAGCACAGGTCCGCTTCCGTCCGAATGTCCAAATCCGCGAAGCCGGCCGAGCACGTCGAGCACGTCATCGCGTAGCTCAACCGGGTATCCCCAGTAGTCGTAGATCCCACCTCGGGCCGTGTTGCTCCCGCAGAGCACGAACACTCCGCTGCCGAGTTCGCGCTTCAGCGTGCTCGCGAGCCATCCCACGAAGCCGCTGTTGTCGAGGTCCGGAGGAAAGTGGAAGGACAAGAGCCCGAAGCTCTCCGAACCATGGTGGCCCCCGCCCGCCGGGCGCAGGCTGCTCCAGGAGTCTTCGTCGCGCACCACGGCGAGCACGTCGGTGTCGAGAGCCGGAGGCTCGGTCAGCGTTGACTCGACGAAGGTCCACGTGCCGGGCAGGGCGACGAGGTCTGCCGCTGCCAGCACGGCTCGCAGGCGGCTCTCGGTCTGCTCGGGCGTCTCGTGGCTGATGCTCACCATCGTCGTTCTCCCTCTCTGTATGCTGCGCCGTTCACTCGTGCACGTGACGTCCCGGTCATGCTTGGCGGGTGGCGTAGTAGGCGTGCACGCGTGCGGCATGGCCGTCAGCGTCGAGTTCGACCGCGTCGATGACGCGGTTCCCGTTCTCTCTCCGGTAGATGACCGCATATCCGTCCGGCGACAGCAGGATGTCCTCGAGGGCGAACCGTAGATCTGGGACGAGCGCCAGACCGCGGCTGAACTGTTCGCGCAGCTCGTCTTTGCCACGGAGCGTCCCGTCGGGGCGGCCCCATCGGGCGACGACGGTGGAGGCGCGGAACTCCACGTCGTCGGCGTAGTGCTCCAGGATCGCGTCGAGGTCGCGACGATTCCACGCCTCGACCCAGCGCCGCGCGGCCGCGATCTTGTCAGTGTCGGTGAGCATGTCGGTCGGCCTTTCGCCGGAATCGGACGCTGATCTGGGGATTCCGATGCAGTCGTGGATG
>Ga0310811_10002278_pt1 | contig 23923 bp, 25 predicted proteins | sample YCmetagenome_FD_207642 | JGI IMG/M metagenome (GOLD analysis project Ga0310811, IMG submission 207642) | Soil microbial communities from experimental microcosm in Duke University, North Carolina, United States - YC | ecosystem: Engineered > Artificial ecosystem > Soil microcosm > Unclassified ... | reverse complement strand
AAGCGACCGCCGGTAACCCGGCTGTCCCGCAAGGTCCTGCTTGGCGTCGGCGCCGCCGCGGCCATTGGCATTGGAGGCGCACTACTCTTCGCCTTGAAGCCGCAGCATCAGACAACCGGCGCCGAACGCTTCAACACCAACAACCGCAACACGCCAGATGGTCTCGCGAACCTGCCGCGCGATTATACGGGGCTGCCAAAGCCCGTGCCACAGCTTGGACCGCCGCTGCCCGGTGATCTCGGCAAGCCCATCCTCAACGCCGGAGCGCCTTCGCCCAGCATGCCAATGCCGGGACCGACACCGGAGGAGCAACGGCTCGCTCAGGAGATGGAGGCCGCCCGCACCAGTCATCTCTTCGCGACAACGAACGTCGTCGCGCCGAGCATGCCGATCGCGCCATCTCCAACGGCTGTCTCGCCGGGACAGACGCCGGCGAGCACATCGTCTGATCTCACGTCGCAAGATCACAAACTCGCATTCCTCAATGGCAACATCGACCGCAGAACAACGAGCTCCGATCGCGTCCAGCCGCCAGCAAGCCCCTATGTATTGCAGGCGGGCGCCGTGATTCCGGCATCGCTGATCACAGGCCTGCGGTCCGATCTGCCCGGACAGGTCACCGCGCAGGTGACCGAGGACGTCTACGACAGTCCGACGGGCAAGACCTTATTGATTCCGCAGGGGTCGCGCCTCGTCGGCCAGTATGATGCGCAGATCGCATTTGGCCAGTCGCGCGCCTTGCTCGTCTGGAACCGCCTCATCATGCCGAATGGCAAGTCGATCGTACTCGAACGCCAGCCCGGCGCCGACACCGAGGGCTATGCCGGGCTCGAAGACGAGGTCGACAACCATTGGGGCATGTTGTTCAAGGCTGCGATCCTCTCGACCATCTTATCCGTCGGCGCCGAGGCTGGAACGAGCAATAGCGAGAACAACCTCGCCCAGGCGATCCGGATGGGCGCGTCGCAAAGCTTCAACCAGGCTGGCGAACAGATCGTAGGCCGCTCCCTCAATATCCAGCCGACGATCACAATCCGACCGGGCTTCCCCGTGCGGGTCATGGTCACACACGACCTGGTCCTCGAACCCTACAAAGGCTAGGTGCCCGATGAGCAAACTCAAACTAAGCGCATTGGAAGACGACAAACCGGTGAAGATGACGATCGAGCTGCCGGCGGCCGTTCATCGTGACCTCCAGGCCTATGCCGAAGCGCTCTCCCACGAGACCAACCAGAGCGGTATCGAGCCCGCCAAGCTGATTCCACCGATGCTGGCGCGCTTCATGGCGACGGACCGAGCCTTCCGAAAGACCCGCCGGACCTCGTCGTCGCAGAAGACATCGTGATGACGTGCCGAGGCTGCCTCTGCTAAAGCAGCCCGCGATCCTTCGCTTCATCGCGCATAAACGCGACAAACCGTCCTACAACGGGTTCTTCGCATTCAGGAAGCCACACGAGATTCACACAAAATGATGCATTCGCCTCCGAAATCGGCCTGAAGACCACGTCAGGAAATCCGAGCTCGGCTTGGCTCTCTGCCGCGAGCGTCACGCCAAAGCCCGCTGCCACAAACGCGAGAATATATTGCTTGCTGGCGGCGTGCGACTGAAAGTCTACGTTCCTGCCAAGAAGCGAGGCGAAGAATTCGCGCTGCGCCTGACTTTCGCCCCAGCCTTCGACAAGAACCGTCTCGCCCGACAATTCCTTCCAACCAAGCGCCTTACGCCTCGCCAGGGAATGTTTCGCGGGAAGCGCCGCCATCAGCCGCTCACTATAGATGGGCAGCATCGCCGCATGCGGCCACAACGCGAAGCTCGGGACAAACGCGGCGTCAAGTCGTCGATCGGCCAGCGCGGCGGCGATCTCCCGTTCATGCATCTCGAATTGCACCACCGAAACACCAGGGTATCGTCCGTGCCAGCACCGCAACAAATCCCCCAGAGGCTTTCCGATCGGCGGCATTCGTAGGCCCAGACGAATCTCGCCCGTCGTGCCAAGGCCGTTGTGATGACCTGCGGCCTTCACGGCATCGACTTCAGCGAGGACACGTCTAATGTGCCGCATGACCGTCTGTCCGCTCGGCGTGAGCCGCACACCGGCACGGTTGCGCTCGAAGAGGGTGAGGCCAAGCTCATCCTCAAGCCGTGCGATACGCCGACTGATCGTCGACGCATGCAACCCGAGCACGAGCGCTGCACGCGCAAAGTTTCCTGCATCCACCGCCGCCGTCACAAACTGGAGGTCGGCGAGGTCCATTTCATAAGACCGCGGCGTGACGATCCTGCAAATTGATCGCGACCACCGCTATCATTGCGCGCCTTGCAGCTCGGATTCGTTGGCTTCTTCTTCTGCAGTTCCTTCTCGCGCCGGTGTCCCATCAGCGGTGCCGGCACCGTTCAGGATCGGATATGCCAGCGCTGCGATGTGCGAGTGAACGCGCCGGAGGTCTCTGACAATACGCAGAAACTGGCCGCCATCTTCGGCGACACGAGCGACTCCCTCGCCAGCATCCGCTCGCGCCGTGGTAGCCGCGACCCGCAGCAACTGCACATGGAGCGCGGTCGCACGCGCCTCCAGTCGCCGCAGAGCGCTCTTTCGCGAGATGAGCCGGTTCGCCTCGGCGGGATCACGGGTCAGAAACACTGCAAGCCCCATGTGGAGGCTTTCCAGGATTTCCGCATTCATCGAAACGATGAGATCGCGTTCGTCCTTCGCAAACGGCCTCCCCCGCTTGATCCGTTTGACCACGAATTCGATGAGGTTGTTGGCGACGACATCGCCAACGTGCTCGAGATTGATGACGGCTGACAATATCTCCTGGACCCGGGCGCCTTCGCTATCGTCATGCAACGGCTGCTCATTTCCGAGATCTGCCAGATAGCTGCGTATCGCGGCTCCAAGACGGTCGACCGATCGATCCATCCGGCTGATCGCGGTGGCGCGCCGAGGATCGTCTTGTTGGAACACCTCCGAAGCGCCCTTCAACATTGCTTCAACCATGTCGCCCATGCGAAGCGTCTCGCGCGCGGCATTCGCCAACGCGACGGTCGCCGCCCCTAATCCTGCCTCCTCCAAGTAGATTGGTTTTCCGGGATCATCAGGCGCCGGCGGGTCGGGAAGTATGCGGACGAGCAACCGCGCCAACCAATGAGACGGCCCGATAAACACCGCCGCCAGGATCAGGTTGAACGCGGTGTGGAAGTTCACCACGATCCGCCCCGGCGCAGGATCGATGTGGGCGAGAAGCGTCACGCATATTGCCAGCAACGGAAGCGCCACGACCGCGCCCACGATTCGAACCAGGGAGTTGCCGAGCGGAAGACGACGAGCAACCGGTGAACCCGCCTCAAAGAGCGCGGGCAATGTGCCGCCGATGTTGGCGCCAACAACGAACGCCAGCGCGCCGATCGGCGAAACGGTCTGACTCGCAGTCAGCGACACGATAAGAAGCACGACCGCCACGCTGGAATGACAAGCCCAGGTGAGCAGCGTTGCCACCAACACCGCAAGGAGAGGCTCGTTGCCGATTGCAGCGAGAACGTTTTTCAGCAAAGGCGCGTTCTCGATTGGCGCAAACTCATGCGCCATCCCCGACAAGGCCAGCAACATCAGTCCCAGCCCGATCGCGATTCGCCCGGCATTGCGCAGCCGATCATCGTCGAACGAGCGGAAAGCCATGACCCCGAGCAGGACCAAAGGAGGGCCGACGACACCGGCGTCGAACGACAGCACCTGCGTAACCAGCGTGGTTCCGACGTTGGCGCCCAGCATCACCACCAAGGCGGGCCCGAGCCCGATAAGACCGTTCGCCGTAAATGCGGAGGCCATGAGACCCGTCGCGGTGCTGCTTTGCAGAAGCGCCGTAATGCCGACGCCGGCAAGAAACGCCCGCCACCGCCGCGTCAGATTGTGCTCCAGCCATATCCGAAGGACATGGCCGAAGCCTCGCTGGACGCCGGTCGTCACCATATGAGTGCCCCAAAGGAGCAATCCGACGTAGCCGGCGAGCTCGAACAGAACGATGGTCCCGGTCATCAGAACCACCCCCCGTCATCTGGCAAGTACACGCGGTCCATGGCTCAGAACTCCGCGTGAAGACGGCCAGAAAAGACCGACACCGGACCGCGGTCGGCGTTGTATGCAGGGTTGACGATCAGTTGGTAGTCGGCGGTGAAGGTGAGCCCGTTCCCGATCGCCAGCGCGTAATAGCTTTCGAAAATCCGCTCGGTGCTGTAGTTCAGCGCCCCATCACCGATCAGGAGTCCGTTTCCACCAGCGGCAAGGAAGTCGCGATGGGCCGCAGACAGCCCATTGATGGCCCCACCGATCCCAACGGTATCGTTCGGCCGACCCCAAGGATTGCCCTTGATCGAAACGCCGCCTGACAGGCTGCGGTCAATGTCGGTGAACGACAGCGTCTCGTTTTGCCCGTCGTTCCAGCTCACGCGACCGAAAACGCCGATCCCAGGCGCAATCTGCTGCTCCAAGTTCGCGTAGAAGCCGTATTTCGGATTCACGTGGCGAATACTCGCCATTACCGTATTGATGTCTTGCGCGGAATCCTGGCTCTCGATTGCCAGTGCCTGGCGGTAGTTGCCCATGACGCCCTGGGTGCCGAAGACGCCGAGCCGCAGTTTTCCAGGCTCGCCCGCGATGGCGTAACGCTTCTCGAACTCCACCACGGCGCCGCCCGTGTTGAATTTCAAGACATCGCTGTTGGGCTCGGACGGCACCTGAACGAATGCCGCGCGGACTGCCCAGTCCTTCTTATTCAATTCGACGATTGCGCCGCGCGTGTATCCGGGGAGATCCGCGGGGAAATCGTAAGCCGCGGACGACCACAGCGCCCAGTTCATGAAATCGGCGCGAGGATCGTGCGCATAGGTGTTGTTGTCAAAGAAATCGCCGATGGCAAAGCGTCCGACGATCACCGTGATGCGATCGATATCACGTTTGCCCGCGAGCTGGTTGGGACCGTCGTCGACGTCCTCTTGTTCGCCGCCGAGGCCAAAGGTCTGCTTGAAGTAATAGCGTTGCGGCCGAATCTTCGGGAATGCGGCTCCAGCCTTTTGCGCTTCGCCGTTCGGGAAGCCCGCCAGACCCAATGTCCCATTCAGGCCGAATCCCTGCGCCAATTCGGGATTGAAATAGAACTCGCCGCCCTGCCACAGCCGCACCCCGATGAAGGCGGTCGTCGTCCACGTCTCGCGGACCTCGCCGCCCCCCGGCAAGCTGTTCGCACCCGCTTGGGGGGAGCGGAAGCTTGGATATCCCTGCGCAATCACCGTCGTTTGCGCATGGACGTTCCAGTCACTCGAATCCGGCAAGCGTGGCGTCGCGCTCTGCGAGCCGGACGCCGCCCACGGCAGATCGTTGAAGTGGTAGTTCAGTCCGATTTTGGCGAGGTGAAGCCCGGGAGCAAGACGGGCGTTCGGCAGATCGAAGCGGCCCAGATCATAAGTAGCCGCAGAAAGATTCACATAGTCGTACTCAACTTTCGCCGTCCAATTGCCGCTCACCGCGAATTCCGCACCGAGGCCTGCGGTCCAGCCCGTCTGATAGCGGCCGAGCTGCGCACCGCTGCCGTCGTTGACCTCGATATGACCATGCCCCCAGGCGAAGCCACCCGTGACATAGGGCATCCACCGATCGAATGCGTAACCCACTCGGCCACGCGCGGTGCCTACGTAGTCGACCGTAGAATTGAACGGCGACGGCGCCAACGCCGGCTCGTCGGTCGGGCTCGTGAACGACGCATCGGCTTCAACACCGAGCACCAGATGATTGGCGAGTTGCCGGTTATAGCCGACCTGAAAACCACCAATGAGGCCGGTCGGACTATGAGGCAGGAAGACGCCCTGCTCAGGCTTGGGGTGGGAGTCATCGCCCAAGCGGCCGCCACCGTAGCCGAAGTGACCACCGACATAAAAGCCGGTCCAGTCATAAACCCTCTTCATTTCGGCCTCGCTGGGCGGCCGATCCGCTTTGGTCCGAACATCAAGACGCCGTTCCGTGCCCAAGCGGTCGGCGCCGGCCGGAATCTCCTGGGCGTGCGCGTTTCCCGCGCCTGTCGCGGCGACAAGCACCAGAACGGGGAAGCAGGCGCGCGCCGACAGACCGCGTCGACCGAACCGCGGTTCACGGCCGTAATTCCGTACAGGCGCATCCTTCTTGCGAACTTCAATTTCATCACAGATCATCAGCAGCTCCACTGATCACGGGACGAGCAAGCCATCTCGTGATCGACGTGAGGCCGCTCTATTTTCGGGGTATTGGGGCGCTGCGTGAGTATTCACTCACGCAGCAACTAGGAGGTTCTGGCATGGTTGATTCCTTTCGATTTGGTACGCAAAGTTTGCTCACCAGCGATCTGTTCTAAAACGCTCCCGCTGCCGCAGGCGGATACTTTGCCGATTGACCTGCGCCGCCATGCGCAAAAGCGCCTTTGCTTGCGCAACGGAAATCAAGCGCTCCCGCGCGAGTTGAAAGGCAGTGCGGGCGAGCCAATGGGCACCCGCCGCCAACAGCCCGCCGACCCGCAGACGGACAGCAACCCGAAGTGCGGCGCTTGAGCGCCCCCGCGTTTTCACGATGTCCCGTCGCCGCTCGGTCACCAACCGGCTGCCGAATGCGCTTCTTTCGCCATGAAAGAATTCAGCTCGCTTTCTCATTTGCACTGCACGTCTCCTCAGTAGACTTCGCTGCTGGCCGACCGAGCCAGGTCAGTTGGACTCACCCCACATTGCGCTTCGACGGCGGGCTCGCTCGGACTTCCAAATGCGCCACGACCTCCTCGAAAGGCGCGACGAAAGGCGAAACGCCGCGAACGCGCCACGCCTGTTCAGAAACCCCTCCCGCACAAGAATGCGCGCGACCCTCACAACCCAGATCGCACCGAACAGGCAGGCCCGTTCTTCCAAGTGACGCGCGATTGACCGCGGAGAGCGCATCAGCGCTTCCCGCCGGTTTCGTTGCGACCGAGCCTTTGCCGGATTCGCACGTGGCTCTGGTCCACCCATGCGAGAGCGGATCGCGCAAACGGGCCTTTCGGCACGTGTTTGAGAACAAGGACCTCCACTTTCCCGAGCCACCAGAGCTGCAGCCGAACGCTGATAGGCCGCTCCCGATGCTGGATCTTGCGGGTCATCATGGCTGCCTCCGCCAAACAGAGCCGATAAGCTCACGACCTCCAGCCCAACAGAGCCGTCGCGCTCTCTGAGGGCCGCAAGCGTGCAGGCGCGCAACCACAGCTCCGGATCGGCAAACGGGGCGAAACCCGATACAAGCCGGTCCCAGATTGTTGGTCGGCGCCGGCCAGACGCCGCAGTCGTCGAGTGAGGCCGCAGCGATGTGGAATGACGTATGCACATGCTCCCCCCTTCACCGGCCGACGAGCGAAAGCTGCACGATCCGCACGAGGACAAGCCCGCCGGCCAAGATCAGATAACCGCGCAAGACCAGCATCCAGAGACGAGTCATCGGCGTCATCCGAGCTGACGGAAGCTCATCCAGCGGCGGCATGCGGTACGTCGCGCGCACCATCTCGTTCTTCGCGTTGGCCGGCTCTTCGCGGTGGATGAAGAGGAAGGCGACAGCGACGGCGAGCGTGAATACGCCTCCGATCCCGAGTATCGCGAGGATCGTGCTCTCGCTCATGTTTGGATACAGCACCGATGCGGTCAGGATGATTGACAGCATCACGAGGACACCGACGACGGCGCCGGTGAACAGGTTCATCCACCGCCCATTGATCCACGGACCCAGAACGGCTTTGTCGTTGCAAAGCAGCAGCAGGAACACGGTGGCGCTCGGTAGCAACACGCCGGCCAGAGTCTGCACGGCGTTGGTTAGCAGGCCGAGCGGCATGCCGGGGGTCAAAACCAGCGCAGCAGCCAACGTAACGAGGCCGCCATAGACCGCATAGAAGCCCTTGGCGTCCTGCGGCTTCCGATGCAGCGAATGCCGCAGCGACAGCACATCGCCTATCGCGTAGGCCGTCGACAGCGAGACCGCCATCGCGCCGATCACGCTGGCATCGAGCAGCGCAAGGGCGAAGAAGACGCCAGCCGTCTTCCCGACATAGGCGCCAAGCCCGGCAGCCACGGCTCCGGCGTCCTGGAAATTCCCGAACTCCGGACGACCTGCGAACGTCGCTGCGGTGAACGCCATCATCGCCACTGCGCCGATGACGACCAGCACAATGCCAAGGACGAGATCGATGCGCCCGTAGCTCAGAAAGCGCGTCGTGATGCGCTTGTCGATCACATAGCTCTGCTGGAAGAAGAGCTGCCAGGGCGCGACCGTTGTCCCGACAATGGCAATGATCAGGAGCATCACCTCGCTCAGCTTCCCGCCTTCAGGAAACTGCGGCACGACGAGATCATGGGCGATCTGGCTGACCGGGGGATGAACCCAGACGAGCACCGGCACCAACAGAAGACTGCCGAAAACGAGAAACAGCGAAAATCTTTCGAATCGCCGGAAATTGCCCGTCCCAGCCGCGGCGATAATGACGGCCGCTGCGGCAATGACGCCTACGCCTCGCGGAAGCCCGAGGTACTCGAGCGCCAGGCTGATTCCGATGAACTCGGTGACGATGGTCAGAGCATTCAGCAAGAAAAGGTCGACAACGCTGAAGGCGCCCCAGAACTTGCCAAACCGTTCGAGAATGAGCCGCGCGTGGCCGACGCCCGTCACCGAGCCGAGCCGCAAAACCATTTCCTGGTTCACGTACAGGACGGGAATGAGCAGGATGAGCGTCCACAACAGCGAGGTGCCATAGTTCTGGCCCGCCTGCGTGTAGGTGCCGAAGGCGCCGGCATCGTTGTCACCGACCATGACGATCAGGCCCGGTCCAAGGATTGCCAGCAGCGTCATCAAACGAGCACGCCAACCGTTCCTGGGACCCGTATCGTTCTTCTTGATTGTGCCGAGCGCGCCTTTGATGTCGCCGATATGCGCTTCATCCAGCACAGCGTGACGCACGGGAGTATCGAGGTTAGACAGCATGATTAACCGCCTTTGAAATGGCGTTGACTTGAGGGTTCTTGCGTTGGAGCGGTCGTGCGGCTCGACCTGTCGCGCACGACACGCGACCGCGCTCAGTCCGGTGACAGAAACCACCGGCATTCGAGGCGCCCTGCCGCCGTCAGTCGCCAACGGGCTGTCAACCGCGGGCGCCTGCGCTTGAAAGAGAGAACCGAGCTCGCTGGGGAAGTGACGCCTTGCGGACGCACACTGGAAAACTGGAAGGTCATTTTTTGCCTCCTGATGCCTGGGCTCAGGAGGCGGCACGCATCAAAGCAGCGCGAAGTGGATCGCGCGGCCCTCGACAATCGTGTCGTCGCCCTGAGCATAGCCGAGCCGCAGCGAAACGAGAGCAGACGTCGAGCGTCTACTGTCGCATTCGTCGGCCAGACTGCTAGGTCGCGGGTTCATATCGATCCCTTGCTGTGCCAATGGAAAATCCAGCCCACCATAGGCTGGACCTTGGCGCGTGAAATCGTTGCCGGTCTTCACAGCGCCACGGTTTTGATATATACCCGAGGGGGTATATTGCAACTATACCCGGGTATACGAAATGGGCAGATCGCACGTCGTTGCCGAGAAGCAGCGACTCCTTAACCGTGTCCGCCGCTTGCGCGGCCAGGTCGACGCATTAGAGCGGGCTCTCATCGCCGACGAAGCCTATAACGACGTCATGCGCCTGGTCACTGCAACCCGCGGAGCGATCAACGGAATCATGGCGGAAGTTATCAACGGCCACATCCGCACCCACATGGTCGACCCCAACCGCGCGCCCAGCCAGAGCGAGCGAAACGCCGCGGACGAGTTGGTCAGTGTCCTGCGAACATATCTTAGGTGACGTAATGATGCCGCCTCACGCCAAAGCTCAGGGCGTTGACGAGCCGAACGCGCCCGCACACCCGAACCGGGCGCGCCGCTTTGCTCGGCCATGGGCATACTTTGTCTCCCGCCTGGACCCGCGACCACAGGCCCTCTTCTCGCCGATGCTACCGATCTTCACGGCAGCACTCGCCATCGCCATCTTCATTTTCGACACGGTCACACCCTACGAAATCGCGGCCGCGAGCCTCCAGGTCGTGGTCGTCCTCCTGTCCCTGCGCTTTTGCCGGAAACAAGGCGTCATCTTCGTGTCGCTAGGCTGTGCCGCGCTCAGCATCCTCAGCGCCGTACTTACCATCGTGAGCTATGTTCCAACCGCCGGGAGCACCTTCAGTCTCGGTGTCATCAACACGTCGATCAGTCTGACTGCGATCGCAGCAACTGCTTACCTCGCGCTGGCTACCGAGACCGCCCGCCAGACGGCTGAACGCGCGCAAGCGCACCTCGCCCACGTGGCTCGTCTGACAACACTTGGCGAGATTTCCGCCTCAATCGCTCACGAGCTGAACCAACCCCTGACGGCGGTCATCACGAATGCGAATGCCGCCACACGCTGGATCCGCAGTGAGCCGCCAAATCCGCAGAAGGTCACGAGTTCGATCGAAAGCATCGTCGAGGACGCACGGCGCGCGAGTGAGATTATCGCTCGAATTAGAGCCCTGACCACACGCGCTGAACCCCAAAACGCATGGGTCGACATCAACGCGGTGATACAAGAGGTGCTTGTCCTCATCCAGTCTCAGTTGAACGAAAACCGCATCGTGGTCCGAGCTGAACTTAACAACGGCCTGCCGAGCGTCTTCGGTGACCGAATCCAATTACAGCAAGTCGTTCTCAACCTCATCGTCAACGCCATCGACGCAATCGGTGCTGCACAAGCAGACCCCCGAGAAATTCGCATTAGATCACGCAAGACACGGCCGAGTGGCGTCGAGGTCAGCATTGAGGACACCGGCGGCGGACTGACTACGACTGATGTCAATCAGATCTTCGATGCATTCTTTTCGACGAAGACCGGGGGCATGGGCATCGGTCTCTCGATCTGCCGCTCGATCATTGAAGCTCATCATGGCCGCATCTGGGCCGAAAAGGGCGAGCCTTCAGGAGCCACCTTCCACTTCACGCTGCCTGGGACTCAGGAGGCAAACCAATGAACCTCGGCGCTCCAGCCACCCGCACTCAGAAATCAACCGTGGCGATCGTGGATGACGATCCGTCCGTCCGGAAAGCCATTAGCAATCTATGTGAATCCGAAGGGTTCGACGTCGTGGCGTTCTCCTCTACGGCCGAATTCTTGCGCTGGTCGATTCCGGAGACACCCGTCTGCATGGTCTTGGACGTCCGCATGCCGGGCGAAAACGGGCTGGATTTTCAAGTCGAGCTAGCGAAGTCTCACGCTGAAATTCCGATCGTGTTTGTCACGGCGCACGGTGACATTCCCATGTCTGTCCGCGCCATGAAGGCTGGCGCCATCGAATTCCTGACAAAGCCGTTCAGGGATCAGGACCTCCTCGACGCCATCAACGGCGGCTTGGCGAAAAGTCGTATGCGCCGTAACGCGCTCGAGATGAATGCCGAATTGGAAGCTCGATACCAATCGCTGTCCAATCGCGAGCGAGAGGTGATGGATCTGATTACAAAGGGTCAACTCACGAAGCAGATTGCGGCAACACTCAACCTTAGCGAAATCACCGTTAAGGTCTGCCGCCGGCAAATCATGACGAAGATGCAGGCGAATTCCATGCTCGACCTCGGACGCATGTCAGAGAAACTGGAAAGGATGAGAAGCGGACCCGCGGAGCTCCGGTAGAAGAAGCCACGGTCGGATCGCTGCTGCTCGATATACCCGAGGATAGTTGTGCGACGAGCTGATTTGTCGCAACGCTCTATCGGAGTCGTACCTCCGAGAAGAAAAGGGCGGAGATCGTGCCCCACACCGCCACGTTAGGACATAGGGCCCAAGCGATCCTGGCGGTGTTCGCACAGCTCCACAAGAGCGCCGGCGATACTCTGAGATACGACGAGATCACCGATTATATTGGCGACGCTCACGTCCGAAAACTCGGTCAGCAAGAGCTGACTCGCGAAGGCCTCGTTGTTGAACACCAATATACGCTTGAACTCACCTCGACCGGCCGAGCGGCGATCACCTCGCTATTCGGGCCGAGCGGCCGACTCGTTCCCAGGCTTTTGAACGGGATCGAAACAACGACGATCAACAACCATAAGATCAAGGCTTGGCCACGAGAACCTGATAGTCCGAGCATCCGCTACGTCGTGAAGCGCTTTGCGTTAAAGCTCGCAATACTTCTCGTCTTTGCCCTTGCGCAAATACCGTCGCGATGGGGGTTCGGTTACGCCTTCGTCGCTTTGACGGCGTTATCGGGCATGATCTGCATTGGTCTGGCGCTCGTGCGTCGTGAGGCCTGGACGCTCGCGCGCCTGAACTACTGGCACGAAGCCGTCGCGTTTCTTGCTCTTGCATTGAGCGGCTGGACTACGATGCGCTGAACACCGGCGAATCCGCGCGGCGGACGGCCAAAGCGCCACGCCGAATATACCCGAGTATATTCTTCAGACACTTTTCGAGCGAAGAACGCCTCCGGGTATAAGTAGCGCAAACAACGATCGCACTCTATAGACACAGCAAATCTGCTTGGCGGGAATCGTCTAGCCTCGCTTGAGCAGTTCTAGGAAACCGAACGATGCCGAACGACGGTAGTCGACAGCTTACGCCGCCACGGACGTTTCGCCGAGCCTAGACAAGAGCTCGCTCGTGACGGCCGGCACGGCTGACACGAGGGCGCCATGGTCTTTCATTCCAGGAGTGACGGCAAACACCGCCATTTCGATAGGAGCTTGGCGCCTCGTCTCGCCGGGCCAAGTTGGGCAGACCTCGCCGCCATAGCCCTTCTGCTAGTCATCGCATTGCTCGTCATCGTCGGGGTTGGCCAAATGCGCCAACCGCTGACGGCTCTCAATGCCGCGCCCGTCGACCTTCAGCTCCTGCACCTTCCTGAATATGCGCTTCTCTCGACCCTGCGCATGTTCGGGGCACTTGCGGCATCTCTGATATTCACTCTGACTGTTGCGACCCTCGCAGCAAAGAGCCGCAAAGCCGAACTGATCATCGTTCCTGCTCTCGACATTCTACAGTCGGTTCCGGTGCTCGGCTTTCTGACGTTCACCGTCATGTTCTTCATGAACTTGTTTCCTGGGCGCCAGCTTGGGGTCGAGTGCGCCGCGATTTTTGCGATCTTCACAAGCCAAGCCTGGAACATGGCGTTCAGCTTCTACCAGTCGCTTCGCACGGTCCCGAAGGATCTCGATGAGGTAAGCAGGCAGTTTGGCTTTTCGTCCTGGCGCAGATTTGTGCGCCTCGAGCTTCCGTTCGCCATGCCAGGTCTGGTCTGGAACGCCATGATGTCGATGTCGGGAGGATGGTTCTTTGTTGTCGCCTCGGAAGCGATCGCGGTTGGCAACACGACGATCGCATTGCCCGGTATCGGCTCCTGGTTGGCGCTCGCAATTGAGCGGAAAGATTTCGGCGCTGTCGCCTGGGCAGTCTTCGCAATGGCCGTCGTCATCGTCCTCTACGACCAGCTCATATTCCGGCCAATCGTCGCTTGGGCTGACAAGTTCAGATTCGAGCAAACCGCGTCGCGTGAACGACCGCGCTCCTGGGTATACGACCTCGCACGCCGCACGCGCCTTCTGCCGTCGATCATCGAGCTTCTGCTGGTGGCTGGCCGAACCCTGAGTGCGCTGAGCTGGTCGGCCCCACCTCGACGTCAAACGCTCCACCCCAATAAACACATCATTCGTGTCCCCGACGGCCTCTGGATCGGTTTCATCGCCGTGGTCTGCTTCGGCGCCTCGCTCTGGCTGCTGCGCTTTATTTCGACATCCCTGACAGCGGCGGACATCATATCAATTGTTGGCCTGGGCTTTGCGACCTTGGTTCGCGTCGCCGTCCTCATTGCGATCGCCAGCATCATTTGGGTGCCGATCGGCGTGTGGATCGGATTACGGCCGACCTGGTCCGAGCGCCTGCAACCCGTCGCCCAATTCCTGGCCGCCTTCCCGGCCAATGTGCTGTTTCCCTTCGCGGTCGTGATCATCATCGGGCTGAGGCTTGATCCGAACATCTGGCTTTCGCCGCTCATGATTCTGGGCACGCAATGGTACATTCTCTTCAATGTCATTGCTGGAGCTAGCGCACTTCCTAACGATCTGAGGGAAGCGGCGCGGACGTTTAACATGCGCGGCCTGCAATGGTGGCGCCAAGTCGCCTTGCCCGGCATTTTTCCCTACTTCGTGACCGGCGCGCTCACGGCGTCAGGCGGGTCGTGGAACGCCAGCATCGTCGCCGAATCCGTTTCCTGGGGCGACAAACGTCTGCAGGCCACTGGTCTCGGCTCCTTCATCGCCGACGCGACCGCTGCTGGCGACCTGCCGCGGGTCGCCGTCGGCATCGTCGTGATGTCGGCCTTCGTCGTCACCCTCAATCGCACGCTTTGGCGCCCACTCTATCGGTACGCCGAGCGCCGGCTGCGCTTCGATTAAGAGGAGGATCAGTTCATGGTTGTCATTGAGAGCCGCAATTTAGTCGAAGTGCAGAAAGTCCGCCAGGTCTACGGAAAGTCCGGGGGACCCGATTTGCTGGTCCTCGACGACGTTGATCTCACCCTCAAAGAGAATGAAATCGTCGGGCTGCTCGGCCGATCCGGCTCCGGCAAATCGACGCTGCTCCGGTCCATTGCCGGCCTCGTGACGCCGACACAGGGCGTCATTGAGTTTCCCAAAATCGAAGACGGACAGCGCGCCACCGTTTCGATGGTATTTCAAACCTTCGCGCTTTTTCCATGGCTCACGGTCTTACAGAACGTTGAAGTCGGCCTCGAGGCGAAGAACGTGCCCCCGACTGACCGACGCAAGCGCGCGTTGGCGGCGATCGACCTCATCGGCTTGGACGGTTTCGAAAGCGCTTATCCGAAAGAGCTGTCGGGCGGCATGCGCCAACGCGTCGGCTTGGCGCGAGCATTGGTTGTCGATCCGGACATCCTGCTCATGGACGAACCATTCTCTGCCCTTGACGTGCTAACCGCGGAAACGCTGCGCACGGATCTTCTCGACCTTTGGTCCGAAGGGCGCATGCCAATTCAAATCGATCCTGATCGTCACCCACAATATCGAAGAGGCGGTGCTGATGTGTGACCGCATCTTGCTCTTTTCCTCAAATCCCGGGCGCGTCATCGGCGAAATCAAGGTGGAGATTCCGCAGCCACGCAACCGACAGGACCCGACCTTCCGTGCGCTGGTCGAACAGATCTACGTCCGCATGACGCAAAAGAACGACGACAGTCAGCCCCGAGACGGCCTCTTTCCGGGATCCGGCATAGGGATGGCTCTTCCTGTTGTTTCGACGAATGCGTTGGCCGGTCTGATCGAGGCCATAAATGCAGAACCCAATAACGGCCGAGCCGATCTGCCCGAACTTGCGAGCGGTCTCCTCTATGAGACCGACGATCTATTTCCGATAGCAGAGGTTCTGCAGTTGCTCCGCTTCGCCGAATTGGTAGGTGGGGACATCAAACTTCTTCCGGCGGGCAGACGCTATGCACTGGCCGATGTCGATGAACGCAAGAAGATCTTTGCGCAGCAGCTTCTCAGTTATGTGCCCCTGGCCGCACACATCCGGCGCGTCCTCGACGATCGCCCAAGTCACAAATCCCAAGCCCGGCGTTTTCACGACGAGCTCGAAGACTTCATGTCCGAAAGCTACGCCAGCCGAACACTTAAGGCAGTGACGCAATGGGCACGATACGCGGAGGTCTTTGCCTACCACGAAACCACCGATCTGTTCAGTCTCGATGACCCAACTTAGACGAAAACCGACCAGACACCGTAAGCAACACAGAGTCGCGCCTTGAATTTGGCGACGCATCCCGCACTTTGGGAGCATGTTATGACCAGCTATATTCGTATTGCGCGCAACTTAGCGACCGGCACTAGGCAAGCGCTATTTTCGTTCTTTGAGCCACAGTTACGCACGCTCTGTACAGCTCAGGTCAACACCCCGAATACAGTTCCACAACGGTGCGCGCGCGACGGTTTCGATTCCGCCCAGCGACTGGCGCGGTCCTCCCTTGGATCAGATTTCTACGACCGCGAGCCACCAAGACGTTCCGGCAACACGGGCCGGCGCGCCCGAGCAGGCCGTCGCCCCGTCCGATTACAGCTTTGGCTGGCAGGCGTCGTGCTGGCGAGTGCGGACCGTCTCTGTCATGCAACGCTGTGGCTGTACCGTCGCCGCTTGGTCGACGCACGCTTTACCAAGGCAACGCTCCGAGCTGCACATCGCATTCGCGCCTGGGGATTCAAGCTTGCATTTCGATGAGGCGCCGCAAGGCGGAAAGCTGCCATCTTGTGCGAGGTCATCATGGTTTCCGGGCCTGGTATTGGCACGCACGGCAACCTCGACCGCTCTTCTCGCACAGGCGGTTCGCATACAACCGCACAATATACCTCGGTATACGACTTGGTGCCCTCGGGAGGGCTAGCTAAATCGCGGGAAGGAATTGAAATCAATGCAACCCTATGAACGGTGGCACTCGACAGTTCATAGGCTCTCTGAACGTTTGAGGCTGCTCGATACATGAGCAATCCGATAAACAATTCCAGCGGTCGGCGGGATGTCCCTGCAAACGATCGCCGCAACTCTCCGCGCCGGCGCACACTCCTCGCAGGCCGAATAATTTTCAATCAGCAATCCTCGGTCATCAATTGCATGGTGCGAAATGTTTCGGAGTCCGGCGCCCGTCTCGAAGTCGAGCCCTCGATCCACATCCCGGACAAGTTTGAGCTGGACGTACCGAGTGCCGGCATAACGATGTCATGCCGCATAATCTGGCGCCGCGGGAATCTCATCGGAGTTTCAAGAGAATGAGCACGCCTAAAGTGGTCTGATACGGCGAGCAGGTAAGAGCGCCTCATCCCTCAGCGCCTGTGCATTCTCAGCAAGCCAGCGCAACAAGATGAAAGCGATCACGATAGGGATTCGACAGTGAGTGCTACGCAAATAACGCTTGTTGCAAATCTTTTCACCATGATCGTCGTCGTTATTGCCGCCATAAAGCGCCCGATTCCAAGTTACATTGCCTTGGCTACATTGTCCGTCATCGTCTCGATTGTATGTGGGTACGAGGTAATTACGGGAAAGGCCACGATATTTGCGACGTTGGCCACCTTCGCTCTGGTTATCCTCATAATGATCCGAATAAGTCTAAATAAGTTGCGCCGCTAGGCAATCTCTTCTCGAATGCGGCCGGGTAGGCTGACGAGGCCGCCCCCAAGACACGCAATATCACGGATCGGCGCCGACCGATTGGCGTGAAGGCAGGATGGGCCAAGAGGTCCGGGTGGCATGTCTCGTACGATGGCCATCCGATTTCTAACCTCGCCCATCCTGCGGCCCCATCGCAATCAACAACGACTTCCCACAAGCCGCATCAACTCTCATCTTGCTCGTGCGCCATCGTGACAAGCCGGGACGAGCACCTCCACAATGTGACGGAGACATGCGCAGGCTTCCGCTCGATGCGCGACCGGTGACCAAATCCCGGGTCATAGTCTTGGATTTACGACGGAGGTGCAGATGGCCGAAGAGAAATTTCTGACCACCGAAGAGGTCTCCGAGCGATACCGCGGTCAGATCTCTGTCGGCACCCTTCGCAATTGGCGAGCACAGCGCGTCGGTCCGCCATACATCAAAATCGGCAAGTCGGTGCTTTACCCCGTGCCTGGACTCGAGGATTGGGACAAAAAGAATCTCGTGATCTGCCGTGCTTCGCATAAACTCATTGAGACAGAGGCTGAACGAAAGTGAATGTCACGCAACTTCACGATCTACCGACCCCAAACTCATACCCCCGCCCCCTCGGGCATTACCAGAAACCATCATTAATTCAATAGGTTACCGCATGCGACGCGGTTGATGCACAATCACCCCAGTGGCGATCCCAAGCCGTCACGCGACGACATCGAGATGACGCGCGAGATCAAGGCGGCGGCCGAAGCGCTTGGCATCGCCATCCACGACCACCTGGTGATCGGCCGCAAGGGCCATGCGAGCTTCCGGAGCCTGGGGCTGCTGGCCTAAGAAACCAGCAGGCAACCACACTTTGTCGCGGCGTGTCTCGCAATCGCGTACGCCTGCTCTTGAGGGCATTACAGACGAGATGTGCTCAGCATGACCATTTCAGCTAGTGACCCATTGCGGGCATAGTCGAGCTTCCCAAGCTGCTACGTCAGTGGCAGCCGCAAGCTAACCAAGTAAAATTGGATAGAAGGAGCGAATCAAGCGACTATGCGCCATGGAAGGATACTCGATCTCGTTTGGCCCGTACCGGCTCATCGCGGCCCAGCGGCTCCTGCTCGAGGGTGACCGGCCGGTGCGGCTTGGCAGCCGCGCCTTTGACATTCTGGCCGCTCTGGTCGAACACGCGGGCGAGGTGGTCGGCAAGCACGAACTGATCGCACGGGCTTGGCCGAAAACGCATGTCGAAGAAGCGAATCTCAAGATTCAGGTGAGCGCATTGCGCCGCGCCCTCGGCGACGGCCAGGGCGGCAATCGCTACGTCATCACTGTTCCGGGGCGCGGCTACAATTTCGTCGCCCCCGTACGAGGTGAGGAGCCATCGCGGGCCTCGCCGCCGACAACGGTCGCGTCGGCGGCGATGCACAATTTGCCGTTCGCTGTAACGCGCATGATCGGCCGCGAGGAAGCCCTGGCGGCGCTCGTCGCGCGACTCTCGTACCAGCGCCTGGTGACGATCGTCGGGCCCGGAGGCGTCGGCAAGACTACTCTCGCCCTCGCGGCCGCTGAGCGGATGATCGCCAGCTATGACGCCGGCGTCTGGCTGGTCGATCTGGGGCCGCTCGGCGATCCTCGCCTGGTGCCGAGCGCGGTTGCGACCGTGCTGGGTCTAGAAATCCGCAGCGAAAATCCACTTCCCGGTCTAATCGCCGCCCTTAGGGACAGGCGAATGCTGCTGCTGCTCGACAATTGCGAGCACGTTATCGATGCGGCGGCTGGTTTGGCGGCGGGTATTCTCAGCGGAGCGCCGGGTGTGAACATCTTGCCGACCAGCCGCGAGCCGTTCGGCGTACCGGGTGAACGCGAGTATCACCTCGCATCGCTCGGCCTCCCCAAAGCGTCGTCCAGACTGACAGCTGCAGAGGCCACGGCTTCCCCCGCCGTGCAGCTGTTCGTCGAACGCGTCACCGCGATCGTCGAGGATTTCGTGCTGACCGATGCGAATGCTCCCGCTGTCGCCGAGATCTGTCGCAGGCTCGATGGCTTGCCGCTGGCCATCGAGTTCGCCGCGCCGCGCGTCGAGGTGCTGGGGGTCGAAGGCCTCGTTGCCCGTCTCGACGACAGCCTCCAGCTGCTGGGGGCACGCCGCCGCACGCCCATGCCGCGGCATCGGACCATGCGGGCCGTCGTCGATTGGAGTTACGGCCTGCTGAATGAGGACGAGCAATCATTTTTCAATGCGCTCGGCATCTTTGCCGGCGGCTTCACGGTCGAGGCCGCTGCCGCAGTGATTCCGGATGCAGCAGAGACGCCCTGCAGCGCAATCGACTGCCTGGCCGATCTGGTGGCCAAATCGTTGGTTGTCGTTGATGCCAGCGGCAACCAACCGCGGTTCCGGCTACTCGACACGACGCGGGCCTACACGATCGAAAAACTGGACTCGAGTGGCGAGCACGAGCGGACGGCGCGCCGCCACGCCGAGTACTACCTCACCCTCCTCAAACGCGCCGAAGTTGAAGCACCGGCGCGGCCACCAGCCGAGTGGCTCGCCGACTACGCCCGAGAGATCGACAATTTGCGCACGGCGCTCGACTGGGCCTTTTCGCCAAGCGGCAATGGATCGATGGGGGTGGCGCTCACCGCCGCCGCAGTCCCCTTGTGGATGCGTCTATCGCTGCTTGAGGAGTGCCGCGGTCGCGCCAAGCAGGCGCTTGGCGCTCTCGGAACCGGAGCGACCCGGGACCGGCAAGAGGAAATGAGGCTGCACGCCGCGCTGGGCGCATCGACACCCGAAGCTCGCGAGATGGGCGAGGCGTTGACGAAGGCACTCGAGATCGCAGAGAGCCTTGGAGACACCGAGTATCAGCTGCGCGCTCTTCGGGGCCTGGTTTTCTATCACATCGGAAGAAATCAATACCGCATTGCGTTGCCATTTGCGCAAAAATTCCATGGTCTGGCGACAAAGGGGGCCGACTTGCGCGATCAGCTGTTCGGTGAGCGCATGATGGGCGTGGCCAAATATTATATCGGCGACCAAATCGGTGCGCGAAGTCATCTGGAGCGAGTGCTGACCCATCATGCCCCTGCCGATCAGGGGCGGGATATCATTCGTTTTCAGATTGACTCGCGACTATCTGCGCGCGCGTTTCTTGCGCGGGTGCTGTGGTTGCAAGGGTTTCCGGATCAGGCGGCGCGTACTGCCGCAATGTGCATTGAAGAGGCGCAGGCAACAGGTCACGCACTGTCGCTGTGTTACTCCCTCGCCCTGGCGGCATGTCCGATCGCGCTGTGGGAGGGCAACCAGGCCGCCGCAGCGCGCCATACAAGAATGCTGCTCGATCGCAGCAGAGAACACGGCATGACGCTTTGGAATGAGTATGCTTCCAGGCTTCAGGCAGTGCTCGCCATCAAGGGAGGCGCTCTCGACACACAGGACGGCGGTGGCCCTACGCCGGCCTTGACCAAATCGCTGAGTACGACTCTAGCTGCCGGTTTTATCGGTGAGACGGCCGAAGCCTACGTCCGGGCCGGGCGGATCGCAGAGGGGCTCGCGGTGATCGAAGCGGGGCTCGATAAGTCCGAAGCAGGCTGGCTCGCGCCGGAGTTGCTACGTCTCAAAGGCGTACTTTCTCTGTTGCAGGGCACGCCCGCAGCCGCGGAAACGGCGAAGGACCTCTTCAGCCGGGCGCTCGATGAGGCGCACCAGCGAGAGATGTTGGCTTGGGAGTTGCGTGCTGCGACGAGCCTCGCCCGCCTGCTGAGCGATGAATGCCGCCCGTCTGACGCCATCGCGTGCCTTGAGCCGGTTTACAGACGATTTACGGAAGGTTTCGGCACCGCCGATCTGATCGCGGCGAAACAGCTTCTGGATGGGCTGAGCGACGCCGGTCGCCGCTAGGTCTGCTAATGGCCCTTTTGTGCCAAGTATCGTGCGGGAACGCTGGTCGAGCTCAAGGCGGTAGCCAGACGGGCAGTTGCCGAGCTTGCCCGCGGCAGGTGCAGCAGTCCCGCGCCTTCAAGGGCGGCCTGTATCGCCATACGATCGTCATTGACGATGAAGCGTCCCTCGACCGGGACCTCGACGACGCGTCGGCCGAGACGCATGCGCCACGATATGAGAGCGCCGCTGGCAAAGCGAATTCGGATGCACTCATGCCTAGCAAGGTCATGTGGCGTCTGCAGCTTGCCGTGGCGCGCGATGTACGACGGCGCCGCCACTGTGACGGCAGCAACGTCATCGCTGATGCGCACGGCGATCATGGCAGAGATTCCCTGGACTGGCTGGCGAAGCTCGCCGTCGAGCTATATCGGGCCGCGGACGTCCTCGGTCAGCGGTGTGGTCGCATTCTGCGCCGCACTCACCCTGGCCCGCTGCAAGCAACTCATTCGAACTTGAGGTTCGCGTCCGCGGCGACCTTGCTCCATGTGGCGATTGCCGCATCAAAGCTCTGCGCGAACTGCTCGGGCCTGGCGAACGCGGGCGTCGCAAAGGCGATGAGCGCGGCCATGGCGAGAAGAAGACGGCGCCTCATGGGACGACTCCCGCTTCGGGCTTCACCAGGTCCTGCCACCGCACATTGCCCGGCACGGTGGCGTCGATCCCGCGAATGGCCGAGACGTCGGCATCGACGCCGATCGGATCGCCGCCCTCCGCGACGCGCCGGGCCGATTCGAGAAGCTGACGCCGGCAGCGCACCACGGCCTGGCCCGCCGGCACAAGGTGCTCATTGCTGCGATCGGCGATCGCGCCTTGCGACATGGCCATGGCCATGTCCTCCATGACCACGCCCTTGATGCCGCTCCACTTCTCGGACATCTGCGCGCGGTCCTGGCCGAACCGGTTGGCCCAGGTGCCGACGTAGGTGTGCGTGCGATCGTCGAACAGCAGCGGATTGTGGCGGCCGCTCATCTCGTTGAGTTTCCACTGGTCGACCGGGCTGCCGTCGAGCCGATAGCTCGCGGCGAACGTGGCCGTCCGCGTGGCGTTCATCGGCACCTCGAAGATGACGAACTGCACGGCCCGCGCCGGAATGATGCGGGTCGACGGCATGATGATCGGCGTGATGCGGACGTTGCGCTCGCCGTCGCCGTCGGGCACCTGCCGGATCGCGGCGTAGTGAAAGCCGAAGGGCGTGTCCTCCAGCAGCCGCGTGGGCGCCAGGTCGCGGTCAAGAACGCGGCGGGATTGTCCTGGTCGGGATTGGCATTGAAGCTGCCTGTCAGCCAGCTCGGCCGCGACAAATCCGAGTGAAGCACGCCGACATGCGACGTATCGGCCCCGCCTTCGAGCTGCTGCATGTAGTTCACATCGGCATTGATGCGGTTGATCCGCATGTGTCGGCAATGCCGGCATCTTCACGATCGATCTGTCGTTGGTGCAGGAGTTCATCCCTGCCTACAAACGTGGCTGGGTCAGTGCTCTCATCATGACACTGTTGCCCGGGGGCAGCATGCTGGCGGGTCTCGCGGCCTGGCTGCTGCTTCCGATCGTCGGCTGGCGCGGCTTGTTCCTGGTCGGTCTGGTGCCGCTCGTTCTGGTGTTCATGATCCGCTACTGGGTCCCGGAGTCGCCGCGCTGGCTGTTGCTCGAAGGGCGCCACGAGGAAGCGCGACAGTCGCTTGCCTGGGCACTGATGATCGATCCCAAGGAGATCGTCTTGCCGAGTAGCGTGCCCGTGGTCACGAAAACGCACTGGCTCGAGTTGTTCAAGTATCCTCGGCTGGTCGCCGCTGGGTGTCTCACCGGCTTGACCCAGACCGGCGGCGCCTCGCTCGGGCTGTGGGGACCGACTCTGCTGGTGCTCGTTCTGGTGCCCAACTGAATCATCAATTGCCCTTCTTGAGAAACGTGTAATCGGCTGAGTAGGGCGCAGCCCTGAATGTCCCTGGGGAATCGCACGGGCCCTCGACGACGCCCCCCTTGGTGTCGAGCCTTTGGATCGTCGTGACACCGGCCAGTCGACCCGACCCGCGGTTCGAGGCTGCTTCGAGCTTGAGCAGAGGAATATCCTTCGGCGTCGCGCCGGCGGCACGACCCGTTACCTTACCAGTGACCGCGCTGCCATCGGCTAGCTCCCAGCTCGGGCCGGCAAAGTGTCGGCCGACCGTTTTGCCATCGATGAGGAGTGTCGCAATCGGTTCACGGAATTGCCAGACGAGCTTCCCGCCGGCATCGGCCTTGCAGTCGTAGATCTGTGCTCCCTCTGCATGGACGGTTGCAACGACGGCCTCGTTCGGGGCGGCAACCGCGTCTGGTATCTGCGCGATCGCGGTCGAGGTCGTCAAAATGGTCACAGGACAGGCGAGAGCAGCAACGAATGACATGAGCATCTTCATCTGGCCCACTCCCTTCAGGATTTGGTTGAACCGGATGTCGCGCATCACACCTGACGTGCGGTGCAACGCCAAAACAAGGAAGCGTGATCGAGTCCTGGTCGAGTGCTTGTCGAGCGACCGGCTGCCCCAGACGCACTGCAAGTGCCAATAGCGGACATGGTGAAAGACGCCGTCAAGAGGACAGCTATTGCAACAGGCTTACCAGGCTCGTGGGCCGTTGTGTTGTGTGTCATGTCGAGGATGTACAGGCAGCTACGGGATCATCACGGACAAGCCTTATGACGGCAATCGCTGGCCATGTTCACTATCCCGCCCGCAGGATATTGACAGGCGGCAGGAATGACTGGCCCTGCGAAGCTTAGGG
>Ga0310811_10002277_pt1 | contig 23929 bp, 17 predicted proteins | sample YCmetagenome_FD_207642 | JGI IMG/M metagenome (GOLD analysis project Ga0310811, IMG submission 207642) | Soil microbial communities from experimental microcosm in Duke University, North Carolina, United States - YC | ecosystem: Engineered > Artificial ecosystem > Soil microcosm > Unclassified ... | reverse complement strand
GGTTATTACAAACAATCCGTCCTGAGTATGCAAACAACCCAGCAGAATGAAGTCGCACATTGAGTCTCGCATTTGATTTTTTTTCAACAATTGTTGAGCGAGTTGTATCTGCTACATCCAGATACATACCAGAGGCTGGCAATGCGATAGTAAAAACAGAAACAACAAGTAGAGTTCTCATCAATAGCGATGTAGTTTAAATAGCTAAATGACATTACAAATGTTGCTTATAATACGAGTGAATAACAGTTTCAGTTTTTGTTATTTCGACCAGATCAGTTAGTCATCAGTTCATGGTCGATAGTCCATGGTCAATAGTTGGCAGTCATTGGGAATCCTATCTGGCTGATATGATTATAGAAATAGTAAAATTGAACTGATTAAAACTCCGAAGGAGTGACAGGATTATTCCAGTTCAAAATTCTGGATCTCATTTTAATAATGTGATGGGTGTTCTGAATGCAGGCTTATCGCTGGAGGGAGTTGGCTTTGACGATCGTATCACGGATTACTTCATCAAGCTTCACTATTGTCTTTTCCAAAAGTGCCACGATCTCTCTGTTATCTTCCGTTAAGGTTTTCTTATCAAGAATATTAATCAGACCCAGAATAGTTGCCACAGGCTGACGCGTTTCATGCGATTGGATCCACGCTATTTCTTTGAGGCGGTCGTTTTGCTTTTCTATTTGCCCTTCAAATTGTTTTCTATCATTGATTTCTTTTATACGAAAACAAACTGCTACAATTTTCTGATCCTCGTATACCGGCGAGTACTCCGCCCTGATCCATGTTGAAAAGCCAGGGTATTGAAGTTCACGTTCACTTACTGTTGCTGTACCAGCTAGTGCCAGTTCGAGATTTCGTTTAAAGGCTGTGTATGCATCATCACTATGAGGCCTAAGAGTTTCTAAAATACTTTCGCCAATGACTAGCTCAGTGCCGAAGAGAAGTCTGCTCCCATCAGCTGCCTTCTTGTTAAAGAATATTATCTTATAGTCAGCCGATATAACATAAATTGATGACTGTGTGCTTTCATATAAAGCCTTTAAGATATGCCTTGAAGTTTGAAGTTCATTACCTGCATTCCCCTCATCAAAAGAATATATCTTCTTCAATTCACTCTCAAAACTCATAGGTTAATTTAAGTATTAACGCTAAATATACACTTATGGAAAAAGATTCCTAATACCATTGGTGTACTTCGAGGTAAAACCGGATTTTTTGGCACTTGAGAATTGCCGTGTACCAAATAAAAAACTTATGAAAACGTTTTCATAAAGGGTTACCCGTTGGTTGGACGTCAATCATCATAAAGATTTGCCTTACAATCAGTTCATTAAGAGTTTACTCCAGATTGCTCTCCGAAAGCAATTTAATAACACAATTGTTCAGCTATGCTTTGGTTTCAATGATCAAAAATTGAGAAATTATTTAGAGTCAGGGATGCCCCAATCAGGCTGCATCTTCTTTATAAAAGTCGTCAGCATCAATAGACACTTTCTCTACCAGTAAGCTTAGCAGACGTTCACGAATCTCTCTATATTCTGGCAAGTTAACGGTGTCCATCTTATTTCGTGGCCGTGGCAAGTGCACCTCTTCAATTTCACGAATAGTTGCCGCGGGACCATTGTTCATTACAACAATGCGATCAGATAAGAACACAGCCTCCTCGATGTCATGTGTTACCATGATGATGGTCTTACTGCGATGAGTAAGATTCCAAAGCTTGAGCAACTCGATATGCAACGAAGCTTTTGTGAGAGCATCAAGCGCACCAAAGGGTTCATCCAATAACAACACTTCAGGATCAATAGCAAAAGCACGGGCTATAGCTGTACGTTGCTTCATACCACCTGAAATCTGGCTCGGATATTTTTCGCGATGATCCCACAAGTTTACCATCTTCAGGTATTTTTCTACCAAAGCCTGCTTCTCACTTTTAGAAGGTTCTTTAAGAGCTGCATCAACAGCTTCGAATATGTTCTGATATACTGTAAGCCATGGCAATAGTGAATAGTTTTGGAAAACTATTCCACGATCTGGTCCTGGTCCTTTAATTTCTCTTCCTGCCAACGTAACTTTTCCTTTTGATGGAAATGTCATACCAGCTATAGCATTCATGATGGTTGACTTACCACAACCTGAGTGACCAATGATAGATATTATCTGTCCTTTTTCTATTTCAAGATTAATATCTTTTACGGCTACAAATTTGCCTTTCGCAGATTGAAAAGCAATCTCCATATTTTCTACTTTCAGATAGCTCATATAATTTCTTTAATGTTTTAAAATCAGCGCTTATACTAATATGTGACTTTCTTTTCGATGAATGAAAATATCCGATCGAGTAACAGACCCACAATACCAATGATCAGAATTGCAGAAATAACTTTCTCAAGGCTTAATGCGTTCCAGCTATCCCATACAAAAAAACCGATGCCCATTCCACCAGATAACATTTCACCAGCAACAATAACAAGCCACGCCACACCAATACTCAATCGAAGTCCAGTGATGATGTGTGGTAAGCTGAATGGAATTAACACCTTTGTCAGATATTTCCACTTTGAAAAACCGAAAGCCTTGGCAACATTCTTATGATCATCAGGAATAGACGCTACACCAAAAGATGTATTGATTAATGTAGGCCATAATGACGTAATAAAAATAATAAAGATGGTTGCCTGACTCGCCGACTGAAAAGCAACAAGGCCAATAGGAAACCATGCCAACGGTGAAACAGGTTTTAAAATCTGCACGATAGGATAAAATACTTTTCGGGAAAATTCATTAGCGCCCATCAGCAATCCGATAGGAATTGCTACTAATGATCCCAGGAAAAAACCAAGGAATACTCTGCCAAGAGAACTGAACAATTGCAGTGCAATACCTTTATCGTTCGGACCATAATCATAAAACGGATCTTTTAAAAGCTCCAGTAATACTGTTAACGTTGCTGCCGGAGTTGGTAACTCTCCCTTGGTTACAATACTGACAAGTTGCCAGCCACCAATAAGAACAGCAAAACCAATTAAACTATACATAGAGCTTTTCAAAAAACTCAATGCCTTACTTGCAAAACCAGATACCAGAACATTTATTGTTGACGGACTTTCACCTTCACTTGTAATGGAAGCCATTACAGTTGCATCTTTCTTCATACTTATACTTGTTAAGAGATGGATGAGAATCGTCATGACGATATTGAAAGGTTTTTACCTGTTTCGTCATGACGATTAATTCAATTGATCATTACTGGTTAATGTTCTTTGCTTTAATTCGAGTGAGATAATCAGCAGGGTTATTCGGGTCGAATGACACCTTATCAATCTCCAATGCAAATGGTTTCATATCATCTGTCGGAATTTTGATCTTCATACTTGTAGCAACTTCTTTATAAAGATCCTGAAGAATAATTTTATCAGCGATAGCCTTATAGTCTGGAGCTTCTTTCAGATAATCAAATCGCATGTATTGCGCCATAAACCAGATAGCATGTGATTTACGTGGGAAATTAGTTTCACCGTTTCTGTGAAACAACATATAGTTATCTGTATAAATTTCAGTTCCCTGATCGCAACCTAAGTTATAGTCACCCATCAGACGAGCTTCAATCACATCTGCTGCAGCGTTTACATAAGGCGTCTTGCCAATAATCTCAGCAGCCTTCTTTCTGTTTGCACGATTATCTAACCATTTACAGGCTTCGAGTATAGCTTTCATTACATTCTTTAAATCTTCACGACGGGTTTCGCTGAATTTAGAATTTACAACTAACGCTTTTTCAGGGTGATGCTTCCAGATATCTTGTGTTGAGATTTCAGTAAAACCAACGCCCATCTTTACAGCCATACCGTTCCATGGTTCACCTACACAGTACGCATCCATGTTACCAACTTTCATGTTCGCTACCATTTGTGGTGGAGGGATAGTGATAATTTTTGAGGTCTTCTGACTTACACCTGCGGCTGCTAACCAGTTACGCAACCAGATGTCGTGCGTGCCACCAGGGAAAGTCATCGCAAATGTTACTTCTTTCTCTGCTTTAAGTTTGGCTGCAACAACAGCTGCAACTTTATTGGTTTGTTTAAACCCTACTTTACCACAAAAATCTTTTGATAGTGTAATGGCCTGACCATTGTTATTTAATACCATGGCTATTTTCAACTCTGAACCTTCTTTACCACCAACGCCGGTATATACTGAAAACGGCATGCTGAACAAACAATGTGCTCCATCAAGCTCACCTGTCAATAGTTTATCACGCACGTTAGCCCATGAAGCTTCTTTTGTAACCTGAACATTAACACCATACTTTTCAAAAAGACCAAGCTCTTTGGCCATAACAATAGGCGCGCAATCCGTAAGCGGAATAAATCCTAATTTGATTAATTCTTTATCCGCTACATTCATTTTAACAGGTGCAGCAGAAGTCAGCAACAATAACACTACGGGTATGAACACCAGTGTTAATATGTATTTATATATTGATTTTTTCATGAGAAGACTTGTTTAGAGATTAGTTCTTGAAAGTAAAGTCAGGCTTGATAGAGATCATGAGGTAGGCCCAGTCAGATGTTTTAGCACCAGTAGTCTGATTGATTTTTGCAGTACCTTTTACTTTCGTAGAAAGCATGGTGTTCGTAGAGAACATAGTTGAATAGCCACCTTCGATGGTTATTACTTTTGTCATGGCATAGTTAAATACAAAGTCAATCTCAGTACCTAACGCTTTCTCTTTAACTGGTGTCACATTGTCACTTGCCATGACTGCATTTGGCAATACGAAACGGTGTCCGTCAAGTGTCAAGGTTAAATTGTCTTTCAGTTTATATTTCGCTTTTAAATAATAGTCGATTAATCCATTTGATTTAAAGCCATCTGCTACGTAGAAGTAATCCATATAACCCCAGAATTTGTGTGGTGTACCATATAGGGGATCAAATCTTTTGTTGGCTTTTGTAGGATCACTTCCATTGTTTCCTGAAGTGATATCAACACCAGGTCCAACACTGAACTTCCTTGTTAGTGCGTAAGATGTAGATAGTGACAATAAATATTCATTCAACTTGGTACCATCTCTGTAGTGACCAGCCTGATAGAATGCTGTTGCTGCAAAACCTAATTTGCGAAACGCTGTTCCAAAAAGATTACCACCCATTGTATAACGACTTCTAACTCCCTTATCATAGATTGGTGTAGTCTTGTTAACATCGGTAGCAGCAAAATGGTAACGGCTAAAATCATCTTTGAATAGTAATAATGAAGCATTACCAAAGGCAAGTTTTTTTCCAACGTATAAGAATTGCATAGACTTATAGTTGTTTGTCATGCCATTCGTGCTTGCAGCGTAAGCCGTAGGTGTACCGTTATAGATAGTGTTCGATTTACGTTCTGCATTTTGATTGTAAGCAGCGCCGAGGTGAATCATCCAGCCCTTGTGTTCAAACTTTAACAAGGCGGCATCATGGCGACGTGCCTGTTGCAACCAGTCAAGGTTACCGAGTAAGCGCACATCATCATACACCAATTCCTGACGTCCGATTTTAAGCGTAAAGTTCTTTACTACTTTACCAGTATCAACAAGGCTTATCTCACCCCAGGCTTCATGCAACATAAATCCATCATTCGCATCAGTAGTTGTGCGATTAATGGTTGATGCATCCTGTCCCCAGACACGCACATCTTGTATAGCACTGAAAAGTTTGAAGCGATAACCTGTGTAGCCGAAGTTAAGCCTGGTGCGTTGCGATGTAAATACAGCCGCTGCTGTATCTTTTACTTGCGGTGTACCCTGGCCGTTACGATATTCTGTGCGGGTTCTGACTTGACCTGATACGGTAAACTGAGCTTTGGCAACAGAAGCAATGAAGAAGCAAAAAAGAAGGAGTAATAGTGGTTTGCGTATTATCTTATACATAAATTTGAAGGTTTAGTGTAACAACTAATAATTAGTCCCCTGGAAGAATTCGCCGTTCAGAAAGGGGACTTCTTTTTGGTGCTCAGATTACCTGGTAGTCTGAGCACCCGAAGCCTGACTTGTTTTCTATTATCGAGAGTTTAGATTCAACTTATCTATCGTTTAGGTTAATTTTTATCAGCATACACATAAGCTTCCTTCAATTCTGATTCTGGTGTTAATTGAGGAGCAAGAATTTCTTCTGCAGTTTTTCTTGACAGACTTAACAGAAGCGCAATTATAGACACAACCGATACTGCTATACCGATGATGAATAAGCTCTCACGGTATGATATATTTTCTGATTTGAAAAGAAAGCCTGCCAGTACAGCACCCAGATTTCCACCTGCACCAACAATACCTGACACAGCACCTACAGCTTTAGTATTTATGAATGGAACAACTGAATAGGTTGCACCATTTGACATTTTAAGAAAGAGTGCAAAAAGTAACATGGTAGCAATAGCCCATGGAAGAACATCCATAGAAGAGAATAACATGATACCAAGACCTTCACACAATAAGAAGATCCCCAGGATCATGATACGACCACGTAGTCCAAATTTCTTACCTGCTTTATCTCCGAAGATACCACCCAGCGCGCGGGCAAAAATGTTCATCATTCCGAAGCAGCCAGCAATCAAACCTGCTTCCTTAAGTCCTAAGTGAAAGTTGTCAACAAAGTAAAGTGAAGCAATATTGTCAATAGTGATTTCAATACCGAAGCATGCACCATACGCTAGAAACAAAACCCAAACACGATGATCGCGAAGTGCCATACCAAAGCTGCCTTTAGCTCCTTTAGCTTTCGCCTGGTAATCGGGATTATTCTTACGAAGATCAGCGAGATTTCCATCAGGTGTATCTTGTGTGAAGAAGTAGTAAACAAAACCCATAATGAAAAGCGCAGCACCAGGTACTACCATACTATATCTCCATGCCGCAGCATCTACATAACCTGCACCAACAAATGCAGCAAACACTAACGGCATTACCATAAGTGTTACACCACCACCCATGTTACCCCAACCAGCAACTGTTGCATTGGCGGTACCAACAACGTTGGGAGCAAACATCACTGAAGTATGATATTGGGTGACAACAAATGAAGCTCCTATAACACCGATCGCTAACCTGAATAACAGGAAGCTCTCGTAACTGTTGCTTAAGCCAATTGTCATCACAGGAATTGATCCTATGATTAATAATAAGGTATAACAGATTCGTGGACCAATCTTATCGCACAACCATCCAATAAAGAGGCGAGCGAAAATGGTGATCGCTACCGATGCAATGATGATGTTACCAATCTGACTTTGAGTCAATCCTAAATCTTTGCGGATGATTGGCATTAATGGGGCAATACCAAACCATCCGAAGAAACACATAAAGAAAGTGATCCACGTAAGGTGAAAGGCACGCATGGGCACCGATTTGAAATCAAGAAGGTTAATGCGAGTGGCCTTCGATGTAACTAACTGACTCATGATTTAATATTTTAAGTACTTTATACGTATAAAACTAAGTAAATAATATTTTAAATACGTAAATATTACGTAAAATATTTTACAAAAATACCTAATTACGTAGAAAATCGTTTGCGGTATGGGTCTTTTATACGTAGTTTTTATATACGTAGGAATTATGGGCGGAAGAAATAAGTATGGGCAATGATCTGATTGGGGTCAATTCATAAAAATGACCTCATGTACCGGTGTGAATAAATTAATTATACTTTTAGACCTCGGAAGCAACTGATGTCTATACAACTAAACATACCTGATCACATTCTTTTTGAAGACCCTTACATTATTGTGCTTTACAAACCATGCAGTCTCATGGTTGAACCGGATAGAAATGGTCATCCTAATTTATTGCAACAAGTACAACGCTATTTGAAAACATCTTTACCTGTAGGTACAGAACTTTATGCTCAGCATATTCACAGACTCGACAGACCCGTTAGTGGTATCGTGCTTTTTGCGAAACAACGTGCTGTTCTAAAAAACTTAAGTGAGCAATTTGCAGAGCGAAAAGTAAAAAAATACTATCAGGCACTAACAGCTCATGCACCGGCAGAATTAACAGGAACATTAGAGCACTGGCACAGAAAAGAAAAGAAGAAAGCTGCGCTCTATAACGAAGTACAACCATGGGCAGAAAAGGCATTACTCAATTATAGCGTGAGTAAATTTTCTCACGATAGATTTTTATGGAACATTGAACTTCATACCGGCAAGTATCATCAAATACGAGCTCAGCTATCGGCAACGGGCTGCCCTATTATTGGTGACAACATGTACGGCTCTGATGTTCCTTACAAGCCAGATTCAATAGCACTTCATGCGTGCAAATTAATATTCTTCCATCCCATCACGAATGAGGAAATGGTTATTGAAAAGGAGAATGAGTTTAATGTAGAAAGTGGAATTTAAAACTGAAACGGCAGATCATATTCCTTAATCACTGGCTTTGAGCTTCGTGTTTTAACTTCTACCCTCGCTTTAAGTGGTGTACCAATGATGAGATAGTTTTTGATGTATTGATCTTCATGTGCCATCCATGAGTAATCTTCCAGAAGATATTCAGTCACACCTTTTTTGTTTGCCTGGTATACCCATCGTTCTGTAATAACAGGTTCATAGTTTACAGTGTAGCCAAGGTAGAATACCTGAATGCCGGGTTTGGATTCATTACCCATTTCGGTGCAGCTGGCTACACCAATCTTTAATGATGATCCATCTTCAAGGTCTTTTACAGCCCATTCATCGAGCATGGTTTTAATGTTTGACATACTGTGAGAGTTTTACGGTTTCTATAAAGCTAATGCTTTAAATCAATTTTAGAATGAGTCAGCGGAGCTTTACTTCATTACGATTAATAATCTTTTGTACTTTTGATCATATATTTTAAAACAAGCTCTTGAAAGACTTTAAAAAATACTACCTGATCTCTGCGCCTCCAGAAGATGTTTACCTGGCGCTCACAAATCCTAATACAATTCATCTATGGTCTGGTGAACCTGCTGTTATGTCCACCGAACCAAACAGTGAGTTCTCTATGTGGGATGGAAGCATTGAAGGCAAGAACCTTGAGTTTATCGAGAATAAAAAAATAGTGCAGCAATGGTATTTTGGTGAACAAGCTGAAGACTCTATCGTAACCATTACATTGCATCCACATAAAATCGGTACATCTGTTGAACTGAAACATACCAATATTCCTAATGAAGATTACCAGGATATTGTTGAAGGCTGGGACGAAATATATTTCAATAGCCTGATTGATTTCTATGAAGAATAAAAAATGACTGCCTGATAAACAGGAACAGTCATTTTACTACTTGTTTTTAGAGGGGCTTGTAGTTTATTTTTATTTCAGGAAATTCCATCCTACTGATACCAGAAACACCTGGCTCTTAACTTTTTCATTATTAGATGCGGCATTGATATCTTGAATACCAAGATTGTAACGAACGTCAAGTCCGAGACCAAATCCAAAATCATAACCTGCACCTACTGATACAGACACATCGCTGCTCTTGTAATAGTCTTTAATGTTTTGCGTACTTGTAACAAATCCATTGTCATACTTTCGTTGTCCATCCAGTAAGAATCCAAATTGCGGACCTGCCTGAATATTCAAGCCTCCAACGGGATAGAACTTGAGCATCACCGGTATGCTTAGATAAGTGAAACTTTGTTTTACCGTTCCAAGGCTACCATAATCAATTTTATTGCTCTGGGTGAATAACAATACCTCAGGCTGTATACCAACCTTATTGAATTTGCCACGGAGAAATACACCAGCGTGATAACCTGTTCTCGAATCGTATGTTCCCTGGGCATCACTAACCTTAAGATTTGTGAGGTTTACACCACCCTTCAATCCAAAAGCAACATCCTGTGCCTTTGCCTGATGAACAAACATTACTGCAACAATTACAATCGCAACTCGAAACACTTTTCTAATCATAAATATTTAAACGTTAGTTTTTTGGTTTTTACGGACATACATCCGGCAGTGGTTTCTAATGTAAGCTGGCATCACTATAAGATGCTTTATTTAGCGGCGAAAGACCCCTAACCATCGTTAGCTTAATACAGCACTTCTCTGTACTTTTGAAGCTCAAAACCACATTTTAGATGAGTACAGAAACCATCAGCGCTCAGAAAAAGGAGAAACCAAACCTGGCAGGTCATCAGGCGCCAGAACCTTATAAACCTAAAAATAAAGTACGTATTGTAACCGCGGCCAGTCTTTTTGATGGGCATGACGCGGCCATTAACATTATGCGCCGAATTATTCAGGGTACTGGTTGTGAAGTGATTCACCTTGGACATGATCGCAGTGTTGATGAGGTGGTGAATACTGCTATTCAGGAAGATGCTCAGGCCATTGCATTAACCAGTTATCAAGGCGGCCATACAGAATACTTTAAATACATGTATGACTTGCTGAAAGAAAAAGGTGCAAGCCATATCAAAATCTTTGGTGGCGGCGGTGGAGTTATTCTACCTGAAGAGATTAAAGAATTAATGGACTATGGAATTACCAGGATCTACTCTCCTGATGATGGCAGGTCTATGGGTTTGCAGGGAATGATTAATGATCTGGTTCAGCAAAGTGATTATCCACTTGGCGATCAGTTAACCAATGAAGTTGATCAGCTTGCTTCTAAAAATCCAGTTTCCATTGCACGCATTATATCTGCGGCTGAAAACTTCTATGAACAAAGTCAGTCTGTATTTAATAAAGTAAAAGTTCTTGCTGAGAAATCGCAAGCACCTGTGCTTGGTATTACTGGTACAGGTGGTGCTGGTAAATCATCTATGGTTGATGAAATTGTAAGACGCTTTCTTCTTGACTTCAAGGATAAAACTATTGGATTGATTTCTGTCGATCCGTCTAAACGAAAAACGGGTGGTGCACTTTTGGGCGATCGTATTCGCATGAATGCTATCAACAACCCAAGAGTATTTATGCGCTCACTGGCAACACGCCAAAGTAACCTGGCGCTATCTTCATATGTGAAGGAAGCCATTCTTGTATTAAAGGCTGCCGGTTATGATCTGATCATTTTAGAAACATCTGGTATTGGTCAAAGTGATACTGAGATTTTAGATCACAGCGATGTTTCGCTTTATGTTATGACTCCGGAATATGGAGCAGCAACTCAGCTGGAGAAAATCGACATGCTTGATTTCGCTGATGTTATAGCCTTGAACAAATTTGATAAGCGAGGTGCACTTGATGCTTTACGCGATGTGAAGAAACAATATCAGCGGAATCATCAATTATGGAACACACCTGCTGATGAGATGCCGGTATTCGGAACGATTGCTTCTCAATTTAATGACCCCGGTACCAATCAACTCTACAAACAACTGCTCGATAAAGTTGTTGAAAAAACAGGAGCCAACCTGAAGTCAACATTCCAGATTACACGTGAGATGTCGGAGAAAATTTTTGTGATACCTCCTCATCGCACACGCTACCTCTCTGAAATATCGGAGAGCAATAGAAATTATAATAGCTGGACTGATCAACAAAAAGAAGTAGCACAACAACTCTACGCTATACAGAAGACTATAAAAGGATTACCTGCTGGTAATGATGACGTCATTAAAGTTCTTCAGGCTGAGTTTGACAGATTGAAGTTAAATCTTGATCCAAAGAATTTAAAAGTTATTGAAGAGTGGTCTGCGAAAGTTCAGCAATACAAAGCACCACTATTTAAATTTAAAGTGCGCGATAAAGAGATTGGTATCAAGACGCATGATGAATCTCTTTCTCATTTGCAGATTCCAAAGATCACACTGCCATCATACGAAGCGTGGGGTGATTTATTGAAATGGAATCTCACTGAAAATGTACCGGGAGAATTTCCATATACAGCTGGCATCTATCCTTTCAAACGAGAAGGTGAAGACCCTACGCGTATGTTTGCCGGTGAGGGCGGACCTGAGCGCACAAATCGTCGCTTTCATTATGTAAGTTTAACTATGCCAGCCAAACGTCTTTCAACAGCGTTTGACTCTGTAACACTCTATGGCCATGATCCTGATTATCGTCCGGATATCTATGGTAAAATTGGAAACTCAGGAGTAAGTATCTGTTGTCTCGATGATGCCAAGAAATTATACAGCGGCTTCAATCTGTCTGATCCCAAGACGTCAGTATCCATGACAATCAATGGACCTGCTCCAATGTTGCTTGGCTATTTTATGAATGCAGCCATTGATCAGCAATGTGAACTTTACATAAAGCAGCAAGGGTTTGAAGAAGAAGTAAAACAAAAAATAGCAGCGCTGTATAAAGGCAAAGAACATCTTCGTCCCTCCTATCAGGGACCGTTGCCAAAAGGTAACAATGGTCTTGGATTGATGTTGTTGGGTGTTACCGGTGATCAGGTTCTTCCGGCAGATGTGTATGCAAAAATAAAAGCTGAAACATTATCGCAAGTACGTGGTACTGTTCAGGCTGATATATTAAAAGAAGATCAGGCTCAGAACACTTGCATCTTCTCAACTGAATTTGCTCTTCGCCTCATGGGTGATGTACAGCAATATTTTATCAACAACAACGTAAGAAATTTCTATTCTGTATCCATATCGGGTTATCATATTGCTGAAGCTGGTGCGAACCCCATTACTCAACTTGCTTTCACGTTAGCCAACGGCTTTACCTATGTAGAATATTATTTAAGCCGGGGTATGGACATCAATGACTTTGCTCCTAACCTTTCTTTCTTCTTCAGTAATGGCATCGATCCTGAATATGCAGTAATAGGTCGTGTGGCCAGAAGACTTTGGGCAAAGGCGATGAAGACGAAATATAATGCAAACAGTCGAAGCCAGATGTTGAAGTATCACATTCAAACATCGCTTCACGCACAAGAGATTGACTTCAATGATATTCGTACAACGCTGCAAGCCTTGTATGCTATTTATGATAATTGTAATTCGCTTCATACCAATGCGTACGATGAAGCCATCACAACGCCTACCGAAGAATCAGTTCGTCGTGCTATGGCTATTCAGCTTATCATCAATAAAGAATTAGGTCTGGCTAAGAATGAAAATCCTCTACAGGGATCATTCATCATTGAAGAATTAACAGACCTTGTAGAAGAAGCAGTGCTTACGGAGTTTGATCGTATCACCGAACGTGGCGGCGTACTGGGTGCTATGGAAACCATGTATCAACGTGGCAAGATTCAGGAAGAGAGTTTGTATTATGAAACACTCAAACATACTGGCGAATATCCAATCATAGGTGTCAACACTTTCTTAAGTTCGAAAGGATCTCCTACTATCGTACCAAAAGAAGTAATCCGCGCTACAACGGAAGAAAAAGAATATCAAATAAAAATGCTGAGAGGCCTTCATGAGTTGCATGGTACAAAAGCAAACGAAAAAGTAGAAGTTGCTCAACAGGCCGCTATTCAAAACAAAAACATTTTTGAAGCTTTGATGGAAGCTACGAAGGTTTGCTCACTAGGTCAGCTTACAAAAGCTTTGTTTGAAGTGGGCGGACAGTATAGAAGGAATATGTAGTGGATCTATTCGTTTGGTAGCTGAATTGTAAAGGTGGTGCCAAGTTCAATCTCACTTTTAACATCGATTGTGCCATTGAGCAGTGATACAGTTTTCTTTACAAGATAAAGTCCAAGACCATTTCCTTTTGATTGTTCGTTTCCACGGAAGTAGAGATCAAATATCTTGTCAAGGTATTGTTCCATTATTCCTATGCCATTGTCTTCAATAATTAATTTTATATATCCATCCACACTATCCAGCGTTACTTTTATGTATGGTTTTTCATGACCATAGTTTTTTCTGAAGTTAATGGCGTTTTCAATGAGATTAGTTAAAATGATTGTTAGAAGTGCCGGGCTTGTATAACAGGTAATCACACTCTCCTGAATCTGTAAATAATCTATATTTAACCGATTGAAGTCATCATCAAAACGCCTGGAAATTCGATTAATGACCTGATGCAAATTGATGTTACTAAAATCTGTAATGGGCTTGTTGAGCTGGTGTGCCATTTGCAGTTTAAAGAGCATTCTGTCCATATCGCGGGCAGTACCACCAACCTGCTCGAACAAATACGATTTCTCAGAATCTATATCTGTTAATCTGGCTACCTGTTCCAGTCCGAGAATGGTTGCTATTGGTCTGCGAATATCGTGTGATGCATGGTATAAAAATTTATCGAGCTCATTGTTTGTTTCCTGCAACTCTTCGGTACGCTGCTTTACTTTAATTTCTAATGCTACATTATTACGTTCAATTTCTTTTCGCTGCAATTCAATGGTATTGTTCTTTATTCTGACTTTTCTATAGTTCAAAATAGCATAAACAAGAAATCCAATAGCCAAAACTGAAATGGCCAGGGCTGTTAGTAGTAAACGCTCCTGATCTTTAATTTTTTCATTTTGAAGATCATTCAAATGAGAGAGAAGTTGAATTCTATCTTGCTTCTTTTCAAGTTCGTAACGTGCTTTAAACTGAGCAAGTCTTTGTTGTTTCTCTTCCGTGAATGTTGAATCACGAAGAATTCTTAATCTATCCTCGCATTGATAGGCTTTTTTATAATCGCCAACTGCGCTGGCCAATTTAGCCGTTGCCAATAAATACTTTTGTTGGGCTCTTACTGAGATATTACCCTTTGAGAAAAAAGTTGTAGCTGTATCAAGATAATCTTTGCTCTTTTTCAAGTCATTTATTTCAAGATAAAGCGTGCTTAGCGTACAGGCTGTCACTGCTGCACTTTGATACTGAGAAAAATGAAGACTTATTCTCATATCCTCCAGTAACAATTTTTTTGCCTCGCTTCTGTTGCCTAATTGTAACAAGAGCTCACCTTTATTACCGTTTATCAGACCATACCAGAATTGATTTTTATTTTTCAACGCCAATTCACTGGCTTTAACAAATGCTTCTAGTCCTTCATTATTGCGTTTTAGAGTCCGGCATGCGAGGCCAACCGTATTCCACCCACTCATAATCTGAAATTTTATTTCACTCGATTCAGAGCCTTTTGGTAGCTTATTATAAATCTCAAGCATAGCATAAAAATCTATGATGGCATCTTCATAACTAAACGCCTTGTAATTTATAGTCATAGCATCGTATAAGGCTCCAATGGCTTTGGGATAGTCGCTTTGCGCCTCATAAATCTTAAGGGATTGATAAATAAAGTTGAGACTCTCGTTGTATAGTTCGTCTTCACGATACGCCGTTGAAATCTGACGTAAAATATCGCCTTCAAGAATCTGGCTATTTCTTATTAGCCTGACTTTTTTTAATGCATATTGAAAAAAGCTTAACGATTCATTAGGCAGGTTTCTCTCTTCATAAAATACACCTATTTCCCGCAGCGCAAATACCAAACTCCTTGTAGCCGGAACTGCGTCTAACGCTGATATAAGTTTTATAGCCTCTTTTTCAATTACATCTTCAGGCTGTTTTGACAATCGCTTTAAATAGATTGAAACCGTTGACTGAGGCCCTTTAGAATCAGGTATAAGTCTATTCAATAGACTATCTATTCGTCCATCACTCCCAAAGGCATACGAAGCATTCAGGAGACTGCTAAATAAGAATATTACAATGAGAGGTACCTTCATTAATCAATCCGATATTTTTAACCATTCACTACATGAAGAGGTATATCACTTAAATAGTATCGGGACGATATGTGTACCTTACTATTGCAATAATTAAAAGTAAGAAATAGTAGTTAAAAGATTGCCAGTGATTATAATTACTTTGCAATAATGACCGACAACATCGCAGGAATAAGCCATTGAATAGAGTCACTAATTATCAACAAACTGCCTGATTTTCTTAATCTTCATTACTCTTTGCCAATCAACGTAACCCTATCAGCTGTAATCTTCCTGAATTATACAGGTTTTCAAAGACCTTCTATAAACGGCTTCTGCTTGTTAGTTGAATCACGATTTGAAACTTCAGAATTAAATTTTGAATAACATTTGAATAGCGTTACTCCTAGTCTTCCACGCCGTAACAATACTCTTTCAAATATCCTGCGGCATCATCCACGCCTTTTGTGAAGGCTTTGTAAAGACAGCTGCAGCCTTCATCTATTTTTTTCAATTCGGCGAGAGCAATGCCTTTATAAAAAAGCATGGAGGTGTTATCAGGATCAAGCTTCAATCCTGATTCTGCATATTGAAGTGCCTGGGCATAGGCTTCTTCGTCCAGGCATAAGGAGATTGCGTAGATGTATGGCGTGCTGTATGTTTTATCGAGAGCTATTGCTTTATCAAAACAGGTAAGGGCGCTGTCTGCTTTGCTTTCATAGTAGTATGAAACTCCCAGGTAAAGTTCCAGTTCAGGATCTTCGGGTGAGCTCTTAATTAATGTCTTGATGTCTTTACGAGCCGTTGCATATTGATCCGCATCTAATAATACCGTAGCTCTCCATTTTAATAAATCAAAATTGCCAGGATCGAGTTGCAACAACGGGTTTAAGCCTTCTAACTGAATTTTAGAATCGTTTAACTCACGACCAACAAATGCCTTTAATAAATCAGCCTGATGAAATTCAGGATCTTTGGCAAGCATCTGATTTACATTACTCAATGCTTCTTTATAATTGGTGAGGCTATAATAACAAACTGCCCGCTTGTAAAGTGATGCGTACGAGTCAGACTCCTTAAGCTTTGAAAGATCAATTACCTGATTGTATAATTTAAGCGCTCCGGCATAATCCTCATGGGCCAGCAGTGTGTCCGCTTCAGTTTCCAGTGATCTCCATGTGGATGTTTGCGCACTTGCATAAACAACTGAAAATATCAATACTATAAGTGTAATCAACCGATTGATCATTCTTGTAGAATTAGTTATAAAAAAAACGCCATCGCTTTACCCAAAGGTATTGCAATGACGTAATTTATTTAATCAATGAAAGAAATTCTTATTTGCTGTAACGCTTACGTTCGTTTTCGTTAAGATAGATTTTTCTTAAACGAATTGACTTCGGTGTTACTTCAACGTACTCATCTGCCTGGATGTACTCCAATGCTTCTTCCAATGTGTGTTTCAAAGGAGGAGCGATTTTCATTTTTTCATCCGAACCAGAAGCACGCATGTTGGTAAGCTTCTTGGTTTTGGTTACGTTGATAACGAGGTCACCACTACGGCTATGTTCACCAATTACCTGACCTTCGTAAACAGCTTCACCTGGGTTGATGAAGAATTTACCACGATCCTGTAAGTTGTGTAAGCTGTAAGGAATAGCCTCACCTTGTTCCATAACAATTAATGAACCGTTGATACGGCCAGGTATTTCACCTTTGTATGGCTGATATTCTTTGAATCTGTGTGTTACCACAGCTTCACCTGCTGTTACGTTTAATAGATAGTTTCTCAAGCCCATGATACCTCTTGAAGGGATCATAAATTTCAGAATCATACGATCAGCTTTTGGTTCCATGTTCAACATTTCACCTTTACGCATCGATACAGTTTCAATGGCTTTACCAGCAACTGTTTCTGGTAAGTCGATGGTAAGCTCTTCCATAGGCTCACTCTTCACACCATCAATTTCACGGAAGATAACCTGAGGCTGTCCGATCTGAAGTTCATAACCTTCTCTGCGCATCGTTTCGATTAACACAGACAAGTGAAGTACACCACGGCCAAACACCATGAAACTATCAGCAGAACCTGTCTCACCTAAACGAAGGGCAAGGTTCTTTTCCAATTCTTTTTCTAAACGTTCTCTGATGTGACGGGAAGTAACGAATTTTCCTTCTTTAGCATAGAAAGGAGAGTTGTTAATCGTGAATAACATACTCATGGTAGGCTCATCAATAGAGATTGATTTCAATGCCTCTGGTTTTTCGATATCAGTAACGGTGTCACCAATTTCAAAACCTTCTAAACCAACTAACGCACAGATTTCTCCGGCCTTTACTTCGTCAACTTTTTCTTTACCGAAACCTTCGAATACGTAAACTTCTTTAACGCGTGTTTTGGTTACAGTACCATCACGTTTAACAAGAGCAACTTGCTGTCCTGCTTTTACGCCACCTCGTTGAACACGTCCAATAGCCACACGACCAATGTAGGCCGAGTATTCAAGAGACGTAATCATCATTTGTGTTAAACCTTCATCAATTTTTGGTTGAGGAATATATTCAATAACACCTTCAATCAATGCAGTGATGTCAGTGGTAGGCTTTTTCCAGTCTGTGCTCATCCAGCCTTGTTTAGCTGAACCGTAGAATGTAGGGAAGTTAAGCTGATCTTCAGTAGCATCTAATGAAAACATAAGCTCGAATACCTGCTCATGTACCTCATCAGGTGTACAGTTTTTCTTATCAACTTTATTGATAACCAAAATAGGTTTGAGACCTAATTGTAATGCTTTCTGTAGTACGAAGCGTGTTTGTGGCATAGGGCCTTCGAAGGCATCGCACAATATCAAACAGCCATCGGCCATGTTCAATACGCGTTCTACTTCACCACCAAAGTCACTGTGACCTGGAGTATCTATAATGTTGATTTTATAATCTTTGTAACGCACAGCAACGTTCTTGGCGAGAATGGTGATACCACGTTCGCGTTCCAGATCATTGCTATCCATAATAAGCTCACCAGGGTTTTCATGGTCTTTAAAAAGGTGGCCTGCAACCAAAAGTTTGTCTACCAATGTAGTTTTACCGTGGTCAACGTGCGCGATAATCGCAATGTTTCTAATCTTGTTAACGTCCATAAATCCTTCGAAATCCGCTTAAATAATTATTTTAGAGTAATTAAGGCCGCAAAGATAGCTTTATTTTAAGGAAATGCCTTCGGGTGTTTGAAATTTAACGGAAAGGTTTTAATAGCTATGGCAGTTATTGATTCTGCGAGCCAAGGCACAGGATTGAAATATGCTGAAAATAATGGCTTTTATTCGGGTCATTCAACCCTAAACAAATCAATATTTTTCAGAATGATCAGATGCGGAATAAAACAAAAGTTGGACGAAATCCAGTGATGAAATTCTATGTTAGAGTCTGAATCTCAGAAACGTACCCATGGGCAAGTCCAAACCGGTCCTCGACTTTAAAAAGAATTCGCCACACTCTGGCTCGGCCTTAAAGTGACTCTTTACAACATTCAAACCTACGATCGGCGAAAGCCCGACAGCATACATACTTAAAATGAAAAACGAGTTCTTCTTCTCCAGCAACTGACTTGCCTGTTGAATTAATTCATTCAGTTTTTCCTGTAACGTCCATTTCTCTCCATCCGGGCCGCGGCCATACGGAGGCGGATCCATGATAATGCCATTGTAAGTATTGCCGCGCTTAACTTCACGTTTCACAAACTTGAGCGCATCTTCATAAACCCAGCGAATGTCTTTCAGGTCATTAAGTTGCATATTATGATTGGCCCAGTTTAATCCGGGGCGTGAAGCATCAACATGCGTAACATCAGCGCCTGCTGCTTTGGCAACTATAGATGCTGCGCCTGTGTAAGCAAAAAGATTTAGCACGCGAGGTTTCTCTGCCTTCCAGCTTGTAATCGAATCGTAAATGAAATTCCAGTTATTGCCTTGTTCAGGAAATACACCCACGTGCCCAAAACTCGTGAGACCAAGACGCAAGGTAATTTTCAAATCATTGTATTGATAGTTAACGTTCCAGTTTTCGGGCACTTTAGAATTTTTGCCCCATCCCCCATTTACGTCGTCAACAAATCTGTACTTGTCTTTTTGTTCGCGATCAAACCGATTGTCGGCTAATCTTTTCCATTCCTGATCATCCATCACTTTACTCCAGATGGCTTGTGGCTCAGGACGAATCAGTGTGAATTTACCAAAACGTTCAAGTTTCTCTCCATCACCAGAATCGATAAGTTCGTAGTCAGTCCAGGAAGAAGGGCAATAAAGTTTTAGATTCAAGGTATTTGGATTAGTACTGCAAAAATAAGGCAACAAAGTTCACCAACAATGTTTGAAGTTGAAAAGCTTTGATCCTAAAACCTGGTCGTGAAATGGATTCTCTTTGAACTTCAAACATTTAATTTTAAACTTACGGCATGCATCCTATCATTACGAGCGCTCAGAATCCGAAAATCAAAAACATACTTGCGCTTGAAAAAGCCCGTGAACGAAAGAAGCAAAACGTCTTTATCATTGAAGGATTGAAGGAACTTTCGCTGGCGCAGGAAGGAGGCTATTCCATCTCCTCCATCTTTTACTGTCCTGAAATCATAAGTGAAGAAACACTTGGCAAGACAGTCAAAAATAAAAACCTGTTAATACCCGTACAGCTGCCTGTGTTCGAAAAGATTGCTTATCGTGAAAGTACCGGAGGTATCATATCGTTGGCACAGCAAAAGAAGCATGAACTTGAAAACATAGCGCTATCTGATAATCCATTATTACTCATTCTTGAAGGCGTTGAAAAACCTGGCAACTTAGGAGCAATTTTACGAACGGCCGATGCCGCTGGTGTTAATGCTGTTGTTATATGTGATCCTCAAACCGATTTCTATAATCCCAATGTAATACGCTCAAGTGTGGGCTGTGTTTTCACCAAACAAATAGCTTCAGCTACATCCTTTGATACCATTGCCTGGCTTAAGAAACACAAAATTGCCATTTACGGAACGTACCTGAAAGCTTCTGTTCAGTACAATGTAATCGATTACACAAAGCCTTCTGCCATCGTCATGGGAACAGAAGCAACCGGGTTGTCAGATACCTGGGTAAAGAACTCCGATGCAAACATTATTATCCCCATGCAGGGCGTTATAGATTCCATGAATGTGTCAACGGCGGCGGCCGTCGTCGTTTTTGAGGCATTGCGCCAGCGTGGCTTCCGGTCATAGCATTTTGCATCGGCGGATAAAATAAAAATGCGATATTAGTCCGTTACTTTTTTAAGCTATTAGTATCATTCGATTTTAATTACCACTATCTTTATAATAGGAGCCCAAACCAATGGATAATTTTCCATTATCTGAAAAGTATGTCCAAGAGGAAAAATTCCTCAATGCTTTAGCTAGTGCTTACCGCTTACAAGAAGCTATCATCAGCACCACCGAACTCTCCATCATCTCAACAACACCTGAAGGAATCATTACCAGTTTCAACGCTGCAGCTGAACGCATGTTTGGTTATTCTGCCCAGGAAATGATTGGCAATAGAACGCCTTATATTCTGCATGATCCTGAAGAGATGATACGACAAGCAGAAGTAGTCTCCAGGGAATTAAATCAAAAGATAGATCCTGGCTTTGACGTATTGGTCGCAAAAGCTCGTGCCACGCGGATGGCTGACCGTCATGAATGGATTTATGTAAGAAAAGATGGAACTCGGTTTCCGGTGATGTTATCTGTCACGGCACTGTGGGATGAAAACGATGTGCTCATTGGTTATGCAGGCATTGCATCAGATATAACGGAGCAACGGGAAACCAATGAAAAAATAAAACAATCAGAAGCGCATTTAAAAGCCCTGGTAAATTCGCTTGACGATCTTGTTATTGAAATAGACAGCGCAGGCAACTATATAAATGTATGGACACAGCGGGATGAAATATTGTTTGGACCTCGTGAAAATCTTATTGATAAAACGATCTTCCAGGTACTTGACAATGAACTATCTGATCAATATAAAGCAATTATAGAACGTGTTATTGCAACAGGACAACCTGAATTTCTTGATTACAAAATCAAAAAGCAAAAAGAAAATCGGTGGCGTAATGCTAAATTCAATTTCATTTCACCTGACCATGTGTTGGTCTGCATACGTGACATTACCGAGCAAAAGGAAGATGAACTGAAACTCATCAAGAGTGAACAGAAATTTAGAACGCTGGCGGAAAATATTCCGGGTATTATTTATTTATGTAATAATGACTCTACATATTCCATGCTCTATCTCAACAGCAAGGTTAGAGACATAACCGGATATACGGAAGATGAATTCATATCAGGAAGAATGAACTTTGTTCAGCTTTATCATCCGGAGGATGCGCCACGTATTTTTGAAGCCGTCGATAGAGCGCTGTCAAAAAGAGAAAGCTTTCATCTTACCTATAGATTAGCAAACAAATCTGGTGAATGGCGTTGGGTTGAAGAGATGGGCATTGGTGTTTATCATGACGACGCACTTATTCTTATTGAAGGCTTCATCAATGATATCACCGCACAAAAACTTGCAGAAGAAGAACTTCAAAAAGTAGCAGACGAAAATTATCGCATATTCAATAGCATTATAAACCTTACCGTGATTGCAGGGTTTGATGGTTATTTTAAACGGGTAAATCCAAGCTGGACAACCTTGCTGGGATGGTCACAAGAAGAATTGTGTGCAAAACCATTTATTGAATTTGTACATCCTGATGATATTGACCCTACTTATCAGGCTACAGTACATATAACGGAGGGCAATAATCTCCAGACGTTTGAGAATCGTTATCAGTGTAAGGATGGCTCCTACAAATGGCTTCTCTGGGGTTCTGCATCAGACACAAGAAGAAATTTAATTTATGCTTCTGCTGTTGATATCACTGAGCGTAAAAAGTTTGAAGAAGAATTACTGATCTCCAAGAAAAATCTTGAAGCCGCTGCTGATAAATTACAAAAGCAAAATGATCAGCTTAATGAATTTGCTCACATCATTTCTCACAACCTCCGTTCGCCGGTAGGTAACATCAAAACACTTATCTCATTAATTGATGAAGATAGCTCCAAAGAAGAATACGCCGTCATCTTTGAAAAATTAAAAAATACTTCAGCCAGCTTAAATGATACGCTGAATGATCTACTGGAGACTTTACACATAAAGAAAGAAACTTATATTGAGCATAGCACACTTCAGTTTGATGAAGTGCTCAATAAAGTGAAGTATGATCTGGAAGGTGAAATCATTAAATGCAATGCTACAATCTATTCTGATTTTAAACGCTGCAATGAAATTGTTTATCCTAAAACCTACCTTGAAAGCATCATACTAAACTTGCTGAGCAATGCTATCAAATATCGCTCACCAGACAGGCCACTAAAGATTACTGTTCACACAGGTATTGAAAAAGGCAAAACTGTATTACGCGTACAAGATAACGGTCTGGGTATTGACCTGGAACAGCATGGTGAGAAACTCTTCGGACTTCGTAAAACATTTCATGAGCACAAAGAAGCCCGCGGCGTTGGTCTCTTCTTAACGAAAACCCAGGTGGAAACACTCGGCGGAACTATTTCAGCAGAAAGTGAAGTTAATAACGGAACTACCTTTATTATTACTTTCTAATACTTCCGGTTATCGATAAACTTCTTCAGCTTACGACTCATGCCATTGAGCTGAATTTTTTCAATCTCTGAATGTGTTGCAAAATGTATGTATGGCTTAACTCTCAATCTCGATTGAAAAGCATTGTTGATCTGTGTCTCCACAGCTTCCTTGTCTGCTTCTTCAGTTAACAGATGCAACTTCAATTCATCGGTTCCAAGCTCATTGCTAAAAACTTCAACCACATAATCTTTCACGTGATGAATCTGATGGATAATATCAAATACTCCTGTTGGATAAAGTGTAGTGCCTTTAAGTTTGATCATTTGTTGCTTGCGCCCGATGATTGGACCAAGACGCAACGTATGTCTGCCACACTTGCAAGGCTCATTATAATAAGCTGCTATATCACCGGTTTTATAACGTAACAACGGCATACCTTCAACACCCAGAGTCGTTATTGTTACTTCGCCAGGTTCACCAGGTTTAACGGCTTTTTCCTGATCATCCAATACTTCAACAATGATTAACTCGGGATGATGATGTCCACCCTGTCCTTCAACGCATTCTGTAAACGCAGTCTGCATTTCGGTTGATGCGTAAGTACCATACAACTTTATATTCCACAATTCCTGAATCTTCTTCGTAAGCGTACTGGGTTGAAGATCGGCTGAGCGTAAACTTTCACCAATGCAGATTGCT
>Ga0310811_10002276_pt1 | contig 23933 bp, 34 predicted proteins | sample YCmetagenome_FD_207642 | JGI IMG/M metagenome (GOLD analysis project Ga0310811, IMG submission 207642) | Soil microbial communities from experimental microcosm in Duke University, North Carolina, United States - YC | ecosystem: Engineered > Artificial ecosystem > Soil microcosm > Unclassified ... | reverse complement strand
CAGTTCCGTCACGGTGGTGTTGTGTGGGGCCCACGACCGCATCCATATCATCATGATGTCCCGAAGAAGATGCGGCGTCTGGCGATCCGTTCGGCATTGTCCGACAAAGTTGCCAATGAGAACCTGATTGTCGTGAACGACCTATCGTTGGAGAAGCCGCGTACAAAAGATATGCTGGAGATTCTGGCGAAATTGCCATCGAACGCAGGGAAACGGGTGCTTATGATGTTGCCACAGCGCGATGAGAACATCGTATTGTCGGCACGTAACATCCCGAGCGCCAAAGTGCAGCATGTCGCCTCCATCAACGTCGTGGAATTGTTGAAGCACGAATATCTCGTGATGCCGCTAAGCACCGTCCGCTGGATAGAAATGGTGTTCGGCGAGGGACTGAGTGCTGAAGAGGCAAGCCAGAAGCTTGCAGACGGGTCTACTAGCGAGACCAATAGCGAAGCTTAGGCGAGGAGGAGAAAGCTGTGGAGATCACAGAAATACTGCGCCATGGTATCATCACTGAGAAGTCGGTCCGACTGAGTGAGAAGCACAATCAGTATACCTTCAAAGTGGCGTTAAATGCCAATAAGATTGATGTACGCCGTGCGGTCGAAACTATCTTCAATGTCAAGGTTGTCTCGGTCAACATCATTCGCCTGCCAGGCAAGGCGAAGATGATACGGCAGCGAGGCGCTGCTCCTCGACCAGTGGAGCCCCGCGAGTGGAAAAAGGCGATTGTTACCTTGAAAGAGGGTCAGACGATCGACGCATTGAAGGCGTAAGGGATTAGAGATGCCAATAAGACAGTATCGACCAACGTCACCTGGGCGTCGCGGCATGTCAGTTTCGACATTTGAGGAGATCACCAAGACAAGGCCGGAGAAATCTCTGACCGTTCGCTTGAAGAAGCATGCAGGACGTAACAACCAGGGTAAGATTACAACGCGCCATCGTGGCGGCGGAGCCAAGCGAGCCTATCGCTTGATCGACTTTAAGCGCAACAAGCTGGGCGTACCAGCGAAAGTTGCCGCTATCGAATATGATCCGAATCGTTCGGCCCGTATCGCGCTGCTGCATTATCTGGATGGAGAGAAGCGTTATATACTGGCTCCCCTCGGCCTCAAGGTTGGGGATCGTGTGGAGGCAGGTCCTGAGGCGGATATCCGCACAGGAAATGCATTGCCATTGAAGAACATACCGACTGGTACGACCATTCACAATATTGAGATGCAGCGTGGGCGTGGCGGACAGATGGTCCGTGGCGCAGGTGTGGGTGCGCAGTTGATGGCGAAAGAAGGAGACTATGCGCTCATTCGCCTGCCATCAGGTGAGCAGCGTAACGTGCATATCCTGTGTATGGCCACCATTGGGCAGGTCGGCAATGTTGATCATGAGAACCGTAGTTTGGGAAAGGCCGGACGATCACGTCATCTGGGCCGCCGTCCAACGGTTCGTGGCTCGGTTATGAACCCGCGCGACCATCCACATGGTGGTGGTGAGGGACGAGCTCCAATTGGTGGTCAGCCGCAGACGAAGTGGGGCAAACCAGCGTTGGGCTTCAAGACGCGCCGCAATAAGAGAACGGATCGCTTTATTGTTCGCCGTCGTAATGCGGGCCGTGGGAGGTAGATAAGACATGTCGCGCTCAAGAAAAAAAGGGCCATATATACATGAGTCGCTCAGAAAGAAAGTCCTGGGCATGAGGCGCAGTGGAGACCGCCGTCTGATCAAGACCTGGTCTCGCGCCTCAATGATCTTCCCTGAAATGGTTGGTATGACCATTGGTGTACATAACGGGAAGACGCACGTCCCTATCTTTATCACTGAGAACATGGTGGGCCATAAATTAGGGGAGTTCGCACCTACACGACACTATCGAGGTCATGCGGGTGGCAAGAACGAGAAGACCACTTCAGTACGATAAGTGGACATGTGGATGGGCGGTGCTCTCTGGTATCGCCCTTCACATCGACTTAGCATTTGCAAGCGTGCAAACGCTTCGAATGAGTAGATAGAGGTAGAGATGCAAGTCAGGGCGATAGCAAAAGATATCGGCATTCCGCCGCGCAAAATGCGTCTGGTAACCAACGCGGTGAAAGGGCTTCGGGTAAATGAGGCTCTGGCTATTCTTCAGTTCCTGCCGAATGCAGGTGCGACGCCGGTCAGCAAGGTCGTGGCATCAGCGGCAGCGAACGCGGAGAATAACTACAACCTCAATCCCGATGACTTATATATTCTCAATATTGTGGCGGATGACTCGTTCCGAATCAAACGTGTAAAGCCACGTTCACATGGTCGTGCAGCGCGTATTTTGCGCCGTTTCTGTCATGTGACGGTGGTTGTATCGGATGATCCGACCGACGCGGGCCGCTAGTAGAACGTTTCCTGACGTTCAGGAATGACGTAAGCGCGTTTTTGGACGGTTAAGAAGGAGGACACTTTTGGGACACAAAGTGCATCCCACAGGGTTCAGGCTCGGCGTCGTTAAGGGCTGGCAGTCTAGCTGGTATGCCGAGCGTGATTATAAAGATATCCTGGCTGAGGATTTCAAGATTCGTAACCTCATTAACAAAGAGCTGGCGAATGCGGCCGTTTCGGGCATTGGCATCGAGCGCACCGCTGCTAACCAGATTTTTGTGGTTATTCATACAGCCAAACCTGGTATTGTCATTGGCAAGAGCGGCGAGAAAGTCGATAAGCTGAGAGCCATGCTTGAGGGGAAGACCAAGAAGCGTGTGCGTCTGGAGATCAGAGAGATCCGCCAGCCTGAGCTCGATGCATATCTGGTGGGTCGCAGCATTGCGGAGCAGCTGGAGAAGCGCGTCTCGTTCCGTCGAGCGATGAAGCAGGCTGTGCAGAAAACCATGCGTGCGAATGCCAAGGGTATTAAAGTGATCGTTGGTGGGCGTCTGGGTGGTGCGGAAATTGCTCGCTCTGAAAAAGAGGTCGAGGGCAAGGTACCGTTGCAGACATTGCGCGCCGACATTGATTACGGTCTGGCAGAGGCACATACGACCTTTGGTGTGATCGGCATCAAAGTGTGGATCTATAAGGGCGATGTGCTCCCAACAAAGCGCCGCGAGCCAGGCGAAGCACCAGAAGCCATTGTGCAGCAGCCAGCATTTGCTCCTCGTGAGGATCGCCGTGGTGGTCGTCGCGATGGTGGAGATCGTCAGCAGCGCGGTGGAGACCGAGGACCACGCCCACAGGGTGGAGATCGAGGACCGCGCCCACAGGGTGGAGATCGAGGGCCACGTCCACAGGGTGGAGATCGAGGGCCACGCCCACAGGGAGATCGTCCACCACGTCCACAGGGAGACCGGGGACCACGTCCACAGGGGGATCGTCCGCCGCGTCCGCAGGGGGATCGTCCACCACGTCCACAGGGAGATCGACCGCCGCGTCCACAGGGGGATCGTCCACCTCGTGCTGAGCAGGCACCAACAAATCCAGCCACATCAGCTCAGGGGGGAACAGTGCAGCCAGCTCAACAGTCGGCTCCAGCACCGCAACAGACCGATGCTGGCAACACGCAGAGCGAGTAGAGGAGAATCTAAGCCATGTTACTGGCACCGTCACGAACAAAGTATCGCAGACAGCATCGCGGTCGCATGAGGGGAGAGGCCCATCGTGGCAATACACTCTCGTTCGGCGAATTTGGTCTGCAAGGATTAGAAGCCTGCTGGTTGGAGGCCCGTCAGATCGAGGCAGCACGTATTGCGCTCACCCGTTTCATGAAGCGTGGTGGTAAAGTGTGGATTCGTGTGTTTCCTGACAAACCCGTCAGCGCCAAGCCAGCTGAGACTCGTATGGGTAGTGGTAAAGGTGCCGTCGACCACTGGGTCGCGGTCATCAAACCAGGAAGAATCATCTTCGAGATTGGCGGCGTGAGCGAAGAAGTGGCCAAAGAGGCGGTACGTCTGGCCATTCACAAGTTGCCGATTAAGTGTCGATTTATCACGAGGGGGGAGGCAGAGAGTGTCGAAGCTTAGCGATCACCGTAAAGAGTTTAAAGAACTCTCTGAGTCCGAGGCTCAGAAACGGCTCAAAGAGCTGCGTCTGAAGCTGTTCAACCTCCGCTTACAGCAACAGCGCGGTGAAGTAAAAAATGGCCGAGTATTTGCGGAAACCCGCAAAGACATCGCTCGTTTGTTGCACCGCTTAACGATTCTGGAGAATGAGCAAGAATGACACAGCAACCAGGCGTAGTCACGACGTCAGAGCAGAGTGGAGCGGGAAAAAGTCGCCGTATCCAGAAGGTCGGGCGTGTCGTGAGCAACAAAATGGATAAAACGATCGTAGTTGTCGTAGAATCCTTGAAAAAACATCGTATCTATAAACGAACGTACAAGCAGACGAAGCGTTTTCATGCGCACGACGAAGAGAACACCTGTCAAGTAGGAGATCTTGTTCGCATCGAGGAGAGCCGCCCGCTCAGCAAGACCAAGCGTTGGAGTCTGGTCGAGATTGTGAAGCGCGGCAGCGGAATTACCCCCGTGAACGAGGTTCTCTCCCAGGCTGATCCCAGAAGTGAAGCAGAATAGGGAGAAAATGTTCAAATGATTCAGCCACAAACACGCCTAAAAGTAGCTGACAATACTGGCGCAAAAGAGATCATGTGTATCCGCGTCATGAGTGGAGGTTCAGCCAAACGGTATGCTCAGATAGGGGACATCATCAAGGCCTCTGTCAAGCAGGCTGCGCCCAATGGGCAGGTAAAGAAGGGCGAAGTCGTCAACGCCGTGGTGGTACGTGTGGCGAAAGAATACGTCCGTCGTGATGGGTCGCATATTCGTTTTGACGAGAATGCAGCCGTCATCATTGCCGCTGGTAACAACCCACGTGGCACGCGTATCTTCGGACCCGTGGCCCGCGAACTCCGTGAGCGTAATTTCATGAAGATCATTTCGCTTGCGCCTGAAGTGCTCTAATCGAGGAAAAAGATGGCAGTAAAACAAAAAGAGAAGAAACCTCTGCATCTTGCCAAGATGAATATAAAGAAGGGGGACGAAGTCCTCATCATCAGTGGTAAGGATAAGGGGAAGGAAGGGACGGTTTCTCGGGCGCTTCCACAGGAGAGCAAGGTGATCGTAGAAGGCCTGAACACCGTCAAAAAGCATGTGAAGCCACAGGGACAGACGCGTCAGGGTGGTATTATTGACAAAGCCATGCCATTGCATGTTTCGAATGTCATGCTCAAATGCCCTGAGTGTCACGAGCCGACGCGGGTTGGACGTGATCGTCGCCCGATCGGTGACGATAAGAAGGTCCGTTCCGTACGCATTTGTAAGAAGTGCGAAAAAGTGATCCAGGACCGGAGGAGCAGTTAAATTATGGCATCGCGCATAAAAGAGAAATACCGTCAAGAGGTAGCGCCAGCCCTGCAAAAAGAATTTAACTATCGCAATCCGATGCAGGTTCCTGGTATCCACAAAGTTGTTATCAATATTGGCATGGGTGAGGTCATTCAGAACGCCAAAGCCATGGATGCCGCTGTTGCAGATCTGGCCGCGATTACCGGTCAGCGTCCCGTGATTACACGTGCCAAGCGTTCGGTTGCTGCATTTAAGCTGCGTGAAGGTATGCAGATTGGATGCATGGTGACCCTGCGTGGCGATCGTATGTACCAGTTTCTGGACAAGCTATTGAACGTAGCATTGCCCCGTTTGCGTGACTTCCAGGGAGTATCCGCCGATGCATTTGATGGTCGCGGAAACTACACGCTTGGCTTGCGCGAACAACTGGTTTTCCCAGAGATCGACTACGACAAGGTTGATAAAGTACGTGGCATGGAAGTAAGTGTAGTTACGACTGCTACCACTGATGAAGAGGGACGGCGGCTGCTCAGTTTGATGGGCATGCCCTTTAAGAAGTAGCGCTGGAGGGCGAAATGGCAAAAACTTCAATGATTGTTAAGTCGCAACGTAAGCCTCGTTTCAAGGTGCAGCAGCATAACCGCTGTAAGGTATGTGGCCGACCACGTGCGTATATTCGCAAGTTTGGCCTCTGCCGTATTTGCTTCCGTGAAAGAGCGTTGCGCGGCGAGCTTCCTGGCGTGACAAAATCGAGCTGGTAGTCGCGAAGATGATTGATGCAGGGGAGGGCGTATAGCCTGAATGGAAATGCAGCTTGCTTCCCTGGTGATTATGGAGGATAATCCATGAATATGACTGATCCCATTGCGGATATGCTCACGCGCATTCGTAATGCGGCCACAGCACGACATACTCGCGTACTGATTCCTGCCTCGAAAATGAAGCTGGGTATTGCGCGCGTGCTGAAAGAAGAAGGCTATGTTAAGGACATCGAGATCCTGAAGGATAACCCTCAGGGGACGCTCCGTCTGACGTTGCGTTATGTGGACAAGAAGCCAGTTTTGACGCAGTTGAAGCGTGTAAGCAAGCCGGGTCTGCGTGTCTATTCCAAGCAAGCAGCTATTCCCAGGGTTCGCGGCGGACTCGGGATAGCGATTTTGTCAACACCACAGGGCTTGATGACGGGCTCGAGTGCCTACAAGCAAGGTATTGGTGGCGAAGTCATCTGCTACGTCTGGTAGGTAATGAAGAGAGTTGGAGACAGGAGGTATTGAATGTCTCGTATTGGACGTGCTCCAATCGCAGTGCCACCAAAGGTGCAGGTGAATTGGAACGAAGACAATCTGGTGACAGTCAAAGGTCCTAAAGGTGAGTTGTCACAGTGGGTAGATCCTGAGCTGACGCTCGAGCTGGAGAATGGACAGTTGACGGTCAGCCGCCCTTCTGACAGCAAAGATCACAAGTCGAAGCATGGCTTGTATCGTACCCTGGTCAATAACATGGTAGTAGGTGTGACGACCGGGTATACGAAGCAACTGGAGATCCACGGCGTCGGATATCGTGCCACAAAAGTCGGCAATAGTCTGGTAATTGTGGCCGGGTACTCGCACCCGGTGGAGGTGCAGGCACCAGCAGGCATCACGTTGAACGTTGATGGCGTGGATGCCGCGACCAAGGCGACTCGTATCAGTGTCAGTGGCATTGACAAGCAACTGGTAGGAGCGATTGCGGCAGATATTCGTCGCATTCGTAAGCCGGAGCCATATAAGGGCAAAGGCATTCGCTACGCCAATGAGAAGATACGCCGCAAAGCCGGTAAAGCCGGTAAAGTCGGCGGCAAGAAGAAGTAGGGGCGGGGTTTATCTCCGCCCAGCGGCGGTTTATCTCCGCCCAGCGGCGGTTTATCTCCGCCAACGGAGTATATCTCCGCCCGGCGGTGCTTGCCACCGCTCGGTGACCTATGTACTCGGAACAGGACGGCCAGGAGATGGGCCAGAGAGAAACGTAGTGCCGACCACGTTTCTCTACAAGCGTTCCTGGCAGTACCCATTGAGAGAAAGGGGAGAGGCGAAAGAGCGTTGTATTATGTCGAATATTCGCGTAATGCACACATCTTTTGCTCTTGAGCTATGATAAAGAGTTTTCATTCTAACCAGGCGCGGCTGCGACGGCACCAGCGAATGCGTCGCCATCTGGTAGGCGCACAGAGTCGTCCCCGACTCAACGTTTTTCGTAGTGGGCATCATATTTATGCTCAGGTCATAGATGATACGACCGGACGTACGCTTGTAGCTGCATCGTCACTTGACGAGAGCCTGAAAGATTTTAAGCCTGCATCAGCTGCTCCAGTTGTTACTGAGAGCGCGGTAGAAGAGACAGAGCCCGAGGCTGTTGAAGTAGCGGCTCAGGCTGCTCCAGCCAGAGCGAAGGGTGCGAAATCGCCTAAAGGTGCTGCGCCTGCTAAAGGCGGAAAGCCTGGCACACAGAGCAAAACCCTCCTGCCTGCTGCCCAGAAGGGTGTTGCCAAGACCCCGGTAGAGGCTCTGGTTGCAATTGCTGGAAACCGCAAAGTCGCGCTCGCGCGCGAAGTTGGTAAACTGGTTGCCCGGCGTGCGAAAGAGCAAGGCATAACGCAAGTTGTGTTTGATCGTGGCGGTTATGCGTATCATGGGCGCGTTGCCTCGTTGGCTGAAGGTGCTCGTGAAGAGGGCCTGAATTTCTAGCGTCACCGATGTACATGTGACATTGTGAAAGGCAGTAGAACTGAGAAAATGGCAAGAATAGATGCTTCAAAATTGAACCTTGAAGAGACCGTGGTTGAGGTCAGCCGCGTCTCCAAGGTGGTCAAAGGTGGTCGACGCTTTAGCATCCGTGCCCTGGTCGTTGTTGGCGACCGCAATGGCTATGTTGGTTTTGGCTTTGGCAAGGCAAGCGAATATACAGAGGCCATTCGTAAAGGCGTTGAAGATGCGAAGAAGCACCTGGTGCAGGTGCCTCTTTCTGGCACGACCATTCCCTACATGGTCAAAACAACGTTCGGCGCTTCTGAAGTGATGCTGAAGCCTGCCGCTCCTGGTACCGGCGTGATCGCTGGTGGCGCGGTGCGCGCAGTGATGGAGGCGGCTGGTGTGCGTGATATCCTCACCAAGACGCTGGGCAGCACGAATAAAGCGAATACGGTGCAGGCCTGTTTAGAGGCGTTGCGTGAACTGCGCTCGGCGGATGCAGAGGCTTTACGCCGTGGCAAAACGGTCGTAGAACTGCTGGGTAAGAAGCGTGCTGAACAGATTGCTGTCGCGGCGGCAAATGCTGCTGAGCAGGCAGCGGCTGCACGTGCGGCTCGCGAAGAGGAAGTGCGTGAGAGCCGGGCGATTTCTGGTGGCCGCGGTGGCGGAGATCGTGGTGGCCGCGGTGGCGGAGATCGTGGTGGCCGTGGTGGTGGAGATCGTCGTGGTGGCGGTGGTGGCGGAGATCGTCGTGGTGGCGGCGGTGGTGGAGATCGTCGTCGATAGGAGAAGATAATGGCAAAACTGCGTATAAAATACATCAAAAGTGCTATCGGTTATCCACAGGACCAGAAAGATACGATCCGAGCACTGGGCTTGCGCAAACTTCAGCATACTGTAGAGCGTGAGGATCATCCGGCAATCCGTGGAATGATTCGCAAGGTAACGCACCTGGTGCAGGTGGAGGAGACTGTCAGTGGAACTCTCTGATTTGCGGCCAGCTCCTGGTTCGCATACACATGAAAGACGTCTTGGCCGAGGTCACGGCTCTGGTCGTGGCAAAACCGCAGGGCGTGGTACGAAAGGCCAGAAGGCGCGCACTGGCGGAAAGGTCCATCGCGCATTTAATGGTGGTCAGACCCGACTCTCAAAGCGTTTACCTTTCTCTCGTGGTCTGGGCAATGCCAAGCCAGCTTTCCGCGATGTTTATACTGTTATTAACGTTGCACAATTAGAGGACTTTGAAGCGAATGCGGTCGTCTCCCCTGAGACACTTGTCGTTCAAGGTCTGGTAACGAAGGCAGATAGCCAGGGTTTGATAAAGATCCTCGGCGATGGTGAGCTGGATCGTGCTCTGACAATTCATGCTCATAAGGTTTCGGCCAGCGCACGCGAGAAGATTGAGGCGGCAGGTGGGAAGATTGAGATCATTCCGGTGAAGACATACCCGAAAACCAAGCGGCGTATAGACGAAAAAACCGGTCGAAGATCTCTTGGACCCGAAACACAAGCGACAGAGCAAGAGGATGCCAGGGCTTAAAGCCCTCGGCATCTTCGCTCGTATTTCCGGCCTGAACGGAGATACAAGTAGTACCTATGTACGTGTTCCGTATCTTTGTCTCTTTCTCTTCAGTATCGCAATAATAGTTGCGAAAAATTGATAAGGATTGTATCTCTGGAAGGAGGCTCCCATGTGGGAACGCCTGCGTAGCGTCTGGACTGTTCCTGATCTGCGCATAAAAATTCTCTTTACGCTGGGAATGCTTATTGTGTTGCGCGTCCTGGCGAATATTACGGTCCCTCTGACGCCTACTGAGCATCAAAATCTGATAAACCTGTTCAGCACCAATAAGGATCAGAATCTTGCTCAGTTGCTGGGTCTGCTTGATGTCTTCTCCGGTGGGTCACTGCAAACCTTCTCTATTGTCGCAATGAGCGTCTACCCCTACATCACCGCGACCATTGTGATGCAGTTGTTGCAGCCAATTATCCCCGCACTACAGAATCTTTCTATGCAGGGTGAAGCTGGCCGTTTGCGTTTCAGCCAGATTACTCGTATTATCACGGTCCCTCTGGCGTTTTTGCAGGCGTTCGGTAGCTGCGCACTGTATCAAAAAGAGGGTGTGCTGACGAACTTTAGCCTGGTTGATCCGAACTATGCATTACAGACGTTTGCGATCCTTATGTCCCTGACCGCTGGCACGATGATTCTTGTCTGGCTTGGTGAATTAATTACTGAGCATGGTATTGGTAACGGTATATCGTTGATTATCTTTGGTGGTATTGTCAGTCGTGTGCCGAGCTTTGTGCAGCAGGGATATATCACCGCCACTGGCGGTGGTGGAAGTGGTAGCGGCGTTGTCAGTGTCGCTATGTTCTTGATCATTGGTTTGCTGACAATCGTGGGTATTGTGTATGTCTATATGGGGCAGCGCCGTGTGCCGGTGCAATATCCGACCAAGCGTATGGTTGGTCGTGGTATGCTGGTAGGCTCTGCTCAGACAACCTATATCCCGATGCAGGTGAATAGCGCAGGTATGATCCCGCTGATCTTTGCGCAGTCGATGCTGCTCTTCCCATCTGTGATTTCACAGTTTCTGACGACGAGTAGCACTCCCTGGCTGCAAGGCGCTGCGATCTGGGTGAGTACCTACCTGGTGAATAATACGCGCTGGTGGTACTGGGCGCTTTACTTTGTGCTCGTGGTTGCGTTTACCTACTTCTATGCGTATGTGGTCTGGCAACAGCAAAACATACCGGAGAACTTGCAGAAGCAGGGCGCATTTATCCCCGGGTACCGTCCAGGTGAGCCAACAAGCCGTTACCTAACAAACATTCTCAACCGTATTACACTGGCAGGAGCGCTCTTCCTGGGTATCGTGGCGGTCTTACCGTTCTTTGCGAACCTGGGTGGCAGTAATCAGGCGCTAGGGAGTGCTTCTCTGCTCATTGTCGTCGGTGTGGTGTTGGATACGGTCAGGCAGTTAGAGTCACAGATGGTGATGCGTAACTATTCTGGCTTCTTATCATAAAATAACTATCGTATAAGTGCCTCGGCGGCTGTTTCGTTGAGGCACAGATAATTATCCTGGGTGGAGTGCGAGGGAGCGCTTCCGACCTGCCATGGGAGAAAAAAAGTGAACATAATCCTGATCGGTGCGCAGGGATCGGGTAAGGGCACACAGGCACAACGCCTCGCGCAGGCTCTCGGAATCCGCCATGTTGCTAGTGGCGATATGTTTCGTAAAGAGATCAGCGAGCGGAGTGAACTGGGACTAAAAGCACAGGAATATATAGATCGAGGCTCGCTTGTTCCCGACGATATTACTGTGAATATGATCTTGTCGAGGCTGAATGAGCCTGGGAGCGCGGCGGGCGTGTTGCTGGATGGATTCCCGCGCACGGTTGCTCAAGCTCAGGCTCTGGATGCGGAACTGGAACCAGCTGGTAGAGGTATAGACAGAGTCGTATATCTGAAAGTGCCAGAGGATGTACTTGTACGACGCCTTTCGGGTCGTTATATCTGTCGCGCGAACCAGCATGTCTATAACATTGTGACGAAACCACCGAAAGTAGCTGGCGTTTGTGATCTGGATGGTAGCGAGCTCTACCAGCGTTCAGATGATCAGGGTGATGCCGTGCAGAAACGTCTGGATACTTTCTTCAGGGAGACGACGCGTCTCTTTGATTATTATAATGCGCAGGGGAAGCTGGTGGAAGTGAATGGCGATCAGGATATTGAGCAGGTTCAGCAGGAGCTTATCAATACGATCAAAGAAGCGAAAGAACAGAAGCGGCCTTCTTGAGCAGTGATTACTGCTTGTTACGAATACGAGTACCAGGCTCAAATTGCCTCTCGACTTTGTAGAGAAAGTGTGCTATAATTCGTAGTTGGCTGCAGCAGTGATCACTGCTGCCCTTTTGTACTTTCAAGAGCATAGAAGACCAGGAAGAGCGCGAAGCTGGCTGGTCTGAGACGCAAAAGAGGCCAGAATATAATCGGGTGACTCAGGAGTGAGCGCACCAGATAGAGCGCAGGAACTGCCGGGACGAAATAAAGTGTACATGCGAAGGCTGCCGCATGCATGCTTCCTTGTGAGCCCCGGATGCAGGAAGAGAACAATAATCTCGCCGCTAGGGAAAGGATGCTATGCCAAAAAAGGATGAAATCGAAGTCGAGGGTAAGGTTGTAGAGGCCCTCCCAAATGCCATGTTTAAGGTTGAAATTGATGAGACTCACCAGGTTCTGGCAGTCCTCTCAGGGCGAATGCGCATGAACTTTTTGCGCGTCGTGCCAGGTGATAAGGTAAAGATTGTGCTGTCTCCCTACGATCTGACACGGGGCAGAATCACATGGCGTCTGAAATCATAAAGGCGAGCAACAGGCATCCTTTATCAATCCTTTTTTCCTAATTATCGGCACAGAGTGAAGAGAGACAGGTCGGGTAAGAAGGAGACCGCACAGTGCGTGTGTTTTTTTGCCTTTGTCCTATCCCGCAATAATTCATTTAGACCTATGAGGAGGGCAAGTCATGAAAGTGCGAGCCTCAGTCAAACCGCGTTGCGATAGCTGTAAAATTATTCGCCGCAATCGTGTGGTGATGGTGATATGCAGTAAAGATCCAAAACATAAACAGAAGCAAGGTTAGTACCACGTTGTGAGTTTTCTGGCTCCAGCACAAAACTGCTGGAAATCGGAGCTCGGCTGGAGGGAAACATGGCTAGAATTGCCGGCGTAGACATTCCACGCGAGAAGCGCGTAGAGATTTCGCTGTGCTACATTTATGGAATCGGGCTGACAACCAGCCGCAAGATTCTAGAGCGAACTCGTATCAATCCTGATACTCGTGTCAAGAATTTATCTGAAGAAGAAGTCAACCGACTGCGTGAAGTGATCGACCGCGAATTTAAGGTTGAGGGCGATCTACGCCGCGAAGTTGATATGAATATCAAGCGGTTGATTGAGATCGGTTGTTATCGTGGTCTGCGTCATCGTCGCAACCTTCCCGTACGAGGACAGCGCACGCGCACCAATGCGCGCACACGTCGTGGTCCAAAGAGAACTGTTGCTGGCAAGAAGAAGGCCGCTGCTAAGAAGTAATTCCGGGAAGGAAATGTAAGAATGGCTGATAGAAAGAAAACGACTGGTGCTGGTGCCAAGGTCAGGCGGCGAGAGCGTAAGTCTGTGCCGCGCGGACAAGCACATATTCAAGCAACATTTAACAATACGATCGTCACACTCACAGATCCAAACGGAAACGTGTTGTCCTGGGGCAGTGCTGGCGGTCAGGGCTTCAAAGGCTCTCGTAAAAGTACCCCCTATGCTGCACAGGTGACCGCTGAGACGGCGGCGCGTAAGGCGATGGAGCATGGCCTGCGTCAGATCGAAGTCTATGTGAAGGGGCCAGGCTCTGGCCGTGAAGCTGCAATCCGATCATTACAGACGGCAGGGTTAACTGTCACCTCAATTACTGATGTTACGCCTATTCCGCATAATGGCTGTCGGCCACCGAAGAGACGTCGCGTATAGCTTGATTTATCCACGTTGTGCGTGTGAGGAGGATATTACTACATGGCACGTTATACCGGCCCCGTTTGCCGTTTGTGCAGACGTGAGGGGGTAAAACTTTTCTTGAAAGGCGACAAGTGTATCGCAAAGTGCACTTTGGAGCGCCGCAGCAGCCGCCCTGGTCAACACGGATCTGGCCGTGTACGCAAAGAGTCAGGGTATGCCAAACAGTTGCGTGAGAAGCAGAGAGTGCGACGCACCTACGGTGTGCTGGAGCGCCAGTTCCGCAAGCATTTTGATGCCGCGGCACGCCGTTCTGGTAAGACCAGCGAGAATCTCTTGCAGTTGCTGGAAATGCGCCTGGATAACCTGGTCTATCGTCTGGGCTTTGCCGATTCGCGCGCTCAGGCTCGCCAGCTCGTCAACCATGGCCATTTCGCGGTGAATGGACGCAAGACTGATATTCCATCTTTTATTGCGAAACCCAATGATGTGATTACTGTGCGCGAGCGCAGCAAAGGTCTGGAATACTTCAAGACACGGGCTTTGCTCCTGGCACAGAAAGGCGTACCTGCCTGGTTGCGTCTGGACATCAACGAGATGAATGGTCGCGTACTGAGTGTCCCGTCGCGAACAGATCTGGAACTGCCCTTCGATGAGCAGATGGTGGTTGAATTCTATCAGCGCTAATACGTTGAGTCGGTGGCTACTTTGTTCCTGTGCCTCCTCCGCTGGTGTGAGGTGAATGTAACAAAGTGACGGGTCCATGCCTGAGCGGTTCCCTTGCGGGTCGCCCGGGAGAGAGTGCTCTTGGACTACCAACGTTTTCGAACTGTAGTCCTGGTTTCTTCTCTCAGAAGAGGGACAGGGTTCCAGATGCAGAGCGTGGTAGAAAAAGAAAGGCAGGATAGAACCTTGTTAGATATTACTCCACTTCGCATTAAAAACACGAAGACCCAAGGAAATTATGCGAGTTATGATATTGAGCCGTTAGATGCGGGGTATGGAGTGACCCTGGGCAATGCACTGAGACGCGTATTGCTGTCATCGTTGCCGGGCGCAGCGGTCACCTCTATTCGGATCGAGGGTGTGCAACATGAGTTTCAGGATGTCCCCAATGTATTGGAGGATGTCACCGATATTGTGCTGAATGTGAAAAAGTTGCGGCTGCGCAGTTTTTCTGACCATCCCGTTTCGATGCGTCTGGAGGTCAGTGGTGAACGCTCGGTTACTGCGGCTGATATTATCGCCCCTAGCACGGTGGAAATCGTGAATCCTGAACTGTATCTTGCTACTCTGGACAACGATAATGCTCACCTGGATATGGAGCTGGTCGTTGAGACAGGTAGAGGTTATGTTACTGCCGACTCAAAAGAAGATCAGCCCATAGGTGTTATACCGGTCGATGCAATCTATACTCCTGTGCAGAAGGTGAATTACACTATCGAGCACACACGTGTAGGGCAGATGACCAATTTTGATAAGATTATCCTGGACATTACGACGGATGGTACGATCTCGCCAGATGAGGCCCTGCGCCAGAGCGCGGATATTCTGGTACGCCACTTTACGTCGCTTGCCAATTATCGTGCTCAGTTGCCTGAGCCAGAGCGCCAGCCTCTGAGCAGTCTGCCTATTCCGCAGAAGATATACGATACGCCTATCGAAGAACTTGACCTTTCGGTTCGAGCTTACAACTGTCTCAAACGCAGTAATATTACGAAGGTTGGTCAGGTACTCTCGATGAATGAGGAAGATCTGCTGGGCGTACGTAATTTTGGTGAGAAGAGTCTACAAGAGTTGCGCGAGCGCTTGCTTGTCCGTAATTTCTTGCCTAATCCGCGAACTAGCGCCGTTGGTGTTGATGACGGCGATCACGAAATGGAGGAATGAGTTGAGGCACCGAGTTGCCGGCAACCGCATGAGTATGCCCGAACCGCGCCGTCGTTCTGCGCGTCGTAATTTGATGGCGGGTCTCATCCGGTATGACCGAATCCAAACAACGGAAGCACGCGCAAATGCTATCCGTGGCGAAGTCGAACATTTGATCACTACGGCTGTCAAGGGTCAGCAGGAGGCACAGGCTCATCTGACCTCTGTCGTTTCTGACGCTGAGAAGGCGGCCCAGGTGCTGGCTTTCGCTCGCAAAGGCCGCTTTTCGCTGCAAGCGAAGGTCGGGTCAAATGAAGAGCGAGCCAAAGATCTGAAGGCTCCTTTGACCGAGAAGGGCCGTAAGTTCCTGGAAGATAAGCAGAAGGCACGCCGCGAAGAGCTGCTGCGTATTATCTCGAACGAGGAAGAGGCCGAGCGCGCATTGGCTGCCGCCTATCAGGCGATGGTCATTGAACTGCATTCGCGCCGCGTTATTCTACAGGCATTGCCTGATGAGCTGGTTGTCAAGAAGATTTTTGAAGAACTGGTTCCTCGTTACGTGAGTCGCCACGGCGGTTACACGCGCATTACGAAGCTTGGTCGTCGCAAAGGTGATGCTTCGGAGATGGCTCAGATCGCCTTCGTCTAGTGCTTATCGGGGTGTATGCCCTGGTTGTACGACGATAGCCTGAGAAACATGCTGGACATGGCCTGTACGCGTTGCACATGGTACATTATGAATATTGCGTGTGGTATTGAGTATGATGGTACCGGCTATCATGGCTTTCAACGTCAACCCGTGAGCCATGGTTCTACTGTTCAGGGCACGCTGGAGACCGCAATCGAGCGCATCTCTGGAACCTTCTCGGTCGTGCATGGAGCCGGGCGCACAGATGCAGGTGTGCACGCCAGCGGGCAGGTGATGAATTTTCAGACGGATTTTCATCTGGAGCCCGACATCTGGCGCAGAGCATTAAATGCTGTACTACCGAATGATGTGTCGATCCGCTGGGTTCGCAATGTCCCTGATCGCTTTCATGCACGCTTTAGCGCTCTGAGTCGCTCATATCGCTATACGATTTTGAATAGCAGCGCTCCGTCTGCTCTCAGAGCACGCTATAGCTATCTTTGTCCACGCACTTTAGATGGAGATTGCATGCAACAGGCGTGCCAGTTTTTGCTCGGACGCAAAGATTTCGGTGCCTTTGGACGTAGTCCCGATGAGACGAATCCTCAGAAGCCGGGACCTCACTCTTGTGTCCGTACGATGCTTGAGGCGCGCTGCTTCCGTTCCGAAAAAGAACTTATCTATTGTGATTTTACTGCCGATGCCTTTCTCACGGGGCAGGTGCGCAGGATGGTTGGTACGCTGTTGCTGGTAGGACAGAAGCGTCTCTCGGTAGCGGACTTTGCGACGATCGTAGATAGCGCGGAGAAGATGCATCCTGGTTCAGCGGCCCCTTCACATGGGCTGTGTCTGGTACGGGTTGAGTATCCTGAGAAGTTTGGAGTAACGACAGATGAATAAGACATATAGCGCCAAGGCCGCTGATCTGCAACCGACGTGGTATGTCATAGATGCCGAGGGACAGGTACTGGGTCGCCTGGCATCGCAGATTGCGCAGATCTTGCGCGGTAAACATAAACCGACTTTTACCCCTCATCTTCAGAGTGGTGATTTTGTGGTCGTGATTAACGCTGAAAAGATTGCTGTGACGGGCAGACGCCTGGAGCAGAAGGTCTATTATCGCCACACACAGTATCCCGGTGGCTTGAGGAAAACGACGCTTCGCCAGACCCTGGAGGGCAAACATCCAGAGCGCGCTCTGGTACATGCCGTACGCGGGATGGTGATGCATAATCGTCTGGGCGCTGATATTATGGGCCATCTCAAGATTTACGCAGGCCCTGAGCATCCGCATCAGGCGCAGAAACCAGTAATCTGGACTGGCCCGGAGGCGTTGTTGCCGCAGGCTACTGAGGCAAAATAAAGAAGAGGAGAACCTACCTTGGCCGATACGATCAAAGGTGAGTACTACTATGGCATGGGACGGCGTAAGACGGCTGTGGCTCGCGTGCGCCTCTTCCCCAATGGCGATGGTAGTATTACGATTAATGGCAAACTTATCGAGGCTTACTTTGGCACGCGTGAGACGCACCAGGCGACCATCGCTGCTCCTTTCCGGGCCCTCGATATGAATAATACTTTCACGATGACGGTGCGCGTTGTGGGCGGCGGTACGAGCGGTCAGGCTGGCGCTATCCGTCATGCCGTGGCCCGCGCTCTGGTACGCATGAACCCTGAGGCGAAGGGCTCTCTGCGTAAGGCTGGCTACCTTACACGTGATCCTCGTATGAAGGAACGTAAGAAGCCAGGTCTGAAACGCGCTCGTAAGGCTCCACAGTATACAAAGCGTTAATTACTTCTGGTGTCACGTTTCTGCTGACATTTCTTATAGTAAATGGCGATACGGAAGGTTCGGGTAGGAAGGGATTCCTGCACGGACCTTTTTACTTTTTTGTAAAGCTGCCTTGTTGCCGCCAACGAAGGAGAAATAGGCACCTATGCATGATCCAGCCCAATCCCCCATTTTTCCTGTCTTAGAGACCCGGCGTTTGCTGTTACGTGAGATGCAACTGGAGGATATCCGTTCCCTCTTCGCTGTGCTCTCAGATCTCGAAGTTGTACGCTTCTACGATACACCGTTCACACAGCTTGAGCAGGTGGAGCGTGCGATAGAACGCCATCATTTCCGCTTCCTCCACGGTGATGGTTTGCGTTGGGGCATTACGCTGAAGGATGAGCAAAAGGTGATTGGCAATTGTGGCTATGCCTGGGATAAAGATAATCATTTTGCGGTGCTGAGTTATGTCCTTGGCAGACCGTACTGGGGACAGGGGATTATGACGGAGGCACTTGGCGCGATTATTCATTATGGCTTTGAGCAATATCAGCTTCATCGGATTGAGGCAGATGTGGCCTTGCCAAATATTGGCTCGATGCGTGTCTTGCAGAAGCTCGGTTTTCGCGAGGAGGGCTTGCGTAAAGAACGTTTTTTTGCTGAGGGACGCTATTATGATGAGAAGCTCTTCGCTTTGCTGCACACTTCCCCCTAGAAACTTATGGGATGCGGACGAGCTCCGCATCCCGGTTTCCCTGGTTGTAAAATCTACAGATGTTGGGGGACGCCAGCATACACAGGCGTACACCATTCGGCATACTCTGGCTTGCGGCCACGCACAATGTCAAAGTAAAGCTCCTGAAGCTTGCTGCTGATAGGACCAACGTTTCCGTCGTTCACGGGACGATTATCGACACTGATGACTGGCGCAATCTGGGCCCCTGTTCCACAGAGGAAAATCTCGTCGGCGGTATAGAGCTCGGTGCGATTCACCGGGCGCTCACGCGTGACGATGCCAAACTCACGCTGGGCCAACTTGATGACGGTGTCGCGAGTGACGCCGAGCAGGATGTTTTCAGTCGCAGCTGGCGTTACGAGCTCGCCGTTAATAACCAGAAAGATATTTTCCGCACTTCCCTCGGAGACACGTCCCTCGTGGGTAAGCATGATGGCTTCGTCGAAATTATTTTGTAAGGCCTCCTCTTTCGCGAAGGCAGCATTGACATAACTTCCAATGATTTTGGCTCGCGCAGGCATTGCATTATCGTCTATACGCCGCCAGGAAGAGACGCCGCAGCGCAGACCGCCGATGTCAACATAGTTTCCCATTGGCTCGGACGTCACGATATAGTCGTCTCGTAGCCCATGCAGGCGAACTCCGATGACCTCTGAGCCCTTATAAGCGACGGGACGCAGATAGACATCCTGGTGTTGCTCGTTTTGCCGAACCAGCTCGACGGTAATGTCGATGAGCTGGTCGATGCTGTAAGGAAGCTTGATGTTGAGGATTTTGCAGGATCTCAACAGTCGCTCGTAGTGCTCACGCAGGCGGAACAGGTAAACCTGCTGGTTTTCCTCATTCCAGTAGCCACGAATGCCTTCAAAGCATCCCGTGCCGTAAGCAAAGCCATGGGTACGTACTGAGATGACGCCGCGTTCAGCGGGGATAAATTCGCCATTCATGAAAAGTGTTTTTGCGTTCATCGTTTGTCTCAAGATAAGTGTGCCACACTACTTACCTCATCCTCCTTTTCTCGGGGTCTAAGAGTATATTCTCTAAGACGAATGAGATTGCAGCAAGAAACAGAAAAATGCCTGTTTGCTCATGCTATCACAAAATTCTTTTGCCCAGCGCTGAAAGTGTGAGTTCGACGGCCAGCTTGGCCGTGGCGTTCTCGCGATCCAATATGGCGTTGACTTCGACGACATCCATAGAAACAAGCTGTTTTGTGCGTGCAATTTTCTCCATTGCCAGATGGGCTTCACGATAGCTTAATCCGCCACGCACGGCTGTTCCTACGCCGGGTGCCTCACGTGGGTCCAGTGAATCCATATCCAGGCTGAGATGGATTGGCTGACCGTCTTTGCCAGCAATTTCGGTGGCACGACGCATTACCTCGGAAATGCCGTGTTCATCAATATCGGACATGGTGAATACCTGTATATTGTGTTGATGCAATAATTGCTGTTCACCTGGGTCGAGATCGCGCGCACCTACTATGACAATATTACCCATTTGAATCTTCGGTTTCCACCCGCCAATCTCGGTAAGATGGCTGTTGCCGAGACCGGCCAATGCTGCAAGGATCATACCGTGAATGTTGCCAGAAGGCGTGGTCTCGTCGGTGTTAAAATCAGCATGCGCATCGATCCAGATGATGCCAATATTGGGGTGGACGCGTGCAACGCCCATAATAGAGCCAAGTGCGATGCTATGATCACCACCCAGAATAAGCGGAAACTCCTGCTCTTGCAGTCCTGTACTGATGACGTTGGCTAAATCAAGAGAGACGGCGGTGATAGGCTCTAAATATTTCAAATGGGTGTTGCCAATGGGCTGACTCTCGGGTTGAGGCACAACAACGTTCCCTATATCATGTACAGTGTGTCCCAGGCTTTGTAAACGATCGTGTAAGCCTGCATAGCGAATTGCGCTTGGCCCAATATCCACCCCTCGGCGATCCGCCCCCAGATCCATTGGGACGCCGATGATACGAATACGCATAGATGTTCCTCATGTTCTGCTGGTAAATTGTTGTCAATGAGGCAGGCTTGCTTATGCTGGCAAAATCTGCTCTCTTTGACTGCTAAAAACGGCCTCAATCCTTCGATTCAACTCTTCAATTGTGGTAAAGTATGCTGAATGACGAATTGGTTACGAAATATTTCGTCTCTTGCCCTTGTTGTAAGTATACGGAGGGCCCTGTCTGCTTGCAAGATGCCGATGGTTGCAGGCGAAATATCGACTTCTGAAAGTGAGGCTGTCCCATGTTTTTCCGCCCCGGGAATGGCTCCTTGAGGCGTTCTCCTCTTATTTCAGTATTTGTATTTCTCTTTTTTACGACGCTCCCGTTTACTATGGCGGCCTGTGGCGGAAGCTCATCCCCTGTAACCAGTACGAGGAATACTCCTGTTCCTGCCGCGCAAGAAGTATTGACTCTGCCGAATGTTGGTACCTCAGAAATCAGCACGCTTGATCCCGCTCAGGGGCCCGATCAGAACTCTGCCCTCGCTGTTGGGATGATCTATAGCGGTCTGGTGCGCACAGATAAAAACCTGAATGTTATTCCTGATCAGGCAACATGGCAGTCCTCCGCTGATGATACAGTATACACTTTTACGCTCAAACCTGGCCTGACGTTCTCCGATGGGACGCCTGTTACTGCTCATGATTATGTCTATACCTGGACGCGCGCGTTGTTGCCTGCGACGAAATCGCCTGTCGCTAGCTTTTTTGAAGCGCAGATTGTGGGTGCGGATGCGGTTAGCTCCGGGAAATCTACGACGCTGGCAGGTGTGAAGGCGTTGAATGATGTGACGCTCCAGGTGACCTTAAAGGGACCGACGCCTTATTTTCTGGAAGAGCTCACAACTTCGCTATTTTTCCCTTTGAATAAAAAGGTGATTGATCAGTTTGGCGACAAAGATTGGGCGCAGCATGTGGTGGGGAACGGTGTGGGCACGGGACCTTTTATGGTCAAGCAATGGGTGCATAATGCGAAGATGGTGCTGATACCTAATCCTCATTATTATGGAAATAAGACGCGCCTGCACGAAGTCGATATGGTCTTTGTGAGCGATCCGGCTACGGCCTTCAAGTCGTATCAAGCCAACCAGTATAGCCTCGTCTGGAACATTGATGGCAATGATCAGCTGGGGGCCAGTACGTTACCTGGTTTTACCCGACAGGCGCTGCTGCAAACTGATATGCTCTTTTTTGATAATACGCAGCCTCCATTTAACAATGTTGCTGTACGTCAGGCCTTTGCTTACGCAATTGACAAGACGACCCTGGCGAACACTGTTCTCAAGGGTTCCGTGCAACCTGCATCGACCATTATTCCTCCTGGTATGCCGGGTTACCAACCCAACTATGCCGGGTTAGGTTTTGATGCAGCCAAAGCGAAAGCGCTGTTCCAGTCCGTCTATCCAGATGTGACAAAAGTTCCGCCCATTACCTTCTCTTATCCCAATTCGCAGGTTTCTTCATTGGAAGCTCAGGCTCTACAGCAGATGTGGCAAAATGCGCTGGGCATTCAGGTCAAACTGCTCCCGGTAGAGCTAACGGCCTATAATGATGAGACGGCGCATCATCTGGTACAGTTTGGTTTTACGCAGTGGGGAGCAGACTTTCCAGATCCCTATGATTGGCTGACACTGAATCTCTTCTCGACGGCCAGCAATAATAATGGGAGTTGGCATAATGCCCGATTTGATCAACTGGTGACGCAGGCAGAGACGAAGTCTGGTAGTGAGCGTATCGCGCTGTATCATCAAGCGGAACAACTTGCGATCACTGATGTCGGCTGGTTGCCATTAGATCATCAGACGCTGGCGGCTGTGATCCCGCCGCAGGTCCATGGCGTGACGTTGAATGGCAATGGCCTCTATTTTGGTGATTGGTCTGGTGTATATCTGTCACAAAGGTAGCCAGGGTGGAAAATAGCGCATGAAGGGATTTACGGGCTTGACGTGGCAAGGAAGCGAAGGAACCGAAATCCGTCCTATGCAGGTTGAATCCCTTCCATGCTGATGTTATACTGTTTTTGAGGATATTGTTGTGGTTTGCCCGCCCATTTTTGGCGGGTTTTCTGTTGGTGAAATGCTCTTTTGCATACACGGACAAAAACATATGCCGATGGTTGTGGGGGCAAGCGAAGATGCTTGATGCAATGTTGCAAAATGGCCTATGTTTGGCCTGTACCGAGGAGGTGTTTAATTTATGGCTATTGATATAATCAATCCCTATGCAGTCGCAGTCTCGCAATTTGATGAAGCTGCGGGGCGTCTGGGTCTCTCAGAGACCTTGCGCGCAATACTCCGTAAGCCCAAACGTGAATTAGTCGTGAATTTTCCGGTACGTATGGACAATGGCGATGTAGAAGTATTTACCGGTTATCGAGTCCAACATAATATTACGCGTGGCCCTGCCAAGGGTGGGATTCGTTTTAGCCCTCATGTCTCCCTCGACGAAGTGCGTGCTCTGGCTATGTGGATGACCTGGAAATGCGCTGTGGTTGGTATTCCCTTTGGTGGAGCGAAGGGTGGCGTCATTTGTGATCCTCATCAGATGTCCAGTAGTGAACTGGAGCGCATGACACGTCGTTATACCACCGAGATCGCCGGGCTGATCGGTCCTGATAGCGATATTCCAGCTCCTGATATGAATACAAATGCCCAGGTTATGGCCTGGATGATGGATACCTATTCCATGCACAAGGGTTATTCTATTCCCGCTATGGTTACTGGTAAACCGTTATCTATTGGTGGCAGCGAGGGGCGTCTGGAGGCTACGGCTCGTGGTGTGCGCGTAGTGACGCATGAGGCCTTGAAGAAGCTGAAAATGCTGCCAGAGTGCTGCACGCTCATTGTGCAGGGATTTGGCAATGTGGGCAGTATCACCGCACGTTTGCTAGCCGAGTCAGGATGTAAAGTTGTTGGGTTGAGCGATATCAATGGAGGGGTTTATAATCCTGCGGGCATAGATGTCCATAAAGCATTGCGCCATTCGCGTGAGCATGGCATGCTGGCGGGATTGACGGGGACCGAGGAGGTGACGAATGCGCAGCTGCTCGAATTGCCCTGTGATATTCTGATTCCCGCTGCTCTGGAGAACCAGATCACTGGTCAAAATGCCAACCGTATTCAGGCCCGGCTGATCGTTGAAGCTGCCAATGGACCAACAACGCCCGAAGCCGAGCACATTCTCAATGCGCGAGGCGTGATGATTGTGCCCGATATTCTGGCGAATGCTGGTGGTGTGACGGTAAGCTACTTTGAATGGGTGCAGGATCTACAGCGCTTCTTCTGGACCGAGCAGGAAATTAATGCTCGCCTTGAGGAAATTATGATTCGCTCTTTTGAAGCCGTTTACCAGAAAGCACAACAACAGCAA
>Ga0310811_10002275_pt1 | contig 23934 bp, 19 predicted proteins | sample YCmetagenome_FD_207642 | JGI IMG/M metagenome (GOLD analysis project Ga0310811, IMG submission 207642) | Soil microbial communities from experimental microcosm in Duke University, North Carolina, United States - YC | ecosystem: Engineered > Artificial ecosystem > Soil microcosm > Unclassified ... | reverse complement strand
CGTCAGGGGAAACGACGGAGTAGGTCTCGATCTGACCGTCGCTCCAAAGGCGGCTTCCGACGGCAATCGCCGAGGAGTCGAGCCCGCCACTCAAGAGGACCCCGACCTTCACATCGCTCCGCAAACGAAGCCGGACGCTATCGAGAAACAGCGCACGAAACTGTTCCGTCGCATCATCGGGCGAGCACACAGTTTCGGGCGAGGGAAAGCTCCAGTAGACGCTCTGATGTATCTGCGCTGTGTCGAAGGAGATGGATAGATTCGTACGTGGAGGGAGCTTGACGATACCCTGATAAAAGGTCTCTTCGCAGTGATCAAGAAGGCCCTGTGAGAGAAACGCTGACATGACGTTCTCGTCCAATCGGCGCACTGGAAGGAATGGGAGCAGCTGCTTGATCTCACTGGCGAAGTAGATGCATGCCTCCTGCCGGAGCAGGTAGAGGGGCTTAATCGAAAAGCGATCGCGGCTCAGCACAACACGACGGTTTGGAAGATCGGCGATGGCAAAGGCCCACATGCCGTTCAATCGGTCGAACCCTTGCTCTCCATACTCGCCATAGACGTGAAGGATGACCTCCGTATCTGTACCCGTGGTAAATCTGTGGCCCCTTGCCTCCAATTCGCTGCGCAGCTCCAGGTAATTGAATATCTCGCCGTTATACGCAATCCACCGACCTTGATGGTCCGTCATGGGCTGATGCCCGAGTGGCGATAGGTCAAGGATAGAAAGACGTCGATTCCCAAGGAATACGTCAAACTTGTCCGACGAGACCGCGTATGCCGTCTTCAGCGTTAGTGCGCGTACACCACTATCATCCGGTCCCCGGTAGCTGGTCAGGTCGTTCAGCCAGGAGAAAAAGCCCAGCTTGTCTCCGCCGAAGAACCCCTGCAGATTGACAGCGCCAAAGATGCCGCACATGATTTTAGGCAGCTCCCATCCGGATATGTAGAGTGGCAACTCGGCTACCCTGCTGTTGTGCAGGAACTGCCCAGTGCCGGAAGCCGCGCATACACACCGAGACCCTCAGAATCACGGACATACAAGCCACCGTAGCAACCGCTCTCCGCATCGTCCTTACCTCGAGGTCCCCTTTCCCGCGGGACCGGCTAGTTATAGAAAAGCTGTCAGCCTCAACACACCTTCTCAGCATCCCGCGTTACTCCGGAATACAGCAGCGCTCGTAGCGTGAGTCATTTGTCCGGCGGTAGAACGTTGCTGGATCGGTGGACGTTGGGTGTGCGGGCTGACGACAGTTCCGACCTCGCAATCAAGTGCCGGGCCCGGTTTCCCCGCAGTTCGTCATCGCATTGCTCCCGGTTTCTGCCGACTCCATGGCTTCTGCAGCATTCGCTCTGTTTCCTTGCGCCCGTTCACACTTTGCATCGAGGCAGATCGCTTCGATGCTCGTCGCGTTCGTGGTGCATCGGCCTGATCGCAAAAGATCGAACTGCCACCGATGGCGAGGGCACACGAGAAAGCGGCCCTGCTCCATCCACCCTTGCGCCAGATCGCCGCCCTGGTGCGGACAGTACCGCCGCACTGAATACTGGCGGCCCTCAGCCTCGACCGTGATCCGCTCCTCGTGGCTCTCAATCTCCAGAACCAGATCGCAATAGCGCCCGATGTCCTCGGCCTCCATCACCAGGAATGCATGAAGGATGGGGTCATACTCGTCAGGATCGCGCTTCAGCCGCACCCGAAAAGTCAGTGCAAACTCTTCCCACGTCAACTCCCGCGCAAGCACTTTCGCGATCTGCCAGGCCGGCGCGTGCAGCGCATAGTACTGCGAGTCAGTACGCTCAGAGGCATATTCAACCGTTCTTCGCTGGAAATCGACGCGCAGCATCGACTGTGTAGAATCGCCAAAGTGGCAATAGAGCGGAACGGAAACCCGGTCTGCCAGACTCAGATGTTGCAGCTTAGTCTGCAGCTCGATCCGGAGCGCTTCCGCTGTCTCCCGCTCATCCACACGGCTGTGGTCCTTCGCTCGCTCCTCGAACAAACCCGCATACGATGCGGCGTAATCCGCAATATAACGCTCAGCAATGGCCTCCTCGAACCGAGGCTCGACACGCTTGGTAAGTCTGCACACGGCAGCATCCAGCACATCCCCAGGCATGATCTCTGGAACGTAGACTTCGACCTCCCGGAGCCGCCGGCTGAGATACTCGATGATCTTTGCCGCTCTTGGAAAGATATTCACGCGCTCATAATTCAGGCGCTGGAGCATCGGATCCAGGAAACACACGGGCCCGGCAGATGGAATGTAGGCGGCTGGGCGAACCTGCTCTATAGCCTTCGCTACCGATTCGAATTTGGCCAGATACTTCTTCTTAGATAGTGACTCGTATCGTTCTGTTGGATACTCGTAACACGTGGGATGCCACGTCGCGCCACAGAATTGGCATGCGAAGATCCCGATCGGACCGTCTTCACTCACGATCTCTGGAAGAGCATCGAACAGCTTGCAATCGTTTAGGTTCAGGAAAGCAGAATCACCCGACCTCATCAGAATTGCGGAATCCCGATTCAGCTGGGAGTCATCCACATACAACTTGAGGAAGCCTCCCGGGATCGCGACCTTCTGCCGGTGTTGGAAGAATATCACTCTCTGGCAGTTGTAGCTTGAGAAGTGCGAGGAGAGTGCACTCCGGCTGAAGTCCGGAAGCAGCAGTGTGAACCGGCGGACGGGTAGGTTGTTCAGAAACTCGAGATCAAGATGATCCCGGTGCTCGTGACTGACATACATAAAGATCTCGCGCGAGGTATCACGAAGCTTCTCGTGGACCAGCGGTGCAAGATGATGGTTACTCGGCAGCTGGAACCACGATGCATCGAATGCACCGGTGGGCGAAAGCCACGGATCCATAATGACGACGGCCTCTTCGGTTTCGACGGCGAAGCCGGCGTGTCCTAAATAGGTGATTTGCATTGCTTAGCTGTGCTTTTGTCCTAACATGAAACGGCGCATCGCGCTCGGGTTCAGACAACTATTGCGTCTCAAGATCACTCAGCCGGATCACGGGTCGGACTTCTGTCCGGCGAGTCCGCAGGCGCACGTTCCAAGCCGGCCTGCTCATCCGTAGGCGAATGACTAGAACAACAATAACCGGCCATTGTTGAAGGCATTGTCCGCCGACAGACGGACCGGATCCGGTTCGCGTGCTCATTCACAAACAACCTCAAAAATCGGAGAGGTAAATGACTGGCACAAGGAATCAAGGACGATATTGAAAGATTTCACAGTGCGTTTTGATCTCGCTCGGCTTCCGTTGGGCATGTCTTTTGTGTGATGCATCGTCATGAAGCTTCACACCCGTCGAACTCAAAGAACGCGCCTGGCCGATGATGCTAGCGCCTGCCAAGCCCAGCGTCGCTCCATGGATCCAAATTCGGCTGGCGGAATCGCGGGAGCACCACGCTCTTGCCGTAGGAAGTCCAGCAATTTGGAGACCGGCACAAACCATCCCGGCCGCTCGGCAAGACGTTGCAGCAACCGTGATGCCAGCGGGTCCACCCTGCCGTCCTTCACAAACCCGCATGCAAAGTGTGTGTACATGATGCAGACGCCGTTCTGTTCTTCCAACTGCTCCTGATTCGCTTCACTGATCGCTTCACAGAAGCGGCCTACGTCGGCACCATCACAGCTGCTGAACCAATACTTCACGAACGGGCGTTCTGGATCCCGGTACGGCATGGTTGGATTTACACGATCCAGATTGATCTCTTGAAAGACAAAGTTCCGGACGTAGTCGATCTTCTGCAGGCAGAGATCCCCCCAGAAGAACCGGCTGGACTGCCTGTGGCCCTCGAAGCTGCGCGTACCTCTGCAGGCCAAGGCCAGCTTATACATACGTCGAAAGTTATTAAGGCGCGCTTCACCCCAGTAAATATTGTCCTTGTTGCGCGAGTGATTGGCATGAATTCTGGGATAGTAGCCGATCAGGCGACGAAACTCCTCCAGGCCCTTGTCGACAACTTCGCGGGTCGCATCATAGTTTCTTACATTATGCAGGGCGATTTCGAAGCCGTTGTCACGAAGTCCAAGTATGAAGGCTAGATAGTCCGGGTCCTGCAGGCTTGCCCCCCCATGCCATCCATCGGGAACGCTCGCGAGTGGCCACACAGATTTCGTGGTACGCATCCCGAGTTCCGCAAGGAGTTGATAGATTGGACCTACATTGTCGATTGTGCTTAGGTCTGTGTCGTCATGGATCGCAAACGCGAATTTCTTGTTGTTCGGGAACCTGGTCATCGAGTATCCGTTTCCTACGCGCGAGAACGCACGAAGGTGCAGGTTAAAGTCCTAAGCAAGATGTCGCAATCACTTAAGAAGGTCGCACGGCGCGCGTAATCTAGGTCGAGACGTGCCTTCTTTGGAAGAACTTCCTCCACATAAAAGGCGATCAAATGATTCGGCTCGACCACTGCGAGCAGCCGCTCTTCATCACAAAAGGCCAGACTGGCCGCGCCCGTAATCCCAGGAGTAAGCGCGAGTACGGCCCGATCTTTCGTCGATGCCAGGGACCAGAATTCTTCCAAATCTGGGCGTGGCCCCACCAGCGTCATTTCCCCGCGCAGTACATTCAGAAGTTGCGGTAACTCATCGAGCTTCCACTTGCGCAACCAACGACCGACGGGTGTAACACGCGTGTCGCCGCTCTGTGTCACACCCAACCCATTGGCTGTTGCGTTTGCTGCCATGGTGCGAAACTTGAGCAACTGGAACCTCTGACCATCCCGGCCAAGGCGCGATTGGAGGAAGAAGATCGGCCGACCGGACGAGAGAAAGATCAGCGCAGCAATGGCCGCGATGAGTGGAAAACCGATGATAAGTCCTGCTGTCGACGCGAGCAAATCCACGGAGCGCTTGCCTAAACTCAATGACCAGCGCGAGACCGGATACAGTTGAACAGACGCACACGTAGTAGCAGCCACAAGGCTCTCCCGCTCAATCAGATTGCGCCTACAAGAACACGACGGCGCTTTTTCACGACGATATCTTCTACCGTGTTCATGACCCGCTCTACCTCGCAATCGGTCATATCCGGATAGATAGGAAGGGAAACGCAGCGGGAATAGGCATCTTCTGCGTGAGGGAAGTCTCCTCTCCTATAACCAAAGATCAACTGGTAATAAGGGTGAAGGTGAAGTGGAATGAAATGAACGCTGGTGCCGACTCCGTTTTCTCTCAGTTGATTTATGAAGTCGCTCCGCGTAATTTCGAGCGATGCGGTACGAAGCCGCAGAATGAACAGGTGCCATGAATGGGATTTATCTGCACTTCCTGTCGGCGGCATCTCCAACTCTTCTATCCTCCCTAACCCTTGTCTATAGATCTCGGAAATCTGGCAGCGTCTTTCGTGGAAGGCATCCGCCTTTTTCAGTTGAGCCACTCCCACCGCCGCAAGCAAGTCGGGCATATTCGCTTTCAGGCCAGCATCTACCACCTCGTAATACCATGATCCTTCGCTGGTGTAGCGCTTCCACGCATCTCCGCGTATGCCGTGCAAGCGCATGACGGATGCTCGATTTGCATAAGCTTCGTTGTTTGTGGCGAGCATGCCCCCTTCTCCCGTCGTTATCGTTTTAGTGGCGTAGAAGCTGAAGGCGGTAAATTCTGAGATCGAGCCAATCCGCTTGCCGCGGTAGCTCGCCGGCAGCGCATGCGCGGCATCTTCGATCAAATGGAGTGATTTCCGGCCTGCCAACTCTTGAAGAGCGTTGAGATCGCAAGGCTCACCAGCCAGATGGACGGGAATGATTGCTTTGGTTCGCGAGGTAATTCTGCACTGCGCGTCTTCAGGATCTATATTGAAACCGCCAGGTACGCTGTCGCATAACACCGGCCGGGCGCCGCGATGCGCAACTACCGCCGCAGTGGCGGCGAAGGTGTAACTCGGGACAAGCACCTCGTCCCCCACTCCGATCCCGGCGGCATCAAGAGCCAGTTGCAGAGCTGCTGTGCACGAATTCACAGCAACGGCATACCGGCTTCCGACATAAGCGGCAAAATCATGCTCGAACTGCTGTGTCACGGGCCCGGTGGTCAACCAGCGCGAATTCAGGACGCGCTGTACAGCCTCGGACTCCTCGAGACCGATCGAAGGGCGATGGAATGAAATAAAGTCTGCAGCCATCTGAATCTCACCTGTTGGGGTCAAGTCTCCCGGTTGGAAGGAATCAAGATGCTACGCGGCCACAACGCTGCCCACAGTGAGCTCGCGGCAGAGGCCATCTTCGATGAGATACGTGTGTGTGCACGCTGGGCAGCGGGTTAGAGGAGACTGATCCAGTCTTGTTCCGCACTTGCACATCCAGCCGCCTTGCACTGCGGGAACGCCCATCACGAGCGCGTAGTCTGGAACGTCTCTTGTCACCACAGCGCCTGCGGCCACAAAGCTATAGGTGCCCAGAGTGACGCCACAAAGAACAGTTGCATTCGCGCCGATCGTGGCCCCCTGCTTGACACGCGTAGTCTTGTACTCGTGCTTGCGCTCAATATGGCTGCGCGGATTGATGACGTTTGTGAAAACCATCGAAGGACCACAGAACACATCGTCCTCCAGCACGACCCCTGTGTAAACGGAGACGTTGTTTTGTATCTTCACGCGGTCGCCGATCGTTACACCGGGGCTGACCACAACGTTCTGCCCAAGATTGCAATTACGTCCAATACGTGCTCCGCTCATGATGTGGCTGAAGTGCCATATCTTCGTTCCATCGCCAATCTGGCAGCCTTTGTCGATGACCGCACTCCGGTCCGCGAAGTACGCAGGGGCCGCCTCACGCACCGGGACCATAGTAGCGTGCGAATGCAGCGAGCGCTCGCATGCATCAAGTACCTCAAGAACCTGAACTCCGTTGCGGCCATCCGTCCGCGCTGTTCTGCGCGTCACCATACTTTCGATGAAATGTTCGCATTCCATCCTCAGCGGCTCATCCGCCGGGAGCGGCACGACCACTCCGTCATCACGACAGGCAACCGGATGACGATTTAGCCAGTCGATGTGATGTGAGTTGAGTGTTAGCTTGCGCTCCTTCTCCACATCGTCGAAGACTGCGGTTTTGTTGGTTCCCACAATCACAAGCTTCTGCTCTTTGAATGGATGAAGCCAGCTAACGAAGATATGAGCCTTGGCGCCGCTATCAAATTCACACGCAGTCAGCGTAGTGTCGAAAATCTGCGGGTTGATGTAGGCTCCGCCTGTGGCGGTGACGCTGGTCGGCATTTCATCGAGTAAAAATAGAATGGCAGAGATGTCATGCGGAGCAAAGCTCCACAGTATGTTCTCTTCGGTGCGCAGCTTACCCCAGTTCAGGCGTGACGAGTAGATATAGTGAATCCGTCCTAACTCGCCGCTGCCGATCAGTTCCTTCAATTTTAGAATGGCCGGATGATACTGCAGAATGTGTCCCACCATCAGGATGCGATGCTGCGATTCGGCGATCTCTACAAGCTCCCGTCCCTCTTGCACTCGCAGCGCGAGCGGCTTCTCAACGTACACATCCTTGCCGGCAAGCAGGAACTCCTTCGCAATCTGGTAATGCTGAACCGCTGGCGCCGCAATGGCAACTCCCTGGATATCAGGGTCACAGACGAGTGCCTCAAGCGACGAACAGGTGTCAACTCCGAACAGTGTGTGGGCTTCGGCCAACGCTTCGGAACGGGTGTCGCATACACACTTCAGAACGCCAAGCGAGTGGAAGTTTCGCACCAGGTTTTTTCCCCAGTATCCGTTTCCAATCACAGCAATGTTAGGGAGCATCTCTATCCTCACAAGATGGAGTGTATGTTACCTGTTGCAGACCTAGCGCGAGTAAAAGCGGGCGATCGCGTAGACAACGGCCTCCTGCTGCTCTGCTGTGAGCTCGGGATAGATAGGCAGAGAGAGCACTTCGTTACAGGCGGCCTCCGCATGCGGAAAGCTCCCCATACCGTTGCGAGAGCACGCAAACGCGGGTTCCAGGTGAAGCGGGCTGGGATAGTAGACCTCAGTCGATATGCCTTGCTCGCGCAGATAGACAATGAGCTCGTCTCGTTGAGGTGCCCTGATGGTGTATTGGTTATAAACGTGAAAGGTGCCATCCGGCTTACAAGGCAGCAAGATCAGTTCCAGCAGATCGTGTTCCGCAAACAGTTCGCGGTATCGGCTAGCATTCCGGCGTCTGGCTTCTGTCCACTCATCGAGGTGACGGAGCTTCACGCGAAGGATTGCAGCCTGCAACGTATCCAACCGGCTGTTTATGCCGACAAGGTCATAGTGATACTTACGCCTGGTTCCATGCGCGCGCAGTGTGCGAACGACTTGCGCCATTTCAGGATGGTTCGTGGTAATCATTCCCCCGTCGCCGGCGCCCCCCAGATTCTTGGACGGGAAGAAGCTGAAGCACCCGAAGTTTCCGAGGGTTCCAATCGATCTGCCGTTCCATTTCGATCCGATCGCCTGAGCTGCGTCTTCAATCACCGGCAGCTTGTGGTGCGCGGCGATTTCGAGAATGACATCCATATTCGCAGGCAGTCCGAACAGGTGAACCGGCATGATGGCCCGGGTGCGCGTGGTCACTGCTGCTTCCACTTGCCGCTCGTCCAGATTGAAGGTCTCAGGATGGATATCGACAAACACGGGACGCGCGCCCGCACGCGCAATTGCGCCGGCAGTCGCGCCAAACGTAAACGGACTCGTGATCACTTCATCCTGTGGACCAACTCGTAACGCCATTAACGCAAGTAGAAGGGCATCGGATCCCGAGCCGCACCCGATGGCAAATTGTGCACCGACATACCTGGCAATCTCAGCTTCAAAAGCTTCAACGTCAGGGCCAAGGATCAGCTGCTGAGATGCAAGGACACGCTGCACTGCATCCAAGACCTCGTCTTTGATCCCGGCATATTGTGCCTTGAGGTCAAGGAGAGATACCGGAACAGAGGCGGGAGCCGTCCCAGCAGGTCGTCCGAACTGTGCGATTAGATTGGTAGCCACGTCACAGTTTCTCCATTTATGAAACTGACAGTTCAGATTGCATAACCCGCAGGTAGACTAGCGCCGTCAATGTCTGCCCATTGTGACCTGGTACAAGAACAGGAAGGCTCAGTAACTGTACGTGCTGTAGCCGCTTCGCTCGTCCACACCGTTCAGAACAACAGATAGGATCGGTGCTGAGCGAATGGTTTCCAGCAGTTCCATGCTTCGGGTAATCGCTCCGCGCGGTGTCTGTCCTGCGCGTCCTACCAGGATGACGCCATCAACATGAGTAGATATCGCGAGCCCGTCGGCATAGGGGAGGATGGGGGGTGTATCGATCACGACGAAGTCAAAGCGATCGCGCAGCCGCGCGATGAGTCCTTTCATACGTGCGTCGCTGAGTAGTTGAATTGCACTGTGCGTCGGGCTAACGGTGGGGACGATAGTAAGGTTTTCGACCGCGCTCGAGGCACATGCAACCTGGTCGAGTGTCGCCGAACCATTCAACAGGTGCTCTAGTCCGAAAGCGGGAGCCAAATGAAAGCTGTTGCCGACCGCTGGCTTGCGCATATCCGCGTCGACTAGGCAGGTTCGTCCCTGCTTCGCCATCGTGATCGCCAGGTTCGTTGCAAGCGTCGTCTTGCCCTCTGCGGGAAGCGGCGATGTAACGACAAGGACTCGGGGAGGACGTTTCGGATCCGACATGTAGAGTATCGTTCGTAACGCGTGAACGGCTTCTGCTTCCGGCGAGTTAGGGCGTTGCAGGACGTAGAAATCGGGTATCGGTGCCTCCGGGTTATCCAGCGACACCAGCCTCAATCGGCCACCTCCCAGCAGCCCCTGTTTTTCCGCCCCGTTGCGAATCGCGGGAACCACGGCAACGGTAGGGAAGTTCGTCCAATCGCGAACGTCCTCTGCATTGTGCACTCGGTCCTGGATCCGATCCTTTGCAAACGCAAGACCCACGCCCCCAATCAACCCGAACAACACTCCCGCCAGAATATTGAAAGCGCGATGAGGCCGCGTAGGATGATCGAGCACGCGTGCGCGGTTGACGATGTGGATGTTGCTGGACTTTGAAGCGGCAGAGATACCCGCTTCTTTCACTTTGGCGTAAAGAGCATCGTACAAATCACGATCTGCCTGGGCCTCTTTTTTCAGAACTTCGTATTGCGATAACGTCGTCAGATCCGCGGTCGCCCGCTTCACCTCGCCCGACAGGGCCTGCTCGCGGGCCTGGGCCGCACGATAGTTTGTCCATAGCTCGGACACGATCTCTTGCTTCTGCGCCTTGATTGAATTCTGTAGCTCATTTACCTGCTTCTGCAGCTTTCGTGGCTCGGCGTGATTAGGGCCATAGATCACAAGTGACTGGGAGAGTTGCGCCTGCGCTTCAGCAAGTTTCTGGGTCAAACCCTGAATCACCAGACTGCCGCTCACCTGGGGCAAGGTGTTGGGGTCGCGCGAGGGAGCCAGGAAGGATGCATACTGGATGCGGTCCGCTGACGCCTGCACTAACTGTTTGTTCAGGTCGCCCATCTTCTCGCTATACGTGTTGGTATTCGGGTCCACGTCCGCGATGCCGTTTTTCTCTCCAAAGTCAGCCAGCGCCCTCGCAGCGCGCTCCATCTTCTCGCGGATGTCGTCGAGTTGCCGTGACAGCCACACTCCGGATTCCGCGATGGCACTGTTGCGGCTCTCAAAATTCCTCTGGACCAGAAGCCTCATCAAAGTGTTGACAACATTCGCGGAAAGCTGCGGATCATGAGAACTGAAAGCCACCACGACCAGGCGGCTAGAAGGGTCGCGTCGAATCGACAGATGCGATCGAAATCCGCGAAGCGCGGCGTTCTGGGCGGCTGTGAGCCGATCTGAGCTGTCAGCGCCTCCCCCATGAAGTGGTACCTTGCCTGTGATCTCAGAATTCTTATCGAGGTGGAGGTCAGAAATCGTAGCGAGAGCGAGGTCATCCGTCTGTAGCTTTTGAGCCTCGGTTGAGATGTATTCGGCATCGATCAGACCCGTGCCTGCTGCATCGAGCGAAAAGACCTCCGAACCTGGAGGATCGATCTGCAATTTGCCCTCCGGCTCGTACACAGATCGCATCGCAAATGTGGCAGCCGTCACTGCGGCGGAAACAATCACAGCGAAAATCATTATGGTCCGGCATTGATTCGACAGTACTCCGAGTGCCCGCTGCCAATCCGTCGGAGTCCTTCTCGGAACGGAAATCCTCTCGACTCTTACGTCCGAGGTAGGCGGGTATGGAAGCTCATAACCCGACTGACCAGGCACTATGCCCATCCACCTGCGATGAAACGGCGGCATTCTGCGATGTGTGGCGGCGCGCAAATTCTGTGAGCGGTCGGGGCCCTCTGGCCTCCCAGGAGGAAGCAATCGCGGTGCAGTGCTGTCGCCGTTGTAATTGTTCGGGCTATCGGACATAGGCTTTTATCCGAAATGCGGTGTCACTTGAACTTTTAGTGACTGCTTTGTGACCACACGGGAAAATCTCGGGACCAATTAGGTCGGGGACGATTCGAAGTGACGTGTGAATAGCTGTGCTGCGCCAGCGCTTATTGGGTTTCAACCCTTTCTGAACTTCAGGGAACGCAGGGCTGAATCGGTGAATTTCGCGGGTAAGACAGGGCTTCGCCATCCTTAACGGTCATTAGATAACCGCTTAGGTCCTTTATTTTGATTCGGTTATCTTAGATCCCGGGACCCTAACTCGGAATGTCCATCGATTAGTGCAAGGATTACAAACTTACGAATTGCATAGCCACGCTTCGACAGGGGAGTCGAATCACAAAGCTAGGCAGGAGTGAGGACAGAGTCGGTGTGATACCGCACATAAAGAAAGAAAATCATGCGGTCCTTACCCATCGTTAAGAAAAGAAATCTATCTGTTAATTTCTTTCATACCGGGGTTAATTGCGAAACCACCCATCGGCACACCAAGTTAGCTGGGACAAGCTGCGCCCAATGGAGTTTTTGGTGATGCGAATACGAGACTGTGGGCTGGTCACAAGTTCACACCCAAGTGTTCGTTGTCAGTTACTTCAGTCTGGAGGAACGGTGTTTAGCGCGCGATTTGTCGCGGGTGAGGTGAGGCGGGGGGACAATTCACTTCCTGTCCGACTACGCGATAACATTCGCAAGCGACTGCTTCCAGTCCGTCGCGATCAAGAATGTGGATACGCCCGCGAGAGTAGTGGATCAGCCCTGCCTCCTGCAGCCGGCCCGCTGCAACCGTCACGCCTTCCCGACGCACGCCCAGCATGTTTGCGATGTTCTCCTGCGTCATCGGGATCTCGTTGCCACTCACCCGGTCGTCACATTCCAGCAGCCAGCGGCAAAGGCGCTGCTCCACGGAATGCAGCCGATTGCAGATGGTGGTTTGCGACAGTTGAGTCAGAAGAATATTATTATATCGCAAAATAGTGTGTTGAAACGCACCCCCGCGCGCGAATTCGGCCTGTAGTGCTTTTGAGTGCACTCGGATCGCCTCACCCGCAATCTGCACCACAGTTCGATAGTGCGCCGTGTCGCGATCGAGAAACAACTCGATGCCGGCGATGCCCTCGTTGCCGATAAGGGCCATCTGTGCAGTCGCCCCTTCCTGCGTCGTGTAAACCGAGGACACAATGCTCGTGGTGGGCAAGTAAGCGAAGTTGAGACGCGTTCCAGACTCGTAAATCACCTGGCCAAGTGTCAGCGGAATGCGCTGCATGCTCGGGAGAAGCCGGGCGCGCTCTTCTGGTGAAAGGGCACTCAACATCCGGTTTTGCATGCACGCATCGACAACAGCACTTCTCATGCTCAGCCCTCGCGCAGAATGGCCCGCGGTAAGATATGGCCCCGAAGAGGTATCGAACATGACAGGCTCCCGTAGCGTGGCATCGCTGGTCACGCCTGTGTTAGGACTCTGATCTCGCGCTTGCATCGATGCTCCGCCAGATGCATATTCACCACTGCGCCACGAAAGAAGAGTCGGTACGATAACGTCGCGATCGACCAATACTGAACTTAAGCTTGTCGGGGGAGACCTCAGGTTAACGATGGCTTTCTAGTGCTTCTTGCTCTTCGATGCAGCGAACCCGCCGCAGCGTGCGCAACTTTGCTGATTTTAGTCTTATGTGCGCTACCACACCGACGTCAAGTACTTTTGCTGTCTACTTTTTTAGTGCGCTCCAAGCGCTCCCCCGAGACATCTATTGCCGCAGCCTAAACCTGTATGAAGAGACAGTAGGGCGTGGCTTGTACGAGCACCGAAATCTTTTTCTGTAGGTGTGTGTCCACGTGAATATAAGCCAGGAGTATCGTTCCGTAACGTCAGGGGTGGTTTGTTCCTCCTTGGATCCGGCCGTGATGAGCGCCGGGGAAGTTCTGCCGCGCTGGTATGTTCTGTGCACATTCGCTCGGCATGAGAAAGCGATAGCCGAGCGACTTAGAACTCACGACTTAGAAACGTACCTGCCGCTTTACTGGGCAATCCGCAATTGGGGTCAGCGCCGTGTCAATGTAGACCTTCCTTTGTTTCCGGGTTACGTCTTCGTTAAAACGCGTATCACGCGAAAGGCACGTATCCTTGAGCATCCGGGCGTCATTCGGTTTGTCGGACTTTCCGGAAGAGCCACGCCTCTCGCAGATGAAGACATGGAGAAGCTGCGCGCGTCTTTGAGCGCCTGCAAAGCGGAACCGTACCCGTATTTAGGCGCCGGAAAGCGCGTACGTGTCAAGTCAGGCCCCTTGTGCGGGGTGGAGGGCACGATCGTCCGCCGGAAAGGCACGGTGCGCCTAGTCGTTCAGATCGATCTCATTCAACGCGCGATACTTCTGGAACTGGATGCAATCGATGCACAACTGATCGCGTGATGCGCCGGGAGGCGTATAAAAGCAGCGACATTCACTTGGCAAATGTCGTTCGGTGTTACTGCTCGCGCACCCTCGGGAAGATTCAACTTATGCTTGCAGCCTCGAACGAACACCCGGGCCTAATAGACGATTTTATAGACGCGCCGGCGGTTCAGATAAGCACCCGCCTGATGATTTCTGCCATTGTTGCCGTGCGGAATGAGGAGCGGCACATAGAGTCTGTGGTGCACTCCTTGCTGCAACAGGACGTGCCGGACTTCGATCTGGAACTCATCATCGTGGATGGTGATTCTTGCGACGCGACCCGGGACATTGTGTCGCGCGTCACAGCCAAAGATTCTCGGGTAAAGCTCATCATCAACAAGCACAGAAAGACGCCCTATGCTTTTAATCTGGGCCTGGACAACGCTCGAGGAGAGTACGTCTGCATACTCGGCGCGCACACCATCTACGCGAAGAACTACATTGCCGCTTGCCTGGATCAGCTGAAACGTAGGGGAGCTGCGGGCTGCAGCGGACGCGAACGCGTGTGCGCCGGCGGCGAGGGCCTCCAGGCGAGATTGATAGCGTGGGCATTGGCGCATCCATTCGGCACTTCAACCGGTTCCACGAGAACTAGAGGCGCAGGCTTTGCGGACTCGGTGCCGTATCCGGTGTTCCTAAAAGGCGCTTTGATCGAGGCAGGTGGATACGATACGCAACTGCATCGAAACCAGGACAACGACATCTGCCAGAAGATACGCTCCAGGGGCCGCACGCTCTACATCACTAATGAGACTTCGTGCGAATATTTTGTAAGCCCCGATCTACTGTCACTGTCCAGATACGCCTTTCGAACAGGCTTTTGGAACTTCATCAGCCTGAAAGTCAATCGTGCCTCAATGGCGCCGCGTCACTTTGTGCCGGCGGTCTTTGCCGCAGCTGCGCTGATCAGTCTGCTGACATTTGGGTTTTCCTTTAGCGCTACAGGTAACGCGCAGTTGCTGTTGCGCGGATTCCTACTGTTGCTAGCCGCCACCTACGGCATCGCAAGTCTGGCCGCAGCATGCCACATCGCTTTTAGGCAAAGATCTGCGCAAGCTCTACTGCTCCCCTTCAGTTTTGTCATTCTGCATTTGTCTTACGGCATTGGGACTTTGACTGCAATGGTAAGGAACGCTCGCGCTCCCGTATCTGAAATGAGCTAGGTGGACGTAGGATGTATTTGTTCGGGCGATCGCGGTATGGCTCTTCGAGATAGATGAAGGTGATGGCGATGTGGGCAAAAGCGCGATATGCAGCACCTTGGCTGGTTGTACTCGCAATGGCCTCGTCGAGCATTGCGCAAACTCCAATCACAACCGAGAACACAGGGCAGACCATCCCCGTTCCTCCTTCCGGTGCGCCCACGGCTCCTGAAACGGGCGGGGCTCCGGCGATGGGAAAGCCAGCTCCGGTCGATGTGCCCATAAGCAGCGGAGATCTGCTTGCGGTAAGTGTGCTGGGAGCGCCCGACTACCACTACGACGTGCGCGTCAGTTCACAGGGGGATATCTCTCTGCCAATGGTCGGCAGCATCAGGGTGGCTGAGCTAACCACTCCGCACGCAGAGGCGGCAATCGCCCAGGTTCTTGAAAAGAAGAACTACTTCAACGAGCCGACCGTCTCAGTCTTCGTGAAGGAGTACACGACCAGCGGCACCTCGGTCCTTGGCGAGGTGCAGCACCCCGGAATCTACCCCTTGCTTGGACATAGAACGCTGCTGGATGCCCTGTCGGCGGCGGGCGGAACGACCGGAAGGGCAGGGAAGACCGTCACCATTACGCATCGTGATCAACTTGATAAGCCCGAGACGATAACGCTGGAAAGCAAGGACCGGCAGAGTATGACTAACGTCAGGGTTTTTCCCGGCGATACGATTGTCGTTTCCAAGGCTGGTATTGTGTATGTCGTCGGCGACGTGAAAGAGCCTACTGGGATCATCTTGGATAATCCCCATTTCACCGTCCTGCAGGCAATCGCCATGGCTCACGGAACGAATCCCACAGCCAAGATGGGAGCGGCCAAACTTATCCGCAGCGTAGATGGCGCTCCCACGGAGATCCCTATTCCTCTGGATAAAATCCTTGCTGCAAAGAGTACGGATGTCACTCTCCGCGCCGATGACATCGTATTCGTGCCAAACAGCCTGGCCAAAACAGCTACGCGGAGAACACTCGAAGCTGCTATTCAGGCTGCCACTGGTATGGCGATCTATGGAAGATACTAAGCGCCTCAACCGCAGTTCCCGCAGGATGTGGTCTTGTCTACCCTACAGACAGGTTCCCGACCCTTGCGCGGCGGGCGCGCATAGGAATTAAGATTCGCGTAGATTAACATTCCCGCTCTCACGCAACAGCTTTATCCTGCCGGTGATTGGACGATTGCTGTCGTCTTGTACCTCGCGGAAGTAATGACCAAGGTTATGAATGAATCCCATGATTACGCACCGTGGCACGGTTTATCCCATGGCACTGCGATCAGACAGGGCCAGCTTTTCAAACTCTGCTACAAGCAGCGGAGCGACCTGATCAGGCAAGGGCGCCGGTCTCCGTCTAACAATCATACGGTTGTCGTACAATGAAGGTAGTCGCTGATAGATCTCAGGTGTTATCAGGGGTTTGCCACGAGTAGTACGAAGTCGTTCGACCATCAGAGCTCTTTTGGAAGTAGCGTACTCTGGATGCCGTTGATTCTTTGGATCGTTGGGGGATGATGACAACCCTCCGTCGCGTCGAATACGCCCATCAACGCAAAATCCGGGAGCGCAACACCGCGGTCTATCGGGCGGCGCATTGGCCTATCTGGATTTTTGTGTTTTTCCTTGCTCCGGGACCGCTCACCTTTGACATTTTTGCCGGTCGCGGCAACCGCTGGAATGTGCTCTGGCTGGTGACTGTCCTTATCGGTACAGGTATTGCGGCGTTGCGCGGAAAGCTCCCAGGCGCTGAGCCCGGCCCCTATATCCTTCGCTTCACGGAAGACCGGCCGAATCCGTTATACCGGCGCATCTGCTACACCTTCGGCTGGAACGCCGCGATCAATTTTGCACTGATGAATCTGCTCGGGCTCATCGTCGCCGTCGCAACTGGGCGGTGGTATATGCAGCAGATCTATGCGCGCGTTTACGGCCCGGTACTCATCATCATCGTACTGCTCGGTATCGCAGGTGTATTGCCGCGAGTTCGTCGCTCGACCAAGGGTGAGGGTTGGGAGCGACGGTATTTTTATGGCACGGTGTGGGCGGTCACGCTTGCGCAGATTGTGCTCCTCCTTCTCTGGAAGACATTGCCGCGTTCCCACAACGGAGATGTGGTGAAGCTAGCGATGTATTGCGGGGGTTTGCTGATGGTAGGTGCTGCTGCCATTGCAGGCCTGCTGCCGCGCACACGGCCGATCCTGCCGGGGGAGCTCGTCGTTGCGGACTAAACGCGCCGCGGCTGTCCTGGCTCTTGCCCCGATTGCAGCATTGACGGCAGGGTGGCTTTTCCAGCGAGCAGGGCTCAAACGTGACGCGCGACGCTATCCCCCGCAAGGTTTGCTGCTGTCGCGGCGCGGCCGCTATCTTCATGTCCTGCACCAAGGAAGCGGACGGCCTGCCGTTGTCTTTGAAGCTGGTCTGGCCGCGAGTTCGATCAGTTGGGCGCGTGTGCAGCCACTCGCCGCCGGTCTGGGCAGCACATGCAGCTACGATCGGGCAGGGCTGGGATGGAGCTCACCGTTTAGATCGCAGCTGTCGCTGACACAGTTGCTCGATGATCTGCGCGGCGTTATCGCATGGGCGGGGGGCGGCGACCCGGTTGTGTTGGTGGGTCACTCGTTCGGCTCGTTGCTCTTGCTTGCGTACCTGGAACGATTCCCTGAGGACGTCGCCGGTTTGGTAATGGTGGATCCCGTTTCGATTTCGGAGTGGTCGAATTGCACCGCCGCCGATGAGCATCGATTGCAGGTCGGTGCGGCTCTATCGCGCCGCGGCGCGTGGCTGGCTCAGTTCGGTGTCGTGCGCGCGGCGCTGGCGCTACTTCTACATGGAGGCCGGCGTTTGTCACACCAAATGGGACGGCGTGCCGCGGGAGCTGGCGCCACTACGCTTGAACGACTCACCGGTGAGGTGAGCAAATTGCCAGTGGAGTTATGGCCGCTGATCGCGGCGCAATGGAGCCGCCCTCAGAGCTTTCGCGCGATGGCTGAAATGTTGGAAGCGCTACCTGCCTGTGCCGCAGCGATGCGCTATCCGGCACTGCCAGCCGAGTTGCCGGTTGCGATTCTTTCCGCCGCTTCGTCAACGCCGGAAGAGCTTCGTGAGCGGGACGGCTGGCTGATGGGATTGGTCGAAGCGCAGCATCTTGTACTCCCGGAGACGGGCCATTGGCTGCACGTAGAGCGGCCTGAAGATGTGGCAGAGGCGATACGTTGGTGTGTGGAGCGCGCAAGAATGCGGAATTAGCTACGCCCCAAGCACGCGTAGCACGAGTCCACCGAGGGCTGCGCCGATGATGGGACCAAGCACCGGAATGAGTGCGTAGCCCCAATCAGATCCACCTTTTCCCGAGATCGGCAATATTGCATGCGCGAGGCGCGGACCAAGGTCACGGGCCGGGTTGATTGCATAGCCGGTAGTTGCGCCGAGTGAGAGGCCGATGCTCCAGACGAGGCAACTCACTAGGTAGGGACTGACGCCCGCTGCGGCCCCCGTGGACAGCACAAGCTTCGATGTGATGCCGCCTGCGACGATGATCAAAACGAAGGTGGCGATGATCTCGCTGATGAGATTCCACAACCTGTGCCGGATGGCGGGCGCAGTGCAGAAGATCGCCCGCTTTGTGTCTTTATCTTCCGTGATCGGCCAATGCGGGCCGTAATGGATCCACACTAGCGCAGCGCCCGCGAACGCGCCCGCCAGTTGCGCCAGAGCATACGGAAGCAACCTGGCGAAGCTGCCCTCCTTGATGCCAAAGGCGAGAGTGATGGCGGGATTCAGATGCGCGTCGGGGCTGCCAAAAAGATTAGCGGTGAAGATTCCGCACATGACGGCGAAACACCATCCGGTGGTGATGACGAGCCATCCGGAGTTCTCCGCCTTGGTGCGCTTGAGCAGGACTGCGGCCACTACTCCGTCGCCGAGCAGAATCATTATAAGGGTGCCCATAAATTCGCCCAGCATTGGGGTACGCAACATGCCCACTTGTCTCCTCGTGTTTAATTTGGATTGTCATGTACGGGCACAACATACATTGCTGCAAGTGCAGATGCCGACGCGATCTGCTCGCGCTTCCATGTGTCGTCGCGACCTAGTTCACGCGCCAGCAGTGCAGCGACCGGCTCAATCATGCGCTGCGCTGCCCTGGCATTCAAGAACAGAGCGCGGGTTCGGCGGGAGAGTATGTCGTCGACCGTGCGCGCCATCTCTTCACGCGCCGCCCACACTACTTCAGCGCCGATGTAGGGAAGCGATGGGTCGAGCGGGGCCGCGAGCGAAGCATCGAGTGCAGCGATAGCCTTGATCTCTGCGGCATCGCTGCCATACACGCCGAGGTGGCCGAGATCTTCGATCTCCTCGCGATAGCCATGAATGCGCAGGGTGCGGGTGGCGCAGGGTTCTTCATCTAGGCGCCCGAGCGTGATCGCGTGATCCACACAATCCTCCGCCATGTGACGATAGGTGGTCCACTTGCCACCGGCGATCGTGAGCAGCCCCGAATCGTCTACGTGGATGGTGTGGTCGCGGGAGAGGGCCGCCGTCTTGCCGGTGTCCGACCCCGCGGCTTTGACTAGAGGACGGATGCCGACATAGACGCTGAGAATGTCTTCGCGACGCGGCGGTCGGCTGAGATAACGCTCCGCCGTCTCCAGAATGAACTCGATTTCCTGATCCATCGGCAGCGGATCATAGGAAGCCCGCTCGATAGGTGTGTCCGTCGTTCCGACAACAGTGTGGCCATGCCAGGGAATGGCGAAGAGCACACGGCCGTCGCTCGTGTGGGGCACCATGATGGCGGCATCGCCTTTTAAGAAAGAGCGCTCGAAGACAAGATGAATGCCCTGACTAGGCTCGATCATGGCGCTTGCCCGAGGATCAGAAAGCTGGCGAACTTCGTCGGTGAAAATGCCGGTCGCATTGATGACAACCTTCGCTTGAGCGCGAAGGCGCCTGCCGCTCTCGCTGTCGAGGGTAGTCACTCCGTTTACGAAGCCGTCGTCATCTTTTGTAATTTCGACAACGCCTGCGTAGTTCAGCAAGGTCGCATCGTGATCAGCAGCGGTCTGCGCAAGATGAATGAGCAGTCGCGTGTCATCGAACTGGCCATCGTAATAGACGACGCCATGCTTCAAGCCATCGGTCTGAATGTTGGGTAGACGTTCGAGCGTCTCCTCGCGGGAGAGAATGCGCGATCGGCCGAAACCGTATTTGCCGGCGAGCAGGTCATAAACCTTGAGACCGATTCCGTAGAACGGCGTCTCCCACCATGAATAGCTGGGCACGACAAACGCGAGATCGTGCACAAGGTGCGGCGCATTCTGGCGCAGCAGGCCGCGTTCTTTGAGCGCTTCCATCACCAGTGTGACGTTGCCTTGCTCCAGATAGCGCACACCGCCATGGACCAGCTTCGTAGAACGGCTGGAGGTCGCCTTGCCGAAATCTTCACGTTCCAAAAGAAGCACGTCATAGCCGCGCGTCGAAGCATCCACAGCGATGCCCACGCCAGTTGCACCGCCGCCGATAACAACGATGTCCCAAGGCGTTGCTCGCGCTTCGACGCGCCGCAGCATATCGTCGCGCTTCATGCGGGTCCTTTCTTTGCGGCAAGCGGCGCAGTGTTGTCCGGATGGTTCCAGCCTCTCGCGCGCGCGACTGCCTCACGCCACCGCTCACGTTGCTGTTCCCCTCTGCGGCGATCCGGAATCGGAGCGAAACGCTTACCTTCACCACGCAACGTCTGAATATGTTGCGGGCTCTCCCAGAAGCCTGTCGCCAAACCAGCAAGGTATGCTGCTCCGAGTGCGGTCGTCTCCACCTGTTGCGGCCGCGATACTGGGATGCCCAGAATGTCTGCCTGGCATTGCATCAGCAAATCGTTGGCAGCTGCGCCTCCATCCACCCGAAGCTCGCGAAAAGGGTTCAGGGTCTCCTTGTCCATAGCTTCCATTACATCAGCCACCTGGAAGGCGATACTTTCCAGCGCTGCACGGGCAATGTGGCCGGGGCGTGTTCCACGCTCCAGTCCGATGAGCAATCCGCGTGCGTACGAGTCCCAATGCGGGGCACCGAGACCCACGAAGGCAGGCACGAAGACGATGCCCCCGTTGTCCGGAACCGACGCCGCGAGTGCTTCAACGTCAGACGATTTGCGGATGATTCCCAGGTTGTCGCGCAGCCATTGCACGACGGCGCCGCCAATGAATATCGAGCCTTCGAGCGCGTATTCGAGTTTGCGGTTAAGACTGCACGCGAGCGTAGTGATAAGTCGGTTCTGAGAGAGGACAAATCGGTCACCGATGTGCTGTAGCAGAAAACAGCCGGTGCCATAGGTGTTCTTCGCGTCTCCGGGTGAAAAGCACAACTGTCCGAAGAGCGCCGACTGCTGATCGCCCGCAATTCCCGCGATGGCTATGGACCCGAGTCCAAGAGTGGTGGTCACTTCGCCGATGCGATCGCTCGACCAGACCACTTCCGGCATCATGCTCTCTGGAATCTTCAGCAACCGCAGCATCTCGGCATCCCATCTGCCCTCGACGATGTTGTAAAGCAGAGTGCGGGATGCGTTGGTCTGATCGGTCACGTGGCGCTTGCCGCTGGTCAGGTTCCAGATTAGCCAGCTATCGACCGTACCGAACGCGAGTTTGCCCGCTTCTGCGCGCTGGCGCGCACCTTGTACACTGTCGAGAATCCACGCGACTTTGGTTCCGGAGAAGTAGGAGTCGAGCAGTAAACCTGTTTTCTCTCGAACTATATTTTCGGCGCCATCGCCGCGGAGCTGGCTGCAGAGCGGCGCAGTGCGACGGTCCTGCCAGACAATCGCGTTGTAGATGGGCTTGCCGGTCTCGCGATCCCACACAATCGTGGTCTCGCGCTGATTGGTAATGCCGAGGGCCACGACATCGCGCGGCCGGATGCCGGCGCGCGTCAGCACCTCCACCGCTACCGTGAGTTGCGAGGTGAGAATGTCGTAGGGATCGTGCTCGACCCAACCTGCGTCGGGGAATCGCTGTTCGAATTCATGCTGTGCTTGGGCTACGTCGTTGCCCTGTTGATCGAACAGAATCGCTCGCGAGCTCGTGGTGCCCTGGTCGAGAGACAGAATATACGCCATACGGCGCCAATTATATGCAAGGCCGTTTGATGCCATGCGCAGCTATGCGATAGGAGCGTGATGAGAGGAACGCGCACGGAGCGCTAAACCGCTTGCCACCGAAGGAAATTCGTTTCCGGCGGTTATTCTGTCCTGGCCAAATCTGCGCTCGAAGATTCGGCGAACCGCGGGCACGAGCGAGGAGCCGCCGGTGAGGAAGACCCGGTCAACGGCGAAGTCATTCACACCGGAGCTGGTCATCACCTCGGCAATGGCCTGCTCGATAGCTGCTAGATCCGGTTGGATCCAGGAGAATCCGTCAGCAGTCACGAAACCCCTATAAACACTGGCGATTCGCGTGCGCCCGCACCTCATTGTACGGGTCTTGTAAGAAAATATAGACTGGGATCAGCAGCGTCCTCATACCGGGCCGCAGGAGGAGAGCAATGGCAAACCTAGCGGTAAGTTTGGTGATCCACCTCACGGATGTTGAGAGGGGTTGGATGCGATATCCAGCCGTGCGCGGGGCGAATGGTCGCATCCGTCCCGGATACGCGATGGTCGGCAAAGAGGTCATCCGCTTTGAACGCTTCAGCTACCAGTTGCGCACCTGTGAGGGCAAGAAAACGAAGTACGAGCCGCTGGGCACGGATGCACTCAAGGCGGCGGCGGCGCTGGAGCAGAAGGAGAGCACGCTGGAGGCGACTTCAGCATGGCTATCCTGCTGATGGTGAGCGGTCGCCCGCCGATGCACGCGCAGACGCAGATCTATCCAGGACGCCTGAAATGAGAGCAAGGATAATCCAGGATTCAAACTCAGCACGTGTGACCGATGCCCGCAGGTTGAATCCATGATCTTGAAATACGAACTCGGCTTTATCCTGCTGGGAGAACGAGATCTTGGTGCGTTGGACTGCCTGATGCAACTGGTAGCCCAGATCGGCTTCTATCAGGTCCGACAAAGCGGCAATTTTTTCGGGCTCGAAGGCCCGAATGCGCGCCGCACGAAGCATCTCGCTGACTGCGCGAGTACGCAGAAAGGAGAGGTGATGCCAATGCTCAAGCCGCACGTAGACCCAGCTTGGGACGGCGACAAGGGTTTTGTCGCCCGACTGCTCAAGCGTGCCTGCTCCGAGATGAGGTGATACGAGGTGTCGCACCAGGCGCCCATCGAAAGCATCGCCGGCAAGACCAACACCGCTGGTGGCAAGTAGCTCCGTCCGCTCTTCGTGCTGGAGAGCATGGGGCCGCAATTTCAGGAGAGAGAAGTCGCTGGTGCCGCCGCCGAAGTCGCCAATGAGGACCAATTCCTCTCGTGTCAGCGTGGATGCATAGTGATATGCCGCCGCCACCGGCTCGAACTCGAACTCCACATGCTTGAAGCTAGCTCTCGAGAATGCGTCACGTAATCGTTCAAGGGCAAACACGTCATCGACGCCAGACTCAGCGCCGACAAAGTGTCCTGGCCGCCCCACGGTAGCAGCGTGCACCGGGCAACCGAAATAACTTTCCGCGTGCTTGCGCAGGTCGCCCAGAATGCGTGCGATTAGATCCTCCAGAAGTTGTCGCCGGCCAAACACCTCCGTACCGCTTAGCGTGCGACTGGAGAGATACGATTTGAGCGACTGGATGAGCCGGCCTTTCGGCTCCGCCGCCAGATAGCGTTCGATGCCCTCCGGACCGCTCCATGAGTGGAGTTGCGACCGAGTTCTGGTCTTCGTCTGTTCAAGGTAGAGAAGGGAGCGATAGGCTGCAACGAGGGCTTTGGCCGCAGGGAACT
>Ga0310811_10002274_pt1 | contig 23938 bp, 21 predicted proteins | sample YCmetagenome_FD_207642 | JGI IMG/M metagenome (GOLD analysis project Ga0310811, IMG submission 207642) | Soil microbial communities from experimental microcosm in Duke University, North Carolina, United States - YC | ecosystem: Engineered > Artificial ecosystem > Soil microcosm > Unclassified ... | reverse complement strand
TTCCTGCGACTCGGCGATCAGCGTGACCATGTGGTTGGCCGCACCGGCGATGGCGGCGTGATACAGCGCCCGGTCCTGGTCGGCGATCCACACCGGCTCGCCGCCCATCTCGATCACCAGCGCCTCCGCCACCGGCCGCAACATCGCGGGCGCCGTGACGCCGAACGAGCACCCGTTCAGCCTGACGAGATCGTCGTCCCTGCCGGTGAACGTCATCACGGGGTGCAGGGCCAGAGGCAGCGCCCCCAGGTCGGTCGCCGGGCCGAGGACGTCCAGGCCGTACGCGCCGCTGGCATGCACGAGCAGCTTGCCGCGCAGATCGGCTCCGGTGGCCGCCAGACCGGCGACGAGTCCTGGAAGGACGTCGTCCGGCACGGTGAGCAGCACCAGATCGGATCGGGTGATCACCTCGTCCGGCCGGGTCAGCTCGACTGCCAGCCGCTCGGTGGCCCGTCTGTGGGACGCGTCCGAGACCCCGCTGGCGGCCACCACGCGGTGGCCCGCGAGCACGAGCGCGGCTCCCAGAACGGAGCCGACCCGTCCCGCGCCGAGCACTCCCACGGCGAGCCGCCCCGGGCGGTCACTAGTGTCCATGACGCCTCCCCTCGCCCAGGGTAGCGGCGACCGCCCGCCTGCCTGGCCTGGACCCAATGGTCGAATTTTGTCCCTTTTGCGATGTAGCTATGTCGAGCGGCGAGTACGCATTTCGTCATAGGCCGAGGCTCGATAACGTGGGGTGTTGTGTGGGTCACGTGGCGCGACGCCATTCAGGAGGCGCTCTACGGCGACGACGGCTTCTACCGGCGTGAGCGCCCGGACCAGCACTTCCGGACTTCGGTACACGCCTCGCCGTCCTTCGCCCGGGCCCTGCTCGAGTTGACCTGCCGGGTCGACGAGGCACTCGGGCGCCCTCCGGCGATCGACTTCGTCGACGTCGGCAGTGGTGACGGCCTGCTGGCCGCCCGGGTCCTGGCCTCCGCTCCCCCGGACCTGGCCGTACGGCTGCGCGTCACCGCCGTCGACCTGTCCTCCCGCCCTCCGGGCCTCGACGAGAGGATCGCCTGGGCCTCGACCCCGCCCGCCACGGTGGAGGGCCTGGTCGTCGCCAACGAGTGGCTGGACAACATCGCCCTCGACGTCGCGGAGCAGACGCCGTCGGGGCCGCGGCTGGTGCTGGTCGATCCCGCGACGGGCGACGAGCGCCTCGGGCCGGCGCCCGACGCCGCCGATCTCGACTGGCTGGAGCGCTGGTGGCCGATGTGCACACCGGGCTGCCGCGCCGAGATCGGCCGCCCGCGCGACGAGGCCTGGACCTCCGTGCTCGTACGGCTCTCGCGAGGCACGGCGGTCGCCGTCGACTACGCGCACCACAGGGACCGGCGACCGCCCATCGGCACGCTGACGGGCTACCGCGGCGGGTCGATCGTGCCTGCCGTACCGGACGGGACCTGTGACATCACGGCGCACGTGGCCCTGGACGCGTGCGCCGCCGCGGGCGAACGGGCGGTCGCCGTCTCCACCACGCTGACCACTCAGCGGGACGCCCTCCGCGATCTGGGGATACGCGGCGGGCGGCCGCCCCTCGACCTGGCCCGCAGCGATCCGGCCGGTTACCTCAGGGCGCTGAGCCTGGCGTCCGAGGAGGCCGAGCTCATCGCCCCCTCAGGGCTCGGCGGGTTCGGCTGGCTGAGCCAGTCCACGAGGTCCGCGAACTAGACGGTGACCTTCAGCGACTCCAGGCCCCGGATGACGTAACCCGGCTTCCAGACCGGCTCCTCCACGAGCGCCAGATCGGGAGCGGCCCGCAGGAGCGCGCCGAACGACTCGATGAGCTCCACCCGGGCCAGCGGCGCGCCCAGGCAGAAGTGGATGCCCGCGCCGAACGAGATGTGCGGGTTCTCGGCCCGCCCGACGTCCAGCCTGTCGGGATCGTCGAACACGGCGGGATCCCGGTTGGACGAGCCGAACAGCAGCGCGACCTCGACGCCCTTCGGAATCTCCACGCCGCCGACCTCGATGTCCTCGAGCACCCAGCGCTCGAACATCTGCAGCGGGGTGTCGTAGCGCATGAGCTCCTCGACCGCGGTGGGCAGCAGGCCGGGGTGGGCCCGCAGGCGGTCCAGCTCGGCGGGGTTGCGGAACAACGACCACCATCCGTTGCCGGTGACGTTGACCGTCGCCTCATGACCGGCGTTGAGCAGGAGCACGCACGTCCCGACGAGCTCGTCCTCCGTGAGCCTGTCCCCCTCGTCGACGACCTGGGCGAGCGCCGAGATGAGGTCGCCACCGGGCTCCTGCCGTCGTTTCCTGGCCAGCTCGCGCAGGTAGTCGCCGAACTCCAGCGACGCCCGCACCGCCGCCTGCTGCGACTCCATCGGCGGGTTCAGCTCGTACATCTTGCAGATGTCGGCCGACCAGGGCCGGAGCAGATGCCGGTCGGACTCCGGCACGCCGAGCATTTCGGCGATCACGGTGACCGGGAGGGGCTCGGCCACCTCCGCGATGAGGTCCCCGCCACCCCGCTCCACGAACTCCTGGACCAGGCCGGTCGCGATCTTGCGGACGCGGGGGCGCAGCGCCTCCACCATCCGCGGGGTGAAGGCCTTGGACACCAGGCGGCGCAGCCGGGTGTGGACGGGGGGCTCCACATCGAGCATCCCGGCGCGGGTCACCCGCCAGAACGGCTCCTGGAAGGCCGGTTCCGGCTCCCGTCCGAAGGCTTCGTGCGAGGCCACGTGCAGGTAGGACCGGCCGAGCCGCCGGTCGCGCAGCAGCGCGTTGACGTCGGCGTGCCGGGCGATCAGCCACTGTCCTGTGGGCTCGAAGAAGCTGACCGGCTCGTTGTCCCGCAGATCGCGATAGGCGTCGTACGGATGAGCCACGAACTGGGGATTCCAAGGATCAAACTTCACAAAGCCACCATACGGATCCTGGCCGCGGACCGCACCCGGATCACTGCCCGATTCGCCGTCATCGGCCGGTTCACCTGGGGATTTGCGGACGACTGGGGGCCGTCGGTTATAGTCCACATCAGGTCATGAGCGCCAGCGTCAAGCCCCGGCTCGCTGGCCGGCAACCCTCGCGTCCGCGGCGGGGTGCCCCGGGTGAGGACCAGGTCCGGCACGAGGTGTGCCGGGCAAGCGCGGGCTCCGCCGTACGACGCCATGGCCGGGGTCCCATGACCCCAAGGAGTCCGGCGTTGTCTACGTTGTCCGTTCTGAGCCGTTCCGCCTCTGCTGATTCCCCCACCCCCACGGCCGTCCGGGAAGCCCACATCCCCGCCGTGCTCGGCTCCGACCTCCAGGTGCCCGTCAAGGGCGGCAGGCTCGTGCCGTACGCCAACCTCGACTACGCCGCGAGCGCGCCCTGTCTGGAGGCCGTGAACGCCGCGGTCGCCGCCGCGCTCCCGGCCTACTCCAGCGTCCACCGCGGCGCCGGCTACGCCTCGCAGCTCACCACCGCCAGGTACGAGCAGGCCAGGCACACCGTGAAGGCCTTCGTCGGCGCCCGCCCCGACGACGCGCTCGTCTTCACCCGCAACACCACGGACGCGATGAACCTGCTCGCCCGCGCCCTGCCGACGGGCACCACCGTCGTGGTCTTCGACTCCGAGCACCACGCCTCGCTCCTGCCCTGGGCCCAGGTCGTACGGCTGGCACCCCCGGCCTTCCCCGGCGAGGCGATCCGGGCGGCCGACGAGGCCCTGTCGGAGATCGACGGCCCCGCGCTGCTCGTCGTCACGGCGGCGTCGAACGTGACCGGCGAGCTGTGGCCGATCGCGGGTCTGGCGCACATCGCCCACCGCCACGGCGCCAGGATCGCGGTGGACGCCGCGCAACTCGTCCCCCACCGGCGGCTCAACCTGACGGCGCTCGACCTCGACTATGTGGCATTCTCCGGTCACAAGCTCTACGCCCCCTTCGGCGCGGGCGCCCTGATCGGCCGCGCGGACTGGCTCGCGCAGGCCCTGCCGTACCTGCGGGGCGGCGGCGCGGTGAAGTCCGTCACGGACGTCGTGGAGTGGAGCGACGACCCGGAGGCCAGGCACGAGGCGGGGACCCCCAACGTGCTGGGCGCGATCGCCCTCGCCGCCGCCTGCGACACCCTGAGCGCCACCGGCTGGACGGACCTCGTGCGCGAGGAGGAACGCCTCGTGACCCGTCTGCGCACGGGGATCGCCGCGATCGAGGGCGTCCAGGAGCTTTCGCTATGGGGCCCGGACCACCCACGGGTGGGCATCGTGTCCTTCGTGGTCGAGGGCCGCTCCGCGAGGGAGGTGGCCGAGTTCCTGTCGTCGGAGCACGGCGTCGGGGTCAGGGACGGCAAGTTCTGCGCCCACCCGTTCGTCCGGCACCTTCTCGGCACCGCGGACGGCGGTTGCGACGACGACACGGCGAGCGCGGTGCGCGCCTCGATCGGCATCGGCTCGACCGAGGAGCACGTCGACCGCCTGCTCGAGGCGCTGCGAGGCTTGGCCAAGGCCTGACATATCCCGGCTCGTACGGCTTCGCTGGGGTTCACGCTCTTCTTGAGGCCGTACGAGCGTGGGAGCATGGGACCTATGACGGAAGAGCCCGAGGGCAGGTTCCGGGAACGCGTCGTCGGGATCGGCGCGGGTGCGGAAGCCGTCCAGGCGAGGGAGCTGGCCACCGAGGACATGGTCCTCAACATCGGCCCGCAACACCCGTCCACCCATGGGGTGTTGCGGCTGCGGCTCACGCTGGACGGCGAGCGGATCGTGTCGGCCGAGCCGATCATCGGCTACATGCACCGGGGCGCGGAGAAGCTCTTCGAGGTGCGCGACTACCGGCAGATCATCGTGCTGGCCAACCGGCACGACTGGCTGTCGGCGTTCGCGAACGAGCTCGGCGTCGTGATCGCGGTGGAGCGCATGCTCGGCATGGAGGTGCCGCAGCGGGCGATCTGGGCACGCACGCTGCTCGCCGAGCTCAACCGGGTGCTCAACCACCTCATGTTCCTCGGCTCCTATCCCCTGGAGCTGGGCGCGATCACTCCGCTCTTCTACGCCTTCCGCGAGCGGGAGACCCTGCAACACGTCATGGAGGAGATCTCCGGCGGCCGCATGCACTACATGTTCAACCGTGTGGGCGGCCTCAAGGAGGACCTTCCGTACGGCTGGCTCGACCGCGCGTCCGGGGCCGTCGCCGACGTGCGCCGCCGCCTGCCCGACATCGAGCAGCTGATCGCCGGAAACGAGATCTTCCTGGCCAGGACCAGGGGCGTCGGCGTGCTCGATCGAGAGACGATCATGCAGTACGGCGTGAGCGGCCCGATTGCCCGGGCCTCTGGAGTCGACTTCGACCTGCGGCGCGACGAGCCCTATCTGGCGTACGGCGAGCTGCCGGTCAAGGTCGTGACGCGCTCGGCCGGCGACTGCCACGCCCGGTTCCAGGTGCTCCTGGAGCAGGTCAAGGTCTCGCTCGACCTCGCCGACGCGTGCGTCGAGCGACTACGGCAACTCCCGCCGGGGCCGATCAACCAGCGCCTGCCCAAGATCCTGAAGGCCCCCGAGGGGCACACGTACGCCTGGACGGAGAGTCCTCTCGGCCTCAACGGCTACTACCTCGTGTCCCGGGGAGAGAAGACGCCCTGGCGGCTCAAGCTCCGCAGCGCGTCCTTCAACAACGTGCAGGTCCTGCGCGAACTGCTCCCCGGCAACCTCGTCGCCGACATGGTGGCGATCCTGGGCTCGATGTTCTTCGTCGTCGGCGACATCGACAAGTAGGCCGGCTCTCTACTCCTCGTCCTCGGGCTTGCCGGGGACCCGGCAGCAGTACTCGAGGAAGAGCGCGGCGCAGATCAGGGCCACACAGGCGACGAAGGAGCCGCCGGCCACGATCGCGTCCTGCCGCGGCTTCGGCAGATCGAGCAGGTTCAGCACGTGCAGGACGAACCCGGCGAAGATCCCGCCGAAGACCGCGCCCGCGTAGGCCGTCGCCTTGGCGAGCGCCGCCAGCCGGGCGACGGCCAGCGGCTCGACCGGCTTGGTGTCCGGCTTGCGGAGGATCCTGGCGCGCGTCAGCCAGCCCGTGTACCCCTCGCCGACCGCGAGGATCAGCAGCGTCGGGATCGCCGTCCACGGGACGGTCGGGATCTGGGAGTAGAGCTCTTGCAGTACTCCCCAGGTGGCCAGGGCGAACACGACCACCAGGCCCACGAGCACGCCGGGATTGCTGGGCTTCACGCTGGGCTCCTCGTCAGGCAGGGGGTTCGAGGCAGAGATCGGCGCGCAGCCGTACGCCACTGTGGTCGAGGCCGGCGAGCAACGCGGAGACGGGCCCGAGGCCGGGAAGGGCCGCCGCGGGATCGGCCTGCGCCCACGGGATCAACACGAATGCCCGCTCGTGTGCCCGCGGGTGCGGCAGGGTGAGCTCGGGATCGTCGGACACCACGTCACCCGCCATGATCAGGTCGATGTCGAGCGTCCTCGGTCCCCAGCGTTCGAGCCGTTCGCGGTCGAAGGCCTTCTCGATGTCGTGCGCCCGGTCGAGGAGCACCCGCGGGGCCAGCACGCTCTCGGCGATCACCACGGCGTTCAGGAAGGCCTCCTGCTCCGGGCCGCCCACCGGATCCGTCTCGTAGACCGGCGACACCGCCACGAAGCTGAGCCCCGGGGCGTCGAACAGAGCGTCCAGCGCACCCTGGAGATAGTCGATCCGGCGGCCGAGGTTGCTGCCGAGCGACAGGACAACCCTCATCCGCGGGCCCTTCTGATGGTCACCACCACGTCGCCGAACGGCAGCGGGATGGGCGCCGCCGGCTTGTGGACGCTGACCTCGACCTCGTCGACCAGGTCATAGGCCAGGCAGTCCGACGCCAGCCGGTCGGCGAGGGTCTCGATCAGGTTGACCGGCTCGCCCTCGACCGTACGGACGAGTTGGAGGGCCAGCGCGCCGTAGTCGACGGTCTTGGTCAGGTCGTCGGACGCGGCGGCGGGGGCGGTGTCGAGGAACAGGGTCACGTCGACGACGAACTCCTGGCCGAGCTCGCGCTCGGCGGGCAGGCAGCCATGCCGGCCGCGCGCCCTGAGCCCGGCGAGGCGCACGCTGTCCATCCGTGCCGTACGTCCGGTCGGCTCGCTCACGGCTCCTCTTCCTCATCATCGTCGTCACCCTGCAGGACGGGAGACCCGTGGTGCAGCCAGAGCCGCCAGCCGGCGGGGGTCCGCAGGAAGGTGTTGGTGGCCACGACCCGGCCGGCCGCGAAGCCCGGCTCGTCGGTGTCGGCCGCAGTGAGGATGTTCTCCGCGCACGTGACGATGGCCACGTCGCCCACGACCGTGGTCTGGACGTCGGTGAGCACGAACTGGATGTACGGAGTGTTCGCCATGATCAGCGCCCATGACCTGAGCACCTCGGAACGGCCGCTGAGCATCGGCCAGCCGGGGTGCACGCACATCGCGACCCGGTCGGCGACGTCCTCCACCCATATTTCCGACATCTTGTCGAGGTCGGCGCTCTCGATCGCGTTGTAGAACGCCTCGTTGAGCTCCTCGATGTCCTTCATCCGCGTCCTTTGTCGGCATGTCCATCGCTGGCCGCCGTCCACGCGGCGGCCACGCGCACGGCGTCGGCGTTGGCCGCGACGTGGTGCACCCGGACGCACCAGGCACCGGCCTGGGCGGCCAGCGCGGTGACCGCGAGCGTCGCGTCGTCACTGCGGCTGAACGGCCTGGGCGTGCCGTCGGCGTCCGGGAGCAGGCGGCCGAGGAAACGTTTCCTGGACGCGCCGATGATCAGAGGGTAACCCAGCTCGTTCAGTGTGCCGATGCCGGCGAGCAGAGCCCAGTTGTGCTCGGCCTGCTTGGAGAAACCCAGACCAGGATCAAGGACGATCTGCTCCTCGCGGACCCCCTCGGCGAGCACCGAGTCGACCCGCTTGCGCAACTCCTCGGCCACCTCGGTCACGACATCGGCGTAGATCGCGCGGCTCTCCATGTCGCGGCTGTGCCCGCGCCAGTGCATCACCACGTACGGCACGCCCGTCGCGGCCACCACCCGGGGCATCACCGGGTCGGCCAGGCCGCCGCTGACGTCGTTGACGAGCTTCGCCCCGGCCTTGACGGCCGCCTCGGCGACCTCCGCCCGCATGGTGTCGACGCTGACCGTCACGCCCTCCTCGGTGAGGATGCGGATCACGGGTTCGACCCTGCGCAGCTCCTCGTCGAGCGGAACCCGGACGGCGCCCGGGCGGGTCGACTCGCCGCCCACGTCGACGATGTCGGCGCCCTCCTTGACGAGGTCGAGGCCGTGCCTGATCGCGGTGTCCACGTCGAACCACTGGCCGCCGTCGGAGAACGAGTCAGGCGTCACGTTGACCACGCCCATGACCAGGCAGCGCCCATGCGCGGGCATGCCGCGCACATGTCGTGTGGTCATTGCCCCTCCTCGCCTGCGGCTCGTCGGCGAATGACCGTGGCCTCCGCGTCGGAAGGCCCACTCGCTTCGCTCGCAACCAAGCCTAGGTGCTGCCGAGTCGCGATCAGTCGCATGGGTGCGCCCACCGCCATAACGAATCGGGTCCCGCCGCGATCAGCCGCGGAGGATCAGGGACATCGCCTCCGCGCGCGTCGCCTCGCTCGTGCGGAAGTCGCCCCTGACGGCCGAGGTGATCGTCTTGGCTCCCGGCTTGCGGACGCCGCGCATCGTCATGCACATGTGCTCGGCCTCGATGACCACGATCACTCCGCGAGGCTCGAGCACCCGCATCAGGGCGTCGGCGATCTGCGACGTCATCCGCTCCTGGACCTGAGGCCGGCGGGCGTACACGTCCACCAGCCTGGCCAGCTTGGATAAGCCGGTGATCTGGCCCTTCTCGTTGGGCGTATAGCCGATGTGCGCGACGCCGTGGAACGGGAGGAGGTGGTGCTCGCAGATGGACATGACCTCGATGTCCTTCACCAGCACCATCTCATCGTGGTCGGCGTCGAACATCGTGGTCAGCGCGTCCTCCGGCGTCTGACCGAGACCGGCGAACTGCTCGGCGTAGGCACGGGCCACGCGAGCGGGGGTGTCCCGCAGCCCGTCCCGATCCGGATCTTCGCCGATCGCCGAAAGGATCTCGCGAACGGCCTTCTCGATCCGCCCGTGGTCGAACTGCGGAACTGGTGGCACCACTGTCAGGCCTCGTCCCGCTGGGTCGCCTGGTCCTGTGAGTAGGAGGCCGGGCTGCCGGCGGGCAGCGCCGCTCCGTTGCCGTTCGCCCGCTCCTTCGGCGTGATGACCGGAGGACGGTCGGACGGGAGTCTCTTGCCGTAACCGGCGTAAGAGGGACGCTTCTCCCTGGTGACCACCGACGAGAAGATCTGCACGACCTGCTCGCGGGAGATCGTCTCCTTCTCCATGAGCTCCAGGACGAGGTTGTCCAGCACGTCACGGTACTGAACGAGGATCTCCCACGCCTGGTCGTGCGCCGTCTCGATGAGGCGGCGGACCTCCTCGTCGATCGAGGAGGCGATCTGCTCGGAGTAGTCGCGCTCGTGACCCATCTCGCGGCCGAGGAAGACCTCGCCGTTGCCGCTGCCGAACTTACGGGCGCCGAGCTTCTCGCTCATGCCGTACTCGGTGACCATGCGGCGGGCGATCGAGGTCGCCTTCTCGATGTCGTTGGACGCTCCGGTGGTGGGCTCGTGGAAGACGAGCTCCTCCGCGGTGCGGCCGCCGAGCAACATCGCGAGCTGGTCCATCATCTCGGACCGGGTCGCCAGGAACTTGTCCTCCATCGGCAGCGTCATCGTGTAACCGAGCGCGCGGCCGCGGGACAGGATCGTGATCTTGTGGACCGGGTCGGAGTTCGGCAGCGCGTGGGCCACCAGGGCGTGGCCGCCCTCGTGGTACGCGATGATCTTCTTCTCCTGGTCCGACATGACCCGCGACTTGCGCTCCGGACCCGCCATCACGCGGTCGATGGACTCCTCGAGGGTGTTCATCGTGATGAGCTTCTGGTCCTGGCGGGCGGTCAGCAGGGCCGCCTCGTTGATCACGTTGGCCAGGTCGGCACCGGTGAACCCGGGCGTACGGCGGGCGATCACATCGAGGTCGACGTCGGAGGCGAAGGGCTTGCCGCGGCCGTGAACCCGCAGGATGCCCTTACGGCCCTCGAGGTCGGGCCGGTCGATCACGACCTGGCGGTCGAAGCGGCCGGGACGCAGCAGCGCCGGGTCGAGGATGTCGGGCCGGTTGGTGGCGGCGATGAGGATCACGCCGCCCTTCACGTCGAATCCGTCCATCTCGACGAGCAGCTGGTTCAGCGTCTGCTCGCGCTCGTCGTGACCGCCGCCGAGGCCGGCGCCGCGGTGGCGGCCGACGGCGTCGATCTCGTCGATGAAGATGATCGCCGGCGCGTTCGCCTTGGCCTGCTCGAACAGGTCACGGACGCGGGAGGCGCCGACACCCACGAACATCTCGACGAAGTCGGAGCCGGAGATCGAGTAGAACGGGACTCCCGCCTCGCCGGCGACGGCCCTGGCGAGCAGCGTCTTACCGGTTCCGGGCGGGCCGTAAAGGAGGACACCCTTGGGGATCTTGGCGCCGATGGCCTGGAACTTCGCGGGAGCCTGGAGGAACTCCTTGATCTCCTGAAGTTCCTCGATGGCCTCGTCCGCGCCCGCCACATCGGCGAACGTCGTCTTGGGGGTGTCCTTCGTGATCAGCTTCGCGCGGGACTTCCCGAAGTTCATCACCCGGGAGCCGCCGCCCTGCATCTGGTTCATGATGAACAGGAAGATCAGGACGATGATGATGATCGGCAGGAAGCTGACCAGCAGGCTGACCAGGAAGTTCTCCCGGGGCACCTCGACCGTCCAGCCCTTGGAGGGGTTGGCCGCCGTCAGCGCGTCGGTCAGCTTGACACCCTGGCCCTCGACCCACGGAGCCTGGATGCGGTCGGTCGACTTGCCTGCGACCTCGATCGGCTTGTTCAGGGTGAGCTCGACGCGCTGGTCCTTGTCGACCACCGTCGCGTTCTTGACGTTGCCCGACGTGATCTGCTGCACCACCGTGGACGTGTCCGCGGTGGTGTAATTGCCGCCGCCACTGAACATCGTGGTGACAAGCAGGAGCAGCACGACGATGCCCAGGATCCACAGCAGTGGCCCACGTGTAAATCGCTTGAGATCCATCCGTTGCGGAACCCCGGCGGGCCCGTCCCTTCCTGACCAAGGCCTGGCCCCGGGAAACCCGGGGTCGCGGCATCCTGCCGCTCCTTCTGACTACCCATGAGTAACCGATTGGTTCCCCACGGATCTCCGAAGGTACACCGGGCCGCCCCAGGCGGTAACTGCCCGTGCGATTCCGGCTTGCCCTTCCAACGTACGTCAGCCGTTCCCGTGTTCCCCTACCTGGGAGCGAATAACGCCGGACTGGAAGGGCACTTCGCTTAGGGCTTACTCCCCACCGTAGACATGAGGGGCGAGCGTCCCGATGAAGGGCAAGTTACGGTATCGCTCGTCGTAATCGAGGCCGAACCCGATCACGAACTCGTTCGGGATGTCAAAGCCGACGTACCGCACATCGATGGGCACTTTTACCGCGTCCGGTTTGCGGAGAAGCGTGCATATTTCAACCGATGCAGGGTTCCGCGACTTCAAGTTGTTCATGAGCCACGACAGCGTCAGCCCGGAGTCGATGATGTCCTCCACCACCAAGACGTGCCGCCCGGCGATGTCGGTGTCGAGGTCCTTGAGCACCCGCACGACGCCGGACGACTTGGTGCCGGCTCCATAGGACGAAACGGCCATCCAGTCCATGTGCACGGGCACGTGGAGGGCGCGTGCGAGGTCGGCCATGACCATGACGGCGCCCTTGAGCACGCCGACTATCAGCAGGTCCTTCCCGGCGTAGTCGGCGTCGATCTTGCCCGCCAGCTCCTTGATCTTGGTTTGGAGATCTTCTTCCGGAATGAGGACACTCGAGAGGTCCTGACCCATGTCGGCTGCGTCCACCTGGGGTTTTCCTTACGAGAGGTTGTCTGTGGCGAATATCAGCGTCCCATAGCGCCGAACGGCGCCCACCCCCCCGGGTAGGTGAACGGCCTTCTGACCTCGCCACTCGGTGACCAGGCGCTCCACCTCTTCGATGTGGACGGCGCCCAGCGCGGAGGCGGACGCGCCCGCCGACACCGCCGCCCGCCGGATCACCCGCCGCCGCACCGCCGCCGGCACGTCCTCCAGCGCGGACACCTCCAGATGGCCGTCCGGGCCCGCCGACGCCTCGTACACCGTGTCGGCCCACGCGTCGAGGGCGTCCGCGTCGTCCCGGCACAGCCGTGCCGTACGGGCGAGGGCCTCGGCCACGCCGGGCCCCAGGGCCGTCTCGAGCGCCGGGAGCACGTCATGCCGGACCCTGACCCTGGTGTAGGCGGGATCGGTGTTGTGCGGGTCGTCCCACGGCCGCAGGCCCAGAGCCGCGCAGGCGTCCCTGGTCCTCGTACGGCTCAGGCCGAGCAGGGGCCGGCGATAGACGCCGGAGACCTCGGGCATGCCGGACAGGGAACGGCTGCCGCTGCCGCGCGCGAGGCGCAGAAGCACGGTCTCGGCCTGATCGTTCATCGTGTGCCCCAGGAGCACCGTCGCGGCCTCAAGCCGCTGAGCCGCCTCCGCGAGTGCGGCGTAACGGGCGTCCCTGGCTGCGGCCTCGGGGCCTCCGGCCCGGCCCACGGTGACCGTCAGGACCTCGGCGGGCTCAAGATCCAGTGCAGGTGCGAGCCGTACGACATCGAGCGCGCGGGCGGCCGACCCGTCCTGCAGACCGTGGTCGACGGTCACCAGCCCGGCCTTGAGGCCCATCCGCGGCGCGGCGAACCCCAGCGCCGCCGCGAGGGCGAGCGAGTCGGCCCCGCCGCTGCAGGCGACCAGCACCAGTCCGCCGGGCGTGAGATCCCCGAGCGACTGCCGTACGGCACGGCGGACGTCGGCGACGGCGGGATGTGGGCCCATAGGCCCATTGTGTCCACCCGTGCATGATCACGGAACGCATCCGCGCAGGTCGGCCGTGCTGATCGCGAACCTGCGCATGATCACGAAAGGAGTCGGCCCAGGTGAGGCCGCTTGATCACGAATGTGTGCATGATCAGGCCACGGGTTGGGGCAGGTCGGGGGGCCTGCGGCCGAACCTGTGCATGATCACGCCGAAGGGGTCAGATGCCGGGTTCTACGGCTCGGGTGCCGAGGACGCGGTTCATCCAGGCGCGGGGGTCGGCGATCTCGTCCCGGTCAGGAAGGGTCTCCGGGGAGGTCCAGACCCGATTGAACCCAGCCATTCCGGCCTCGTCGACGACGGTGCGGACGAATCGGGAACCTTCGGCGTACTGCTTCATCTTGAGCTCGATGCCCAGGAAGCGCCTGATGAGCTGGTCGATCCGCGAGCCGCCCTCGCGGCGGCGCTGGAACTTGGCCCGGATGTCGGCGACCGACGGCACCACGGACGGCCCGACGGCGTCCATGACGTAGTCGCCATGCCCCTCGACGAGGGTCATCACGGCCGTGACCCGGTCGAGCACGGCCTTCTGCTCGGGGGTCTGGATGGCCTCGATGAGGTTGCCCTCGCCACCCTTGAAGGCGTCGGCCACCGCGTCGCCGGCCGCGCGCAGCCGCTCCAGCAGGGTCGTGAGGTCCATGTCGGACGCGAGCAGGAACTCGGTCATCTGGCCCCGGACGTACTCCCTCAACCAGGGCACGCCGGTGAACTGGACGCGATGCGTCTCCTCGTGCAGGCAGACCCACAGGCGGAAATCGCGCGGGGACACCCCGAGCTCGCGCTCCGCGTGGACGATGTTGGGCGCGACCAGGGTCAGACGGCCCGTCGGCGCGTTGCCCGACGGATCCGGCGGGAGGAACAGTTCGTACTGCCCGAGCACCCGGGACGCCAGGAACGCCAGAACCGCGCCCACCTCGACGCCGGTGATCCGCGAGCCGACCGCGCTGACGATCGGCGGCATGCTCGACATCTTGTCGGTCAGCGGTTCGAGGACGACCCGGAACCCGTCGACGTTGGCCCGGATCCAGCCCGGCCGGTCGACGACGGTGGCCTCCTCCGGAGGCGCGGAGTCGATCCCGGTGAACTCACGCACGTGCCCTTCGGCTTCGCGCGAGAGGGTCCTCAGGTCGACGACCGCCTGCTTGGCCTCCTCTCGGGTCACCTGCGGACCGGGGCGCACCAGGCGCACGCCGGTCGCTACGGCCAGATCCCAGTCGATCACCTGCATACCCACCACCGTACGTTCTCCTCGCTCCCGCCGCGCGAGGAGCACCTCGGGCAGCGGGTGGGGTGAGCAGGCACCATCAGCTCTGCGCGACGATCGTCGCCATCTTGTCCAGTACGGCGACGGCCGCTCCGGGATCGGACACCTCGTCGGCCATGAACGCGAAGGCCACCAATCGTCCACTGGCCGTGTAGGTGATGCCTGCGAGCGTGTTCACGCCGGTGAGCGTGCCCGTCTTCGCGCGGACCAATCCGGCGCCGGGCTTCGAGTCGCTCCTGCCGTACCTGTTGTCCAGGGTTCCGGTGAAGCCCGCGACGGGCAGGCCGCTGATGAGAGAGTGCAGGTGGGGGTTCGCCGGAGAGGCCGCCGCGGCGATCAGGCGTGCGAGCGCGGCCGGTGTGATGCGGTTCCTGGTCGACAGACCGCTGCCGTCGTGGATCTCGACCCCCTGATCCACCTTGAGGCGGCCCAGAACCTGGTGGACGGCCTTGGCCTCCCCCACGAAGGTGTGCGGCAACCCCTCCTTGATGGCGACCTGACGCGAGAGGGCCTCCGCGAGGTCGTTGTCACTCTCGGTCAGCATCTTCTCGACCAGTGCGTACATGGGCGCGGACTCGACCCTGGCCAGTTCCCGGGCGCCGGGCGCGGCCTTGGCCGGGGTGACCTCCCCCTCGACCTCGATGCCGTATCGCATGAGCTGCGTGACGAAGGCCTTGGCGGCGGAGAGCGGCGGGTCGGAGTACCGCGGGCCGCCGGTCGAGCGGCCCTCGTCGATGGTCAGCGCCGCGACCGGAGCCACCGTGCCCTCCGGCACGTAGTTCGGCTTCCAGCCCGGAGCGGTCATCGGCCCGCTGAACAGCGACGCGTCGTACGACAGCTCGACCGACGTGATCTTCGCGGCCTTGAGCGCCTTGGCCGTGCGTGACGCGAGTTGGGCGAGCGACGCGGGCTTCGGATACGGGTCCTGCTTCGACTTCTTCGCGTCCGCCACCGTCTTGGGCCCGGCCAGGGTGGGGTCGCCTCCGCCCACGAGCGTGATCGAGTTCGCGGCCTTGCCCATGACCACGGTGGTGGCCAGTCGCACGTCGGTTCCGACGGAGTCGAGCACCGCCGTCGCCGTGACCACCTTGGTCGTCGAGGCGGGCGTGAGCGGTTTCGCCGCACGGCCGTCGAAGAGCATTCCGCCGGTCTTCGCGTCCAGCACGACACCCGCGGCGTTCTTCCCGAGCCCCGGGTCACCCAGCGCTTCGGCGAGGCCGGCGCTCAAAGTACCCTTGGCGGGGAGCGCCCCGTCCCCCGCCGCGGCCAGAACCGGACCCGCGGTGACGAGAGGGGTCGGGGTCGGTTTCGGGGGCGCGATGGAGACCGGGATCTCGGCGCTGTCATGGGAGAGCAGGTAGCTGCCCGCGACGACGACGAAGACCTGCAGGAGGGCGAGTGTGGCCACCGCCACCCATCGCTCACGTCGCACCACGAGACCTCAATTCGCGCCAGCCATAAAACGCATACGAGACATTAACGCCAGCCCGGGAATCCGGGGGCGTGAGCGGAGGAACCGCAGTGGAGTTCGACGTTGTCGTGGAGATTCCCAAGGGGCAACGGAACAAATACGAGGTCGACCACAAGACCGGCCGGATCCGCCTTGACCGCATGCTCTTCACGTCGACTCAGTACCCCGCCGACTACGGGTTCATCGAGAACACCCTGGGTGAGGATGGTGACCCGCTCGACGCCCTGGTGCTGCTGCAGGAGCCGACCTTCCCCGGGTGCCTGATCAAGTGTCGGGCCGTCGGCATGTTCAGGATGACGGACGAGAAGGGCGGAGACGACAAGGTTCTGTGCGTCCCCGCCACGGATCCCCGCATGGAGCACATCCGCGACATCCATCATGTCGCGGAGTTCGACCGGCTGGAGATCCAGCACTTCTTCGAGGTCTACAAGGACCTGGAGCCCGGCAAGTCGGTCGAGGGGGCGAACTGGGTCGGCCGCACCGAGGCCGAGGCCGAGATCGTGGCCTCGACCAAGCGGGCCCTCACGGAAGAGCACCACGAGGAGCAGACCCAGGACCAGGAGCAGACTCCGGAGCACTGAGTCGCCGAAGAATCGGAACACCGGACCACCGGGCGCCTGAAGTCGTGCTCCCCCCACCGCGCCGGGTTATCTCGGCCGGGTCGCCCCCACGAGGTCACGACGCCAGATGCTCGAGATGCGGACCACGTCCCCCGTCTGGGGGGCGTGGACCATCAGCCCCCGGCCGATGTAGATCCCGACGTGGTGGATCGTCCCCGGGTAACGGGTCAGCTGCCCGTAGAACACCAGGTCGCCACTGCGGAGATTTCTGACCGGCACGTGCGGTCCGGAACTCCACTGAGTTCCGGTCCAGTGGTCGAGCGAGATGCCCGCCCGCTGCCAGGCCCGCATGGTCAGGCCGGAGCAGTCGAAGCTCGAGGGCCCGTCAGCTGCCCAGACGTATGGCTTGCCGAGTTGCTTGAGCGCCCACTGCGCCGCACGGCCGCCTCTGCCCGAGGCCAGTGATCCCGCCCAGCCCGGTACGGCCAGGCCGGCGCGGAGCCCCACTCTCGTCCGCTGCGCCACGGCACGGGCGCTGCGCAGACGCTCGACCCGCGACCTGGCGGCGTCGAGTCGCTGCGAGATCGCGGCCTTCTGGTGCCTGATCTTCTCTGTCTCCTGGACCTGCTGGTCGACGGACGCGCGGGCGGCGTCCCTGGCCAGCTTCACCTCTTCCGCCGTCTTCTTCTGCGTCTCGTAGGCCTCGGCGGCCTGGTCGCGCAGAATCCCGAAGACCTCCTGGGCGTCGCGCAACTGCTGCAGGGTCGCGGCGTGCTCGCTGTCGAGATGGCTGAGCACACTGGCCTGCTGCAGGTAGGCGCCGAAGCCTCCCGAGGTGGACAACATCGCGGCGGCCGGCCGCAAGACGATCAGGTCGCTGTAGGCCCGGGCGGCCTCCGCGGCGGCGGCCGCCCGCGCCTGCTGGTACTGGTCTGCGGCCTGCCGAACACGACTGGACGCCTGCTCATACTGGGTCCGCGCGTTCTCGAGCCGGACGAGCTCACCGTTGTAGGCCTCGACGAGTCGCTCCGCGTTGGAGGCGAGGTCGTCCTGCCGGGCCTGCGCGACGGCCAGGTCGGCCTCCGCCTCGCCCAGCTGATGCGCTCGGTCCTGAGCCTGCTGCCGGGCCTCGGCGACGTCATGTGCCGAGGGTCTCGGATCCGCCGCGGCCGGGCAGCCAAGGGTCAGGACGAGACCTGAACCCAAGCCTGCGACCAGGCCCGACGCTCTGAGGAGTGGCATGCTACCCCTTCCCTAATTCCACACCCCTCAGTTCCCACCAGTTACTCTCCGTACACATCTAAGACACGGAAAGTAATTTGGTCGCGAGGTAGATCGCCCGGTATGTGGTGGAAAGGGTCGGCCGTTGCCCCGGGGAAGCGGGCTCGGTCGAACCCGCCGTCGGGGTGACAAGGAGCCCCCGACGACGGGGCGGGCCGTCACTCCGACGGCGCCGCCGGGCGCGCGGTGGGCTCGACCGAGGGAGTCGGCTCGGGCGCGGGCGGAGCGGGCTGCTCCGGCTCGGGGCGCGGCTCGGCGCGACGCTCGGGGCGCGGCTCGGCGCGACGCTCGGGACGCGGCTCGGCGCGACGCTCCGGCCTGGGGTGTGACCCACCGGGATGACTCGGCCGAGGCCGCGGCTCGGCCGAGGGCGGACAGTCCCGCTCACGGTGCGGCCGGGGGTGACCCGAGCCGTGCTGATGCTCGTGCGGCGGCCGGGGATGGGACGTGGGCGGCTCGGTGGGCGGCGTGGGCGCGGTGGGTGGCGTCGTCGGCTCGCTCGGCTCAGGAGTCGGTGTGTGCGTCGGGGTCGGCGTGGGTGTGGGCGTGGTCGGAGCGGGACTGGTGGGCCGGGGAGTCGGCCGGTGCGGCCAGGACGGCGGATGGAACGGGCCCTGCGGCTTGGACCATGTCGGCGCGGGAAGGGGCTCGGGGGTCGGTTGGGGCCTGTTCGGCACCCCGGGAACGGCCGCCACGAGCTTGCGTGGCCCGAGGGAGTCGATCGGCGTCTCCTCCGCCACCGGCATGATGAGGGTCGGCGTCCTTTCCGGCTTCGCGGCCTGCGCCGGCGGGGGCGCCGCGACCACCGACGTCCCACTGGGAACGGGCACCCGGCGCGCGGTGATGGTCGTGATCCTCTCCTCCGGGCTTCCGACCACCTGCGCGAGCACCAGCACCACCGCGGCCACGGCCGCGACGGCGGCCACCGTACCGGCGATCGCCTGGGCCACCCGGCCCTCGCCCCTGATCCCCGAGCGGGGGAATCCGGAGATGTCCAACGGGCCGATCCTCCGCGCCACGAACCGGCGGTACGGCACGAGCTCGGGATCGATGAAGCAGCTCAGCACGCGAACGCGCAATGCGCCCGGCAGCGTGATCTCGGGCAGCAGGGCGAAGACCTTGGCGGCCGAGATCTGCTTGATCCCTCGGCGTGAGCAGATCTCACAACGGGCCCGGTGCCTGGTCACCCGGTCACGCATCTCACGCGGGAGGTCTCCACCGAAGCCCGCGAGGATTCCGGCCAGGCGGTGGCAGCCGCGTGGTTCCTGCCGGGCGAGGATCTCGGCGGTGACGGCGTCGCGGAGCCGGGCGACCGCGGTCTCGCGGAGCCCCTCGGCGTACCGCTCGCCCGTGCCGAGGACGGCCGCCACCTCCGCTCCGGAGAGCTCGTGCCGGGTGGCCAGCTCCAGCACCTCGCGATCGCGCGGGTCGAGCCCCATGACGGCACTCCACGCCACGTTCCGAAGATCGGCGTCGCCGGGATCGCCGTTCGGCGGCGTCATGACTGGAAGAGGGCCGGTGTCGACCGGCGTGGGCTCCCCGGGCATCAGGCGGCGCAGGCACTCTCCGCGCGCCAGGGCGTAAAGCCAGGGTCGGAACTTCGCGGAGTCGCCGAGCGAGCCCACGAGAGCCTCGGCCGCGACGAAGGTGTCGCGCAACGCGACCTGGGCGCCGTCGGGGCTGCCCAGCATCGCGCGGCAGTATCGGTAGACCCCTTCGGCATACGTGTCATAGAGAGCCGCGAGCGCGCCGGGATCGCGGGCCCGCAACGCATCGACCAGGATGCCATCGTTCATATAACCGAGCGTAAAGGCTCTGTTACTTAAAGCTCCACCGATTCACCTGAAGTCGCGTAACTACACGGATCGCATTTAACGGTGGCGATCAACGGCGATTCCACACGACTTCTATGCAACCTTATTCGGACAATTCATGTTCATTGCTGAAATCGCGCTCGGGAAAGAAAGCCGAGCGTCACCCGTTCTCCTGCACGGCGAACCCTGCCTCCGCGCAGCCCTCGACGAGGGAATCCAGACCGAAGGCGTCCACCGGGCCGAGGGCGCCCTTTCCCCGCACGCCCCCGGCCAGCGCGGTCGCGGCGGCCCAGGCGACGACGCGCCCGGTGAAGTCGTACGGGTCGCCGCCGTCGAGCTCGGCAGAGGCGATCAGCCTGCCCTTGGCGTCGTACGCCTCGGCGACGACCTGCGAAGAGAGCGGCCTGCCCGCCGGATTCGCCCGATCGGCGGAGCGGAGCAGGCGATCGGCCATGTTCTCCGTCGCCCGTTTGGCGCCCGGCAGGGCCGCGATCACCGGAGCCGACCTGGCCAGCAGGCCGGCCGCCCGGCCTAGACCGCCGAACCAGCCCAGGTAGACGTTCACCTCGCGCAGCCCCCGATGGGCGGGCGGGAGGGTGAAGTGCTCGGAGGCGCCCACCGAGACGCCGTGACGCCGGCGGCCGCCGGTGTGGAACACCCTCGTCCGTCCGTGTTCGCGGACGATGCGGCCCTCGCGAAAGCCGTACATGGGGTCGAGGGCGACACCGAGCATGGAGGCTCGGGTGCCGGCGCTGGCACGCCTGGCGACGTTGCCGCTGAGGAAGTATCCGACGTCGACGCGGACCGCTTCCGCGCCCGCCTTCCGCAGTGCCAGGCTCGCGGCCAGGTTGCCGGGCACATAGTCGTACCCGAACGCGGTGACCAGGGCCGCTTCCCGTGTGGCGGCGGCGGGGCCGTACCGCTGGAAGATCCGCTTGATGAACATCGGCTCGCCGCAGGTGTCCAGGTAGACGGCGCCCGCCTCCGTCGCGGCGCTCACCGCCGCGTCGCCCATGCGGACGAACGGGCCGACCGCGGAGACGAGCACGTCACCGGGCCCGACGACGCGGCGCACCGACTCGGGCCGCCTGGCGTCCGCGACGGCCGTGGGCACCTCGGCGGGGAGGGTGGCCGCGAGTGCGTCGAGCCTGGCCCGGTCGCGGCCCGCGAGCAGCGGCCGGACCCCGATCGCGAGCAGGGCCTCGACGATGAGCCCGCCGGTGAAGCCGGTGGCTCCGAAGACCACGATCCTGGGGCTCGTCATGCCGTTACGGTAACCTGCCTCCGATTTCAAGATCCACAGTGGGTCGTCGCCGGTTCCGGGTGACCGATGCCGCCGACGGGCTGTCTCACTGACGCCGATCGGTGATCGTCTGGTATCCGCGGTCCTTGACGAACGGCTCAGTGGTGGGCATGACCGTGTGGATGGGGACCGCCCCCGCGGTGGCCAGGTCCTCGTACGGCTTGGCCGTCGCACCCCAGGTGGTGACCAGGACGTCGGTCTTGGCGACGGCTCCGCGCACCCCCTCCACGGTGATGACGAAACGGCGCTTGTCACCTGCGCGGACGTCGTCGACGTATGCGGTGCCGCCTCCCGCCAGCTTGCCCCCGGCGTCCCGCAGCAGCGCGGTGACCGCGAGCCCGTCGGCCGCCTTCAGGAACGGGTCGGAGACGTAGCCGGTCACCAGGTAGGAGCCGGCCGGCAGCCGGTCGGTCGAGACCTCGGACACCGGGAAGGCCAGGAAGGCCGACGGTATCCGGGTCGCGGCACGCCACGAGGCCGGCCTGTAGTCGATCTTCACGCGGACGGGCTTGGCGCTGGAGGTCACCTGGCCGGAGAAGGGCAACGACGCGCCCGGAGCGACCGCGTCGAGCGGCTGCTCCATGTGGACGACCTCCTTGCCGGCGGCGTCGACAGCGGTGATCACGGCGACCGCGTTCTCGCCGAAGTGCCAGCGGTTGGCGTTGCTGAGCACGCCCGCCCAGCTCACCACGTAACCGCTGCCCGACTTGACGACGGAGGAGGCCTGCTCCTTCAGAGAGAGCGGCCGGAGGCCGTTCGAATTGTCGTCGCCGGAGCACGCCGTGGTCACCAGTCCGGCGAGGGCGAGGGCGATCGTGATGTGGGTGCGTCGCGTCACTCAGCCGTCTTAACCCGGAACCAGATGGCCGGACCGGTGACACGCGCAAGGCGTGCGTTGTTTTTAACGGCCGTTCTCTTCGCCTTCTCAACCGGCCGCGCACCCGTCGCCGGAAACGCCGTTCCGTGCGCGTGATGAGCGGGCAGTCGCCGTCCGGGCATCGAGTCGGCCGCAATCAAGACGATTAATCGAGTCTTATTGCTATTTATCGTGGTTTATCGCGGGCGGACCACCCGCGTCTCGTCCCAGACCGGCTCCGGCGATTCGTAGACGCGGCCGTCGGCGCCGAACACCATGTATCGATCGAAGTCGTCGGCGAACCAGCGGTCGTGCGTGACCGCGAGGACCGTGCCGTCGAAGGCGTCCAGTCCGGCCTGCAGCGCCTCGGCGCTGGCCAGGTCGAGGTTGTCGGTCGGCTCGTCGAGCAGCAGCAGCGTGGCCCCGGACATCTCGAGCAGCAGGATCTGCAACCGGGCCTGCTGACCACCGGAGAGCGTCTCGAACCGCTGCTCGGCGACGCCGCCGGCCAGTTCGTAGCGGGCGAGCGCCTTCATGGCCTCGTTCTTCAGGCGGGCGTGCTCGGTCATCACGATCTCGCAGGGCGTGCGCCCGAGCAGTTCGGGCCGGGCGTGGGTCTGCGCGAAGTGCCCGGGGACGACCCGCGCACCCAGACGCGCCACCCCGGTGTGCCGCACGTCCTCCCCCGCGATCAGACGCAGGAAGTGCGACTTGCCCGAGCCGTTGGAGCCCAGGACGGCGACGCGCTCGCCGTACCAGATCTCCAGGTCGAACGGCTTCATCAAGCCGCTGAGCTCGAGATTCTCACAGATCACGGCACGCTTGGCGGTGCGGCCGCCGCGTAGGCGCATGCTGATGAGCTGGTCCTTCGGGGCGAGCTCGGGCGGCCCGGCCTCCTCGAACCGGCGCAGCCGGGTCTGGGCCGCGTGGTAGGGCGCGGCCATGCCGTCGTTGTAGGTCGCCTTCTGCCGCAGCATCACGACCAGGCGCTTCAGCTTGGCGTGCTCCTCGTCCCAGCGGCGGCGAAGCTCGTCGAGCCGCTCGTTGCGATCCTTGCGCGCCTCGGAGTATGTGGCGAAGCCGCCCCCGTGGATCCAGACGTTCCCCGACTCGACGGTGACGATCCGGTCGACGGCGTTGGCCAGCAATTGGCGATCGTGCGAGACCAGCAGCACGGTCTTGGGGGTCTCCCGCAGAGCCTGTTCGAGCCAGATCTTGCCCGGCACGTCGAGGTAGTTGTCGGGCTCGTCGAGGAGGAGGGTCTGGTCGGGTCCCCGGAGCAGGGCCTCCAGCGCGAGCCTCTTCTGCTCGCCGCCCGACAGCGTGGTGAGGTCCCGATATTTCACGTTGTCGTATGGCGCGCCGAGCGCTGCCATCGTGCAGGTGTCCCAGAGCACCTCGATGTCGTAACCGCCGGCGTCGGTGTAGTCGGTGATCGCCTGGGCGTAGCGCATCTGTGTCTTCTCGTCCTCGCGCTCCATCATCGCGAGTTCGGCGCCGGCGAGCCGCTCCGCCGCCTCCTTCACGCGCACGGGAGCGACGCTGAGCAGCAGGTCCTGGACCGTACGGCTGTCGCGGCCGTCTCCTCCCGGAGAGCTCTCACCCGCGCCCCGCAGACTGCCGATGAACTGCCGCATCACGCCCAGTCCGCCGGCGTGGGTCACCGATCCCTCGATCGGCTGGAGGTCTCCGGCGATCAGCCGGATCAGGGTCGTCTTGCCCGCCCCGTTGGGGCCGACCAGGGCGGCCTTGGTTCCCTCGCCGATCCGGAACGACACGTCGTTCAGCAACGGCCTGCCGTCAGGGAGCACATGGGTCAGACGGCTCACTTGCACGCTGTGGCCCCTGGTCGCAGGCCAATCGGATGAAGAGGACACCCGCGAAGCGTAGACAGCGAAGAAGGAACCTGGCCACCGGATAAGCGACCGGCCCTGTCAGGCCGGGCTCTCAGCCAGGCTCAAGCCGAGCGCTCAGGCCGGGCTCAGGCCGGGCTCTCGAGCAGGCCGCCGACCGGAACCGGAGACCGGTCCGGCGGCGGACCCGCGCATGCGACAGAGGATGCGACCGCCGTGTCAGGCGAAACGGCGGACGAAGGTCAGGGCCGTGTCGGCGACTTCCTTCCAGCCGCTGTCGATCGTGAGGGCGTGGCCGCGGCCGGGAATCTCGACGATCTCGGTGAGGCCGGGGTTGTCCTTCTGCTGCTTGTAGGACGCGTTGGCGATCGCCCAGGGGACGGTGTGGTCCTTCTCCCCGGAGATGATCAGCATCGGGCCGCGGTCGGGGTTGTCGGTGTCGACCTTGACCTCGGTCCACGGGTTGAGGTTGGCCGCGGCCGCCTGGAACAGCGGCGCTCCGGGGGCGGGCACGGCGAAGGTCTCGTACAGCTCCTTGGCC
>Ga0310811_10002273_pt1 | contig 23944 bp, 31 predicted proteins | sample YCmetagenome_FD_207642 | JGI IMG/M metagenome (GOLD analysis project Ga0310811, IMG submission 207642) | Soil microbial communities from experimental microcosm in Duke University, North Carolina, United States - YC | ecosystem: Engineered > Artificial ecosystem > Soil microcosm > Unclassified ... | reverse complement strand
TTGTGGTTTAGGATTGATTAAATTTGGTGGCGGCTTGCGGAATGCACGCATCAAGTGCGGTCGCGGCGTAGGCCCATGGTCCAACTCGACCGGCCCCGCCAGAGGGGGCCTAATTGTTCCAATGGGGTGCGCGGCCGGAGCACGGCAATGCCAGTTCTCGCCTTCCTTGCAGTGGCAGGTTTGGCGCTGATCGCATTGCTGTTCCTTGCAGACGCAACATTGGACAAGGACGGTTCGCCAGTGATCGTCACAAGCCAGCGCTCGGGTCTGCCGGAATCTTCAATTCATTCTGACAATATACGCATTCTCACCACCGCACCGGCACCCGAGCCTGACATGACGTTGCAAGCCGTACGTAACGCCCAACCCAGGCCGGAGCCTCAAGATCCGCTGAAAGTCCACCCGGACGCGCGCGCGGCGCGGGCGGAAGCGCCGCCTCAGGATACGCGCTTCACGCAACCTGCGAACTACCCGTCCCCGATGAACCACCAGTACCGAAGAAGCCAAGTTATCGACAGATTTTCCATCAAGAATCAGTAAGGCCGAACCCTACTTGCATTAGGGAGATGAATGTCATGCAGGCAACAACATCAATGCCACTACCCCGCCCGATGCTGCACGCGCTTGCCAAGTCCTGGTGGGTCCTGCTGTTGCGGGGAATCGCCGCCATTGTTTTCGGCGTCCTCGCATTCGCGTGGCCCGGACTGACCCTGGTGACCCTTGTCCTTCTTTACGGAGCCTTTGCGCTGGTCGACGGCGCACTGTCGCTGATCGCCGCATTCACCGGCGGCGCCAAGCCAATTCCGACCTGGTGGCTTGTCGTAGTCGGCCTCCTCGGAATCGCCGCCGGCGTTGTGACGTTTCTATGGCCTGGCATCACCGCCGTCCTGCTGGTGATGTTCATCGGTGCCTGGGCGTTGGTGCACGGCATCTTCGAGATCATCGGGGCGATTCAGTTGCGCAAGGAAATTGACAACGAGTGGATGCTGATCCTCGGCGGGCTGCTGTCGGTGCTGTTCGGTATTGTGGTTCTGATCGCGCCCGGAGCCGGAGCGATCGGACTGGTCTGGGCGATCGCCACCTACTCGATCCTGTTCGGCATCACATTTGTGGTACTGGCGTTTCGCCTGCGGAGTCATGCGCACTCCACGGTAGCGGCGTGAGAGCCGTCCGCTCCCTGCTTGTGCTGCTTGCACTCACCTGCGCGAACTATTGCTTTTCTTGGCCACCCGCTCTTCATCGATCATGAAATCGCGCGTGATCGGCACCGCATCGCGCTTGGTCGAAAGGAGTAGCTGAAACACCATGTGCGAGCCGTGAAGGAATTCGAGCTCGACAGCGGCCAGATAGAATTCCCACATCCGGCAGAACCGTTCGTCGCAGATCGCCACCGCCTGGGCTCGATTTTTGGCGAAGCGCTCGCGCCAGTGTTTCACCGTGTAATAATAATGTAGCCGCAGCACTTCCATATCGTTGCACCACAGGCCGTTACGCTCGGTGGCCGCAAAAGTTTCCGACAGTGCCGGCACATAGCCGCCGGGAAAGATATATTTGCGGATGAACGGGCCGGTTGTGCCGGGCGGCGACATTCGGCCGATGCAGTGAATGAAGGCATAGCCATCAGGCGTCAGCAGCTCGCGGATCTTTCCGAAATACTCGTCGAAATGCTGCGCACCGACATGTTCCATCATGCCGACCGAGACAACGCGGTCGAACTGGCCGGTGAACTGCCGATAGTCGAGCTCGCGGAACTCGACACGATCGGAAACGCCGGCGGCCTCGGCCGACGCGCGCGCGATTCTGATCTGCTCGGGCGAGACGTTGACCGCGGTGACACGAGCGCCCGTCTCGCGCGCAAGATGAATGGCAAAGCCGCCCCAGCCGGAGCCGATCTCGGCGACGGTCATGCCAGGCTTCAATTGCAATTTGCTGGTGGCGTGGACCAGCTTGTTGAGCTGTGCCTGCTCGAGCGTGTCGTGCTCGGGATCGCGAAAATAAGCGCAGGAATACTGCAGCTGATCGTCGAGAAACAGGCGGTAGAGTTCGATCGGAACGTCGTAATGGTGGCGGGCATGCGCGGCGGCCAGTCCGATCGGGTTGGCCTGATGCCAGCGACGCAAGCTGCGCCACGCCCGCCGCATCAGCTTCTGCGGGCCGTGCGAATAAAGCGCGGCGCGGTTGACCGAGAACAGCAGAAGAAAATCGTGAATCTTGGCACCGTCCTCGAGAGTCAGCGCGCCATCCATGTAGGCTTCGGCCGTGTGCAGTTCCGGATTGATGAACAGCTTGGTGTATAGCCTGCGATCGCGCAGGTGGATGCCGACGTCAGGCCCGGGCAGGAGACCGCCGAAGACATTCACTTTGCCGTCGGCGTCGCGGACTCGCAGCTTGCCCTTGCGGATGAAGCGCCGGAGCAGATTGGACAATAGACGCACGTGGGAGTTCTCCGCGGCCGTCCCTCCTCCATAGCAACGAATTGGAAAAGGATCACGTAGCGACGGAAGAGGCGCCGCAGATTACCTCACGGCATCGATCGTCTTGCCATATATCATGCAATGCCCGCGGCAAATCTACCCATCTCCCTATAACGCAGGACTGCCCGGACGGCCTTTGGCTTTCCGGGACTCCCGCCGTCTGCTATCGTTTGCGGCATCCCGACATGTCGGAAGGAGAAAATACAGTTATGGCGAGTGCCGCTGAGGATATTGTCGAAATGATTGCGGGTCGAATCAGGCCCACCAGCGATGCCCTTCAATTGTCGGAACCGCTCGACAAACTGGGACTGGACTCCATGCAGGTGGTCGAATTGATTTTTGATATCGAGGAAAAATTCGACATAAACCTTCCAGTCAACGCGAATATGGACATTCAGGGCAAGACGGTCGGGGATCTCATTCAAGCGGTAGAGCAGCTTGTTGCCGCTAAAGCGAAACCGAATTGACCCGGGTTGTTATTACCGGCCTCGGCGTCGTCTCATCCGTTGGACAATCGACGCCGGACTATTGGGGCTCCCTGATTGCGGGGCGCTCGACTTTCGCGCCGCCGACACTCGGAACCGCTGCACAGGCCACCGGCAAGCTCGTCGGCGAAGTCAAAGGTTTTGAGCCGGCAGCCCATTTTGATTCATCGCAGCTCCCGCTGCTCGACCGGGTTTCGCAATTCGCCATCGTCGCTGCGCGGCAGGCCGTGAGCCAATCGGGGCTTGAGTTGCGCGGCGAGATTGCCGAGCGAACCGCCGCGATATTCGGAACCGGATCGGGAGGACATACGACGATCGATGACAGCTTCCACCGCCTCTATGCAGGCGGCGCCGCGCGCCTGCATCCCCTGACTATTCCCAGGGCCATGATCAGTGCGCCGGCCAGCCAGGTATCGATGGACCGCGGCATCAAAGGTCCGGTTTTTGCGGTTTCATCCGCATGCGCGTCAGCAACGCATGCCATCGGCCAGGCCTTCCATATGATACGCAACGGCAGTGCGAGCTGTGCCGTGACCGGCGGCACCGAGGCGAGCATTACCTTCGGCGCCATGAAGGGCTGGGAAGCAATGCGCATCATGTCGCCCGATACGTGCCGGCCTTTCTCGAAAGACCGAAAGGGAATGCTGATTGGCGAAGGAGCCGCCGTGGTGGTGCTTGAGGCCCTGGATCACGCGCGCAACCGCGGCGCGGATATCCTGGCCGAAATCGTCGGATTTGGAATGAGCGCGGACTCGAAAGATCTGACCGCCCCCGATGCAGACGGAATGGCGCGGGCGATCAACGCGGCGTTGACGGATGCAGCCCTGTCTCCGGATATGATTGATTATGTCAACGCGCACGGAACAGGCACGACCGCCAACGATTATACCGAAACGGTCGCTTTGCATCGGAGCTTCGGCGCCCATGCGCGGCGGCTTGCCATTTCGTCCACGAAATCCGTTGTCGGTCACACGCTCGGCGCCGCGGGCGCGCTGGAATTTGTCGCCGCTGTCATGGCCATTCGTGATGGCATCGCGCCGCCGACCATGAATTACATCGGGGCGGACCCCGACTGCGACCTCGACTACGTTCCGAATGAAGCACGGCGGATGCCCATCCGAGCGATCTTGAGCAATTCCTTCGCCTTCGGCGGATTGAACGCTGTTTTGGCGGCGCGCCAGATCCAGTGAACGCTCACGTCGGACTGGCTGGCTGGTGTAGCAGTGCGAGTCGCTCCCTGCCCCACCGGTTACTTCAGAACAGCTGCGAAATTAGCAGGCGTATCGGGCAATGATGCAATGCCCGCCTGTGCGCCCTCTCGCGTCCTGCGCGCTTATTGGGCGGCCGGGTAGATCAACGATCCAGAGGGCTGCGCCCGTGCCGCTTCGTTGATACGCGCCGGTTCGACGCGTCCTGGGCCGAGGATATGGAATACGGTGTCGCCCATCGCGAGCAGATAGTCGGCGATAATCCGTCGATGGCATCGCCACCACACCGCTTCCGCGCACATGATGCCGCAGCATTGGGTCCGGCCAAGTTCACGCAGCCGGCCAAGACCGGCGCGAAAACTATCGCTCATGGCGTAATCGGCATAGTTATGGAAGCTTTCGTTCTGCCAGAACGCGTTGACATCCGGTGACATTTTGCGTTGCCGGCCGCGCAGACCGCCAAGCGCTGCAATGTGTTCGTATCCGATTTGAAACGACGCTAATGACTGCGGCAGCACGTCGCCATTGTATTGCGCGTTCGTGCGCGAGCGCGGCACCGTGCGAACGTCGACGACAAGCGTGATCTCGGCTTTGCGCAGCAGACCTGCAAATTCGTCAAGCGGGCGCGTCGAATGGCCTATGGTGAAGAATGGGTACACGACCCAGCTTAGCTCGGCGTCGTGCGCTCGTCGCCTCGGCCGGTCAGCACTTCGACACGCACGGAGGACGGAGTCGCGTGGGGACAGGGGCACTCAACGGCGAAGGTGGCGCAATGCTTGCCCTTTGTGGAGGGCAACATGATCCGTCTTGTCGCTCTTGATCTCAAATTGTGGATCGTCCGCGCTGGCGTGATGGATGTAGCCTTTGTAATTCACGTTTTTGGTATGCACCCGCACGACCCGACCAGTGACCCGGCCCGCTTCGGAATTCCAGCTCACGTGGTGCCGACCTTCAAACTTCTTGCCATCGCGCAGCCCAGGAACCTCTTGCAAAAACCATCCAACGATTATAAGATATACTTACACTATATCTTTAGATTCGATATGTCGAGCTCATTCGTAAAATCGGCAGGCGCCATCGGCGACCTGAGCTTCGCATTGGTAGCGTTGCTCCGGGCTGACGGACACCTCTGCAACGTATTGACGCACATTGCATCCGGCGACTGGCGTGCGGTGGAACAGGCAATTGTCGTCATTCTGAGCCCGCGCGCTTCACCGAAGAAGCTGTCCAATGTGGCCCGCAACATCCTCGAGCTTGCCTGCGATAACCGCGGCATAACAGGACGCATCATGGGCCCCTTTTTCTTCAATGCCATCGCGCGGATCGCCGGCAGACCGGCTGGAAAGCGTCTTGAAAAAAGAATTAGGCATTTGCGACGCCGCATGTTTTTGGACGGCCAAACGCATTTGGTGGCGCATCCGCGGCGAGCAACCAAAAAAACCGGCGGTGCGCCCTCCGTCCGCAAGATCAACTTTGATCCAGCGGCCATTTTGGCGATGACTACCATCGGGACAGGACCATGACCTACGTTGTCACGGAGAATTGCATCAAGTGCAAGTACATGGACTGCGTCGAGGTTTGTCCCGTTGACTGCTTTTACGCCGGCGAGAACATGCTGGTGATCCACCCCGATGAATGCATCGATTGCGGCGTTTGCGAACCGGAATGCCCGGCTGAGGCTATCAAGCCCGGCACCGAGCCTGGACTAGAGGAATGGGCGAAGCTCAATCGCGAATATTCGGCGAAATGGCCGAACATCACCTCAAGGGGCCTGGCTCCCGCAGATGCGAAAAAATGGGATGGCGTTCCCGGCAAACTCGCATCCTTCAGCCCAGATCCACATCAAGACCCCTCGCAAACTGATTCTGCCTCCGCGACGACGCCAGTTGAGGAAAGTCTCCCATGAATTCCGAGACGGTCCCATGTCGGAAGCGGGCAATAGAAGAGGAGGCAAGCAACGATGACTGACCCCAACACGCAATTGTCGGTGGATTCGACTATCGATGTACGCTCGATTATCCCGCGCGAGCGGCACCCCCTGATCTTCAATACATTCCAACGACTGGAGCCGGCGCACGCGTTCGTACTTGTCAATGATCATGACCCAAAACCGCTTTACTACCAGTTCCAGGCTGAGCATCAGGGCAAGTTTGGTTGGGATTATTTAGAAAAGGGCCCTGACGTCTGGCGAGTCATCATCAGTCGAACCGCGTGAAAAAAGACGTCCACTAATTTGTCGGCCGCGGAAAACATTCAAGCGCTCGACACATCCCGATCGCGATGACAGCCCAGACCAGGCTGCGAACCGTCATCGCGCCAATCGTTCTCACCTCAAATGCTCCGCCAAGAAAAATGTAGATACCCAATGCGGCAAACACGGCAATCGTCGTGATGGCAATCGCCGCTGACAATTGCGCCGCCCAGGGTTTCCACAGAAAGACTCCGCAGCCGGCGATGATATAGGCAAACCCGGCAAAAAAATTGAACCAAAGAACAAAGGGAACAATATTTCCGGCGGCCGCCCTTTCGGCCGGAGGGCCGAACAAGGTCTTACCCCCTACAAAGACGGTCACTATGCCGAACGCCACCGCGATCAAGGCTGCCGCGATAGCCCAACGTGGACGGGATGTGGTCTCGGTCATCTTTCACGCTTTCGCTGGAGCCAGGAGGCGCTCAAGGCTGCTGCTCGGCCTCACCGGATCCGACAAAAGATTTATAGACAATGTATTCTTGGCGCCGCGAAAGAACAAAACGCCTGAGCCAAAGACACGCCCAGCGAGTGTCATTTGTCGCAACGGTATCGGGCTAGCTTTCAGGCCGTCGGATTTCTCTGGCAGTTTACTATGGAGAGCAATCATGATGATAGGTGCTGAAAAAGGGCTCAAACTAACCACCGCCGCACTGTTTGCATCTGCCGTTTTATCGATCAGCTTGATTGCGGCCCACGCACAGGCTCAAAAGGAAGAGCATAAATTAACGCTTCGCGCGATCATGCAAGAACTCGGCGCTGAGCACCTGCGGCTGACCAACGCCCTGCTTATTGATGATCTCAAAACTGTCGAAGAATCGGCGAAAGCTATCCAAGGTCATCCACTTCCCACCGAGATCGTGGCGGCCATAAAAAGCAAGCTTGGCAGAGATTTTCGGGCTTTCGAACGCATTGATGAGCAAAGCCATCAGGCAGCTGCTAACCTCGCCAAGCGCGCGGCGGCAAAAGATCTCACGGGATCAGCAAAAGCCTTTGGCGGACTCACGGAGGGATGCCTGAGCTGCCATAAGCAATTCCGCGCAGCACTTCGTCCTCTTTCCGATTAGGGTCCTGCTAGGCGTGACTGTGCCGTTGGCGTTACGCCGCGCATGCAACTGCTACGAAAACCGCGCGCATGACGAACCTGATACGGATCCGAAACTCGGTCATTGCTGGGCTGTGCGGCACATTGGTGCATTCGCTCCTAGCGTTGGTCCATAGCAAGACCGGTCCGCTGCCGGAGTTTCAACCCAATGACGATTTCCGGAGGGCCCTGTCCTGGCTGATAGGTCAAGATATTCATCCAGGCCTCGCGTGGCTGCTCCTGTTCGTCAATGGAGCCGTCATCTGGGGATTCGTGTTCGGTCAGGTCTACCGCTTTCTTCCCGGTAAACGTCCCTGGCAAAAGGGAGCCTTCTTTGGCATTTGCGTCTGGATCGTGATGGGATTTGTATTCTTTCCGCTCGTTGAGCGAGGCATTTTCGCTGTTGACCTTGGCCTGGGGCCAGCACCGGCAATTCTTTTGTTGGTGATGTTGCTCACCTACAGCGTGACAATGAGCTTAGTTTATCACTTTCTGAACAGGCGCTCTGCCTGACCCAGCCGAGGATTGGCTTGGTGCCGATGTTCGTCCGGTGCCCCGCCGCCGCACTTACAAATCAAGGTGTCTTTTAGCTAAGAACCGCGACAGCAATCATACCAACAACAATTAGAACTAGCCCGCTCACAAGCATCGGGAGCAGGCTGCTACCCGAATAGGGATCTGCTACTGCCAGAGCGACGTTCCTTTCATTGTTGTTCTTGCTGGTCATCCCGTTTCTCCTAGATTTCCCACCGATCTGAATTTTCTTCAGCCCTGCGACGACTTTCATATCTCGGAAACAAGATATTGTTCTCGAGATGGATATGCTCCATCAGATCATTAACCAGCTTGGCCGATCCCGTGTAGAGCGCCTGCCAGGAGCGGCAAGCCCCCTCGGGCAGGGTGAAGTTCCCGGTTAAACTTTCAAGTCTTCGCGAATGCTCGCCGTGGTCGTCATGATCGTGACGCATCTGTGCAATCGGGAGGTCGAGACCGCCGGCGGGCTTTCGCCGCATCGCCGGAAACAAAATGAGCTCCTCTTTTTTCATATGGACTTCGAGCTCACCCAACATCTGCTGAAGCAAAGCAGCAAGCCCATGAGGGGCCTGCGGATGATCAGAGTGAACCGCTTCCACCTTTCTGCTCAGCTTCACCAACTCTGGCAGTTCGCCGCGATGGGTTTCGTGATAGCGGGTTAGAATATGATCAATGAGATCGCCGGTTTGCTGGGGCACCGGAATTGCGAACCTTGACTCGCCAAGGCTATTCAGTGCGTGCTCCAATTCGGCGATATCAACGCCACCCTGCCGAGCTGCATCTTCGAGTGCGATATCGCCACCACAACAGAAGTCCAGTTTAAACCGGCGAAATATCCCGGTTGCCCCCGGCATTGTTGCCGCAATATCGCCGACTGTCCGACTGCTTAAAGAGACCGGCGGGCTTGAAATCGTCACTGAATCTCTCCTGTTTCGCCGACGTCATCAAGCATGTCGCCACCCCGAGCAAGCATGAACGCAGTCGCGGTCACCATCACGGCGATTCGCCAGTCCAATCTGCCGAGGAGAAACGACAAGAGAACTGCAAACCATGCTCCCGACGCTGCACTCCATCGATATTCCCACCGCCTTTGCAGAGGATCATCGGCGAACAGATTTTGGACATGGGAAAGCGTGCTGTGCCGTCTGCCAGACTTACGCATGTCGATTTCGTTGCCTGCTATTTCGTCGAATGCTCGGCGCATGATGTTCTCCTTCGGTCGCGATTGCTGCCACCGGCCGAACGCCCAACCCGATTCTGTCATTCGCTTTCAGGGGCGGCCGCTCAACGCGCCGATATGTGCCAGAAAGCACTGCGGAAATATCGGAGCGGCTTATCCCAATGTCTTGAAGTTCGGGTTCGCTCATCGCCGACAGCTGGAGATAGTCACAATGCTGTTGGTGCCCGTGGGCAATTTTATCGGCGAACGCTCTCAAAGCCTCCATCGCCGTGCCCAGAAACCCACCACTGGTCTGACAACTCTGGCGAATTTCAAATGAATGCATTTTGCTCACATTCCTCGCTGTCCTCCCGACCTCTTACTAACCCTGGTCCCATATAGATATATTGTCAATATATCTTTTGTCGAACAAAACGCCTAACAAGTCCGTGGTACTGTTTGGGGCGCTCCCGAAGGGCGCGGCTGGTATCTCGGCTCGTCAATTCTCCAAGGTCGTTCAGTAAAGACGGTCAATTGAACCCGTCGAAATGGATGCGGGAAATCAATGCGGCTCACCTCCTTCTCCGATTACGCCCTGCGACTATTGATGTTCGCCGCCACTTCCGGCGACCGGCTGATTACAATTGAAGAAGCCTGCCAAACTTATGATATCTCGCGCGGACACCTCATGAAGGTCGCCAATCTCCTGACGCGCGAAGGATATTTGAAAGCGGTACGCGGACGCTCTGGCGGGCTAACCCTCGCCAAGCCTCCGAAGGACATTCGGCTCGGCGACGTCGTGAGAGCGACCGAACCCGACTTCGCGCTGGTGGAATGTTTCGCGACCGGCAATCAATGCATTATCACCAGGTGCTGCGCCTTACCGGACGTTTTGAACGAGGCGCTGAACGCCTTTATTCGAACGCTCGACCGCTATACGTTGGAAGATCTCATGCTGAAGCCGAAGGATTTTGCGCCGATTTCGGCGAAGCCCTCCCCCCGCCTTCGTGGTCCACAGTTCTAGCGTTTCGTCCCAACGAATTCGGTCGCCGTCTACGACCCGCTTGACTGCTGCTTTCGACGATCAAAAACCCGGTGCATGCGTGAGGTTTGGTCGAGGAATTCCGTGGTGAAACATCTATCGCCCGCCTATTTCGCGCTGGTGATGGCGACCGGGGTCGTCTCGATTGCGGCGTGGGATTTTCAGCTCCCCGTCCTGGCAATGGGACTGTTTGTCTTCAACATCATTGCCTACGTGGTAGTCGCAGGGCTGACCGTCCTGCGGGCGATCCGTTATCCGCGGCTGTTCTTCGCCGACATGACCGACCATCGGCTCGGGCCCGGCTTTTTCACCGCGGTTGCAGGATCCTGCATCCTTGGTACGCAGTTTTTGTTGATGGCGCGCAGTGTGGAGGTTGCGGCCGTGTTCTTGGCGCTCGGTACCGCGCTGTGGATCGGTCTGACCTACACGATCTTCACAGCTCTTACGGTCAAGCGTGATAAGCCGCCCCTTGAGAAGGGGCTCACCGGCGCGTGGCTGATCGCTGTGGTCGCCACCCAGTCGATCGCCGTTCTGGCGGCGCTGATCGCCCGCGATTGGCCTCAGCCGCTTCGCCTGGAACTCAATTTCTTCGCGCTGTCGATGTGGCTATGGGGCGGGATGTTCTACATCTGGATCATCTCGCTCATCTTTTACCGCTACACCTTCTTCACCTTCTCGCCAGGCGACCTCACGCCACCTTACTGGATCAACATGGGGGCAATGGCGATCTCCACCTTGGCCGGCGCCCGGCTGGTGCAAAACACACCGGATGCACCGTTCCTCGCCTCTTTGCTTCCATTCCTCAAGGGCTTTACGGTTTTCTACTGGGCCACTGGAACGTGGTGGATTCCAATGCTGCTCGTGCTCGGCGTTTGGCGGCACCTGATTCAGCGGTTTCCGCTGCGCTACGATCCGCTGTACTGGGGCGCAGTATTCCCATTGGGGATGTACACCGTGGCAACAATGCAGATGGCGGAGGCACTTGACCTTCCGTTCCTCGCCCCGTTGCCGCCGTTGGTGTTCGCAGCAGCACTGGCTGCCTGGATGCTCGCCTGCATCGGTTTGCTGTGGGAGTTGCGCAAACTCTTTCACGCACGCAAGTACAATTAATGTCTGCCTTGCCTGCCAAGAGCGGACATCGCGTCGAACGCATGCCTATGCTTGTTCCCTCAGACCCAGTTGTCAGCGGCTCAAGTCCGAGCAATGTGGTTCAGACCCGCCTTAAGGCGTCACGATGACGCGTCCCTTCATATTGGGATGATACTTGCAGAAATAGTCGACCGCGCCCGCTTTCTTCAACACGACGCGGCCGCTTTGCGTCGGGCCAGTGACGACATTCCAGTCGCCGTTCGTCGCGGTGGCGGTGTGGGCGAGCACATCCTTGTTCACCCACTCGATAGTGTCCCCGACCTTGGCATTCAAATCTGCAGGCGCGAAAACAAGCTTATCAATAGTAACCTGAATGGTTTCCGCCTGCGCCGTGATGGAAAACAGCGTAGATACCGCAAGCGCAGCGATCCGTTCCGGCGTCATCGCAGCTACTCCAATTACTTGACGTCGGTCGCAACGTGCTCGGCGTGCTGCTGGTGGCCCTGGAAGAGTTTCAGGCCGGTCTGTAGCAGGCTCTTGAGCTCGGAATTGTTCGCTGAGGGGATCAGCGTGCTTTCGAGCGCGCCGTTCACGGTCTTGTGGTAGGCGACCTCGTTGTCGACATAGGCCTTGTCGAATGCCGCGCCGTTGAGTTTTGCCAGTTCGGCACGCTTGGCTGCAGCCTGTTTGGTGAGCGCACGGCTGGTATCGTTGTCCTCGGGCTTCACGTTCAACTTCTTGACCAGCGCAAGCGCCTGCTTGTTCACCGCGGTATGGTCGCGCACCATATCATTGGCGAACGCGCGTACTTCCTTGTTCTTCGATTTCGCGAGCGCCTGCTTCGCCGCATCGATATCGAGCTGGCCGGCCGTGTAGGCAATGTGCGCGATCTGCGGATCGGTGGGTTTTGCGCCCTGTGCAAATGCTGGCGCTGACAGCAGGCAAAGCGCGAGCACGCCTGCGGACATCTTAGCAATCATGGGAACCTCCCTTTCGTGAACCGTGCATCGTTTGATGCAGCAGCGCGACGGAGGTTCCCGGAAATTAGTCGATGCAGATGCGCTCGACGATCGTTTCCGTCATGCGCTCGCAGCGCCGGCCGCCGAAGGGGAAGCTGCTTGTGAGAGCCGGCCCAAGCTGCTTGTCGAGTTCGGCGCGCAGCAGGACACGAGCACGGTGCAGCCGTGTCTTCACGGTTTCCGGCTGCAAACCGAAGAGATCAGCCGTTTCGTCAACACTCATGCCTTCGACGATGCGGGCGACGAATACGGAGCGAAATGCGTCGGGAAGCTCGTCGATCGCATGCTCCAGCACCGCACGGATTTCGCCTTGCGCCATTGCTTTCTCCGGATCGCTTCCTGCCGCCGAGGCCGGAAAGTGAATAATCTCAGCCTGATTGCGATTGGCGCCATAAGTTTCCCAGTCAACGGTCGGCCGTCTGCGCCGTAACCGGCCTAATGCTTCGTTCATGGCGATGCGCGTGATCCATGTACCAAAGGCCGCATCGCCCCGGAACATGTCGAGACCGGTGAAAGCACGGACATATGTCTCCTGCACGACGTCTTCGGCCTCGGCATCGTTGCGAAGGATACTGCGTGCGATGCGGAATAGCCGTCGATTGTAGCGTCTGGTGATGGCACGGACGGCGGCTTCGTCGCGTGCTCGCGCCAGGCTTACCAGGGCCTCATCGCTAAGCGATTCGGCGGCGGCTCCCTGAGCCTGTGTCAGCGGCATAAGCGGTATCCTCTGTTTCGATGAATTAGATGCATCTGCGGCGAAAACGTTCCCAAGTCTTTGCGTCGAAGTGTCCACTTGGTGCCAAAAGTAGTCATTGCGGACCGCCTCTTCAATTAGGGCGAATCGATTTTTGGTTACCGTGCTTGTGAATGCTCAACTGGGTATGGACATTCGCCTTCTCGAGGCCGCCATCGGCAATCCACGCGTCCGTGCTCTTGATAGCGCGTTCGATCAACGTGTCGGCTTGTGAAAAGTCGTATGGCGAGCCAACGAGCGGGCACAGTGGCGGCAGCACGTAATATTCGATGCCACTGCCATCGAGCTCCTTTAACTCGCTCAGCATCTGCCGCGCAATTAATAACGTGAGCGCATGCAGCGCGCTTGCGACTGCGCCTGCTGGCGGCTTTGAGAGTGCACAGGCATAACCCGTGGGCAGCACGATGAGACGACGAGCTCCTTGCTCAACCGCAACCTGGACCGCGGTGTTGCTCGAAACCGCGCCATCAACAAGATAAACATCCTTGAACCAAACAGGCGGGAATACCGCCGGTATAGCCGCACTCGCGATGATGGCCTGGGCGGCGGGGCCTTCTGACAAGACGACGGTAGCGCCGGTCAGAACATCGGTCGCGACGATGTGAATTGGAACCTTTGCATCTTCCAGATTGCGATAGGTGAGATTGGTCTCAATCAACGCTCGCAAGCCGTCCGGCTCGACGAGAAATTTCCGCCGGACCAAAAACCCTAGGACTGTTGCCCAATTTATCGGAAATACGTCGCGTCGGCGCAATCCACGCCAGATCGCTTCCAAGTGCTCGGTGCCTTCGAGCGTGGGGTTGCCGGCATAGTAGGCGCCATTGAGCGCGCCGACACTCGATCCGACAACCATATCCGCGGCGATACCATGGGTTGCGAGTGAATGTAGCATGCCGGCCTGAATGGCACCGAAGCTGCCGCCGCCGGCGAGAACCAAGGCTGTTTTCGGTCGAGCGCCACCAGGCACGGTAACAGCTCCTGTCACACTGCCATGCTGAGAAATTCTTGACGCGTGAGCGGATTATCGCGGAAACAGCCCAGCATGCGGCTGGTGACCAGATCTGAATCGGGCTTATGCACGCCGCGCGTGGTCATGCAGTGATGTGATGCCTTGATAATGACCCCCACACCCTGTGGTTTGAGCACCTCGTTGATCGTGTTGGCGATTTGAGCCGTCATCTTTTCCTGAATTTGTAAGCGCTTTGCATAGACCTCAACCAGGCGGGCGAGCTTGCTAATGCCGACGACACGGCCGCTCGGCACATAGGCCACCCACGCTTGACCGATAATGGGGGCCAAGTGGTGCTCGCAATGGCTCTCGAACCGAATGCCCCGCAGCACAATCATTTCGTCGTAGCCTTCGATTTCTTCGAAGGTCTTTTTCAGGATTTCAACCGGGTCCTGGGCATAGCCAACAAAAAATTCTTCGAAAGCTCGCGCCACACGAGCAGGCGTCTCGGTCAAGCCATCACGTTCTGGGTCGTCACCGGCCCATTGAATAATTGTTCGGAATGCAGCTTCGACATCGGCTCGCTCGGGTCGCTCACACTTTGCGTGCAACGATCTGACGCGCTCTAAAGCATGTACATTTGAACTCATCGATGGTCCTCAATTTTCGGGCGGTAAGTGCCCTCAGATAGGGCACGATGCCCGTATGCTGCTTAGATGGTCGCTGGGCATAAAGGTTCCGAAGGCGAGCCGTACCGGTTTCCGCGGCCCAGGTCAGCGTGCCCCGGATGCCGTGCACTCCTGTAGGCAGTTGGCATTAGTGTAGACGTAGGTTTCGCTGCGTCATCACGTCGGACTTGTTGGCTGGGGCGCCAGGATTCGAACCTGGGAATGGCGGAATCAAAATCCGCTGCCTTACCACTTGGCTACGCCCCAACAGGTACCGGAGAGCCGCGGCGAAGCGATTTCACGTGCGGCGGCCGGACCATAGCGGCGCGGCCCTGCCCGATCAATGTCCGCGAGCCGCATATTATATATGTGGCGCGCGTTGACCCGCCCTGCCCCGGCACTAGATTAGCCAGCCATGACCTACCGCGCGCCGGTCGCCGATATCGCATTCACCCTCAAGCACGCCGCCGGCCTGAAGGCTGCGCTGGCGGAAGGACTTTATGGCGATCTCGACGAAGAGACGGTCGACTCCGTCATTGCGGAGGCGGGGCGTTACGCCACCGATGTCATCGCGCCACTCAACCAAGTCGGCGACAAGTTCGGGACGCCGTTCAAGGACGGCCGTGTCACGACGCCCCCGGGCTGGAAAGAGGCCTACACAGATTGGGCCGCTGCCGGATGGAACGGCCTCGCCGCGCCACCCGATTGGGGCGGCCAGGGGCTGCCGCAGGCGCTGAACGCAGCCTGCATCGAGATGTGGAACTCGGCGTCCATGGCCTTTGGCATCGGGCCGGTGCTCACGATGGCAGCGATCGACGCGCTGCATGCCTACGGCAGCGAGACACTCAAGAAGCAATATCTCGGCAAGCTCATCAGCGGCGAGTGGATGGGCACGATGCAACTCACCGAGCCGCAGGCCGGCTCCGACGTGGGCGCGCTGCGCAGCAAGGCCGAGCGCGCCGGCGACGGGACCTACCGAATCACGGGCTCGAAAATATTCATTACCTACGGCGAGCACGATCTCACCGACAACATCATCCACTTCGTGCTGGCGCGGCTGCCCGATGCGCCGCCCGGCACCAAGGGGATTTCGCTTTTCCTGATCCCGAAGATCATGCCGGACGGCTCGCGCAACGACGTGCGCGCCCATTCGGTCGAGCACAAGCTCGGCATCCATGCCTCACCGACCTGCACGATGATCTACGGCGACCACGGCGGCGCCAAGGGATTCCTTATCGGCGAAGAAAACAAAGGCATGGCCTGCATGTTCACCATGATGAACCGTGCACGGCTCGCTGTCGGTTTGCAGGGCGTCGGCATCGCGGAGCGCGCGACGCAGCAGGCCCTCGCTTATGCCCGCGAGCGCAAGCAAGGCGCCGCCGGCGCGATCATCGCCCATCCTGACGTGAAGCGCATGTTGCTCACGATGCGGGGCCTGACAGGCGCAGCGCGCGCGATCTGCTATGCGACGGGCATTGCCATCGACCGGTCCCTGCGGGCCAAAACCGACGCCGCCCGCAAGGCCGCACACGAACGTGCGTCGCTGCTCACTCCCGTCGCCAAGGCTTTCTCCACGGACATCGGGATCGAGGTCGCGTCGCTTGGCGTGCAGGTGCACGGCGGCATGGGTTACATCGAAGAGACAGGCGCGGCGCAGCACTTCCGCGATGCGCGGATCGCGGCGATCTACGAAGGCACCAACGGCATTCAGGCGCTCGACCTGGTCGCGCGCAAGGTGCCGCTGGAAGGCGGCAAGACAATCGCACTTTATATCGACAACCTGCGCCGGACCGTCGAGGCCGTGCGCGCAAGCAACGCGCCGGTCCTGGGCGAAAGCGCGGCGCGGCTCGGCGAAGCGGTCGACAGTCTCGAACGATCGACGCGCTGGCTGCTGTCGCAGAAATCGTCCGATACGGCTCTTGCCGGTGCGACGCCCTATCTGCGCCTGTTCGGCAACGCGGCCGGCGGCTGCATGCTGGCCGAAGATGCCCTGGCCTCGTTACGCGCCGGCGACGGAAATTCACGCGGCGCGCTTGCGCGCTTTTTTGCCGAAAACATCGCTGTTCAGGCAGGCGGATTCGAGCGCACAATTGTCGAAGGCGGTGACAGCATCAACGGTGCCCACGCGGCGCTCGCCGGATAAGGACAGAAACACCGATGTCACTGAAGGGAAAGACCCTGTTCATCACCGGCGGCTCGCGCGGCATCGGGCTTGCGATCGCACTGAAGGCTGCGTCCCAGGGCGCCAATGTCGCCCTCGCCGCCAAAACCGTCGAGCCGCATCCGAAGCGCGAGGGCACCATTCATACCGCCGCGGCCGAGGTCGCAAAGGCCGGCGGCCGTGCGCTGCCGCTTGCCGTCGATGTCCGTGACGAGACGACCGTGCAGGCTGCGATCGACGAGGCCGCCGAAAAGTTCGGTGGCATCGATATCGTGGTGAACAATGCCAGCGCCATTCAGCTGACGTCCGTCGCGGCGACCGACATGCGCCGCTACGACCTGATGCAGCAGATCAATGCGCGCGGGACATTCATGGTGTCGAAATTCGCGATCCCCTATCTCGTGCGCGCCGCGAACCCGCACATCCTGATGCTCTCGCCTCCGCTCGACATGTCGGAAAAATGGTTCGCGCCCCACACCGCCTACTCGATGGCGAAATTCGGGATGAGCCTCGTGGTCCTTGGGCTCGCCGGCGAACTGCGCGGCAAGGTCGCGGTGAATGCGCTTTGGCCGCGCACCACGATTGCGACCGCCGCGATCCGCAACCTGCTCGGCGGCGACACGATGATGCGGCGCTCGCGCAAGCCGGAGATCCTGGCCGAAGCAGCATGCCGCATCTTCGAAAAGCCGAAGAGCTTCACCGGGAACTTTCTCATCGACGACACATTTCTCGCTGCAGAGGGCGTGACGGATTTCGATCAGTATCGCGTCGATCCGAGCCAACCCTTGCAGATCGATTTTTTCGTGCCCGACAGCAGCCTGCCGCCGAACGGCGTAAGCCTCGGTCCGAAAAGCCAGTAACGTCGCCCGGGCGACCGAGCGCAAGCGAGGGAGGCATAACCGCGTTTAGCGCGTCTTCGACGCGCTATGGGACGACCAAGTTTGCGTGCGACAGTAAAGCCAAGATAGAAGGGATTAATGTCTACACTCCTGCTCAGCCACCCCGCCTGCCTGAATCATCTCACACCTGCCGGCCATCCCGAGCGGCCGGACCGGCTGCGTGCGATCGAGCAGGTTCTGGAAGATGAAAAATTTCAGTCGCTGGCGCGCGTGGAGGCCCCGCGCGGGCCTCTCGAGATCATCGCACTCTGCCATCCGACTGACTACATCGAGGCGATCCGCGACGCCTCGCCTACCGAGGGCCTCGTGCGCCTGGATGCCGATACCGCGATGTCACCAGGCAGCTTCGAGGCGGCCTTGAGGGCCGTCGGCGGAGCCAAGCTTGCAGTCGACGAAGTGATGACCGGCAAAGCGTCGAATGCGTTCGTTGCCACACGCCCGCCCGGACACCACACCGAGACCGCACGCCCGATGGGCTTCTGTCTCTTCAACAACGCGGCCATTGCCGCGCGCTACGCGCAAAAAACGTATGACATCGAGCGCGCGGCAATTGTCGATTTCGACGTCCACCACGGCAATGGCTCGCAGGACATCTTCTGGTCCGATAAGAGCGTGATGTACTGCTCCACCCATGAGATGCCGCTTTACCCGGGCACCGGCGCGGTCGATGAGCGAGGCGAATTCAACACCGTCGTCAATGCGCCGTTGTCGGCCGGCGACGGCGGCGACGCTTTCAAGGAGGCCTTCGAGGCGGTCATTCTCCCACGCCTGCGTGAATTCAAGCCGGATATCCTGATCATTTCGGCCGGATTCGACGCACATACGCGCGACCCGCTTGCCAACCTCAATCTCGTCGAAGCCGACTACACCTGGGTCACCAAGAAATTGATGGACGTAGCCGATGCGAGCGCCAAAGGCCGCGTCGTGTCCTTGCTCGAGGGCGGCTATGATTTGCAGGGACTTTCGCGTTCGGTCGCGGCCCACGTGACCGCCTTGATGCACGGATAGCGAATCCGGGCTATCTTTCGCCCATTACACGACAAAAAGAAGCGCCGGACAGCGATATGCCCGAGAACAACAACGACGTTAAGAAAATGCCTTTCGAGCGGGCGATTGAGGAGCTGGAATCGATCGTCAAGCGCCTGGAAGAGGGCAAGGTGCCGCTTGAGGAATCCGTCGCCATTTACGAGCGCGGCGAGGCCTTGAAGACACGCTGCGAGGAATTGCTGCGCCAGGCTGAGGCCCGGGTTGAAAAAATCACCCTAAACACCAGCGGAAAACCCACCGGTAGCGAGCCGCTCGACGTCGATTAGCGGCATGGGCCAGAGGCCGAATTGCACCACAACATCGAAGTGGTGTAAGCCATTCGGCCTGGGTCTGGGGATTTGCTGCTTTCCCGCCGTAAGCCAATAAATCGGAGCTGTGCGTGTCCGAAGTGTCCAAGACGCCGTTGCTTGATCGCGTCAACCTGCCAAGCGATCTCAAGAACTTATCACCCGACCAACTCCGGCAGCTCGCCGATGAGCTGCGCTATGAGATGATCGACGCCGTCGCGAGGACTGGCGGCCATCTCGGTGCGGGGCTTGGCGTCGTCGAGCTGACAGTCGCGCTCCACTACGTCTTTGACACGCCGGCCGACCGGCTGATCTGGGACGTCGGCCACCAGGCCTACCCGCACAAGATTCTCACCGGCCGGCGCGACCGCATCCGCACGCTGCGGCAGGGCGGCGGCCTGTCCGGCTTCACCAAGCGTGCCGAAAGCGAATATGACCCGTTCGGCGCCGCGCATTCGTCGACGTCGATTTCGGCCGCACTCGGCATGGCGGTGGCCCGCGATCTCCAGGGCAAGAAAAACAACGTCATCGCCGTGATCGGCGACGGCGCAATGTCAGCCGGCATGGCTTATGAGGCGATGAACAATGCCGGCGCGCGAAACGAACGGCTGATCGTCATTCTCAACGACAACGACATGTCGATCGCGCCGCCGGTCGGCGCGATGTCGGCCTATCTTTCGCGCCTCCTGTCCGGGCGCACATATTTGAAACTGCGCGACGTCGGCAAGCAGCTCACCGCGCATCTACCGAAGCGGCTTGACGACTTCATCACGCGCGGCGTCGAGCATGCGCGCGGATTCTGGACCGGCGGAACGCTGTTCGAGGAACTCGGTTTCTACTATGTCGGCCCGATCGACGGACACAATCTCGATCACCTGCTTCCTGTCCTGCGCAACGTGCGCGACGCCGAAACGGGGCCGATCCTCGTGCACGTCGTGACGCAGAAGGGTAAAGGCTACGGCCCGGCAGAATCGTCCGCCGACAAGTATCACGGCGTGGTGAAGTTCGACGTTGCAACCGGCGCGCAGGTGAAGTCGAAGCCGGGCGCACCACAGTACACGAAAGTTTTCGCGCAGAGCCTGATCAAGGAAGCCCGCAAGGACGACAAGATCGTTGCAATCACCGCAGCGATGCCATCCGGCACGGGACTCGACCTGTTCGAGAAAGAATTCCCGAACCGCTGCTTCGATGTCGGCATTGCCGAACAGCACGCGGTCACTTTCGCGGGCGGCCTTGCCGCGGAAGGGCTCAAGCCCTTCTGCGCGATCTATTCGACCTTCCTGCAGCGCGCCTATGATCAGGTCGTGCATGACATCGCAATCCAGAGCCTGCCGGTCCGCTTTGCGCTCGATCGCGCCGGGCTGGTCGGCGCGGACGGGCCGACGCATGCGGGAGCCTTCGACATCACCTATCTCGGCTGCCTGCCCAACTTCGTGCTGATGGCGGCCGCCGACGAGGCCGAGCTCGTGCACATGGTCGCAACCGCCGCCGCGATCGATGACCGTCCTTCGGCCGTCCGCTATCCGCGCGGCGAGGGTCTCGGCGTGCCGATGCCGGATGAAGGCAAGCCGCTCGAGATCGGCAAAGGCCGCATCGTGCAGGAAGGCCATAAAGTGGCCCTGCTGTCATATGGCGGCCGGCTCGGCGAATGCATGGCGGCGGCCAGGGAGCTCAAGGCCCTCGGCTTGTCGGCGACGGTCGCGGATGCCCGCTTTGCCAAGCCGCTCGACGTCGAACTGCTGACGCGTCTTGTGCGGGACCACGAAGTGCTGGTGACGGTCGAGGAAGGCGCCATTGGTGGCTTCGGCGCCTATGTCCTGCAGTCCCTGGCCGAGCACGGGCTGATCGAACGCGGGTTGCGCGTCCGCTGCATGGTGCTGCCCGATCAGTTCATCGATCAGGACAGCCCGAACCCGATGTACGCCCAGGCCGGGCTCGATGCCAAAGGTATCGTGGCGAAGGTCTTCGAGGCGCTCGGCAAGGATGCCGCCGAGGAAACGGTAAAGCTCGCCTAGGTTTTATTGCTTCCGCTTTCTTCGCGGCACCTTCTTTCCTTTCTTCCGCGCTTCGGACAGGCCGATCGCTATTGCCTGCTTGCGGCTCTTAACCTTTTTGCCGCTGCGGCCGCTTTTCAGCGTGCCCTTCTTGCGTTTCTTCATCGCGCGTTCGACATCCCTTGAAGCGCTTCTTGAATATTTACGTGCCATACTATTTCTCCTCGATCTGAACGCATAAGGCCCTGACAAAACATTCGCCGCCCGAAACTGCTAACCGCCATCCATGGAACATGGTTCCTCAGCCAAGCCTTCGCGACCCCGAAGGGAGCACGCGGTGAGCGCGCCGCGCCAACGTGCCGACCGCCTTCTGGTCGAGCGCGGCTTGTTAGAAAGCCGCGCCAAGGCCCAGGCGGCGATCGAAGCCGGGCTTGTATTTGCCGACGATCGTCCGGTGCGCAAGGCGTCCGAAGAACTGGCAGCCGATTCTGTCATACGCGCAAGCGCCGCGCACCCTTACGTTTCACGCGGCGGTCTCAAGCTTGCGGCCGCGCTCGAACACTTCGGCTTCGACCCTAAAGGGCATGTCTGCCTCGACGTCGGCGCGTCCACCGGCGGATTTGCGCACGTCCTCCTCGAACGCGGGGCAAGGCGCGTCTACGCGGTCGATGTCGGCCGCGGCCAGTTGCACGAATCCCTGCGCGCGCGGCCTGAGATCACTTTGCTCGAGGCAACCGATATCCGCTCGCTTTCCCCTCACCTGTTGGACGAAGTGCCGGATTTTTTTACTGTCGACGTCAGCTTCACGTCTCTCAAGAACGTGCTGCCGTCGGCGCTCGCGCTCGCCAAAGGACCTGCCCAGCTTGTTGCATTGATCAAGCCGCAATTCGAGGCCGGTCGTACCGCATTGAAAAAGGGTATTGTTCGCGACCGCGCCGTCCACGCCGCGGTCTGCGGCGAGATCGAAAAATTTGTCACCACGCTTGGCTGGCGTGTCGTGAAAACGATCGAGTCACCGATCTCCGGCGGTGGCGGAAACATCGAATTCCTGCTTGGAGCCGCGCGTGACTGAAAAACTCGCTATTTCGCGGCTTGGCCATCGCGGCGACGGCATCGCCGACATGCCTGAAGGCGCAGTCTACGTGCCCTACACGCTTCCCGGTGAATCCGTCACCGTGGAGCGCGTCGCTGGCCATCCCGACCGACGGCATCTGTTGCATGTCGACAAACCCAGCCACGAGCGCGCTACGCCGGTTTGCAAGCATTTCGGCACTTGCGGCGGCTGCGCGCTGCAACACTGGTCTCTCGCCGAGTACCATCTTTGGAAGCGTTCGCTTGTCGCCGATGCCTTGGCGCAAGCCGGACTGGTTGCGCCGGTCGCGGACCTGGTCGACGCGCACGGCGCGGGCCGACGGCGCGCGGTATTTCATGCAAGGCGCGGGACCCACGATGTCCTGGAGGTCGGTTTCACCGCCCCGCGCGCGCACCATATCGTTCCGATCGACAATTGCCCCATTCTGGCGCCCGGGCTTGCAGGCGCCGTACGCGCCGCATGGGCGATCGCGGAAGTGCTCAAAAGTGCGGGAAAACCGCTCGATATCCAGGTGACCGCAACCGACACCGGCCTCGATATTGATGTTCGCGGATCAGGAACGGTTGCCGCCGACCGGCTCTCCGTGCTTGCGAAGGTCGCCGAGACACACGCGCTCGCGCGGCTCACACGGCACGGCGAGCTGGTCGCACAACGCACACAACCGTTGTTGCGCGTCGGACGTGCCGACGTGCCGTTGCCTCCGGGTGCATTTCTCCAGGCAACCGCCGAAGGCGAAGAAACGTTGGCACGCCTTGTGTCAGGGCACGTCGGCAAGTCCCGGCACGTCGCCGATCTTTTCACGGGGATCGGCACGTTTGCTCTTCGTCTGGCTGAGCGGGCGCGGGTTGCGGCCTCCGACAGCGAGCCCGCCGCCATTAAAGCCCTGCAGCAGGCAGCCGGCAAAACGAGCGGCCTCAAGCCCATCGATGCGCAAGCGCGCGATCTGTTCAGGCGCCCGTTCATGTCGTCCGAGCTTAAGAATTTCGACGCGGTGGTGTTCGATCCGCCGCGGCAAGGCGCCGAAGCGCAGGCGCGCGAACTCGGCAACAGCACGGTACCCGTCGTCGTTGCGGTGTCCTGCGACGCAAACACGTTTGCACGCGATGCCAGGATTCTCGTGAATGCCGGTTACAAAATCGCTTCAGCCGTTCCCGTCGACCAGTTTCGCTATTCGCATCATGTCGAAATCGTTGCGAAATTCACACGATAGCTACTGATAGCCGCCCCAGCGCTCCTGCCACATCCTCTCGCCGATCGTGCAGGAGACGCGCGCACGGGATGCAGTGGGCATAATCTGTGGCTCAGGCTGCCGTCCGGCAACTTCCAGCACGAGTTTGGTGCGTGTCGCCTCGATAAATTTTTCGCGCTCACGGATCGGAATAACGAAAGACCCCGGTCCGCCTATCACGCAGTCCTCGTAGTATTCGTCGAGATTTGGGATATCCATTGAACCCGCATAGGGCCGCTTCAGCATGATCGGCAACCCGTTGATCGTGATACCGGCCGCAAGGACATCGTCGCGCGTAAGTTCAACGAGCGGGCCCGCATTGTTGGTTCCGTCCCCCGACACATCAATCACACGCCGCAGGCCTCTGTAACCGCTGTCGTCGAATAGGGGCTTGGCAAAACGCAGCGCGCCGGAAATCGACGTCCGCGAGGCGCGCCGTATCGGCACGCGCGCGATTTCCGCAGCGACCGCATCGGCGGACTCTGGACCGTCGATCACCCGCCATGGCATCAGGATTTTCTG
>Ga0310811_10002272_pt1 | contig 23951 bp, 22 predicted proteins | sample YCmetagenome_FD_207642 | JGI IMG/M metagenome (GOLD analysis project Ga0310811, IMG submission 207642) | Soil microbial communities from experimental microcosm in Duke University, North Carolina, United States - YC | ecosystem: Engineered > Artificial ecosystem > Soil microcosm > Unclassified ... | reverse complement strand
GGGGTATCTCGAAGGCCCGCGCGGTACGCGGCCCCCGCCGGCGCGTCCAGACCAGGGTGCCGAGCCACAGCACCGCACTGCCGATCGCGAGCACCACATCAGTCGGCACCGGGCAGCCCCTCCCTGTCGATCGCCACCCACAATAGGGGAGAGAATGAGTCCATGAGCCTTGACGCCGTCTCCCCCGCGACCTCCCGCATCGCCCTCAGCCGCCTGATGACCGGCGCCGATGTGAACCTGCTCGGCACGGTGCACGGCGGCGTGATGATGAAGCTGGTCGACGACGCGGCGGGCATGGTCGCCACCCGGCACAGCCTCGGCCCGGCCGTGACCGCGGCGATGGACGAGATGGCGTTCCTCTTCCCGGTGCACGTCGGCGAACTGGTGCACACCTTCGCCCAGGTGAACTGGACCGGCCGGACCTCGATGGAGGTCGGCGTGCGGGTCGAGGCGGAGCCGTGGAACGTCCCGGACCGCACGCCGGTGCACGTCGCGACCGCGTTCCTGACCTTCGTCGCCATCGACGCCGAAGGCAGGCCGCGCGAGGTGCCGCCGCTCAAGCTGGGGTGCGCGGAGGACGAACGGCGCTTCCACGAGGCCACGATCCGCCGCAAGCACCGGCTCGCCCGGCGCGCGGCGATCGCCGCCTCCCGCCACTCGGAGTCCTTCGAGGCGGAGTGACCGTCCGCATACGGAAAGATGCTGTGGCCTTCGACACGCCGCGGCCTGTAGGGTCCGTGTCGCAATGAACGACAACGCATCCACCTGGCCCACCGTCTCGGTGATCATGCCGGTGCTCAACGAGGAGCGGCACCTCGCCGACGCGGTGAGCCACATCCTCGGCCAGGACTACCCGGGCGAGCTCGAGCTCGTGATCGCCCTGGGCCCCTCGCGCGACCGCACCGACGCCATCGCCGCCGAGTTGTGCGCCGCCGACCCGCGCGTGCGCACCGTGCCGAACCCGAGCGGCAGGACCCCGGCCGCCCTGAACGCCGCGATCGACGCTTCGCGGCACGAGATCGTCGTGCGCGTGGACGGGCACGGCCTGCTCTCGCCCGGCTACATCGCCGCGGCGGTACGGCTGCTGCGCGAGACCGGCGCTGCCAACGTCGGCGGCGTCATGCACGCCGAAGGCGTCACCGTCTTCGAGCGCGCGGTCGCGATCGCGATGACCTCGAAACTGGGCGTGGGCAATGCGAAGAACCACACCGGCGGCGAGCCGGGGCCGGCCGACACCGTGTACCTCGGCGTGTTCCGGCGCGAGGTCCTCGAGAAGCACCACGGCTACAACGAGGCCTTCATCCGCGCGCAGGACTGGGAGCTGAACCATCGCATCCGCGAGGGCGGCGACCTGATCTACTTCTCGCCCGAGCTCCACGTGACGTACCGGCCGCGGCCGAACTTCCGCACGCTCGCGCGGCAGTACTTCGAGTACGGCCGCTGGCGCCGCGTCGTGATGCGCACCCACTCCGGCACGGCCAGCCTGCGTTACCTCGCGCCGCCGCTCGCCGTCCTGGCCGTCATCCTCGGCACGCTGATGACCATCGCCTCGTTCTTCACGCTGCCGTGGCTCGCCATCGGATCCGGCGCGCCGATCGGCTACCTGATGGCCATCTTCTTCGGCTCGATCCAGGAGAGCCGAGGGCAGGCGGTCGGGGTACGGCTGCGCCTGCCGCTCGTGCTCGTCACGATGCACTTCTCCTGGGGCTGGGGATTCCTGACCTCCCCGAAGTCCCTTTATCGCTCGACGCTGACCAGTTGAGCCCTCTCCACCTCGGCCAGCCGCGCCAACTGCCCGGCGTCGCCGCCGCGGGCCAGCACCACCGAACCGCCCGCGGCCATCGGCGCGTACAGCCAGTCGATCAGGCCCTCGGTGTCGGCCGAGGTCTGCTCAACCGGAATCAGCAGGCGCGCGCCGGCCTCGACACGGCCCGCGACCTTCTCCAGCACCTCACGATGCGTCAGCGCCTCGCCCGATGATGTCGTGAGCGCGGGCGCATCGGCGTTCGGCGGGTCAAACGCCGCAAAACGGTCGCCGTGTACGCGAACCTCGACCACGTAGTCCGCGAACCCCTCGGGCACCTCGGCGAACGGACGGCCCAGCGGCAACAGCGATAGCGCATACCGCTCGCCGCGGCAGGCCCGCGCGTACTCCAGCTGCTCCGCCTCCGGACCGGCCACCGCGAAACGCGCCCGCGCCGCGTCGCCCCACGGCGAGATGACCGCCGAACACAGCAGCGGCGCGATCGCCCAGACCGCCGTCATCCAGTGCGGCGGCGCCGCGAGCAGGAACCGGCTGCCCGGATCCGCCAGCAACTCGTCCTGAATCAGATTCGCGGTCTTGGACGTCCAGTTGTCCATCGTCGCGTAGGAGAGCTCGACACGTTCACCGGTACCGAAATCGTGGAATGTCAAGAAGGGGCGCGGTCCGTTGCGCCCGACGCCGGTGCGCCAGAGGGCGGCGAGATCCGAGGGTTCCGTGGCCATGCGCACTAGCCTACAAACCTGTAACAACGTACCAATGCGCAGGCTGCGGGCCGTTGGGGACAGCGTCATCAGTTAGGGTTCAGGTCCGACGAACGGTTTGTTCACCGTCGTAGGCAAGCATGGCCGCACCAGCCCTGATCGATCAACGAGAAGGAAGACCTCGAACCGTGGCAGAAGCGATCCTCCTGGTCGGAGGCAAGGGAACCCGGCTGCGTCCGCTGACCGTCAACACCCCCAAGCCGATGCTCGAAGTCGCCGGCGTGCCATTCCTCAGCCACCAGCTCGCGCGCGCCAAGGCAGCCGGCATCACCCGCATCGTGTTCGCCACCGCCTACAAGCCCGAGGTCTTCGAGGAGTACTTCGGCGACGGCTCACGCTTCGGCCTCGAACTGGTCTACGTGCAGGAAGTCGAACCCCTCGACACCGCCGGCGCCATCCGCAACGTCGCCGACCAGCTGGTCAGCGCGTCGGACGAGCCGGTCATGATCTTCAACGGCGACATCCTCAGCGGCGTCGACCTGGCCGCCCTGCGCGCCGAGCACGCCGCGCGCGGCGCCGACGTGACGCTGCACCTCACCAAGGTCGCCGACCCGCGCGCCTTCGGCCTCGTGCCGACGGACGCCGACGGCTGGGTCACCTCGTTCCGTGAGAAGCCGCAGCGCCCCGAGGACATCGTCACCGACCAGATCAACGCCGGCTGCTACGTCTTCAAGCGGGAGATCATCGACGGCATCCCGGCCGGCCGCCGCGTCTCCGTCGAGCGCGAGACCTTCCCCGGCCTGCTCGAGCGCGGCGCCAAGGTCCTCGGCGTCGTCGAGCAGAGCTACTGGCTCGACCTCGGCACCCCGGCCGCGTTCGCCCGCGGTTCCGCCGATCTCGTCCTCGGCGCGGTCTCCTCGCCGGCCGTGCCCGCCAGCACCTGCGAGCGCTACGACGCGGCCCTCGTCCTCGACGGCGCCGAGGTCGCGGAGAGCGCGCAGCTCGGCGCGGGCACCACGATCGGCCGCGACGGCCGGGTCGGCGCGGACGCCGCGGTCTACGGCTCCGTCATCGGCGCCGGCGCGGTCCTCGAGCAGGGCGTCTCGGCGCGCGACTCGATCATCGGCCGCGGCGCCCGGATCGGCGCCGGCACGGTGCTCGAAGGCGTGGTCGTCGGCGACGGCGCGAGCGTCGGCGCGGGCAACGAACTGCTCGGCGGCGTGCGCGTCTCCTGCGACGCCGTGCTGCCGGACTCCTCCGTCCGGTTCAGCCACGACGCCAGCTGACGCGGCCCCCAGGGGCTAAGCTCCTTGGCTGTGACGACGATAGCCAGCACGGAGGCCGCGGTATCGGCCTTCGTGCGCGGCGTTCCGACACAGGTGCAGCGCACGCTCCGGACGTTGCGCCGCGGCACCGGCGATCCGACGTACCGGGTGGAGTACGGCCCCGACGACGGCCCGGTCAACGCGGTCTGGCGCACCTCGCTCACCCCGGAAGGCCCCGCCACGCTGCGGATCCGCGTCGGCCGGGCCTGCGACGGCGAGGTCGAGGTCGACGCCTGGGGCGAGGGTGCCCACTGGCTCATCAAACAGGCCCCTGCGATGCTCGGCGCCGAGGACGACGACACCGGCTTCGCCGAACTCGCCGCGGCCCATCCGATCCTGGCCGAGGCCCACCGCACCCGCTCGCAGGTCCGCCTCGTGCGCACCGGCCAGGTCGTGCAGGCGCTGATCCCGGCGATCCTGGAACAGAAGGTCACCACGATCTCGGCGTACGGCGCGTGGCGTGCGCTGGTGCGCAAGTACGGGACCCCGGCGCCCGGCCCGATCTCGATGCCGCACGGCCTGTACGTGATGCCGGAGCCGCACGTCTGGGTGCTGATCCCGTCCTGGGAGTGGCGGCGCGCCGAGGTCGACGGCAAGCGCGCCGAGGCCGTCATCCGGGCCTGCCGCCGGGCCCCGGCGCTGGAGCGGCTCGCGCACGTCGGCGTCGACGAGGCGGCCGTGAAGCTGCAGACGCTCCCCGGGATCGGGCCGTGGACCGCGGCCGAGACCCTGCAGCGCAGCCACGGCGCCGCAGACCTGGTCAGCGTCGGCGACCTGCACCTGCCGCGGATCATCTGCGGCATCCTCGGCGAGCCCGGGGACCGCTCGTACGACGACGAGAAGATGCTGCGCCTGCTCGAACCCTTCGCGCCGCACCGGCAGCGCGCGGTCCGGCTCCTCCTGCAGAAACGCTGATCGAAGAAATCTCCGCGGCGCGTGTCCGATCCGGCCGGCGGCGTTCGTTGTAGTGGTGAGAGGCGGCCCGAGCGGCGGCCACGCGACGAAGGAGACGATCCCATGGCGCAGTACCTGCTTTCCGTGATCACCGACAGCCTCGACCTGGCCACGCCGGAGGAGATGGCCGCGATCGACGTCTTCAACGACCGGATGATCGCCGACGGCCACTGGGTCTTCGCCGGCGGTCTCGGCGGCCCGGACACGGCCACCGTGATCGACAACCGCGGCGAGCGGGCCGTGGTCACCGACGGGCCGTTCGTGGAGACGAAGGAGTTCCTCATCGGCTTCTGGATCGTCGAGGCCGCCGACCTGGACGCGGCGCTCCGGCTGGCGACCGACGGATCGAAGGCCTGCAACCGCAAGGTCGAGGTCCGGCCGTTCCTGTGAGCGCGACCGACGCCGCCGATGCGGTCGCCCGGGTCCACCGCGCCGAGTGGGCCCGCGTGGTCGCGACGCTGGCCAGGCGCTTCGGCGACCTCGACGTCGCCGAGGAGGCGGCCGCCGAGGCGTTCGCGACGGCGGTCGAGCGCTGGCCGGCCGACGGCGTCCCGCCGAACCCCGGCGCGTGGCTCACCACCGCCGCGCACCGCAAGGCCATCGACCGGCTCCGGCGCGAGGCGAAGCGCGCGGAGAAGCAGCGGGAGGCCCTGATGCCGTCGGATGCCCCCGAGCCGCTCGGCGCCGTCGACGACGACCGGCTCCGGCTGATCTTCACCTGCTGCCACCCCGCGCTCGCCGTGGAGACGCGCGTAGCGCTGACCCTGCGGATGGTCGGCGGGCTCACCGTGTCCGAGATCGCCAGCGCGTTCCTCGTCCAGGAGGCCGCGATGGGACGGCGGATCACCCGCGCGAAGGAGAAGATCAGAGCGGCCCGGATCCCGTACCGCGTCCCCGCGAGCGAGGACCTGCCGGACCGGGTGGCCGGGGTGCTCACCGTCCTCTACCTGATCTTCAACGAGGGCTACCTCGCCTCGGGTCCGGGCGTGCCGCCGGTGCGCGGCGAACTGACCGCCGAGGCGATCCGGCTGACGCGGCTGGTGCGTGCCCTGTTGCCCGCGGACGGCGAGGCGGCCGGACTGCTCGCGCTGATGCTGCTGACGGAGGCGCGCCGCACCGCGCGAGTGTCGGCGAGCGGCGAACTCGTCGCCCTGGACGAGCAGGATCGCGGCGCCTGGAACCGCGAACTGATCGCCGAGGGGCACGCGCTGGTCCGCGAGCGGCTCGCCTCCGGCCGGCCACCGGGCCGGTACCAGATCCTCGCCGCGATCAACGCCGTGCACACCGACGCCCGCGACATCCGGGACACCGGCTGGTCGCAGGTCGTCGCGCTCTACGATCAGCTCGCGCGCCTCGACCCGTCGCCGATCGTGCGGCTCAACCGGGCGATCGCGGTCGCCGAACTCGACGGCCCGGAGGTCGCGCTGGCGCAGCTGGACGGACTACCGCTGACCGGCTACCGCCCCTTCCACGCGGCCCGCGCCGAACTGCTGCGGCGGGTTGGCCGCAGCGAGGAGTCCAGGGCGGCGTACGACGCGGCGCTCGCGCTCGCGGGCAACGCGCAGGAGACGGCGCATCTCGTCCGCCGCCGTGACCAGCTCGCCGGACCGTGAGCCGGGTGCGCTTCTAACGGCGCACCAGGAACGACTCGACCTTGCGCGGCGGGCGATCCGGCGCCGGGGCGGCGGGGTGGCCGATTGCGACACAGCCCATCGGGTCCCAGTGCTCCGGCAGCTCCAGCACCCGGCGCACGGTCGGACGGCAGAAGATGGACGAGGAGATCCACGCCGCGCCCAGGCCCTCGACGGCCAGCGCCACGAGCAGGTTCTCGATCGCAGCGCCCGTGGAGACGAGGAACATCTCGCGCTCGCCCGCGTTGCGCCGATCGTCCGGGTACGTGTGCGAGCCCTCCATCGTCAGGCAGGGCACCAGCAGCACGGGAGCGCCGCGCAGCACATCGCCGCGCTTGACCCGCTTGTCGATCGCGGTCTCACTGAAGTCGTCGCCGCGCAGATCCCTGATCCAGTCGGCCAGCATCTCGTCGAGCAGCCGCGTCTGCACCTCGGGCGTGCGCACCTCGACGAAGGACCACGGCGTCGTGTGATGCGGCGCCGGGGCCGTGATCGCGGCGGCCACCGCGCGCTCCACCGCCTTCGGATCCACCGGATCGGCGGTGAACGAACGGATCGTGCGCCGCGCGTGGACCGCCTCCGAGCGGCCCAGCGCGCGGGCCTCCGCCGTGCCCATCGAGAACAGATCCAACTCGCTCGGCCGCCGCAGCGAACGCGCGCCCCCGCCCGCGTCCTTCGTCACCGCCGCGCTCAGGCCCTTGACCAGCGCCACCGGATTGCCTCCCAGCTTCCCCTTGACCAGTTCCCCCGCCGCCGCCAGCTCGTCGGCGACCGCTGTGACCGTCACGGCGAGCTCGTTCCCGTGCGAATCGGTCGCGCCGCGCAGATCGTCCACGACGGTCACATACCCGGCTCCGATCGCCTGATCCACCAGTCCGGCCCGCCAGACCCGGCCGAAGGTGTCGGACACGATGACGCCCACGCGGACGCCGCGCAGCCGCAGGATCGCGTCCGAAAGCTCCACGGCGCTGCGGTCCGGGTCCTCCGGCAGCAGCAGCACGGTGCCGGGCGCGGTGTTCGACGCGTCCACACCCGCGGCCGCCATCACCAGGCCGAGCCGGTTCTCCACGATGCGCAGGGTGTCGCGGCGGGCGACGAGGCGCACCGTCTCCTCGTCGATCGCCGCCTCGCGGTCGGCGGCCTGCCGGATCCGGCCCTCCGCCTTGGAGACGATCTTCGAGGTGACGACGAGGATGTCGCCCTCCTCCAGTCGCGTGCCGGCGGCCTCGGCGATGAGCGCGCCGAGGTCGTCGCCGGGCTGGATCTCAGGCAGGCCCTCCACCGCGCTCACCGAGAAGCCGGGGGCGGTCATCGGGCGAGCTCCGCGGCGAACTCCAGCGTCGTGCGGGCCATCTCGGCCGTCGCGTCGATGCCCTTCATCAGCAGCGGGACCGCGCGGCAGCGGATGCCCACCTGCTCGACCCGGGCCACCTGGTCCGCGTCCGTCTCGTGCACCAGCCAGCCGTCCAGCAGGTCGGCCCCGTGATACGCGGCGACCGCGGACGGCGTCGTCGGCACCCCCTCGGCGGCGAGCACCTTGTCCGCCATCCCGCGCACCGGCGCCGTGCCGATGATGGGGGACAGGCCGACGACGGGGGCCTTGGCCGAGATCACCGCGTCCCTGATGTTCTTGCCGGTGCCGCCCACGGCCAGGATCGCGCCGATCGAGACGACCGGGTTGGACGGCGGCAGGACGATGACATCCGCCTGCGCGATCGCCTCCAGCACGCCGGGCGCGGGCTTCGCCGCGTCGGCGCCGACGAACACGATCTGCTCGGCGTCCGGCGCGTGCAGTCGCACCCAGTACTCCTGGAAGTGCACCGCGGAGCGCTTGTTCTCCTCGTCGCGGACCACGACGTGGGTCTCGGCGCGGTCGTCGGTGGCCGGCAGCAGCCGCACCCCCGGCTTCCAGCGCGCGCACAGCGCCTCGGTCACCGCGGACAGCGGATAGCCGGCCTCGAGCATCTGGGTGCGGACCAGATGGGTGGCGATGTCCTTGTCCCCGAGGGTGAACCAGTCCGGGCCGGCGCCGTACTCGGCCAGCTCTCGCGCGACGCCGAAGCTCTCGTCGTCCCGCCCCCAGCGCTGCTCCGGATGGATGCCGCCGCCCAGCGTGTACATGACGGTGTCGAGGTCCGGACAGACCCGAAGCCCGTGCAGCGTGATGTCATCCCCGACGTTGCCGATCACCGTGACCTCGGCCCCCGGCGCGGCCTGCAGCAGCCCCTCGAGGAACCGCGCCCCGCCGACCCCGCCCGCCAGCACGGTGATCTTCTTCAAGTGGAAAGCGCTCACGAAATGAGCTTATGGCACCCGCATCACAGCCGAGGACCCAGCTCGCGAACTCGAGCTCGCGGGACCCGCACCGTGGACCTCAGCCCGCGACCTCGACGACGACGTAGACGCCCGGCGCAGCCATCGCCACCGCGCGCGGCGCCCCGGACGGCGCGAGCAGCAGCACGCCCGAGGGCCCGGTCCGGTGCACCCGGGCGCGGGTGCCCGGCGGCAGCAGGTAGGAGGTGCGCAACGCGGCGAGGTCCTCTTCCGTCTGCTCGGCGGCGGGCACCCCGGGCGGCAGCGCGAGCCCGGCCGCGATCGCCGCCGCCGCGTTGCCCAGCGCGGCCGTGCTCGGCGGCCGCGGCGCGGGGCTGCCGAGCTGCGGGTGCGGCTTGGCGTCGTGCAGGACCATCGCCAAGTCGGGCGTGATGGTGGCGGGGTTCGCGGCGATACGCGGAGCCATGAGCGGGGTTCCCGTCTGTGGGGGCTGTCGGCGGCTGGCGGAGGGTTCCCCGTCCGCCGCGCTCAGCGCACCCGGACGGGTTCAGCTACAGCGAGGACAACAGCTGCGGGAGATGAGCGAGGGCATGCTCACGCCGCGCTCCGGCCGGTGACCGGCCGGGCGCTCGCCGAGGACGACTCGAAGCCCGCTCATGATGCGACGAGGGTAGCACGCCGGCCCGGACACGGTGCGTGCACGCGTCGGCCACGGACGGCTTTCCGCAGGCGGGCGCCTACCCACCGTGGTCAGCGGGTTGTTCACTCGATCGGGTGCAATTCATCGGACCAAGCCCTTTCGACGGCCCCTCCCACGCGTCTCGCGGCGCCGCAGGTGACACCACTGCGGGACACGCCGGGCGACGTTCCTTGACGCTGCTCCCTCCGAGTGAATAAGCCCTCCGCTATCAGATCCCGGCTTGACGCCCCTGGAACGACGCGCGTGTAATTTCCATCAGGCCACCGGATTGTGACGCCGCGTCATCAGAGGTGGTCGGAATGGGAACGGGCCGTGTTCGCACGGCCCCGGGCAGGCGATGAGAGTACGGACGATGCCGGGGCAGCGGCGGATGGCGAGCCTCCGCGCGCCGTGCGTGGCACACAGGACGGGAGGCGAGAACGTGACCGAGGTCTTCCCGCTGTACGGCGGCTTCGACGAGGAGCTCAGCTGGCAGGAGCGCTCGCTGTGCGCGCAGACCGACCCGGAGTCCTTCTTCCCGGAGAAGGGCGGCTCCACCCGCGAGGCCAAGCGGGTCTGCCTCGCGTGCGAGGTGAAGTCCGAATGCCTGGAGTACGCCCTCGCGCACGACGAGCGCTTCGGCATCTGGGGCGGCCTGTCCGAGCGCGAGCGGCGCCGACTGAAGAAGAAGGCTGCGTAATCGCGGCGACCGACGACCGGTTCACTCCGATGCGAATCCCCACTTTTTGTCCCGGATTTCCGTATCAATACGGACAATTCGCGTGACGGCACCCCGATTTCCGGCCGCGTCTACTAGGGTGGGGCAACCGCCGTGCGGCGCGAAAGCGTGTCAGCAGGCAAGGACAAACGTCGTCGAGACCCGGGTCGTCGCCTCGCATGTCACAGTTCGCACCGCCGACGCGCTCCCGCGCGTACGCCGCCAATCCGCATGAAGCGCTGCGCCGCCATGTCGTGACCGCCGTGCTGGTCAGCCACGACGGGGAGCGCTGGCTCCCCACCGTGCTCGAGTCGCTGCTGAACCAGCAGCGCCCGGTGCAGCGCGTGATCGCCGTGGACACCGGATCCCGGGACCGCTCGGCCGATCTGCTGCGGGACGCGCTCGGCTCCGAGCTGGTGCTCGAGCGCAAGCGCTCCACCGGGTACGGCACCGCCGTCGCCTACGGGCTGAAGAACTCCGAGCCCGTCGGCTACGACGAGGTGGGCTACGACGCGGACGCCCCCATCGAGTGGGTCTGGCTGCTGCACGACGACAGCGCCCCCTCCCCGGACTGCCTCGGCCAGCTGCTGCTGACCGCCGAGGAGTACGCCGCGGAGCACCCGAGCGACCACGTGGCCGTCGTCGGCCCCAAGGTGCACGGCTGGTACGACCGCCGGCAGCTGCTCGAGGTCGGCGTCACCGTCGCCGGCAACGGCCGCCGCTGGACCGGCCTCGAGCGCGGCGAGCACGACCAGGGCCAGTACGACGAGGTCCGCCCGGTGCTCTCGGTCAGCTCGGCCGGCATGCTGATCCGCCGCGACGTGTGGGACCAGCTCAAGGGCTTCGACCGGGCCATCTCGCTGTTCCGCGACGACCTCGACTTCTGCTGGCGTGCCAACAACGCCGGCTTCCGCGTCATCGTCGCCCCCGAGGCCGTCATCCGGCACGCCGAGGCCTCGGCCCGCGAGCGCCGCCGGGTCGACGCGGGCCCGAACCGGCCGCAGCTGCTCGATCGCACCCACGCGCTCTACGCCGTCGCGGTCAACCGGCCCTCGATCCTCTGGCCTCTGCTGTACCTGCGGCTGATCGTCGGCACCTTCTTCCGGGTCCTCGGCCACCTGATCGCCAAGAGCCCGGGCCTGGCCTCCGACGAGTTCTTCGCGATGCTCGGCTTCGCCGCCCGGCCGGACCGGATACTCCGCGGGCGCGCGTCCCGCCGGAGGTTCCGGGAGGCCGACCCGCTCGAAGTCGCCATGCTGCTGCCCCCGCGCGGCGCGCTGACCCGGGCCGCGTTCGAGAACCTGCTCACCCAGATCCGCGGCGAGGAGCGGCAGGACATCGGCGCCGCCACCTCGCGGCACGGCTCGGTGGAGTCCGGGCCGGTCTCCGAGGAGGCCGAGACCCTCGAGACCGACTCGTTCGGCCTGCTCAAGCGGCTGGTCAGAAAGCCGATCATCGCGGTCGGCCTCGGCCTGACCGTCGTCGCCCTGATCGCCGGGCACAGCCTGCTGTTCAGCGGAACCCTCGCCGGCGGCGCGCTGCTGCCCACCCCGGGCGGCTCCAGCGACCTGTGGCACGAGTACGTCTCCGCGTGGCACGGCGTGGGCCTCGGCACCAACTCCGAGGCGCCGGCCTACCTGGGCCTGCTCGCGCTGCTGTCCACGATCCTGTTCGGCAAGGCCAGCCTCGCCGTCCTGGTGCTGCTGCTCGGCTCCGTGCCGCTCGCCGGACTGAGCGCCTCCTACGCCTTCCGCCGAGTCACCGACTCGCCGGTGCTGCGGATCTGGGGCGGCTACGCCTACGGCCTGCTGTCCGTCTCGCTCGGCGCCATCGCCTCCGGCCGGCTCGGCTCGGCGGTCGCCGTCGCGCTGCTGCCGCTGATCGTGACCAGCGCCGCGGGCGCGGTCGGCAGCCGGAGCCAGAAGGGCAGCACCCGCTCCGCGTGGACGTGCGCCTTCATGCTGATGCTGGCGACCGCGTTCGCCCCGGTGATCTGGGCGCTGGCCGCCGTCGCCGGCGCGGTCGCGCTCATCTCGGTCGCCTGGCGCACCCGCTCCAACCTCCTCGTCACCGCGACCCGGATGGCGATCGTCCTGGGCACCCCGCTGGTCGTGCTCTCACCGTGGTCGGTGACGCTGCTGCAGCACCCGAGCTCGTTCCTGACCGAGATGGGCGCATCCGGCTACGGCCTGGACTCGCCGAGCTCGACCCCGCTCGGCCTGCTGCTCGGCGACCCGGGCGGCCCCGGCACCTATCCGTACTGGTTCGGCGCGGGCCTGCTGCTCACGGCGCTGGCCGCGCTGCTGCGCGGCACCCGGCGGCGCGTGGTGATCTCCGCGTGGATGATCGCGCTGCTCGGCTTCGTCTCCGCGCTCTTCCTGACTCGCACGACCGTCACCGCGACCGACTCGGCGGTCGGCGTCGTGCCGTGGCCCGGCGTGTCCGCCGCGCTGCTCGGCTTCGGTCTGATCACCGCGACCCTGGTCGGCGCCGAGGGCGCCCGCGAGCGGATCGCCGGGGCGGAGTTCGGCTGGCGCCAGCCCGTCAGCGTCCTGGTCACGGCCGCCGCCGTGCTCGCGCCGGTCGCCGCGGGCGGTTGGTGGCTGCTACGCGGCGCCGAGACGCCGGTCGGCCGAGTCTCCGCCGGCCTGCCCCAGTACCTCGCGGCCGAGAATGCAAGCGCCGCGCAGGTGCGCACCCTGACGCTCACCGCCGGCGCGAACGGAACCGTGGCCTACACCGTGGCCCGCGGCAGCGGACCGGTCCTCGGCGACGCGGACATCCACATGACGTCCGCGCAGACCGCGAAGCTGAACACGCTGGTCGGCCAACTGCTCTCCGGCAGCGGAGGCAACGCGGCCCAGGGCCTGGCGAACCTCGACATCGGCTACATCTGGGCGGCCTCTTCCGTGCCCACGCCGATCACCAACGCGCTCGGCGCCACCTCGGGCCTGACCGAGGACACGTTGACCGGCAGCACCGGCTCGTCGACCGAGTACTGGCAGGTCAACGGAACCGTCGGCCGCGTCACGCTGCAGGACGCCAAGGGCGCCGCGATCGCGCTGGAGTACCAGTGCAGCGGCTCGACCGCGAACCCCGGCACCGACGCGCAGGGTGCCGCGGCGGTCTGCTCGCAGGACGTCACCGCCACGGTGAACGTCCCGGGCGGCTCGGCCGGCCGCGTGCTGGTGCTCGCCGAGGCGGCGGACGGCGGCTGGAGCGCGAAGGAGAACGGCCAGAAGCTGACCGCCACCACGCTCTCCAACGGTCTTCAGGCGTGGAACGTCCCGGCCGGCGCGGGCGTGATCACCATCGGATACCAGTCGTACACGCACACCTTCTGGCTCGTCGGCGAGGCGGTCGCGTTCGCCGCGGCGCTCATCATGGCGCTGCCCTTCGGCCGCCGTCCCGAGGACGAGCACGACCAGGAGGACGAGTACGCGCAGGCCGCGGCGGCCGCCGGCGAGCCCGGCAAGATGGAGCCGGACCCCGAGCCGGAGCCCGTCGCCGTAGCCGCCGCAGCGCGCGCGTACGAGCCCGCGCCGGCCGGCGAGCGACCTCGTGCCTACGAGTCCTCGTACGAGACGTACGAGGCGCCGCCGGAGCCCGTCCCGGTGCCGCTGCAGGCCGAGGCTCCCGCCACCGAGAATTATGAGGCTCCCGACTACGAGGCCCCGGTCTACGAGACCTCACAGGTCGTCGGTGCGGACGCCTACCGCTCGGAGGGCGGCGAGTACGGCTACGAGTCCGGCGCATACCAGCAGTACGGCCAGTCGTACGAGTCGTACCCGCAGCAGGACTACGACCAGGCGTACGACCAGTCCGGTGCGTACCAGAACTACGAGTCGTATCCCGAGCAGCAGCAGGGCTACGAGCAGTACGGCTACGCCGACCAGCAGCAGTCCTACGGCTATGAGCAGCAGCAGTACCAGGATCCGCAGCAGTACCAGGATCCGCAGTACCAGCAGCCGTATCAGGATCCGCAGTACCAGCAGCACGGGCAGTATCCGCAGGAGCAGTACCAGCAGGAGCAGCACTACCAGAGCCAGGAACAGCAGCAGCCCCCGAACGCCGACGAGCAGTACCCGGAGTTCGACCAGTACCCCGGCTACGGCGCGCAGGAGCAGCACGGTCAGGAAGGCTGGGGCCGATGAGCGAGAACAAGCAGACGCGACTCGGACCCGTCGCGGGCGTCGGCCGTCGTGTCCAGGTCGCGGGCATCGTGATCGGCGCCCTGGTGATCGGCCTCGGCTACGGCTACGCCAAGCCCGCTTCCGGCTCCGCGAACTCCTCCGGGGCCGCGCAGTCCAGCACGACGCCGGTCAGCAGCGCCTCGCTCGTCTGCCCGCTCGTCAAGGACAGCAGTTCGACGAACATCACCACGTTCGCCCCGGGCACGGTGTCGGTCTCCGGCACGTCGTCCGAATCCGTGACGCAGAGCGGCACCAGCAACCTGTTCACCGCGGGCAAGGCCGGCACGCTGAGCGGCGCGACCGGCGTCTCCGGCGGCTCCGAGGCCGCGGAGGACGTCAACGCCCCGGTGCGCGCGACGGCCTCCGGCGCCGACGCGGCCGGGCTCACCATGACCGAGACGATGCCCTCCGGCTCGACCAGCGGCACCCACGGCCTCGCCTCGACCAACTGCGGGAGCCCGGACACCGACTTCTGGTTCGTCGGCCTCGGCACCGACGACAACGCGTACTCGATGCTGAACATGGCCAACGTGGACAGCCAGGCGGCCAGCGTCACCATCACCATGTACACCGCGACCGGCCAGCTCGAGCAGGCCGAGGCGACCTCGCTGCAGGGCGTCACGATCGCGGCGAACTCGCAGCGCTCCGAGTTGGTCAACACGCTCGACTCGGCGAAGCAGGGCGCACCGTACGCGATCCACGTCGTCGTCACCGCCGGCCGGATCGGGGCCTCGGTGCTCGACTGGGACGGCAATGGCGGCGGGCGCGACTTCGTGGCCAGCCAGAAGTCCGCGACGACGCTCGTCTTCCCGGGCATCCCGCAGGCCGAGGACAACGAGAAGGTGCAGCTGTCGCTGCTCGCCCCGACCGGCGCCGCGTCCGTGACGCTGCGCTGGGTCGGCCACTCGACGATCACCCCGGCGGTCGGCTCGTTCAGCGGCAACCTCGTCCAGGGCAAGATCACGACCGTCGACCTCAGCTCGGTGCCCACCTCCGGGGAGTACGCGGCGCTGGAGGTGTGCGGCTCGAACAGCGCCGCGAACCAGTGCCTGCCGGTCAGCGGCAACGGCAGCTCGACCGCGATCGTAGGCGAGGTCAAGATCACCCAATCCGGAAACAGCGGCCAGGACACCGCGTACATCAGCCCCGTCCAGGCCCTCACCGGCGACGGCATCATCGCGGACAACACGTCCAACTCAGTCCTGACGCTGACCGACACCGGCAGCTCGGCCGCCCAGGTGAAGATCACCGAGACCGGCTCCGGCACCACGCCCGCGACCGCCTCGGCCACCGTCTCGGTGCCCGCAGGCCAGACGATCAACGAGGCACTGTCCGCGCCCAAGGGCGCCGGCGGGGACTTCGCCGTCACCGTCACCCCGCTCGGCAGCGCGCAGAACGTCTACGCCGGGCGCATCGAGGGGTCGGGCGGCAACCTGACGATCCAGGCGATGACCACCGCGGCCGAGTCCGTCACCATCCCGGCCGTCGGCCAGGACTCCTCGGGCCTGGTCCCGCAGAACTAGAGCGGCAGGCCGCCGCGCGAACGCCGATCAGCCCTCGTGGGACCACCTCCGACGAGGGCTGATCGCTTTGCGGCCCCCGCTGACCGGCCGTCAGCCGACGCCGTGCGTCGGTCCTCGCCCTGCGTCGGTCCTCGCCCTGCGTCAGTCCTCGCCCTGCGTCAGTCCTCGTCCGCCTCCGGATCGATGATCTCCGGGTCGAGCCCCAGCAACTCGGCCACCTGCTCGACCACGACCTCGTACACGAGCGGCACCAGCTCCGCCTGGGTGGCCGCGCGCACCTCCGTGGGCCGCCGGTAGACCACGATCCGGTCCGGCTCCCCGCGCGCCGCCCGGATGGCCCGCCCCAGCGGCACCGGATCCGCCGACCAGTACTCCGCCCCCGGCGGCGGCACCTGCTCGACCGCGAACTCCACCGCCGCCAGCTGCGGCCAGCGCTGCTCGAGCCGCTCGACCGCGTCCAGCACCAGGTCGTCGAACTTCTCCGCCCGCGTCAGGCTCAGCGGCAGCTCCGCCGGCGCCAACGGCCCGCGGATTCCCCGCCCCCGGCGGTCGCGCGTCTTGCGCCGACGCGGCTGTCCCGGCGGCGGTGAGGAGGGGATTCCCGGCTTACCATGCACGCCACTGACAGTAATACACAGTCAGGCAGTCCGCGTTTGTGTGAAGAACGACGGGCGCGGCGTATGGCCGCCGTGCCCCGTATCGCAATACACTCGCGCACGTGAGCCTTGTCCGTCGCTGTTCGCGCACCGCCTGTGGTCGCCAGGCGGTCGCCACGCTGACCTATGTCTACGCGGACTCGACCGCCGTGCTCGGACCGCTCGCCACCTTCGCCGAACCGCACTGCTACGACCTGTGCGCCGAGCACTCGGAGCGGCTCACCGCGCCGCGCGGTTGGCAGATCGTCAGGCTTTCGCCGCCCGAGTCCGGCCGTCGCGCCCCGTCCACCGACGACCTCGAGGCGCTGGCCATCGCGGTGCGCGAGGCCGCCCGCGCGCCCGAGCCCGCGCCGCCCCCGAACGTCGAGCAACCCGCCCGGGTGGTGCACCCGGGGGACCGGCCGCCGCGACGCGGCCATCTGCGCCCGGTCGACGACGCGGACGGCTCCGCGTTCACGGCCAACCGGTAGGCTCTGCGGGGACGGACCCCGACCGACCGAAACGGAGCCGACACACCGTGACCGCCCCGCACCCGACCGCTGGCGACCTCACCCACCTGGTGAAGGCGTACGACGTCCGCGGCACCGTTCCCGACCAGCTCGACGAGTCCATCGCGCAGGCTCTGGGCGCGGCGTTCGTCCGCGTCCTCGGCGCCACGGCGATCACCATCGGCTACGACATGCGGCCCTCCTCCCCGGACCTGTCCGGCGCCTTCGCGCGCGGCGCGGCCGGTCAGGGCGCCGACGTCGTCAAGATCGGCCTGGCCTCCACGGACCAGCTCTACTTCGCCTCCGGCCACCTGAACCTGCCCGGCGCGATGTTCACCGCGAGCCACAACCCGGCGAAGTACAACGGCATCAAGATGTGCCGGGCCGGCGCCGCCCCGGTCGGCCAGGACACCGGGCTGTCCGAGATCCGCGAGCTCGCCGCCCGCGAGCTGGCCGAGCCCGGCACCGTGTTCACCCCGGCCGAGAAGCAGGGCTCGATCTCCGAGCGCGACCTGCTCACCGCCTACGCGGCGCACCTGCGCACTCTGGTGGACCTGAGCGAGATCCGGCCGCTGAAGGTCGTCGTGGACGCGGGCAACGGGATGGGCGGGCACACCGTGCCGACCGTCTTCCACGGCCTGCCGATCGACCTGGTGCCGATGTACTTCGAGCTGGACGGCTCCTTCCCGAACCACGAGGCCAACCCGCTGGACCCGAAGAACCTGATCGACCTGCAGAAGAAGGTCGTCGAGGTCGGCGCGGACGTGGGCTTGGCCTTCGACGGCGACGCCGACCGCTGCTTCGTGATCGACGAGAAGGGCGAGCCGGTCTCCCCGTCCGCCGTCACCGCGCTGGTCGCGGTGCGCGAGCTGGCCAAGCACCCGGGCGCCACGATCATCCACAACCTGATCACCTCGCACGCGGTCCCGGAGATCGTCCGCGAGCACGGCGGCACCCCGGTGCGCACCCGGGTCGGCCACTCCTTCATCAAGCAGCAGATGGCCGAGCACGACGCGGTCTTCGGCGGCGAGCACTCCGCGCACTACTACTTCGCGGACTTCTGGAAGGCCGACACCGGCATGCTGGCCGCGATGCACGTGCTGGCGGCGCTCGGCGAGCAGTCGCGCCCGCTGTCCGAGCTCGGCGCCGAGTACGAGCGCTACTCCGCGTCCGGCGAGATCAACTCCGAGGTGTCAGACCAGGCCGGCCGCACCGCCGCGGTGCGCGCAGCCTATGCCGACCGCGAAGGCGTCGAGATCGACGACCTGGACGGGATGACCGTGGCGCTGCCCGCCGAGGGCTGGTGGTTCAACCTGCGCCCGTCCAACACCGAGCCGCTGCTGCGCCTGAACATCGAGGCGCGCAGCACCGACGAGGTCGCCGCGCTGCGCGACGAGGTCCTCGCCATCGTCCGCGTCTGAAAGGCAGAGAGCACATGAGCACCCTGATCGAGCCGAGCCTGCTGGAGATCCTGGCCTGCCCGAGCTGCCACTCCCCGCTGCGCGAGGACGCGGAGGCCGGCGAGCTGGTGTGCACCGACGCCTCCTGCGGGCTGGCGTACCCGGTGCGCGACCACATCCCGGTGCTGCTGATCGACGAGGCGCGGAAGGTCGCGTAGCGCCGTGGCCACGCCCGAGGAGCTGCTGGCCGATCCGCAGGCCTTAGAGGACGCCGACCAGGGCGGCACACTGCGGCTGGTGGCGATGGGCGGCGCCCGGATCCGCCGGGCCGCAGCACTGCGCGAGCTGGACCCGGCGGCCGGTCAGGCGCTGGACGCGGTCAAGGCCGAGGGTCGTCCGCGCGCCGTCGTGGTGCTCGGCTACGGCACCGGCGCGACCGTGGCCAAGCTGATCGCCGCCGTGGTCGGCGCCGGGGCCAACGTGCCGATCCTCTCGGTGCCGGGCCCCGCCCTGCCGGGCTGGATCGGCTCGATGGACCTCGTCGTGGTCGCCTCCACCACCGGCCGCTCCCCGGAGATCGGCGCCGCGCTGACCGAGGCCGGTCGGCGCGGCTGCCGGATCGTGGTGGTCGCCCCGCCGGGATCCGAGGTGGCCGCGCTGGCCGGCCAGGCCAGGGCGGCGCTCATCGGCATGGCGGACGAGTCGGCCCCGATCTGGGCCCGGCTGTGGTCCGTCACCATCCCGGCGCTGCTCGCGGTCGAGGCCGCGGGCGTCGTGCCGGCCCAGCCCTACGAGGCGGCGGCCACCGCGGCGGATGACGCGGCGGTGCGCTTCCGGCCGAGCCAGGAGACCTTCGTCAACCCGGCCAAGGAGATCGCGCTGCGCGCCACCGAGCACCCGGTGGCCGCCTGGGGCGCCGGGCCGGTCGCCACGATCTCCGCGGCCCGGCTGGCCGACCAGGCCGCGCTGCGGGCCGGCCGTCCGGTGCTGCACGCCTCGCTGCCCGACCTCGGCCGCGGGCAGCTCGGGCTGCTGGACGGCTCGGCCGGCGCGTCCGAGGCAGACCTCTTCTACGATCCGGAGCTGGACGGCCCCCGGGCGGGCGCTTCGGCCCCCGCCTTCGTGCTGCTGTCCGAGGCCGGCGTCGAGCCACGCGCGTCCGTCGTCGAGGCGTTGGTCGACGAGCGCAACCTGCCGCTGACCGCGGTCGTCGCCGAGCAGTCGACGACGCTCGAGCGCGCCGCATACCTGATCGCGCTGGCCGATTTCACGGCCTGCTACCTCGCGATCGCGGTCGGCGCCGGCCCGGATCAGGGCAAGGCGATCGAGGAGTTCCGGCTGCGCACGGCCCAGTGAAAGCTAGTCTAACTAAGCGATAACACAGGGCTGTGACACTACCCCGGACCCGGTAGAATTTCATGAAGTGAGCACAGAAGCGGCAGATGGAGCTGGGGGAAGCTCGACGATGGCCGACGGGGCAGTACAGGTCACCTTCGCGGATATCGAGGAGCTGGCGGCGAAAGCAGGGTCTACCAACCAGACCGTGCAGACGCTGCTCGACGACCTCTACCGCATGGTGGCCCCGATGTTCGCCAGCTGGTCGGGCAAGGCGGCCGAGGGTTTCCAGTACCAGCATCAGCAATGGGTCAACGCCGCCGACGACCTGAACGTCGTGCTGCGCAACATCGCCATGCTGCTGCTGGAGACGCACGATTCCTACAGTCAGGCCGAGGCCGAGGTCACGTCGATCTGGACCTCCTGATCCGGCGCATCCCCGCCGGTCTTCTGACATGAAATCCACCGCCTGGCTAGACTCACGTCGCGTAGTGCCTTGCCTACTAGCTCGGAGGACTGGTCTCCATGACCCAGGTCGCAGTGCTGTCCGATTTCAAGGTGCGGGATCTCTCGCTGGCCGACTTCGGCCGCAAGGAGATCCGATTGGCCGAGCACGAGATGCCCGGCCTGATGGCGGTGCGCCGCGAGTACGCCGATGCTAAGCCGCTCCAAGGCGCGCGGATCACCGGTTCGCTGCATATGACGGTGCAGACCGCAGTGCTCATCGAGACCCTCGTCGCGCTCGGCGCCGAGGTGCGCTGGGCCTCGTGCAACATCTTCTCCACCCAGGACCACGCGGCCGCGGCCATCGCCGTAGGCCCTGAGGGCACCGCCGAGGCTCCGCGCGGCGTACCGGTCTTCGCCTGGAAGGGCGAGACGCTGGCCGAGTACTGGTGGTGCACGGAGCAGGCGCTGACCTGGTCGGAGGGCCAGACGCCGAACATGATCCTGGACGACGGCGGCGACGCCACCCTGTTCGTGCACAAGGGCGCCGAGTTCGAGAAGGCCGGCGAGGTCCCGGCCGACGGCGCCGACGACTCCGAGGAGTGGCTGGTCATCCTCGAGACGCTGCGCGCCTCGCTCAAGGCCGACCCGACCAAGTGGACCCGGATCGCCGAGTCGGTCAAGGGCGTCACCGAGGAGACCACCACCGGCGTGCACCGGCTCTACGAGATGGCACAGGCCGGCACGCTGAAGTTCCCGGCGATCAACGTCAACGACGCGGTCACCAAGTCCAAGTTCGACAACAAGTACGGCTGCCGGCACTCGCTCGTGGACGGGATCAACCGGGCCACCGACGTGCTGATCGGCGGCAAGGTCGCCGTCGTCTGCGGGTACGGCGACGTCGGCAAGGGCTGCGCCGAGTCGCTGCGCGGCCAGGGCGCCCGGGTCATCATCACCGAGATCGACCCGATCTGCGCGCTGCAGGCCGCGATGGACGGCTACCAGGTCACCACGCTGGAGGAGGTCGTCGGCATCGGCGACATCTTCGTCACCTGCACCGGGAACCGGGACATCATCCTGGCCGAGCACATGGCGAACATGAAGCACCAGGCGATCGTCGGCAACATCGGCCACTTCGACAACGAGATCGACATGGCCGGCCTGGCCAGGACGCCCGGCGTCGTGCGCGAGGAGATCAAGCCGCAGGTGCACGAGTGGCGCTTCGCGGACGGGCACACGGTGATCGTCCTGTCCGAGGGCCGGCTGCTGAACCTGGGCAACGCGACCGGGCACCCGTCCTTCGTGATGTCCAACTCCTTCGCGAACCAGGTGCTCGCGCAGATCGAGCTGTTCACCAAGCCGGAGCAGTACCCGATCGGCGTCTACACGCTGCCGAAGCAGCTCGACGAGCACGTCGCCCGGCTGCACCTGGACGCCCTCGGCGTGAAGCTCACGAAGCTGAGCGAGCGCCAGTCCGCCTACCTGGGAATCCCGGTCGAGGGCCCGTATAAGCCGGAGACCTACCGCTACTAGCCCCCGGCTGGCCGCCGACCTCCCGGCGGTACCGCTCCGCGGTGACGACCACCAGGTACTGGTACGGCGCGACACCGCGGGGCGGGTGCGGGGTGACGTACTCGGCCACCTGCCGGGCCAGCTCCTCGGTGAGCTCGCCCGCGGCGGACCGGTCGAGCTCGAAGACACGGGAGAGCAGCTGGCGCGCCGCCAGGATCAGCCCGGGCGGTACGTCCTCGACCCGGGCGGTGGCGGCCCAGCGCGCGAGCTCCGGATGCGGCGGCATCGGCATCGTGCCCACGCCGGCCTCGGTCCGCTCCCGGACGACTATCGTCCCGGCGAGCAGATCGCCGAGCCGCCGCCCCTGCCGGGAGCACGCCACCGCGACCGCGCCGGGCAGCCCGAGCAGGATGAGCACCGGAAGCCCGCTGATGAGTGTGATCGGCAGGCCGATGTCCGCGAACAGCAGGGCCATCGCTCGCACCATCGCGTGCCGGAAGCGCTCCGGACCTCCGTCCAGCCGGACCACGCGCAGTCCCGCGGCCAGCTTGCCGACGGAGCGCCCCGAGCTGACCGTCTCGCACACCAGGGGATAGCCGATCGCGACCAACAGCAGCGACACGATGTTGAGCGCGTAGATCGTGTCGCTGGAGGCCCCGGAACCGGCCAGCGCCTTCAGCAACTGGTAGCAGACCTCGTACAGCACGCCCATCAGCAGCAGGTCGAGGACGAGCGCCGCGGCCCGGCTGCCGAGCCGGGCGGGACGCAGTTCGAGCGCCACCCCTTCGGCGACCACCAGTTCGGACACGGTCTGCTCCCACCCTCGCGACGGTCCACGGATCTGCTGCGGGGATCCAAGCTACGGCAACCTGGCCCTGGCCGGGAACCCGCGGGGAGCACTAGCGTGTGCGCGTGGACATCGACGCTTTCGTGGTGAAGAACGCTCCCAAGTGGAACAGGCTCAACCGCCTGGCCCGGCAGCGCCGTCTCACCGTCACGGAAGTCGACGAGTTGCTCGCGCTGCACCAGGCGACGGCACGCGACCTCTCCGTCGTGCGCACGAACCTGCCGGACGCCGAGATGGTCGGCCGTCTCTCCGGCACGCTCGCGCTCTCCCGAGCCGCGCTGACCGCACCGAGAGTGGCCCGCTGGGCGGTCGTCGGCGACTTCTTCACGGCCAAACTGCCCGCTGCGCTGTATCGCGCGCGATGGTGGTGGGGGATCACGGCGGTCGTCTCGCTGCTCCTGGCGCTGGTGCTGGGAATCTGGCTCGCCCACGATCCGTCCGCGCGCAACGAGCTGCTGCCCCCGGACTACGTGCAGCAGCTGACGAAGCCGGGCGGCGACTTCGAGACGTACTACCGTTCGGCGCCGGCCCGGGACTTCGCCTTCAAGGTCTGGACGAACAACTTCTTCATCGCGTGGGAGGCGCTGTTCTCCGGGATCCTGCTGGGTATCCCGGTGCTGCCCATGCTGTTCTCCAACAGCGCGAACATAGCGGTGGACGGGGCGTACATGGCCTCGGCCGGCCGCGGCGAGGTCTTCTTCGAGCTGATCCTGCCGCACGGCTTCCTGGAGCTGACCTCGGTCTTCATCGCAGCGGGCGTGGGGCTGAAGCTCGGTTGGACGCTGATCGCACCGGGGGACCGCTCCCGGGTGATGGCGCTGCAGGAGGAAGGCCGGATCACCGGCGTGGTCGCGATCGGCATGGTGCTGACGCTGGCGTGCTCCGGCTTCATCGAGGCGTTCGTGACGCCCTCCGGCCTGCCGGCCGCGGTACGCGTCGGCATCGGCGCCGCAGTGGAGCTGGCCTTCCTCGCCTACGTCTTCATCGCGGGCCGCCGCGCCTACCTGCGCGGCGAGACTGGCGACCTGAGCTCCGCGGACCGCGTCGACGAGCTCCCCGTCGTCGCCTGACCGGGCCGTCGCAGAGCCGGACCAGCCGCTAAACGCGACCCGGCAAGCTTTCTGACCCCGTGTCACCTGGGGATTGGCCAGATCGCTCCCCCGTGGTGCATACTCGTAAACACCGCCACGGAGGAACGGACCGAGAAGTTCGCGAATCCAGCCGCTTGACTCGAGAGAGTCGGATGGCTAAGGTGGAAGGGTTGCGGTCAAGCGGGACGCACCGATGAGGTCCAAAAGCACTAGCTTAAGGCCGAATCAAGCGAAGCGCAAGAGGCAATCGCCGACTGTGGTAAGGTTTACCGCAGAAGGAACGCACGAAGCAGTAAATGCAGTATCGAAGTAGCGCCGGTCGTGGAGGCGGGTCTAGGGATCCGGTGAAGCGGTGAGTGTGTCTGTTTCTTGAGAACTCAACAGTGTGTCATTTGTTTACGATGCCAATTGTTTT
>Ga0310811_10002271_pt1 | contig 23951 bp, 19 predicted proteins | sample YCmetagenome_FD_207642 | JGI IMG/M metagenome (GOLD analysis project Ga0310811, IMG submission 207642) | Soil microbial communities from experimental microcosm in Duke University, North Carolina, United States - YC | ecosystem: Engineered > Artificial ecosystem > Soil microcosm > Unclassified ... | reverse complement strand
TGCTATGGAGACGATTATGGTGATGCGCCTTAAAAGCGTTGTTGCAGCGTTCGCGTTTTGCGTGGCGGCAAGCAATGGTTATGCGGCCGACCCGATCAAGATCGGTGTCGATGGGCCGTTCACTGGCGGGTCGTCTTCGATGGGTGTCAGCATGCGCGACGGCGTGCGTCTCGCCGCGGCGGAGATCAACAAAGCGGGTGGCGTCCTGGGTCGCCCGATCGTCTTGATTGAGCGCGATGACGAAGCGAAGAACGAGCGCGGTGTGCAAATTGCGCAAGAGCTGATCAACAAGGAAAAAGTGGTCGCTATCGTCGGTTACATCAATACGGGTGTTGCGCTCGCGTCACAACGATTTTTTCAGGAAGCGAAAATCCCAGTCTTCAATAACGTCGCGACGGGCAGCATCATAACCAAGCAATTCAGCGATCAGCCCGACAACTACGTGTTTCGCAATGCCGCCGCCGACCGCATCCAGGCACCGATGATCGTCGATGAGGCGGTGACGAAACGCGGCTTCAAGAAGGTCGCAATTCTCGCCGATTCGACCAATTACGGCCAGCTCGGCCGGGAAGATCTTGAGAAAGCGCTTGCTGCGGTAGGCGTGAAGCCGGTTGCCGTCGAGAAATTCAATATCAAGGACGTCGATATGACGGCCCAATTGCTGAAGGCAAAACAGGCGGGTGCCGAAGCGGTGCTGACCTATGGCATCGGGCCGGAACTCGCGCAGATTGCCAACGGCATGGCGAAGCTCGGTTGGAAGGTTCCGCTGATCGGAAGCTGGACGCTTTCGATGGCGAACTACATCGACAACGCGGGCGCGAACGGCGAAGGCGCGCGCATGCCGCAGACGTTCATTCAGGTACCGAATACGGCGAAGCGCAAAGCATTTATCGATGCGTACCTGAAAGAGTTCAAGCCAAAGAACGACCGAATCGATTCACCGGTGTCTGCGGCGCAAGGCTATGACTCGATCTACCTGCTTGCCGCTGCGATTACGCAGGCCGGTACAACCGACGGCCCGAAGGTGCGCGCTGCGCTGGAGAACCTCAACACGAAAGTCGAAGGCGTTGTGATGGTCTACAACAAGCCGTTCACGCACAGTGACCACGAAGCTGTGAGCCCGAACGTACCGGTCATCGGCGAGGTGAAGGGCGGCCGCGTCGTCTATGCGTACGACAGCGACAAAGAGGGCGGCGGTCAGTTGCGCATCAAGCAGGCATCCCGGGACTGAGCGATGCCGACGAGCCGCGGCCGCCTCAGGGCGGCGCGGCTTCGGCATGTGCCATCCCCGACTCACGCTGTGACACGCTGCCTTTTCATGCCAATCAATCATGTCCATCCTGCTTCAGCTCATTTATAGCGGCATCGCGCTCGGCATGATTTACGCGGTGATCGCGTTCGGCTATCAACTCACATTCGCCACCTCCGGCACGCTCAACTTCGGCCAAGGCGATGCGCTGATGCTCGGCGCGTTAATGGGCCTCACGCTCGTGACGCTCGGTGTGAACTACTGGCTGATGATTCCCCTCGTCTGTGTGTTCGGCATGCTGCAAGGCGCTTTCGTCGAGCGGATCGGCGTTCGGCCCGCGATCAAGATCAAATCCGAGTTCGGTTGGATCATGTCGACGATCGCGCTAGGCATCATCTTTAAGAACGTCGCGGAGAACGTATGGGGGCGCGACGATTTGCGCTTTCCGTCGCCTTTGCCGGAGGCGCCGTTGAACGTGTTCGGCGCGAACGTGCTGCCGATGGAACTGCTTGTCGTTTGCGGTGCACTCGCCATGATGCTGGCCGTCGAGTTCTTCAATCGCAAGACGATTTTAGGCAAGGCCGTCGTTGCAACAGCAAACGATCGCGATGCCGCAGCCTTGATGGGTATCAACACCGGCCTTGTCATTACGTTCTCGTATGCGTTGTCGTCGTTGACGGCGGCATTCGCGGGTGTGTTGATCGCGCCTTTGACGTTGACGGGCGCAACGATGGGTGCGGTGCTCGGCCTCAAGGCGTTTGCCGTTGCGATCATCGGCGGATTGTCCAGCGGGCTCGGCATCGTCGTAGGCGGTGTGATTCTTGGCATCGCGGAGACGACCACCGGCTTTTATCTATCGACAGGCTACAAGGACGTACCCGGACTCGTGCTGTTGCTGATCGTGCTCTCGCTGAAACCCGCTGGCCTCTTCGGTAAAACCGCGATCAAAAAAGTGTGAGGTTTCACCTTGAAAAACACGAAACTGCTCGTGTCGACCATCGCGCTGCTCGCACTCGCGCTCTTCCCAGTGCTGTCGGGGAACTCGTACTATATCCATCTCGTCGAGACCATCATGATCTATGCGATCTTGCTGTTTGGTCTCGATATCGTCGTCGGTTATACCGGGCAAGTATCGCTGGGCCATGCAGGCCTCTTCGGTGTTGGTGCTTACACCGCAGGCGTGTTGTTTATGCAACTCAGCGCGCCGTTCTATGTGAGTGTGCCGCTCGCGATTCTGCTGACGGCCGGATTCGGCGCAATACTCGCGTTGCCTGCGCTGCGTGTGTCGGGCCCGTACCTCGCCATGGTCACGCTCGCGTTCGGTACGATTGTCCAGATCCTGATCAACGAAATGGCATTCCTCACGAACGGGCCGATGGGGATCAAGATCACCAAGCCGGTCTTCGCCGGACACGAGCTCAGTGAAAACGGCTACTTCTGGCTCGTGGCGATGCTGCTGGTCCTCTCGCTCGTCGTTGTGCACCGCGTGCTCAAATCGCACCTCGGACGCGCGTTCGAGGCGCTGCGAGATAGTCCAATCGCATCGGATTGCATGGGTGTGTCCGTCTATCGGTACAAGGTTTACGCCTTCGTGATCAGCGCGGGCTTCGCGGGGCTGGCAGGATGCCTCTACTCTTACTCCGAGCAGTACATCTCGCCGAACACCTACAACATCGAACTGACGATTCTGTTCCTGCTCGCGATCATCATGGGTGGCCGCAAGACACGCACCGGTGCAATCATCGGCTCCACCATTATCGTGATGTTGCCGAAGTTGCTCGACGATATTTCGATGTTCCGGCTTGTGGCGACTGCGCTGGCGGTGGTGGTGATCGGGGGTGCCATTTTCGCTCTCATGCGCAAGAACGAACCGCTCAAAGTCATCATTCCCGTTGCGGCGACGGTGTTGCTCGCCGTATTTTCGTATTGGATCGACGCGCTCACCGATTGGCGGCTGACGATTTTTGGACTGATGATCTTGCTGGTCGTGTATTACTTGCAGGACGGCGTGGTCGGGTTCCTGCGCAAGTTCATCATGCAGGGACGCGTACGCACGGTTACAGTCGACACAGAAAAAAACGCTGAAATCGCTGGCGGCGCCATTCTCGATGTGCGCGAGCACGGCGCGGAAACGATCCTGAGCTTTCGTAACGTGGTGATGCAATTCTCCGGGCTCAAGGCGCTCAACAACGTCAATCTCAGTGTGCGTCGAGGCACGATACATGGGCTGATCGGTCCGAACGGCTCGGGCAAGAGCACCATGATGAACGTGCTCACTGGCATTTATGCCCCGACGTCGGGCGAAATCGAGTATCGCGGCGAGCCTATCGCGGGGCGCACCTCCTCCGCCATTGCGCTTTTGGGCATAGCCAGAACGTTTCAGAACGTGCAGCTATTCGGTGAAATGACCGTGCTTGAGAATGTCCTGGTCGGTTTGCATCACACGTTCAAGTCGAATTTTGCAGACGTCGGGCTCATGACCTCGCGCTACAAGCGAGAAGAACGCGCGGCGCGGGAGCGCGCGTTCAGCATGCTGCGCTTTGTCGGGCTCGACGAGGCCGCGGGCGATGAGGCACGCAACCTGCCGTATGGCAAGCAGCGTCTACTGGAAATTGCGCGTGCGCTTGCGCTGGATCCGCAAGTGCTGCTGCTGGATGAGCCGGCTGCGGGGCTCACGGCGCCCGACATCGCGGAGCTGGTGGCGATCATCCGCAAGGTACGCGATCACGGCATTACCGTCGTATTGATCGAACATCACATGGATGTGGTGATGAGCGTGTGCGATACGGTGTCCGTGCTCGACTTCGGACAGAAGATCGCAGAAGGCAAGCCGTCCGATGTGCAGGCCGATGAGAAGGTGATCGAGGCGTATCTCGGCGGCGTGGCGGCTTGACCAACACCGACTACATGGACGGCATAATGCTCTCGATCCGCAATTTGCATGCAGGCTACGGCAAAGTCAAAGTGCTGCACGGCATCTCCATCGACGTGCCGAAAGCATCTGTCGTTACGTTGATCGGCTCGAACGGGGCCGGCAAGACGACAACGATGCGTGCGATTTCGGGCATGATCCGGCCGTCAGAAGGAGAAATCACGATGGGTCAGGGCAGCGATGCGAAGCGCATCGATGGGCTCGACTCCCACCGCATCGCAAGGCTTGGACTCGCGCACTCCCCGGAAGGGCGCCGCGTCTTCGCAACGATGACGGTGACCGACAATCTCATCCTCGGCGCGTTTGCGCGGCTGACGTGGGCACGCCCGCGCGGTGACGTGAAAGCCGATCTTGAGCGTGCAATCGAACTCTTTCCACGGCTAAAGGAGCGGCGCCACCAACTAGCGGGCACCCTTTCGGGCGGGGAGCAGCAGATGCTGGCCATGGCGCGCGCGATCATGCTGAATCCCGATGTCGTGTTGCTCGATGAACCGTCGATGGGCCTCGCACCGATTCTTGTCGAGGAGGTGTTCCGCATCATCGAACAACTCAAAGGTCAGGGGGTGACGATGCTGCTCGTCGAGCAGTTCGCTGCAGCCGCGCTGAACGTGGCCGATTACGGCTATGTGCTGGAGAATGGCCGAATTGCCACGCATGGCAAGGCGGCACAATTGCGCGACGACCCGTCCGTCAGGGCAGCTTATCTTGGTGCAAGCCACTGAGGCGTGAATCTATCAGTGCATGCTCGCCACTTCGCATTGATGATCGAGCAGCACCTCAGCGGTTCCTGTTCCACCATCGATATCCGTGCCGCTGTTGAGTAACAGCCAACCATCTTGCTGCGTAGATGGCCCCGCACCCACGACGAGAATCGTTTGCCTGCTCATGGCATCGAGTTCACCCTTGTCGCGCGCGACGATACTGAATGGATCGATATTGAACTCAGGTCCGCTCACTCGCATGATCCGGTAGCGCGCGCCGTCGATCGTATCCCATACCCACTGATCCGGCGCATCGTGGCGGTGACGACCCAACGCATCGATTGCACTCGTACGCATGCAATCGATATGGATATGCAGTTGCTCCTGTGAGCGTCGGTACGCGGAATTGATTTCGAGCCCCAGTTGGTCGTCCTCGAGTGGCTTGCGATGCGCGGCCTTCAAAGAGGCCTGCACGAAACTACGAGCATTCCATGCATCGGCCCAGTAATGTCCCGTACTGGGTGCAAGCACAAGAGGGCTGTCGATGCCCGAAATGCGGTCTGTGGGTATCAGCAGATGCTGCGCGACGCCTTTGCGATCCTTTAGGACTGCATCTCGATGCGTGAGATCCACGCTGGCACAGATGCCGGGCTTACTCGTCGTACGCGCCGCTGGTTCGCAGTCCAGATGAACGATTTGCCAGAGCGCGTTTGGGTCTGCCTCGGCAAGCGTCTCGCATCCGGTCATCAGCACGACGGCGCAGAGCGCAAAGCGGCCGGTGCGAGCACGCACCCATTTAAAGATGCCAAGCATGTTATTTCTTTATGAATTGGAGTTTTTTATGAATCGGAGGGCGAATTTTGCAAGACGCGGCACAAACGCGGGCCGCAGCAGGCGGCCGTCGTAGCCGCTCATACGTCGTTCGTTTTCTTCCAGACACAGTTCGATCAGCCGTCGCGGGCTGATCGAATTACCGACGCTTGCCGCGCCCGTCATCGCAAAGTTGGCGTCTTGCGCAATGCCGTCGCCATCGATGCCCTTTGCGATTGCCATGCGCTCCCACACGAGCACGCACCAGACGGCGACTATGCGCACGAAGAACCAGGGGCGCTTCCACCACGGCAGATTACGTCGATGCCACGCAGCCCAGTTGACGAAAAAGAGAATGTGCCGGGCCTCTTCCTGAATGACGGGCTCGAATGTGTCGATGAGCTCCATCGGGAAAAAGCCGGAAAGCTGTGCTGACCGAAAGAGGCCGAACGCGAAAAAGCTGTCGATGCATTCGCTAAAGCCCGTGAGCATCCAGGCCCACTCCACGTTGGACGGAGCGGAATACTCCGGTTCGGGCGCGAGGGCGATGCCGTACGCGGCGACAAGCTTGGACAGCACCACTTTATGGCGCGCTTCTTCGGCACCGTTGAGCTCCAGTGCCTCGCGCAGCATCGCGTCGCGCACACTCGCCGCATAGGTCGCGACGCGCACCGAGGCGCGCCCTTCAGTTTGCACGGCGATATCCCAGATCGGCAAGGAGGTCACACGCGCGAGCGCGTCAGGCAATAAGGCCGGCCACGCAATAACGGCCGGTTTATAGGGGTTGTGCGTTTCGAGCAGCATCCGGCAAAACATCCGCTTATGCGCTTCGGAACCCAATTCGATCGGCGCGGCGTCTTCCAGACTCCAATGACGCATCGCATGATCGGCCGCCGCTTCCGCTTGTCGCAAAGTGTTCGACATGGCTTTCGAATGGTGGCAATTGGCAAAACGGGGCCATTTTGTCATAGAACGACAGCCCTATGTCGGGATGCCTGGCCCCAGCGGGCACTAACGCACGAGCAGCCGCGTTGCGCACTCGGATGCACGCATGGCACATGCCGGTTATGCTTCAGGGTTTCGGCCAGAAGGGGCCAGACCTCAGAGGAGTCGTCATGGAATATTGCAAGCTCGGTCGGACAGGCCTGACTGTATCGCGCCTGTGCCTTGGAACGATGACGTTCGGCTTTCAGTCGGATGAAGAGACCGCTGGCCGCATTATGCAGCGGGCCGCCGATGCGGGCGTCACGTTTTTCGATACCGCTGACGTGTATCCGCTCGGCGCGGACCTCTCGATTGTCGGACGCACCGAGGAAATCGTTGGTGCTTGGTTGAAAGGTCAGCGTAACCGTTTTGTACTGGCGACGAAAGCGGTCGGAAAAATGGGCCCCTCGTCGTGGGATGAAGGCGCATCGCGCAAGCATCTGCTCGACGCGATCGATGCATCGTTGCACCGGCTCGGCACGGATTATGTCGACCTATATCAGTTGCATTCGGACGATCGTGAGACCCCGCTCGACGAAACGCTTGAAGCGCTCGACATCATCGTGCGCTCGGGCCGTGCCCGCTATATCGGTGTGTCGAACTTTCTCGCATATCGGCTGGCACGGGCACTGGGTCGCTCCGATGCGCTGAGGCTGGCACGCTTCGTATCGGTGCAGCCGCGCTACAACCTGCTTTTTCGCCAGATCGAGCGCGAGCTGCTGCCGCTCGCTCAAGAAGAAGGCCTCGGCGTGATTCCGTACAACCCACTGGCGGGCGGCCTGCTGACCGGCAAGCACAAGCACGATGGCGCGCCGCCGCAAGGGCGGTTCTCACTCGGAGCCGCGGGCCAGATGTACCAGGATCGCTACTGGCACGAGCGCGAATTCAGCACAGTGGCGGCGTTCCAGCAAGCGACGCAAGAAGCGAACGTTGCGCCGGTGACGGCGGCCGTTGCGTGGGTTCTCGCCAATCCGGCCGTGACGTCGGCCATTATCGGCGCAAGCCGGCCCGAGCAGCTCGACGCGTCGCTGGCAGCGGCCGACATCCGCCTCGATCCCGCGTTCAAGGCCAAGCTCGATGATCTGTCGCACGAGTATCGCTTTGGCGACGCATTGCGCTAAGTGATCAATGAGGCGGCGCCGCGAGGGGCGCCGCCACGCATCACGCCGTTCCACTCAAGGGGTGGCTTCGATTGATTGCGCTCGATACCCGGGCGTTGCAGTACAACGTGAAAATATCGTTTCCCTATCGACCTTGATCGGCTAGGAAATATAAAAGGAAGATCTATGGTTACCTTGACTATCAACGGCCAGGTTCATCACCTCGACGTACCTGATGACATGCCGCTCCTGTGGGTGATACGCGACGTCGTCGGGCTCACCGGCACGAAGTTCGGTTGCGGCATTGCTCAATGCGGCGCTTGCACGGTGCATCTCGACGGCGCGGCTGTTCGTTCATGTGTGCTCCCGGTTTCGGCTGCCGTTGGCAAGAAAATCACCACTATCGAAGGCGTCGGCGCGACGCCCGTAGGCAGCAAGGTCCAGGAGGCCTGGCGCGATCTCGATGTCGTTCAATGCGGTTATTGCCAATCCGGGCAAGTGATGTCGGCCGCCTCGCTGCTCGCGCAGAATCCGAAGCCGAGCGACGCTGACATCGATAACGCGATGGCAGGCAACATCTGCCGGTGCGGCACGTATAACCGTATTCGCGCTGCTATCAAGCACGCGGCAAAGGAGGTCTGAGATGTCGCAAGGATTGCTGCAAGCATTCAAAGTGCTCGAGGCCGAAGCGAATGAAACGGCCCAAGCCGAAGCTGGCGTTTCCCGCCGCGCGTTCCTCAAGTTCGGCGCGACGCTCAGCGCGGCCGCGAGCGGCGGAATGCTGTTGGGTTTCAGCCTGCCGGCCGCAGCGGCGCGTGCCCATGGCACGCCTGCACGCGCCTCGATCATTGGCGGCGATGCGTCTGACGAACCGAGCGGTGGCGTCTTCGCACCCGATGCGTTCATCCGGATCGACCGCAACAGCGTAGTGACGCTCGTCATGCCGAAGGTCGAAATGGGGCAGGGTGTCTACACTTCGCTGCCGATGCTGATTGCCGAAGAGCTCGAGGTGCCGCTCAATAGCGTGACGCTCGACCACGCACCGCCCGACGGCAAGCTTTATGGCGATCCGCTACTCGGTGGTGCGCAGATCACTGGCGGCTCGACCTCGATCCGCTACGCGTGGTTGCCGATGCGGCAGGCCGGTGCCACGGCACGTACCTTGCTGATTTCGGCCGCTGCAAAGCAGTGGGGCGTCGATCCGGCATCGTGTCATGCGCGCGCCGGTCAAGTCATCCATGCTGCAACGGGGCGCCGCCTCGATTACGGCAAGCTCGTGGACGCCGCTGCAAAACTGCCCGTTCCGACCAACGTGACGCTCAAGAAGCCGGAGGAGTTCACGCTGATCGGCAAACCGACAGACCGACTCGATTCGCCTGAGAAGGTCGATGGCGCCGCGCGTTTTGGTTTCGATGTGCGTCTGCCCGGAATGCGTTACGCCGTGATCGTCAATTCTCCGGTGTTCGGCGGGACGGTGCAAAGCGTCGACTCGACGCGCGCAACACAGGTGCCCGGCGTGCACGACGTCGTCAACATCGGTGACGCTGTAGCGGTTATCGGCGTGCACACGTGGGCGGGCAAGCAGGGCGCGGCCGCACTCGATATCAAATGGAACAACGGATCCGGCGCGAACGTGTCGATGCAGCAGATCGTGGCCGATCTTGCTGAAGCGTCGAAGCGCGACGGCGCTGTCGCGCGCAAGGACGGTGACGTAGGCAAGGCATTCGGCACGGCAACCAAGCGAGTCGATGCGGTCTACCAACAACCGTTCCTCGCGCATGCAACGATGGAGCCGATCAACTGTACCGTGCATGTGCGGCCAGACAGCTGCGAGATCTGGACCGGCACGCAAGTGCCGACGTTCGCGCGCGATGCGGCTGCCAAGATCACCGGATTGCCGCCCGAAAAGATCACGATTCACAACTTCCTGCTGGGCGGTGGATTCGGCCGCCGGCTTGAAGTCGATGCGATCGTGCAGGCGTTGAAGATCGGCAAGCAAGTCGGGGCACCCGTCAAAGTCTTCTGGTCGCGTGAAGAAGACATTCAGCACGACATGTTCCGGCCGTATTACTACGACAGGATCTCCGCGGGCCTGGATGCGAAGGGACGTCCTGTCGCGTGGCAGCACCGAATCGCCGGATCTTCCGTCATGGCGCGTTTCGCGCCGTCGTCCATGAAGGACGGCGTCGATCCTGACGCGGTGGAAGTGGCAGCGGATCTGCCGTATGACTTGCCGAATCAGCTCATCGAATTCGTGCGGCAGGAGCCGCGCAATGTGCCGACCGCTTTCTGGCGTGGTGTCGGCCCGACGCGCAGTGCTTTTGTTGTCGAGAGCTTCATCGACGAACTTGCGGCCAGCGCGGGCGTCGACCCGGTCAAGTATCGGCTTGAACTGCTCACGCATTCGCCTCGCGCGGCGAATGTCCTCCAGGTTGCGGCTCGCTCGGCGGGCTGGGGCAGTCCAATGCCGAAGGGGCAAGGGCGCGGCATTGCAGTCATTAACGCGTTTGGTAGCTACTTCAGCATGGTGGTGGAAGTGACCGTGAAGGACGGTGAGGTCAGCGTCAATCGCGTCGTCTGCGCCGTGGACTGCGGGATGACAGTGAACCCGAAGACCGTCGAAGCACAGGTCCAAGGTGGCGTGATCTTCGGCCTCACGGCAGCGCTCCATGGCGAAATCACGATCAAGAACGGTCGCGTCGAGCAAAGCAACTTTACGGACTACCGCATGTTGCGCATCAACGAGACGCCGACGATCGAAGTGCACATCGTCAAGAGCAGCGAAGCCCCAGGAGGTGTCGGCGAGCCGGGTACGGCAGCATTGTCACCCGCCGTCGTCAACGCGATCTTTGCTGCGACGGGCAAGCGTCTGCGCACGTTGCCGGTAGGCTCGCAATTGAAGACGGCTTGATCGTTGCTGGGACGCCGCATATCTAATGCGGCGTCGTTTAATCGAAGCAGGGCACGGGCATCAAGCGCTTCCAGGTACCGAAGGTACTGATAAGCGCCGACTGCCCGCCCCTGCTTTTTTGTTGTGCGCCCAAGTTACCCACCTGCCGAAGGTGAGATGTCATCAAAGTAAGTATCCGTAACGAACACGGTAACGAAATTAATATCGGCTGACTCTACACTTCATCACGTTTTAATCTTTTCGTTTTTTCGCTGTAACTGGACAACTGTCCCCTTGAGGACGCGCATGAGGTCGAGGGCAGTATGTGGCAGCCAGTCAAACAGGTTTCCCGAGTTGCATTGATGCTTTCGCCCGCATTGGGCGACTCTTTGTTGATGATGACGATCGCACGCAATCTCCGGCTTGCTCAGATCGCTGTCACGGCATTCGGTAGCCAGATGCAAGTCATCAAAGACTGGTTTCCCGACATCGATATCCGGCCTGATCTCACGGAAGACCGCCTGGATGCAACGTTGCCTGAGTTCGACGCGGTCATCCAAATGCATCGCGATAGGCCCTTTGTCGATTTGCATCGACTTCATCCGCGCGTGATTCTCCTCGAGCCGCTTTATCGCGCCCGTTCACCCGAGGCGATGGCGGATCGATTGGCCCGATTCTGCAAAGAGCAACTGGGCTTGACATTGGCTGGCAAAAGCAACGGCATCACCGCACCTCCCGGACTCGAGCATCGCAGACATAGCCTTCGCGTGGCGATTCATCCAACAGCCAGTACATCCGACAAGTGCTGGCTCCCGTCCCGCTTCTTACGGCTCGCGCTGCAGTTGCGCGAGCGTGGCTTCCAGCCGCAATTCGTGGTCGCGCCGCAAGAACGCGCCGAATGGCGGCATGTCGAACGCTCCGGGTTGACGTTGCCGCACTTCGACTCACTTCACGATGTGGCCACGTGGCTTTATGAATCGGGATGGTTCATCGGCAACGATTCGGGAATCGGCCATCTTGCCTCCAGTCTTCAAGTTCCGACGCTCTCCTTGTTCATGCGTCGGGGTATCGCGCGCACCTGGCGACCCGGTTGGGGTTCGGGGCAGGTGCTGGTCGGCAGCAGCCTGCTGCCGACGGGGCGTCTGCGTGAGCGTTATTGGAAGTACATGCTATCGGTCGGCAAGGTGACCCAGGCGTTCGATCAGTTGCGCGCGGAATTCGCATGATCACCCAACCTGCCGGCAGCGCATCTGTGATGCCTGCGGGGCGTATCGCACTTATAGCGTCAAACGCAATCGGCGACACGTTGGTGCTGATGGTCATCGTGCAAAACCTCCTGCGCAATGGCGTTGATGTGACCGTGTTCGGGCAGCCCGCCTACGCATTGAGGCAATGGTTTCCCGGCGTGGCAATCGAGCCGCTGCCTGCCCAATCGGAAGAAGAAGCGTTGCTCGCGCAGTTCGATACTGTCCTGCAAATGCATACGCACCAGCCGATTCCCCGGCTCGCGCAAATTCATCCGCGCGTATGCCATCTCGATGCGATTGACGTTGAAAATCGTCCCGGTTGCATGGCTGAGAATTTTGCCGATTTTTGCCGTCGCGAACTGGGGCTGCAGGACGTCCGGCACTCAAACGGGATGATGCCGCCGTCCGGATTGATGCACCGTTGTCACGTTCGCCGGGTTGCGATCCACCCCGAGGCGAGCACGCAAGACAAGCGCTGGTTGCCCGAGCGTTTTCTTCGTCTGGCCGTGCGCCTGCGTAAGCGTGGCTACGACGTTCAGTTCATCATTGCGCCGCACGAACGGGAGCGATGGTGCGAGCTAGAGCGCTGGGGGATACCTGCGCCGACTTTCGCCAACCTGCACGAATTGGCAAGCTGGCTGTACGAATCAGGATGGTTCATCGGAAACGACTCTGGGATGGGGCATCTGGCATCGAGTCTCAACGTTCCCACGATCAGTCTCTTCCGGCGGCGCCGGGTGTCCGAGCGTTGGCGTCCGGCCTGGGGCACCGTCGATGTCGTGTTGCCGTGGCAGTGGCTGCCGTTTGGATGGCTCAAGGAGAAACTATGGCGTGAGACGCTGACTTGCGCTCGCGTCCTTTCGGCCTTCAATCGGATGGTGCGCCGCTATGGCGACGGTGGCCACCCAATGGCGAGTTAAAGCTCGGCCGTTTTGCGCTTTAAACGATTGCCATCTCGAGACCTTATGACAGCAACTTCACCCAAAGCAGTTTTTTTGCACACCGGATACAGGACCGCCGGAACATGGCTATGGTCGTGCTTTCGTCGTCTCGATGGCGTCGTGGCCTTTTACGAGCCGCTGCACGAGATGCTGGCCAGCATCGATCCGGCCATGTTGGCGAGCAGTACCGCCGATAGCTGGCGCTCCGGCCACCCGGACCTCGATGCGCCGTATTTTGACGAGTTTGCCGAACTGCTAGAGCCTGGGGCGCGCGGCATTCCTGGATATGACGTGCGTTTCGCGCTCGACATGTTCGAGCAAGGGGTGCCTGCCCAGTCCGATCAGTTGGCCGCGTACGTGAACGATTTGATTGACGTAGCTAAGCAACGCGGTGGTGTTCCTGTCTTCAAGTTCTGTCGATCGCTCGGGCGACTGCCCTGGTTCCGCGCTACGTTTCCCGACGCCGTTCACATTGCGGTCGCCAAGAACCCGATTTCGCAGTGGCAGTCATGTTGGAACCTGTTTGCAAAACATCGCAATGCTCATTTTGTGGCCGACCCGTTCGCCGTGCTGACCATGACCCAGCACGAGCCGATCACGCGCTGGGTACTCGATGCGTTGCAGATCGAGTTGCCGGCATTGCCGCCAGGGACGAACGAAACGCTTGAAGCCTGCCTCGACTTCTTCAAGCAATATGTGCAGCATACCGCACCCGCAACTTGCTATCGCGCGTTCCTTGCGCATTGGCTGCTCGCATCGCGGCATGCAGCAACGCATGCTCACGCGCTTTTCGATTGCGATCTCGCTGCTTGGTCACCCGCCTACGTGCAGGCCGCCGAGCGTTGGATGGTCGAACTCAGCGGCCTCGCGCCTTCTTTCAGCGATGTTCGCTCGGAAGGAAAGAGTGCTCGTGACTGCGGGTTCGATGCACAAGAGGGCGTACAGATCCACATTCAAGCGCTCAATCTTGCTCGTGCCCTGGTACGCGATGACTGCGCTCATACGGATACGCTCGCGCTCTGGACGAATAAGCTCGCACAGGCGACTCAAGTTTTGGTCTTCGGCGCAGAAGCCAATTTACCGCAGGAGCAGACGCCACCGCACCGCGCATCCCGCGTGGTGGATGTTGCACTCGTGGACGGCGTTGGGCTTGAAGACGTACTGATCGGCGAGCTTGCCGCGACGCGGGCTGCGCTGGCGAAAGCAAATCGTAGGCTGGCCGACGTCGACAACTCCTTAGTGTGGCGTCTGACGAAGCGCGCGCGGCAGTTGCTTCGACGCGGGTCAAGCCACGCAATGTAGGCGCGGAGCAGTATCAACGGCCGGTTGCCTCGCGAGAGCGGCTGCGTTCGTCCTGCGCTCGCCAACCCTTACCGACGTTCTGCACGGCACGCCCGTGTCGGAACGCGGCCGTTCCGAATGCCCGCATCGCGTCCCGCCTTTCACGACCAAAGCGGATCGAGCCCCAGCACGCCTGATTCGACGAGCGTTGTGCGCTCCGGAACGGAATCGTTTCGGGTGACATGCAGTAAAGGGCAATGTTGCGCGACAACAAAAATAAGAATGAGAATGATTGGCAATAACGATGAGTTGTGACAATATCTGAAACGGTTCAGCAACAATTTGTAACGGATTGCACCCCGCACCGCGAGCGGAGAATCGCGTCACAGAGGCCGTCTCGGATACCGCATGCTCGTCCCGTTTCTCATCATGCTGCGCGAAGGCATCGAAGCGGCTTTGATCGTAGGCATCGTCGCCAGCTACCTGCGCCAGACCGGCCGAGGCCAGTGGCTGCCGGTTGTCTGGATCGGCATTCTGCTTGCCATCGCGGTGTCTCTCTTCGTGGGCGCTGCGATCCAGTTCGCCAGTGCCGAATTTCCGCAGAAGCTCCAGGAGTTCTTCGAAGCCGTGGTCGGTGTAATCGCGGTGGGGGTGCTGACCTCGATGGTCCTGTGGATGCGCAAGGCCGCGCGCACGATGGCGAGCGAGTTGCGCGCATCCGTCGATAGCGCGCTTGCGCAGTCGGGCCATCGCGCCTACGGACTGATCGGGATGATCTTCTTTTCGGTCGCGCGTGAGGGCCTCGAATCGGTATTCTTCCTGCTCGCGACTTTCCAGCAGAACGAAGGCGTGGCCGCGCCGCTCGGCGCGCTGCTCGGTGTGCTATGCGCGGCGGCGGTGGGCTACGGCATCTATGCGGGTGGCATCCGCGTGAACCTCAAACGCTTTTTCCGCTATACCGGCGTGTTTATCCTCGTCGTGGCCGCAGGCATTCTCGCCAGCTCAGTTCGCGCGCTACATGAGGCGGGTCTGTGGAATGATTTCCAGACGGTCGTTGTGGACCTATCCGGTGTGCTGCCGGTAGGCAGCGCGGCGGGCACACTGTTTTCAGGCGTCTTCGGCTATCAGGACATGCCGACGGTCAGTGAGCTCGCGGCGTGGGCCACCTTTCTGAGCGTGTCGCTTTACTTCTTCTTGCGACCTGCCCCGCGTAAGCCGGCCATCGAGGGACAGTGGCAGAAATGAACGAACGTCTCTCTTTAACGGGGGCCGCGCCGTTTCCCGTTCGTACGGTGCGCATCGCGCTCTTGATATCGGTGCTGCTGGTGCTGATCGGCCTTGTGCTCTTCTATCAGGCCACGCGTTTCGCGCAGCGCGCGCACGTGCGCACGGATCACGGCGTCATGGTCGAAATTGGGCCACAAGGGTGTACGCCGTCTACGCTTTCCGTACCGGCGGGCCGCACGGTGTTCAGCATCCGCAATATGTCGAACCGTGCGGTGGAGTGGGAAATTCTTGACGGTGTCATGGTGGTCGAAGAGCGCGAGAACATCGCACCCGGCTTCACACAGACGCTAACGGCCAATCTCGCAGCCGGCTCTTATGTGATCACATGTGGGCTGTTGAGCAACCCGCGTGGTCGTCTCGAAGTGCTTCCCGTGCCGGCAGAGCACGAGACGCCGAGGGCTCTGTCAAAGGTCGATTTCATCGGCCCCCTCTCCGAGTACCGTGTTTATGTCGGCGTGCAGTCGGCAGAACTGGCCGATGCAGTCGCGGCGCTGTCGGCTGCTTTGGGGTCGGGAGACATGGCTGGCGCACGCACGGCCTATGTCACGGCGCACGCGGTATATGCGCGTATTGCGCCAGTGGCGGCCCTGTTTTCAGACCTGGATCACCGCATCGACGCGCAGGCCGCTTTGTTCGCCAGTGGAGAGGCCGCCCCGGCATTCAGCGGCTTCTATCGCATCGCATCGGGGCTCTTTGCGCACGGCCAGACGCGTGAGCTAGTGCCTGTGGCGAAAGCGCTCGCCGCGGATATTGCGACACTCGCGCAACGCACCGATGCGCTTTCGCTGCAGCCCGCGCAACTTGCGAATATCGCCGCGCGACGTATCGAGCAGGTTACGCCTCTGGCGAGGGGGCAGAGCGCCGACGCGGTGGACGCTCTAGAGCAGATCGGGGCAACGCTTGAGGGCGTGCGTGAGATTGGCCAGTTGCTCAAGCCGTTTTTTGACTCTCAACCCGCCGTGGGCCAGGCGCTAGTCTCGGACCTGAATCAACTCGACGCGACGCTGCATAGCCTGCGCGACGGCGACCACTTCTTGCCCGAAAGCCGTGTTCCGGCGGCGGCGCGTGCGGCGCTTGCCCAGCAGCTGGATAAGCTGGCCGACGACTTCCGGCGTGCAAACCCCGCTCTCGGACTTTAGTCGTGCTACCCACCATGTCTCAATTGCATCCCGACTCTCCCGATGCACCGGCATCACCTCTTCGCAGGCAGATCATCGCCGGTGCCGGTCTGCTCGGTGGCGCGCTGGCCGCGGATCTCGCCCGCGGGGCGAGTCTTGCACGCGCGCCGCACGTTACTGACGCACCCACTTCTGGCGGTAGCCTGCAAGACAGCTACCCGTACCTAGGCGTACGTCAGCAAGGCGTCACGACGCCGCGTCCCGCAGCGGGCATGGTCGCCGCGTTCGACGTGCTTGCCGTGGACCGCGCCGGTCTCGAGCGCCTTTTTCGGAGGCTGACCGATCGCATCGCATTTCTGACCCAGGGCGGCCCGGTGCCGCAGAGCAATCCTGACTACCCGCCGGCCGACTCCGGCATTCTCGGCCCGGTTGTGACGCCAGACGGGCTCACCGTCACCATTTCGGTTGGCGCATCGCTGTTCGACAACCGCTTCGGCCTTGCAACCATCAAGCCTCGCGAACTCGTCACGATGACGGGTTTTCCCAACGACGCGCTCGTCGAGCGGCTTTGCCACGGTGATCTGCTGTTGCAGTTCTGCGCCAATACATCCGATACCAATATCCACGCGTTGCGCGACATCGTGAAGAATGTGCCCGATCTGTTGATGTTGCGCTGGAAGCAGGAGGGCACTGTGCCGGTCGTGACGCTGGCCGCGGGCCGACGCCCGGAGAGCGCGCGTAACCTGCTGGGCTTTCGCGACGGCTCGGCGAATCCGGACTCAACAGATGCCGCAATGATGGATCGCGTCGTCTGGGTGGGCACCAAAGCGGGCGAGCCCACGTGGGCCGCGAACGGCAGCTATCAAGTGGTGCGCATCATCCGCAACTTCGTCGAGCGCTGGGACCGCACCCCGCTGCAAGAACAAGAGTCGATCATCGGCCGCCGCAAGGCGAACGGCGCGCCGTTCGACGGACGCACCGAGTTCGACGTGCCGGACTACGCCGCCGACCCAGAGGGCAAGAAGACGCCCCTCGACGCGCACATCCGGTTGGCGAACGATCGCAGCGTCGCGGCACAGAAGCGTTTGATACTGCGCCGGCCATTCAACTACTCGAACGGCGTGGCGCCGAACGGCCAGCTCGAAATGGGATTGCTGTTCATTGCCTATCAGGCGAGCCTGAATGACGGCTTCATTGCTGTGCAGGAGAAGCTAAACGGTGAGCCGCTCGAGGAATACATCAAGCCGATCGGCGGTGGCTATTTCTTTGTCCTGCCAGGCGTGCCGGGCGAGGGCGATTTTTTGGGGAGCACGCTGCTGCAAGCGTGAGGTAAGGGGTTTCTGACATGGCAGGAGGAGAACCGATATGAAAATGAAGAAAAGCTTGGTCTCACTTTCGCTCACTCTTGTTTTATGCACGGTTGCGCAGGCGGCCGTCGAGCCGTTGGATCTTGTTAAGCCGGTGGCAGACTACAAGATCTATGTCTCAAAGGAGGTGAACGGTCTCGTCGCGCAAACGCAGGCTTTTACCGACGCGGTGAAGGCGGGCGACTTGGCAAAAGCGAAGGCGCTCTACGCGCCAACGCGGGCGCACTATGAACGCATCGAGCCCATTGCGGAACTATTCAGCGATCTCGACAGTGCAATCGACTCGCGCGCCGATGATCATGAGAAGCGCGAAAGGGACTCGGCTTTCGTTGGCTTCCACCGGATTGAATATGGCCTCTTTTCCGAGAACAGCACAAAAGACCTCGCTCCCGTCGCGGACAAGTTGATGCACGATGTGATCGATCTTCAAAGGCGTGTTTCGACACTCGTCTTCCCACCGTCGAAAGTGGTGGGCGGTGCCGCCGCGCTGATGGAGGAGGTGGCGGCGACCAAGATCTCCGGCGAAGAAGATCGTTATAGCCACACCGATCTTTGGGATTTTCAGGCGAATGTGGATGGCGCACAAAAGATCGTTCAGCTACTCGATCCGTTGATTCGCAGGCAGGATGCCGAGTTCGCCGAAAAGATTTCGACCAACTTCGCCACGGTGGACAACATTCTGGCCAAGTACCGCACGCAGAACGGTTTCGAACCCTATGACAAACTTTCGGCCAACGATCGCCGAGCGCTGGTTGGCCCCGTGCAGACACTGGCGGAAGATCTTTCGCGCCTACGCGGCATGCTGGGATTGAAGTAGAGCAAAGAGTTGCGATGGTGACTGGCGGCCTGAGGAGCTTGGCTTCTCGAGGTCGCCAGTTTAGTGTCAAAACGGCGCATCGCCGTTCTACGTCATGCGTTGAAGAGCTCGGCCCCAATGAACGAGCCGCTTTGCACCCCTGCAGGACAGGCGAAAATCGCACTGCCGACGTGAGTGGTGAACTGATTCATCATGTCGAATTTCGCGAGCCTTTCGTTGAGCGGAATGAAACCTTTGCGCGGGTCTCGCTGGTGGGCGATGAAAATGAGTCCTGCGTCGTACTCGGTTGTCTGCCGCCACGGCGGCCACCGCTCGATATAAAAATTCGTGCTGTCGTTGTATGAATAGGAGCGGCGAAAAATCTGCGCGCCGTTGTTCATCCCGTGATTCGACAGCCGCACATGCGAGTTCTCGGGAATCACCGGGTTGCCGTCCTTGTCAGTGGCGTCGAAATCGAGCGCATCGAACTCGTTCGTCTTGCCAAACGGCGCACCGCTTATCTTTTGCCGGCCGAAGACCGACTCCTGAAAGCCTCGCTCCATCTGATCCCAATGCTCGAGCGTAATGCGAATTCGGCGCACAACCGTATAAGTGCCGCCCTGCATCCACGCCGGCCCCTCGGAGCCGGCCCAGACGAACTCGTTCATCGACTGCGGATTTTTGACGGAAGGGTTGCACGTACCATCCTTGAAACCCATCAGGTTGCGCGGTGTCTCGCTGACCGGACCGGAAAGGAACCCCGCTTGCCCCCAGCGAACATGGGCCACTCCGCTGCCGATTCGCGTGAGCTGTCGCACGGCATGAAACGCCACTTGCGCGTCGTTCGCGCAAGCTTGAATGAACAAGTCGCCGCCGGTTTTTTCGGGAACGAGTTGATCCCCGACGAAGCGCGGCAAATCGACGAGCGCCGTGGGCCGACGGCTCGCGAGGCCATAGCGATCCTTGCCGTCCGATTCGAACAAGCCGGGGCCGAAGCCGAATGTGATCGTAAGTCGCGCCGCGCCGAGGCCGAGCGTCTCTGCTGAGTCCGCGGGTGGCTGATCGTCGGGGCTGTCGAGCGACGCGGCCGGCTCGCCGCGGGTCAAACGAGACGCAGCTTCGGTCCACGCGCGCAGCAAACTGATCACGTCGTCACGCTTATCCGTCGTGAGATCGATCGCGGCAACATAGGTGTATCGCTGCTGAGGTGTAATGATGCCGCCTTGGTTCGCGCCAAAAAACGGCTCGACGGCTCGGTACTCATCGTCCGAGGGTGGCCTCGCTTGCGCGGATGAGGCCGCACCCAATGTGGTAGCGGCAACGGCGGCTGCGCCGCCCACCTTCAGAAAGCCACGCCTACCGGGGCGAGACGGTCCGTTTCGATTGTTCTCCGTTGTCATTTTGCTAGCACAAGCGTGTTGACGTCGTCCTCGACGTAATAAAACCCGTCACCCTGCGGCGTCATAAGAATTCCGAACAAATCGCCATTGCCGGGCGGCGTCTGCGCACGATCAGCGTCGATCCATCGAGCATAGAGTTGCTTGCCGTTCTGAGGATCGATCTCGACGACTTGCCCATTAAGGGCGTTTGTCACGAGCAGGTGACCGTTCGGCGCGGTCGTCATCGCAAGCGGCCGGCGTAACAGACCGGCCGCGGTAAGCTGACGTCCTGTGCCGGCACTGGTGTCACGCGTCAATGGATCGTCGATCACGGTAATCTGGTTGCCGATCGCATCGGACACGTAAAGCAGCTTGTTGTCGGCCGAGAGTGCGAGGCCGGTCGGTCCAATGAGGAAAACGCCTTTGTCGGCCTGAGCGCCAAAACCGCTGCCAATTACCGTTTCGCGCTTGATGACGGGCGGTTTTCCTTCGGGGATGTCGAGGTCGAGTCGCAGGACATTGGCCTCATTGACGACCGGATGGGCACCCCGCGCGGATCCCACGCCGAAGCCCGCATTGCTCACAAATAGCGTGGCCGTACTGCCGTTGTCGACCACCGCCATGTTTCCCCACGGGTCGTTGATGCTCGGGCTCACAAACGTCGAGACGACCTTGCCCTGGTTGTCGAGCACGACGAGGCAGCCGGCGCCCTTCGTATCGGCCGTGCCGTCATTGCTCGGCGTGCTGCCGATGATGACCCAGCCCGACTTCAGCATCGTCATCGCCGTCGAAAGGCCGATGCCGCCCGGGCAGTCTTTCAGCTCTCGCGGAAGCGTTGCGAACAGCGTCATCTGCTTCGTGTCCGGGTGATAGTCGATGATCGTGCTGCCCGTTCCCTGCAAATTCGACGAGTTGTTGAAGTTGTCGACGAGTACGTCGCCCTCTTTCACCTGTCCCACGGAGACCGGCGCGATTGCGATCGCGTAGGGATTCTGGTCACCATTGTCAGGCACGGTGTTGATGAGCGTCGTATGTCGATGAACCGTTTCGAGGAACCCGATCGGTTCCGCGAGCACGGTGCCCGATTCGAGCAAGCCGCCAAACATCGCTGCCGCGATGAGCGCCGACGCCGCGGTGTGCTTTGTGGTCAACGTTCTCGTCGTCGAACGAGCCGCATGAGCGCGTCGTACACGGTCGTCAGACGTGCTGAGTAGATGAAGCATTCGAGTTTGCCTAGAACGTAATATTGGTACGCACGCCGATCACGAAGGTGTTGCGCAGCGCTTGCGTCGGGTCGTTCGGGTTCTGTCCGGCGCCCGCGTTGAACGTGTATTGCATGTCGGCTTGAAGCTGCCACCACGGCGTCACCTGATACTGATAAGTCGCCTCGACGGCCGTTTCGCTTCCGCGCACGACATCGCCGCTATCTGCGTCGAGGCCGCGCGCATGGCTGCCGATCTGGATGAACGTGAGGCCGAGCCCGACGCTATCGTTGTCGCGCCCCTTGAACGGGGCTTTCATGACGATGCCGGCATTCGCGCTGACACTGACCAGATTGCGATCGCCGGGCGCACCCATCACGCGAGCGAAAACCCCGATACTCCTTGGCTGGTCAGGGTTAGGGCGCCAGATCATTTGATCGGCCACGGCGTAGAAGCTGTAATTGCCGTGGTGCTGCTGCGGCACGCCGGTAGACGCGGGGCTCGCGAGTGAAACCCCCATGTTGTCGAACTGTTGGTCGTTGAATTGCCCGCTGTTGTACCAGACACCGATCTTGTAGGTACCCGGCAATCCACCTTGGGATTTGCCGACGTCCATGTCGCCTTCGGCTGGCTGATTGATCGCGTACTGCAACTCGCCAATGAACAGCGCGCTGTTGTGCAGATTGAAGTTGGTGCCGCTGAGATTATTTGGATCGTTGCCGAGCGGATCGCCGTCGAATACGCCCGCGAGTGCGGTCAGTGAAGACGTGATCTGCCCGCGCACGCGAACGCCGAGTGCCGAGAGTGGATAAGCCGGACCGCCGTTTGGCATATCGTACGATGGCACCCCTGGCCAACCGAACATCGTGTTGATGAAGGTGAGGCCGTACTGGCTGACCATGAACTCCTGGTCGAGGCTCTGCTGCCCGATCTTGATGTCGACGCGCTTGTTGAGGAGCGCCTGCTGATACCAGAGTTCCCAAAGGCGTGTGGAGGGCTGCGCCTCGATGCCGCTCGCCGTGTTGTACGTACCGAGCTTTTCTTCGCTCAAGTTGCTTCCGTGTATCTGCAGCCCGCTGACATTGAAAGTGCCGCCCGGCAAGCCGAACGCCTTTTCCGTGTCGACGTCGAGCGTCATCGTCGTCAACCCGTCGTAAGCGCCGCCGCGTGCGAGACCGCCGCGCAGATTCGCCAGGTACTCGCTCGTTTCGTTGATGTTGAGCGACACCCCATATTTGCCGAGCCAGGGACGAAGGCCGCCCATGTCGCCAAGCAGGTTTTGCCGCGTCCACAAGCCCGTCCACGGACCGATCGGCTCGGCCTGGATATGGAGGTCTTCTTCCGTGCCCTCCGGTACGTCCTCGGGAGGCGGGGCGGCAAACGATACCTGCGAGAACAATACACTCCAAAGCAAAACAGTGGACCAGGCGAAACGACGACGTGAAGGCACGTCTCGCAAGCATCTGGTGTGTGACGCAAGCGTCATTCGATTTCCTTGTTGTTGATTGAATGAGGCAAACAGTCAAGACAGCGATCGTTCCGGGCTCGTGCGCACTTCTGTTCGACGCCCGCGTTGGGCGCAATTGTACGCATTAGAAATAAAAACATCAACACGAATACGAATAGTTCGCATTCGCGTGTAATAAAGAATTATTGATTGGATCGGAATGAACTTGACGCGACATCCGCATTTAGGATGTGCTTCAGGACACACAGTTGTCGACGAAGTCGAAACGACAACTCGTTGGGTGGTGCGTGTCGAAGCACGCTCGACAGCTGCGCTTGAGCTGCCTGATCGCTTTTCCTGCGAAGCTCACCGTGGCGAAGGTAGTGTTGGCGATGTCGTATCGGGCAAGCGCTCGCGCGCGATGGCGGTGATGACCGCGAAGGCTAGCGCGTAGGCTGCCGAGACGAAGAAGTAAATGTATGGCAGGCCGATGGTCTGGCTTAGCCAACCGCCGAGCGCAATGCCAGCGATGGTCGAAAACTGCGTGGTGCTGTGTGCGATTCCGATCAGGTGTCCCTGGCGCGGGCCGGCCGCGAGATGCGAAATCAGTGTCATCAACACGGGTGTGGTCGCCGCCAGCAGTACGCCCCACACGAAATAGGTCACAGCGAACAGCTCTATACTCCGTGTCGCCCCAGCGGCCAGTGTGATGACCGTGCAGCCTGCCGCGATAAGCTTTATCCGCTGCAACGCGGCCAATGTCGTCTTTGTCTCGAAGTATCGAGCCCACAGCGATGCCGACGTGACAAAGCCCAACGACATCAGTGCATAACAAAACCCTGCCAACCACTTGTCGACGTGAAATGTCGAATCGACATAAAGCGAGAAGGGCGCTTGTGTCATCGTGCGGCTCATCAACAAGACACCCATCATGACCAACAGCCCGCCGATCGGGGGCGCCCGGCCTGCTTGGCGCGCCAAGGCGCCTTGCTCCCCGGCTGGCGCCACGGCGGGCGCATTCACTGCAACGCGATCCGCTCGCACATCGGGCAGTATCGCGGCAACACATAACGCACACATTGCGCAAAGCAGCGCTGCGGCGATGTTGATCCAAAAGAATGTGGCGTGGTCGAGAATCCATCCTCCGCTGAGCGCGCCGGCCATGGAGCCGAGGTTCGTCGACACTTGGAGATATGCGAAGAGACGGGCGCGGCGCGCGG
>Ga0310811_10002270_pt1 | contig 23961 bp, 18 predicted proteins | sample YCmetagenome_FD_207642 | JGI IMG/M metagenome (GOLD analysis project Ga0310811, IMG submission 207642) | Soil microbial communities from experimental microcosm in Duke University, North Carolina, United States - YC | ecosystem: Engineered > Artificial ecosystem > Soil microcosm > Unclassified ... | reverse complement strand
GACCAACCTGGCACCGCTGGACGGCAGCGGATACCAGTCCCTTCCCGGGTTCATCGCAGACCTGTGCTCCGACGGCGGTGACGGCGTCCTGCAGTTCCAGGAGCACCAGACCCTGTCCGGCACGCAGTGGAGCGAACTCGACAAGGCCCTGGCCGACGACTGCGGCACCGGCACCGCGGAACGTGGCTGACCTTGAACGCCGGCGCGGTTCCAGCGTGGTTCTTCATGCGGCTGCGCCTATGATCGGCGCCATGGCGCTGCGACTTGTACAGGTCAACTTCAAGGCTCGGGACGACTCGGCGCTCGGCCGGTTCTGGGCGCAGGTGCTGGGCTGGGGTGTTTCCAGCGAGGGGCCCGGTGTGACCAACGTCGAACCCGTGGGATTCGTCGGACCGGATCCGGTCGCGGTCTGCGTTGACGTCGTGGCTGTGCCGGACCCCGAGACGGTGAAGTACCGCGTGCACCTTGATCTCGCGACCACCTCTGTGGCTCATCAGGCGGAGTTGATCGAGCGCCTGAAGAAGCTCGGCGCCACGCCCGCCGACGTGGGCCAGGGCGATGTTCCGTGGGAGGTCCTGGCGGACCCGGAGGGCAACGTGTTCTGTGTGCTGGAGCCCCGGGAGATCTACCGGGACACCGGTGTGATCGCTGCCGTTGTGGTCGACTGCGAGGATCCGCGGGCCATGGCGCGGTTCTGGAACGCGGCGACGGACTGGACCCTGCACGAGGTGACCGACGACTACGCACGGCTGCGTTCGGCCGAGGGCGTCGGTCCGTATCTGGAGTTCCTCCGCAAGACCGGCGCGAGGAGTTGGTGGAACCGAGTCCATCTCGACGTGGCGCCGTACCTCGGCGACGATCAAGAGGCTGAGGTCGCCCGGCTCCGGGCTCTGGGCGCCAGCGACGCCGATGTCGGCCAGGGCGATGTTCCGTGGAAGGTCCTGGCCGACCCGGAGGGGAACCAATTCTGTGTTCTGTCAGCCCGCTGACTCGGCACGAGAAGAGAAGTGCCCTAAAAACCTTTGCCGGGCGCCGAACCGGTGGTCCATCATCGGGAGCCTCGACGAGGGGTGCTCGCATGGACGTGGCGGTGGATGGGTCCGCGGGACAGGCCGGGGACCCGCGGTTCGGCTGGGGGGCGTTGCGTCCGGCGGGAATGCGAGCCCTGATAGTCGAGCGGCGGCGGCTGCTGGCGCTGCTCGGCCACGCCGGGCGCTGGACCGTCGCAGGGATCGTCGCGGCGGCGGTGGCGCAGGTCGCCGGGACGATCGGGACGGCGCTGACCACCGGATGGCTGGTCGCGTCCGTGACGACGGCGCACCGGCTGGCGCCCGTGCTTCCCGCGTTGTTCGCGACGGTGGGCGTCGTCATCGGCGCGCAGGTCGCCATGCTCACCGGAAGCGCCTGCGAGGTCGTGGCCGCGCGCCGCGTCGACGGCGCGATCCGCGCGCGGGTGCGGGCGATCGCTTTGGCGCCGACCGGTATCGCGCACCTCGAGGACACGGCGTTCCGCGAGGACGTCGAGCGCGCCTGCGACCTCGGCCTCGGCTGGCGCTCCCGCTCGCCGGGCAACGCGGCGATCGGGCAGATCACGCTCCTGACGAGCGTTGCCGGCGGCCTTGGCGCCGCGGTCGTCCTCGGGCTGCGCTTCCCGTTACTGGCGGCCGGTCTCGTGGCGGCGTCCGCGGTCCTGCGCACGCTGGTGCGCAGGCAGTGGATGTGGTTGAGCGGCATGGAGGAGTCGAGGGCGTCCGACGGGCGCAAGGCCCAGTACTTCGCGCAGCTCGCACATGAAGCGGCACCGGCGAAGGAAGTCCGGCTGTTCGGCCTGGCCGACTGGGTGCTCGACCGGATGCATCAGGCCTATGTGACGGCACGCACTCCGGCCTGGGCGGCGCGAGCCTCGGTACTGGGACGGCAGGGAACCACGCTGACGGTCTCAAGCCTCTGCGGCGCCGCGACGATCTGGGCGCTCGGCGAATCCGGCCTGGCCGCCGGAATTGTCGCGCGGAGCGTCTCGGCGGCTTTCGCGGCCATGTCGTTGGCGTTCATGGGGCAGGAGGCGTTCGACATCGACTACGGCGTCGTCACGGTGCGCGCCCTGGACAGGATCCTCGCGCGTGACGACATGGCCGCGCACACGGCCGTCGTAGCCACGCGGGGTTCAGATACGCCCCACATCCGGTTCGAGGACGTCTCGTTCACCTACCCGGGTGCGGAGCGGCCGACGATCGACGGGCTGACGCTGGAGATCCGGCCCGGTGAGACGCTCGCCGTCGTCGGTGTCAACGGCGCCGGCAAGACCACGCTGATGAAGCTGCTCGCCGGGCTGTATCAGCCCACTGCGGGAAGGATCACCGTCGACGGCGTCGACTTGCGCGAGCTGGACGTCGGGGCGTGGCGGCGGCGGATGACGGCGCTGTTCCAGGATTTCGTCCACTTCGGGACCTCCGTCGCCGACAATGTCGCGCTCTCCGCACCCGAATACACCGGCGACCTCGCAGGCATCGACGACGCGATCGCCGCGGCAGGGGCCGCCGACACGGTAGCCGCGCTGCCCGACGGTGCGCGCACCCTGCTGTGGAAGGGCGGCACCGGGGCCGTCGACCTGTCCGGCGGGCAGTGGCAGAAGCTGGCGATCGCCCGCGCACTGTTCGCGGTAGCCCAGGGGCGGCGGCTGCTGGTGCTCGACGAACCGACGGCGCACCTGGACGTCGAGGCCGAACAGGAGTTCAACGAGCGTGTGACCGCGCACGCCGGAGCGGCGTCCGTCGTGATCATCTCGCACCGGCTCTCCAACGTGCGCGGCGCCGACCGGATCGTCGTCCTCGACGGGGGCCGGATCACCGAATCCGGTGACCACGAGGCGTTGCTGAGCCAGGACGGCTCCTATGCGCGCCTCTTCCGGCTGCAGGCGGCGCGTTTCGTGGAGGCGGAATCGTGAATATCGCGAAGATCGGTCCGACCATCCGGACCCTGCGACACCTGCTCGCTCTGTCCTGGCGGGTGGACCGCACGGCCACCGCCGTCACCTGGCTTCTCAGGGCCCTGGTCGCGGTCACCCCCACCGCCGTCGGACTCGCGCAGCGCTGGGTCGTGGACGACGCGCGAAGCCACGGCGCGCACGCCGGCAACGGATGGACGTGGCTGGCTCCGGCCGTCGTACTCGGCGCCCTCGCCGCGATGATGCTCACCATCGGCGGCCGGATGCAGGGCAACCTCCGCGCCGGTCTGGTCAGCAAGATGGACCTGGAGTTGACCCGCGAGGTGATGGCCGATGTCGCGTCGGTCCCCGGGATCGAGCACCTGGAGCGCGCCGACTACCTCAACCGCGTGTTCCTCGCGGTGAAGGGGACGTACGCGCTGGCCGGATACGCGTGGTCGGTGGTCGAGGGGATCACGGCCCTCATCAGCCTCGCGCTGAGCGGAGTGCTGCTCGCGCAGGTGGATCCGCTGCTTCTCGGGCTCGTCGCCACGACTGTTCCGGTCCTGGTTTTCGGCAACCGCGCCCAGGCGTGGGCGCGCGCCGCACACGAAGCCGCCGCCGAGATCACCCGGCTCGAACTGCACCTGCACGATCTGTGCCTGAATCCGAGCGCCGCGAAGGAAGTCCGCATCGCCGGATCAGGGCCCGAACTCAGCCGGCGCGCCACCGCGCTGTGGGACGAGGCGACGCGGACCCGCCAGCGTGCCCTGGTGCGCGGCGCTGCGCTTCAGGCGGCCGGCTGGGCGCTCTACGTGGCCGGGCTCGCCGGGGGCACCGCGCTCGTCGCGCACCGGGTACTGGCCGGCCAGGCGGGCATCGGCGCGCTCGTCATGGTCCTGACTCTCGCTGCGCAGTTGCGGCTGCAGCTCTTCATCCTCCAGTCCAGCACCGAGCACGTCGGCGAGGCGGGCGAGGTCGCCGGGCACTACGCATGGCTGCGCCGGTATGCCGCGGCCGCAGCGTCCTCCGGCGCCGACGGCCAGACGCCACCGCCGCGCCTGACCACCGGAATCACCCTCGACGACGTCGCGTTCACTTATCCCGGAACAACCCACCCTGTCCTGCATTCCCTAACCGCACACTTCCCGCCGGGCAGCGTCGTGGGCCTCGTCGGCGTCAACGGCGCCGGGAAGACGACGCTGGTCAAGCTCCTCACCGGGCTGTATCAGCCCACTTCAGGAAGGATTCTCGTCGACGAGACGCCGCTGGCCTCCATCGCGCCGCGAGCGTGGGCGTCAGCATCCTGTGGCGTCTTTCAGGACTTCGCAAAGTTCGAACTCCCCGCGTACCAGACGGTCGGCGTAGGCGACCTGCCGCACATCGGAGACCGCCCCGCCGTAGAGGAAGCCGTCACACGGGCCGATGCCGAGCGCACTGTCGAAAGCCTCGCGGACGGTCTCGATACGCAGCTCGGCAAGATCTTCGGCGGCGCCGAACTCTCGCACGGCCAGTGGCAGCGGCTGGCGCTGGCCCGCGGCCAGATGCGCACGTCGCCGCTGCTGCTCGTCCTCGACGAGCCGACCGCCGCCCTCGACCCGCAGGCCGAGCACGACCTGTTCGAGGCCTTCGCCCGACAGGCGCGCACGGCCGGTGCGGCGACCGGCGCAGTCACCGTGCTCGTCTCGCACCGCTTCTCAACGGTGAGCATGGCCGACCAGGTGCTCGTCCTCGCAGGCGGCACCGTCCTGGAATCCGGCACGCACGAGGAGCTGATGGACGCGGGCGGCCGCTACGCCGAGCTCTACGCCGCCCAGGCCGCCGCCTATGCGTGAGCAGGGAATGGCGGGCGCGCTTCGGCCGCAAATTCGTCGCATAAGAAATCGGTTCCAGCGCCCGGCTGGCAAGCGCCGAGATGCCCTCATGCTCGGTCGTCTGTGGGCATTTCGGCAGCGCAGCCAGGCGGGATGCTGGGGCCGATTTCTCGGCGAATTCGCGGCGAGGGACACTAGTTGTAGATCACAAAGTTGATCACGTAGCTGAGGGGTGAGGTCCAGTCCACCTCTACCACCACATCGATTCTTCCGCTCCCCGCAATTATGTTCGCCACCCGGATTGCCGCCCGTCCTCTCACCGGCACGCCATTCAGAAGCTCGTAAACGGATGCGACGACGGTTGACTCGGGCCTGGTGTATGGATCGGTAAATCCAACCCAAGATATCCCCTCGTGCCGGCCGTTACCTACCCGGAGCTGCACGGAGGTCGCTGCAGTCCGCGGTCCGACATCAGACGGTGACTCCGTCGACGCTGCAGTGGTCGGTGAGTCGGGGAGGACGGGAACATCAGACGCAATGCTCATGAGAACCCCTTTCCGCAACAGTCCAGCGCTAGAAAGGACTTCAGAGAGAGCTCAGCGCGGCTTCACGCGTGCACTTCTATGGCACGGACCATTGCCGAGACGTACTGACCGGGAAGCCAGTGGTATTAAATCCCTATTTCCCTCTACCTCTTAGGATAATTCTATGGCGCATGGCTCGCCACTCGTCCTTCGGGGCGGGGTCCGCAGAGCTGCGGAGGTGCTCGAGACGAGTCTAGTCCAGGATGATCGGGTTGCTCAGCGCGGCCATTCGTCCGTATGGACGGCGAATCTCAAGACGTATGAACCCTGATTCCGTGGCGTCGGTGTGCCAGCGAATCTCGTCCGACCCGGTGACGGGAAGGACGGCGCGGTGCGCTGTGCCCTTCCCGGTGTGGAAGGTGACGGTGCCATCGGGAACGCCGCGCACCCGCACGCATGCGACCGCCGGCTCGCCACGGGTGTCGAGTCGATCGCCGATTCCTGCGCGCCGATCGCCTGCGGTGACGGTGAAGGCGAGGCCCACCGCTGCTGATTCGGCGATCCAGCATCTTCCGGCGCGGATGCCGGAGAGGATCGCGTCAGCGCTGAGATCCTCCGCTGCGACGACGGTGTGAGGGATGCCGATCTGGCAGGCGAGATGCACGTCGCTGTTGCCCATGGCGGGGCGCCACCGGCCCCGGCGGATGTCTGCTGAGGCCAGGGAGCGTCCCCAGTCGGTCAGGGCTGCCTCATTGTCCGCCTGCCACGGTGCTTCCGAGACCCACGGTCCGTTCCACACCTCGACGACGTCGAAATCTGTGTACGGATACATGAATGTGCCCGACGGGTACGGTGCATGCGGATGGGCCGCTACGCCCAGCCCGCCGGTCCGGTGCACCTCGGCGAGTTGCCGCTGCACCGCCGCGTCACGCACGCCGTAGTCCCAGTCGATCAGCTGCCCCGGGTTAACGCCGAGCGCCAGCCAGTGGCCTGTACGGGTGACGACCCCTTGGCCGAGGAGCACCAGCAGATCGTCCCCGCTCAGCCGCGCCCAGGTGTTGTGTCCGTCAGCGGTGTTGTGCTCAGTGGTGACCACGAAGTCCAGACCCACCGCGCGTGCGTCGGCCGCCAACTGCTCCGGTGAGAGCTCGGCGCCACGGGAGAATACCGAGTGGACGTGGCAGTCGCCCCTGAACCAACAGCACTCATGGTCGAGGGCGAGCTCATCCGCCGATGCGTGCTCTGATGTCGATATTTTATCGGTATACCGCAGATGGCGATGGGAAGGCCGGGGCGGTCGGCGCCAGGTGAGCAGAATATAATATATCGGATGCTGAGAAATTATCGACGGCGGTCGCGGGGATGAACGCGGCGGCGGAGCGCGTTGAGCGTCGGTGAGACGGGCCGACCAGGGCCTGCGCGGGCTGGAATACCCGGGAGGGTGTCTGCGTTGGACAGCATGAACGAGGAAGTTGGAAACGGTAATCATCACCGTCTGATTGCCGTCTGACCAGGAGGGATGCACGCCATGGCACGTAGCGAGCTGCGCCCGGTCGTCAAGCTCCGCTCCACTGCGGGCACCGGGTACACCTACGTCACCCGCAAGAACCGGCGCAACGACCCCGACCGGTTGACGTTGCGCAAGTACGACCCGGCGGCCGGCCGCCACGTCGAGTTCCGCGAAGAGCGTTGACGCACGACGAGCGCCGAGCACCGGAGCACGTGAGCACGACAAGGAGGAACGCAGTCATGAAGTCCGGAATCCACCCTGCCTACGGTCCCGTCGTCTACCGCGACAAGTCCGCCGGCTACGCCTTCCTCACCCGCTCCACCGCACGCCCGACCGAGACGATCGAGTGGGAGGACGGCCGCACCTACCCCGTCCTCGACGTCGAGGTCTCCTCGGCGAGCCACCCGTTCTACACGGGCAACGCGCGGGTCATGGACACCGCCGGGCGAGTCGAGCAGTTCAACCGGCGCTACGGCCGCCGCGACACCGCGCGCTGACCCGACGCCGCCGACGAGCCGGCCGGTGTGATCGCCGGTCGGCCGGTCGGCCGAATGGTCGGCCGACTGCATGCAGGACCATCGTGATCTGCGCCCCGCCCGGGCAGGAGTCAACCGGGCGGAGCGCAGTCGTCTTCAGTCCGCGGGGGATCGGAGTCGGAAGTCCCCGCACGGTAAGCCTCGTGCGCGCCGCGCAGCGCTTCCAGCTTCGCGTCGAAGTGCTGGTCGTACGGTCTTCGCCTGAGCACGACGGTTTCCAGCAGGCGTGTCGGCACGAGCGCGCCGGCCAGCATGTACAGCGGCGCGTGCTGGCCGTCGACGAGCTCGAGGTCCGGATAGTGGTATCCGTCCGGGCCGACGCCGACCTCCCCGACTCCGATGTCCGCCACCCGCGACCAGGCGACGAACACCTCTCTGCGCCACTTCCACTCCCTGGCGTTGACGCCGTCCGCGGCCAGCCGCACATAGCCGCCCGGCAGCGCGCGCCGCAGGCCGATCAGCACGAACAGCACCCCGTCGGCCACGATGATCCATCCGACGACGAGTGAGAGGGCCAGCGGTGCCACCAGGACGAACGCTCCGAGCGCCCCGATCATCGCCCCAAGGCCCAGCGTATGGAAGCGCCTCAGCGGAACTTCCCTCAGCGTCACTGCCCCCATGCCCGTCACCATCGCACCCGCGCACGCCCGTGTCCACGAGCGCGGCCATGGCGAGTGCTATCTCCGCTTCTCCCATTCGGCGATCAGCCGCTTCGGCGCGCGGCAGAGCCAGGCCTCGGTGATCAGTTCCCGGAGTTCGACGCGGCCGATCTCCTTGAGCCGGACCAGCACCGCCGGATAGCGGTCGAAGTGCGGCGTGGTGAAGTAGACGCCCGGGTCGGCGGCGAGCAGCGCCTCCTTGGCGCCGAGGTCCTGCACGCGCACGCCGAGGATCGGGCCCTCGGGCGCGGCGTCGCCGAGCGCCTCGAGGTCGGAACGGCGCAGCGGGCGCTCCCAGGCGAACAGCTTGTCGCGCACCCGCCAGGCGATGTCGCCGTGCAGCCCGCTCTCCACCGCCTCGGGCAGCGCCAGCGCGCACGCCCGCACGTCGTGCCAAGTGGCCATCGCGCGACTCCGTGTCTTGTTAACAGGCCCACCGGCGCAGCCGGTCCCTTCCATCCTAGGTTCCGGACCCTGCCGAAGGCCGTTGACAGCGCCGAAACTTGGCGTTAAACCAACCCGTAGTTCGGAGAGCGCTCTCCGAACTGTCGCTCCGTCACCTCTCCCGGTGCACCGGACATGCGGCGCAGCGCCGGCGAAGGCTGTCGCCCGGGAGAGCGCACGCACCCTGTACCGCCACGCACCTGCACCGCATCGGCACGTACCACCTCTTGTTTCCGAGCCCGTACCCGACGCAACCCACCCGCAGGAGACCCGCCATGGCGCGAACCACACCGCACCGTCCACGCCCGCCTCTGTGGCGCCGGAGCACCACCCGCCCTCTCAGGGGCCTGATCGCCGCCGCGGCCGCGGTGGTGCTCTCCGCCTCCGCGCTCGTGGTGGCCGCCACCACCTCGGCGCAGGCCGCGCCCTCCCTGCTGTCCCAGGGCCGGCCGACCACCGCGTCCTCCGTGGAGAACGCCACCCTGGCGGCCGCGGACGCGACCGACGGCAACGCCGGCACCCGCTGGTCCAGCGCGTTCAGCGACCCGCAGTGGCTCGAGGTCGACCTCGGCGCCACCGCGAACCTCAGTTCGGTGACGCTGGAATGGGAGGCCGCGTACGCGACGGCGTTCCAGATCCAGGTCTCCAACGACAACTCCAACTGGACGACGATCTACTCGACGACCACGGGTACCGGCGGGACACAGAACTTGAGCGTGACCGGCAGCGGGCGTTATGTGCGAATGTACGGCACGGCACGCGCGACTCAGTACGGTTACTCGCTCTGGGAGTTCCAGGTCTACGGCACGCCGGGCGGATCAGGGTTCTGCGGGACGGTGGACGCCGCGCTGAACCGCCCGACCGCCGCCTCGTCCGTGGAGAACGCCACCTTCACCCCGTCTGGCGCAACCGACGGCAACACCGGCACCCGCTGGTCGAGCACCTTCAGCGACCCGCAGTGGCTGGACGTCGACCTCGGCGCCACGCAGTCCGTCTGCGGCGTCGCCCTCAACTGGGAGGCGGCGTACGCGACGGCGTTCCAGATCCAGGTCTCCAACGACAACGCCAACTGGACGACGATCTACTCGACGACCACGGGTGCCGGCGGGACGCAGAACCTGAACGTGACCGGCAGCGGCCGCTATCTGCGCATGTACGGCACCGCGCGTGCGACTCAGTACGGTTACTCGCTCTGGGAGTTCGACGTCTACGTCACCGGCGGCGGCGTGACCAGCTCGCCGACCGGCTCCCCGACCTCCTCGCCGACCGGCACCGGCGGCGGTGGCGGTGGCGGCGGCGGTACCGGAGCCCCGCCGGCCTCGTTCTGGGGCAACACGGCAGCGATCCCCGCGGCGCACAACACCCTCGAGGTCTCCGTGGTCAACCAGACCAACGGGCAGTACCCGGACAGCCAGGTGTACTGGAGCTTCAACGGCCAGACCGAGTCGATCGCGCAGCAGCCGTACATCGACATGCCCGCGAACTCGGCCGGCCGGATGTACTTCTACCTCGGCTCGCCCAACAGCCAGTACTACGACTTCATCGAGTTCACCGTCGGCACCGCCTCGATCAACGTGGACACCACGCGGGTGGACCGCTTCGGCCTCAAGCTCGCGCTCGACCTGCACAGCCACACGGGCACCGATCAGGAGGTCGGCGAGAACTACGCGACCTTCCAGGAGAGCCGCACTGCGACGTTCCAGCGCTTCCAGAACTCGGTCCCGACCGACTTCAAGGAACTGGCCACGATCAACGCGCCGTACGGCATCCCGGCGCCCAACGGCGACCCGTCCTTCCAGCCCGGCGGCAAATACGCGAACTACTTCAACAGTGCGCTCGCGGCCGCCGGCGACACAGCCGACAACAGCAACGACGTCTTCGGCTGCGCCGGCACGCTGGCGAGCAACCCTCCGCTGTGCGCAAGGTTGAACCGCGGCGTCGCGACGCTCCCGGCCGCACAGCAGAACGACCCGAGCCTGTACTACCAGACGGCTCCGGCGAACTACTACGCGCAGTTCTGGCACCAGAACTCGATCAACGGCAAGCAGTACGGCTTCCCCTACGACGACGACAACGGCCAGTCCTCGGACATCTCCGTCGCCAACCCGCAGTACATGGTGGTGGCGGTCGGCTGGTAGTCGAGGGCTGACAACCTCGGGAAAGGCAAGCCATGGCCGCGGCGGCCGTCTGGACCAGACGGCCGCCGCGGTCTTCCGCCGTCGCAGTGTTTTCTGAGGTCAGTCCATCGCGTTGTCGGTGATGGCGCCGGCGAGCGAGAGCGTGCCGCTCAGCGGCAGGTTGCGGGAGGAGTCGCCGACCAGGATCTGATAGGAGCCGGCGCCGGCCACCCAGCTGCTGGACGTCGTACTCCAGGACGCCAGGTCGTGTGCGGTCACCGTGAACGACACCGTCGTCGAAGCCCCGGGGTTGAGCGTGACCCGGTCGAAGCCCTTGAGCTGGTGCGGCGGCTCTCCCGCCGAGGCGGGATCGCCGACGTACAGCTGCGCGACCTCGCTGCCCGCGCGGCTGCCGGTGTTCGTCACCGTCGCGGTCACCGTGGCCTGGTTGCCGGCCAACGCGCCCATGTGCAGATTGCTGAACGCGAAGCTCGTGTACGACAGGCCGAAGCCGAAGGGGAACAGCGGCGCGACGTTGTGCGCGTCGTACCAGCGGTAGCCGATGTCCAGCCCCTCCGAGTACTGCACCTGGCCGTTGACGCCGGGCCACTGCGCGGCCGTGCTCGCCGGCACCGCGGACAGCGACGTCGGGAACGTGATCGGCAGGTGGCCGGACGGGTCGGCGTCGCCGAACAGCAGGGCCGTGATGGCCTGCCCGAACTCCTGCCCCTGGTAGAAGCCCTCGAAGACGCCTGCGACCTGGTTGAGCCACGGCATCAGGATCGCCGAGTTGTCGTCGAGCACGACGATCGTGTTCGGATTCGCCGCCGCCACCGCCGCGATCAGCTGGTCCTGGTTGTCCGGCAGGTTCAGCGTCGTGGTATCGGACTCTTCGTGTCCGTAGGTGTCGTCCGCGAAGACGATCGCCACCTTCGAGGACTGTGCCAGTGCGACCGCGGAGGCCTGGTTGGTCCCGTCGTTGTAGGCGACGGTGACGTTCGTGCCGGCGGTGCGCTGCTGCAGGCTGTAGAGGGGATCGTAGGTGCCCGAGCTGGTGGCGCCGCCGCTGCCCGCGCCCGCGGTGATCGCTCCGGAGCCGGCGTCGGTGCCGATCACCGCGATCGACTCGCCGCCGTTGGGGCTCAGCGGCAGGGCGCCGTTGTTCTTGAGCAGCACGGTGCCCTCCTCGTCTCCCTGCAGGGCGGTGGCGAGGTGCCCGGGCTGCGCCACGATCGCGGTCGTCGAGCCGCTGGGAGCCTTGTCGAACATGCCGAAGCGGAACATCTGCGTCAGCACCCGGGAGACCATCGTGTCGAAGGTCGCCTGGGTCACCTGCCCGTTCGCAACGGCCTGCTCCAGTGCTGCGGCGAAGAAGCCGCCGAAGGGCATCTCGACCGTCTCGCCCGCGTTCGCCGACGGGGCGGTGGAGTGGATCGCGCCCCAGTCCGAGGTGACGAAGCCGGTGAATCCGGCCTGCTGGTAGAGCGGGGTGTCGAGAATCGACGGGTTCTGACAGGAGTACGCGCCGTTGACCATGCTGTACCCGCACATCATCGCCGCCGCGCCGCCCTTCTCGATCACGGTCTGGAAGGCGGGCAGGTAGATCTCCTGCAGGGTGCGCGGATCGACGATCTCGTTGCCGGGAGCGTTCGGCTGCTCGATGTTGTACGCGGCGGCGTGCTTCACCTCGGCCATCACGCCCTGGCTCTGCATGCCCTCGACGTCCGCGCTGGCCATCTCGCCGGTCAGGTACGGGTCCTCGCCGAAGGTTTCGAAGGACCGGCCCCAGCGCGGATCGCGCACCATGTTGATCGTCGGGCCGAGCGAGACGTTCACACCTTTGCCGGCGAACTCCTGGCCGAGCGCGACGCCGTATGCGTGTTCGTAGGAGGTGTCCCAGGTCGCCGCCGAGATCTCGGCGTCAGGGAACTGCGTGACCCCGCCGAGGCCGTCGCCCACACCGGTCGGACTGTCCTCGAAGTTGACGTTGGGGATGCACAGGGCCGGCTGGCCGGCGATCTGCCCGATGTACGTGCCGGTGCCGTCACCGTAGAGCATCGCGTCCTTCTGGTCCTGCGTCATCTGGCCCATCAGCTGGGCGACGCGCGTGGCCACCGGCGTGTTCGGCGAGTTGAGCCACGGGCAGGAGCCGGGTGCGGGCTTGGCCGGCGGCGGCGGGATCGTCACGGTCTGATTCCCGGTCGTGAAGACCTGGAACTCCCACAGCGAATCGCCGTAACCGCTCGCCCGAGCCGTGGCGTAGAGGCGGATGTAACGCCCGGTGCCGGTGACGTTCAGCGTCTGCGTGCCGCCGGTGCTCGTGGTCGTCGAGTAGATCGAGGTCCAGTTGGTGTTGTCCGTCGAGACCTGGATCTGGAACGCGGACGCATAAGCGTTCTCCCACTGCAGCACGACCTGGCAGATCGGCAGGCTGCCGCCGAGATCCACCTCCAGCCACTGCGGATCGGCGTACGCGCTGGCCCAACGAGTCACGGTGCTGCCATCGACGGCGTAGAAGGGGTCGTATGCCGGGTTGCCGTCCTGCGTCGAGGATCCGGTGGCCGGGTGCCCGAGCGCCGCGTTCGTGGTGCCGCAGTTGCCGCCACCACCTCCGCCGCCGCCGTTACCGCCGCCTCCGCCGGCGAAGACCTGGAATTCCCAGAGGGAGTAACCGTAGCCGGTGGCGCGCGCGGTGCCGTACATGCGCACGTACCGCCCGGTGCCGGCGACCGTCAACGTCTGGACGCCGCCTGTCCCGGTGGTCGTCGAGTAGATGGACGTCCAGTTCGTGCCGTCGGTCGAGACCTGTATCTGGAACGATTTCGCATACGCAGACTCCCAGTCGACGACGACCTGGCAGACGGTCACCGTGGAGCCGAGATCGACCTGCAGCCACTGCGGGTCACTGAAGGCGCTCGACCAGCGGGTGTTCGTGTCACCGTCGACGGCCGCGCTCGCCGGAGTTCCGGCGCCCTCCAAGGACGATGCAGTGGCCGGTTGATCGAGGGCTGCGTCAGTGGTGCCGCAACTCGAGCCGCCGCCTGTGCCGCTCGTGCCGTAGACCTGGAATTCCCAGAGCGAGTAGCCGTATCCGGTGGCGCGCGCAGTGCCGTACACGCGCACGTACCGGCCGCTGCCGCTCACGTTCAGGGTCTGCACGCCGCCGGTCGCGGTGGTCGTGGAGTAGATCGAGGTCCAGTTGGCTCCGTCGTTCGAGACCTGGATCTGGAAGGCCGTCGCATACGCGGATTCCCAGTTGAGCACGACCTGGCTGATCGTGGCGGCCGAGCCGAGGTCGACCTGCAGCCACTGCGGGTCGCTGTACGCGCTCGACCAGCGGGTGTTCGTGTCGCCGTCGGTCGCGTCAGAGGCCGGATACGCCCCGGCCGCCTCGGTCGAGGAGGCGGTGGTCGGCTTGCCCTGCGAGAGCGGGGTGGACGCCGCGTACGCGGTGCCGGCCGCACCGCCGAGCAGGCAGGCGAGCAGGCTCAGCACGCAGGCCGCGGCGGTGGCGGCGAAGGACCTGGTGCGGCGGGGCGTGCGGGTCGTGTGCGGACTTCGAGTGCGCTGATGTAGTGGCGGTGGTGCCCAGGGGCTGGCAGCGGCCATGGCTCTCCCTCGCGGACAGGCGGGGTGGATAACGGAGCTGTGCGTCGGGAGAGCGCTCTCCAGAACGACAGTGAACCGCCTCCCTCAGAGCACGTCAATACGCCGCATCCGGGATTTTCCGGCCCAGCGCGCCGCGTCGCGGGCCGTGGGCCGTGCCTTGTCCACCCGACATGGGAGAACGCTCTCACGGCGGGTCGCCGCGGCCCGCCGCGGCCGCGGATTCCGGAACCCGCGGCCGGCGCGCGAAAGCGATCCGCGCGATCTGCGGGCGGGCGCGTGGGAGCGCTCTACGACCCGCGGCCGACGCCGGACGTCGGATGCCGTGCCGGACGCTGGAAAGACACGAATGCGGGGCGGGCTATTGCAGCGCCGGCCGCGGGGCGGGCACGTCGGAGGAGGAGTCGCCACCGCTCAGCACGCTCGTGCACTCCGGACAGCGCTGCGCGGCGATCGGGATGCTGCGCGTGCACACCGGGCAGGGGCGCTCCGTCGCGGCCTGGTCGCGCGCGAAGATCCGCAGCAGCCGGGCGACCGGGAGCACGACCAGGAAGTAGACCACCGCCGCCGCGATCACGAAGGAGATGACGTCGTCGATGAACAGGCCGTAGGTGAAGGCATGCTTGCCGATGTGGAAGCTGTATTTGTCCAGGGCGTCCTCCCCGCCGAAGAGGGAGAGCAGCGGCGTGATGAACGAATCGGAGAACCCCTTGACCAGCGAGGAGAACTGCTGGCCGATGACCACGGCTACGGCGAGGTCGACGAGGTTGCCACGGAGGATGAACTGTCGGAATCCCTTCATGGCGCAAAGGCTATCCACTCCGGCCCGCGGTCACGACGGACCGCGGGGGGAGCGGATTGGGCGTTTCTTCCCACGCGGGGTCAGTTCGCGTCAGGCGCGCTGCCCGGCCGCTTCCGCATCGCCGGCCGCAGCGGTCTCGGCGGCCTCGGGTGCCGCCGCCTCGTGCCGCCCGCGGATCATGACGTGCACCAGCGCGCCCACCACGGCTCCGCACAGCGGCGCGACGATGAACAGCCACAGCTGGCTGAGCGCGTTGTTCGAGGCGAAGATCGCCGGGCCGAGGGAGCGGGCCGGGTTGACGGACGTGCCGGTGAGCGGGATCCCGACGAGGTGGATCGCGGTCAGCGCGGTGCCGATGGCCACGCCCTCGAGGCCCTTGACGCCGGGACCGTGGGTGACCCCGAGCACCACGACGATCAGCAGCGCGGTCAGGATGATCTCCACCAGGAACGCGCCGCCCGCGCTGATGCGCAGGTCCGAGTTGGAGCCGTATCCGTTGGCACCGAAGGACTTCCGGCTGAATGGCCCGCCGGCCCGGGCGAGCACGGTGTGCGAGACCCAGTAGAGCAGGAGCGCGCCGATGATGGCGCCGCAGAACTGTGCGACGGCGTAGAGCGCGCCGCAGATCGCGTTCATCCGGCCGGAGACCACCATGCCGAGGGTGACGGCCGGGTTGACGTGGCAGCCGGAGACCGAGCCGATCGTGTACACCAGCGCGATCAGCACGAAGCCGAAGGCCAGCGCGATGCCGACGACCCCGGCCGCGACGTCGGCGTACACGGCGGTGCCGACCGCGAAGAAGACCAGGATCGCGGTGCCGAAGAACTCCGCGGCGAGTGCGGGCCAGCCGCCGTCCACGCGGCCGATCAGCGACCTGTCCGGCCGTCGGGCGGTGGACTGCCGCGACGCGGTGGTCTTCGTCGGTGCGCTCATATGACCTCCTCGGTGAGTCGCCTCGCCGCCTCAGAGTGGGGCGCGGGTGTCGCCTGCGTGAGGCGCGGAAGCGTCTTCAGCCTAGGGTCGGACGCAGCACACGGCGGCTCGGCGCGGGTGCCCGGCTGGGCCATTCGGGGTACTCCACGCGGGGCGCTCCGGCCCAGGTCGCAGGCTCGTCGGCGGCATTCGCGGCCGCTCGGCTCCGCCCGCCGAACCCCGACAGTCTCGCTCAGCCCCGCCCGTCGATCCGCGCGCGCAGATAGGGCGCCGTGCGGCTCTCCGCGGACCGCGCCACCTGCGCCGGGGTTCCGCGGGCGACGATGCGTCCGCCTTCGTCCCCGCCGCCGGGACCGAGGTCGATCACGTGGTCGGCCCGCGCGATCACGTCCAGGTCGTGCTCGGCCGCCACCACCGTGCCGCCCGCGTCGACGAGCCGGTCCAGCTGGCGCAGCAGCACCGCCGTGTCGGCCGGGTGCAGTCCGCTGGTGGGCTCGTCGAGCAGGTAGAGCGTGCGGGCGCGGCGGGCGTGCTGGAGCTCGGCGGCGAGCTTGACCCGCTGCGCCTCCCCGCCGGACAGGTCGGTGGCCGGCTGGCCCAGCCGCAGGTAGCCGAGGCCGACGTCGTGCAGCGTGCGCAGGATGCGCGCGGCCGCGGGCGTTCCGGCGAGGAACTCAGCAGCCTGATCGACCGTCATGTCGAGCACCTGCGCGATGTTCGAACCCAGATAGGCGATCTCGAGCGTCTCGGCGTTGTAGCGCGATCCGCGGCACTCCGGGCACGGCGTGTACGTCGTCGGCAGGAACAGCAGTTCGACCTCGATGAAACCCTCGCCCTGGCAGATCGCGCAGCGCCCGCCCTCGAGGTTGAAGGAGAAGCGGCCGGCGCCGTAACAGCGCGCCTTCGCCTCGTCGGTCGCCGCGAACAGCTTGCGCACCACGTCGAGCAGGCCGGTGTAGGTGGCGAGATTGGAACGCGGTGTGCGGCCGATCGGCTGCTGGTCCACCGAGACCACCCGGCCGACCACGTCAGTGCTCTGCTCCGCTGCTGCCGCCACGGCGGCGAGGAAACTGGACTTGCCCGCCCCCGAGACTCCGGTGACGGCGCTCAGCACACCGAGCGGGACGTCCGCGTCCACGCCGCGCAGATTGTGCCGCTCGATGCCGCGCAGCCTCAGCACGCCGGTCGGCTCGCGCATCGGATTCCGCTCCGTCGCCACTGCACCGGCCAGGTAGTTTCCGGTCACCGACTCCGCCACACCCGTGAGCTCGTCCACCGGGCCGCTGAACAGCACCCGCCCGCCGCCGTCGCCCGCGCCGGGGCCGACGTCCACCACCCAGTCGGCGCGTCGCACCACGTCCAGGTCGTGCTCGACGAGGAACACGCTGTTGCCCGCGTCCCGCAGGCCGGCGAGCACGCCGACGAGCGCCTCGGAGTCGGCGGGATGCAGGCCGGCGGAGGGTTCGTCGAGCACGTAGACGACGCCGTAGAGGCCCGAGCGCAGCTGCGTGGCCAGCCGCAGGCGCTGGAGCTCGCCGGCCGAGAGCGTCGGCGCGGCGCGGTCGAGGCTGAGGTAGCCGAGACCCAGCGCGACGAGCGCTTCGGCCCGCGCCACCAGGTCGCCGGCGAGCAGCGCGGCCGGGCCGACGCCTGCGGTGTACTGGGAGAGCAGTTCGGCCAGGCCGGTCAGGGGGAGTGCGGCGAGCTCCGTGACGTCGCGGCCGGCGAACGTGACCGCGAGGGCCTCAGCCCGCAGCCGCTTGCCGCCGCACACCGGGCACGGCTCGGTGACCAGGAACCGGCCCGCCTTGGCGCGCCGCGACTCGCTCTTGGACTCGGCGTACATGCGCAGCACAAGCCGCCGCGCGCTCGTGTACATGCCCTGATAAGGGCGTTGGATCCGGTGCGCCTCGCGCTGCGGGTGGACGGTGACGACCGGTTGCTCATCGGTGAACAGGATCCACTCGCGGTCGGCCGCCGGCAGCGAACTCCACGGCACGTCGACGTCGTACCCGAGCGTGGCGAGGAGGTCCCGCAGGTTCTTGCCCTGCCAGGCGCCGGGCCACGAGGCGATCGCGCCCTCGCGGATGCTGAGCGAGGGATCGGGCACCAGCGACTCCTCGGTGACCGAGTGCCGCACGCCCTGTCCGTGGCACACGGGGCACGCGCCGACGACCGTGTTCGGCGAGAACGCGTCCGAGTCCAGTTGCGCCGCCCCCTCCGGGTAGTCCCCGGCCCTGGACAGCAGCATCCGCAGACTGTTGCCCATCGTGGTGACCGTGCCCACCGAGGAGCGCGACGACGGCGTCGAACGGCGCTGCCCGAGGGCGACCGCGGGCGGCAGGCCGGTGATCGCGTCGACGACGGGCGCCGGCAGTTGGTGCAGCAGTCGGCGGGCATAGGGCGCGACGGACTCGAAGTACTGCCGCTGGGAGTGGGCGTAGAGGGTGTCGAAGGCGAGCGAGGACTTGCCCGAGCCGGACACGCCGGTGAACGCGACCAGCGCCAGCCGGGGCATCGCCACGTCCACGCCGCGCAGGTTGTGCACCCGCGCACCGCGCACACGCACGAATCCGTCGTCACCCATTCGGCCCCGCCTCCGCTCGTTCCGGCGCAACCGATCTTCGACCGAGCCCCGCCGCGCTGCAACCTCAGCCGCGCGAGCGCCCACTCACATCCGCACCGAACCCTTGCGCCGCAGCCCGCTCACTCGCGCACGCGGGGCTCCGCCGCCGCCGCGTTCCAGCCACCGGGCTGTGCGACTTCGGCCTCTGCGACTTCGGCCTCTGCGACTTCGGCCTCTGCGACGCACGCCGCCAGCGCGTCCCACGCCGCCTGCCGGCCGGTGCGGACAGCGGCGCGCAGCGCGATCTCGCTTCGCTCGGTATGCCCGACGTCCCCGCTGCCCAGCGGCGGGCGGATCTGCAGGGTCGCCGGATGCGACGCCAGCAGCTCCTCCTCCTCGTCTCGAACCGCGGTCCGGTTCAACCACGGCGCGAGCGCGCCCGGGGCGTTGCGGGCGAACCAGCGGGACATGACCATCCGCTCGACGCGCGTCGGCGGGGTCACCCGCTCGTCGCTGCGCTTCGTACGAAGAGCCACGATGTGCGTCGCGTCCTGCACCAGCGCCGTGCGGACGGGCACGGACTCGCTCACCCCGGCGTCGACGAACAGCCGCCCCTCGATCTCGATCGGCTTGCCCGTCATCAGCGGCATGGCGGTCGTCGCGCGGAGGGCGGCCTGCAGGCTGGCCTGGTCGTGGATGGACGCGCGCAGGTCGGTCGACTCGCCCGTCAGCGCGTCCGTCGCCAGCGGATGGAACTCGACGGGGCTGCCCAGGATCTCCGCGAAGCCCATCGGCATGATCTCGGTGTAGACGGTGTGCACGAGGAAGTGCGTGTCCACGACCGGCCGCCGCCGCAACGCGCGCCGCGGATCGATCGTCCCGCGCATGATGACCGGATCCCACCACGCGTGGATCGTGCTCTCTGCGCGCCCGCTCAGCAGCCAGGCGCCGTTCAGCGCCCCGGCCGAGCTGCCGTAGACGGCGTCGAACAGCGGCAGCAGTCCGAGCTGTTCGATCGCGACCGTCATGCCCGACGAGTAGGCGCCGCGCGAGCTCCCGCCCTCGATCACCAGCGCGACGCGCGCGTCGTCGGCGCGATGCCCGGGAGTACTGCCTTGTTCGCTGCGCTCCCGCAGTACCTGGAGGACCGTGTTCGTCACCGCTCCATCCTACAACGTTCCGTATCGTTGTTCCGTAACGGCTGTCCGAGATCGCACCGGACTCGCTTCGCACGTTTTGTCTCAATGTTCCATAACGTCGTTCGCGTGCTAGAGTCGGTGCGTGCCGAGGGTCAAGCAGCGCACGGAAGCACTCCACGAGCGCGGGGTGGCCAGCGCGTTGGCCGTGCTCGCCGAGGAGGGCGCGGCGGGCCTGACCACGCGGACCGTCGCCCGCCGCGCGGCCGCGTCGGTGCCCGCGATCTACGAGGTCTTCGGCGACAAGGCCGGCCTGATCCGCGAGGTCTTCTTCGAGGGCTTCCGCATGCTCGGCGACCAGCTCGCGGGCCTTCCCCCGGCCGCCGACCCGATTACGGCCCTCAAGCAGCTGTGCGCGTCGTTCCGCGACTTCGTCGTCGCGAATCCGGTTCTGGCGCAGACGATGTTCTCCCGGCCTTTCGTGGACTTCCAGCCGACGAAGGAGGACACCAAGGCGGGCCTGAGCGTCAGCAAGGTCTTCGTCCAGCACGCGCGCGAAGCCGTCGACGCCGGCCTCCTCGAGGGCGACCCGATCGACATCGCCCACCTCTTGTTCGCCTTCGCGGAAGGGCTCGCCGCGGCGGAAAGCGCCAACCGCCTCGGCGGCTCCAAGCAATCAGTCGACCGCCGCTGGCAGCTCGGCCTGAACGCCCTCGTCGAAGGCCTCAAGCCGGTGCGTCAGCAGCCGACGTCGTCCTGACAGACTTGTCGCCGTGCCCGGAGTCGAATCGGAACTGCGGCCCTGGCACTGAGCTCTCTTCACGCCGCCCGCCTTCACGCCGCCCGTTGCTCGCCCGAGCAGCGCGTCGCCGGGTACCCTCCCCTCCAACACCCGCCGTGGGAGGGGACCTGCATGGCTGAGCGTCCGGACGCGCCACCGAACTCCGTGTCGTTCCCCCTTCTGCTCATTTGCGGACGAGTACTACTTCGGTATCACCAGGCCAGTCCCAGAAAAGGCCGTCGGGAGATCGCTTCCACAGCAGCTCCCGCACCTCGTCGGCGAACTCTTCGATACGTTCGCCGAACAGGTGTGGCGCGGCATAGGACATAGAGAAGTAATTGGACAACACGGCCTCTACGTCCCGCACGAGGTTGGGGGCGCCGGGGGCGAAGATCACCTGTGGTGCACCGAAGCGGGTGCTGGCAAGGGCGTCCTCGACACTGAGCGGCTGAACCGGCGCAGTGCCCTGACCCGCTCGCCTCGCCGGCCCGAGATACTTCCGCACCACCTCCCCGATCTCGTCGTGCGGAATCCGGGGCGGCCCAGGACTCGGCGGGACGGCCCGCCCCTCGGCATGATGCCCCACGAGGGCCAGAGCGCCGCCCGGCTCCACCATGTCGTAGACCGCGTCGGCCACCCGGACCTCTTCGGTCCAGTAGAACGACTGGCCGAACGTGACCAGCCGGAACGGCCCGGGCGCCACCGCGGGAAGCTCCTCGGCCCTGGCCTGGACCCAGGTGATGTTCGCGATGCCCTGATCCTGCGCGGCCCTGCCGCCCTCGGCGATCATCGCCGGATCAGGGTCGAGGCCGACACAGGCCTCGAACAGACGGGCCAGCCGCACGGCGAGGACGCCGGGCCCGCAACCGACGTCCAGCAACCTTCCGCTGTTGCCGTCAAAGCCTAGTTCCTCAGCGAGGAGAGCCTCGAGCTGAGGCGAGTATGGCGGCCTGCCGCGTCGGTAGTGGAAAGCCGCGCCATCATAGAACGTAGGGTCGTATCGCATTGCCGAACAGTACCCTGCGTCCCACGTCGCGGCCCTGATTCACTCAACACGGGACTGGGGGCGGCGAATGAGCGGCTGATAGTCTGCGGCCGTGCCGATGATCGCCATCCGCCCCTCCGCCGCGTCCGACACACGATGACGGCGAACCTGCGCCTCGCCGTTCGCGCGATCGTCCTCGACGAGGACGATCGAATCCTGCTATGCCGGTTCGTCTTCCCTCACCCGGCGGTGCCGGACCCGGCAAGGGCCGTGTGGGCAGCTCCAGGCGGTGGCATCGAACTCGGCGAGGACCCGCTGACTGCCTTGCGGCGTGAGCTCCGCGAGGAGACCGGTCTGGTGGTCACCACCGACCCGCCGCACGTCTGGCACCAGGAAGTCGTGGCGGCTGACCGCGAGCCGGGTTTCGACGGCATCATCAACGACTACTTCCTCGTCCGAACCGACCACTTCGAACCCCGCGGCGAGCTGCCAGATGACCAGCTCGCCGCAGAACACCTGGCTGCGTTCCGGTGGTGGCAGCTCTCGGAGATCAACAATTATACTGGACCTGACTTGTTCTCGCCTCGCGACCTCGGAACGCTCTTGACGACGCTGCTCACCGCAGGGACGCCGGCCCAGCCGGTCCAACTGGGCCTCTAGCAAGGTCCGGCTGCACACACGTAGTGGAAACACTCTGGTCAATCACGCCGACTCACAGATGCAGAGTTGAAGCGGCGCATCCCCGGCAAATGGCCGACCGGAGCAGTCTCCGAAGCGCTCGACGAGCCGAAGGCCGCCGAGCGAGACGAGGAGCGGAAGCTCCTGCGGGAAGATGCTCCTGATTTCGAGCGGTGCGACGACGAAGTCTGGCTCGGAGTCAGTCGAGAGGTGCCACGTCCCGCGTGTGACTTGAGTGATCGCATCATAGACCTCAGCGACATCGACGCTCACATCGCCAAGGTCAGGATCCGTGAACGCCCGCGATTGCCGGGTACGCCGCACGCCATCGGCTTCGGCAAGCAGGCGCACGCTCGGGTTGAAGACATCGAAGACGAACTGTGCGCCAGGTGCCAGATGTCTTCGAACCGACCGGAAGCAGCTCACCAGATCCTCAGCGTCATGCAGATGCAGGAGGGAATTGGCTGCGATGAACACGAAGTCGAATGTGCGGCCCAGGTCGAAGGCCCGCATGTCGCCCTGCATCCATTCCACCGCTACACCGCGCTCGTTCGCCTTACTCCGAGCCTCGGCCAGCATGTCTGACGAGAAGTCCAGGCCGACGCACGGATGCCCGCGGGACGCGATGGGGATCAGCTTCTGCCCGGTGCCGCACCCGAGTTCCAGTACGCGCCCACCCTGCCGATCGGCGCCGGCAAGGTAGAAGTCGACTGCGGGCCCGCCGCTGGGGAACATCAGGTCGTACAGCCTCGCGTGCGAGTAGAAATCTTCACTCATTCAGCACGCCTCCTCGTTTCCCCTCGTGTGGCCACGGTCGAGCCGCCCCTGGTCGTTGGCTCATCCGGCTGAGAGGTCCTTGATCGGGAAGCGGCATGGGTAGGCGAAGTCGCGGCGGTTGCCGGCATCGTCGGTGGCTGTCCAGCGATCGAAGTATTCGACGCGAGACCCACTCTCGCGAAGCCGCGCTGCCGCACCAGTTGCGTGGCGTGTTCGATCATCCGTGTTCCGATGCCGTGCGACTGTCGCTCCGGCGGCCATACGGTCAGTCCGTTGAGCTCAGGGCAGTCCGGAATGTACGTGCGGACCTCGGGTTCCTTGGCGCCGGTCCACATGATCTCGCCCGATCCGACGGAAGTGCCGTCGTCGTCCCGCAGCGTCAGGTAGGTGCTGTCCCCGCTTCGTTGGCGCGCGAACCGCTCCTCGTGGTTTGCGGGATGGGCGGCTTCAAGGGCGTCCAGATCAAGCTGCGTGCACTCTCGAATGATCACGTCGTCACTCTAGGGTTCGTCCGGCTCCGGGAGCACTTGGTTTTGCGTTCAGCGCGGCCTGCCGCAGCCAGGCCGCGCCGGAGTGGGCGGCGTCTGGCTAGTGCCGTATCAGGTAACGTTCGCCGCGCAGGCTTCAAGGCTCGAGGAGTGGACATGGGTGACCAAGTAGCTGCGGGCGAGCGCGGTTCCGACCCGCCGCCGGAACTAGCGTATGCCGACCCAGTAGCGGGAGAACTGGTCACCGAGACGCTTGCTTACGACGGTGGCCGACAGGTGACGGTCTATGTCCCAGCGGAACCGGCAGAGGCTGTCGTCTTCGCCGCTGACGGTCAGCGGATCTCGCGGTGGGGCGGGTTTCTCGAGGCGGCCGATGTCCCGTCCACAATGATCGTCGGTGTTCACGGGCTGGCTGATGAGATGTCGCGGCTCCATGAGTACTCGCCGGTCTTCGATGCGGAACGGTTCGCGGCACACGAGGGTTTCTTCGTCGAGGACGTGCGCCGATGGGTGCGATCGCGTTTCGGAATCGCGCCGCCGGTCGATCGGACCGCGGTGTTCGGTGCTTCGGCGGGTGGAGAGCTGGCGCTCGCCCTCGGGCTGCGGCATCCCGACGTCTACGGTGTGGTCTTCGCCGGCTCGCCGGGCGCGGGTTACAAGCCGTCTGGCGAGTTGCCGGGTC
>Ga0310811_10002269_pt1 | contig 23963 bp, 20 predicted proteins | sample YCmetagenome_FD_207642 | JGI IMG/M metagenome (GOLD analysis project Ga0310811, IMG submission 207642) | Soil microbial communities from experimental microcosm in Duke University, North Carolina, United States - YC | ecosystem: Engineered > Artificial ecosystem > Soil microcosm > Unclassified ... | reverse complement strand
CAAATCCTAGTGCGTTGCCGGATATTTCGGCCACTCAGCTTTCGGCGTGATCTCGTTCAAAGTCCCAGATGCGCTCAAATCCCATAAGGCGCGAGAAGTCATTAAATGAGTACATTTCTCCCTTCCACGACTTGGTCGAGCCTTCGGAGCGGATCTCACCATAAACGGAGCGCAGTGCGGCCCCTGCCGCCAACATGCCCGCCACCGGAAAAATGGCGAGCTTGAAGCCGAGGCTTTCGAGCTCGGCCCGGCTGAGGATCGGCGTACGCCCGCCCTCCACCATGTTGGCGAGCAGCGGCACATCGAACGTCTTGCCGATCTTGGCCATCTCCCCTTCGCTCTCCGGCGATTCAATAAACAGGACATCGGCGCCGGCTTTGAGGAACGCCTCGCCGCGGCGCAACGCTTCGTCGAGCCCAAGCGTGGTCCGCGCGTCGGTGCGGGCGATGATGAGAAAGTCCTTCGACGAGCGCGCTTCCACCGCCACCTTGATGCGGCGCGCTGCGTCGGCGATCGGCACCACCCGGCGACCGGGGGTATGGCCGCATTTCTTCGGAAATTCCTGATCCTCGATCTGGATCGCCTGCGCGCCGGCCTTTTCATAGCCCCGCACGGTGAAATCGACATTCAGAAGACCGCCGTAACCAGTGTCGCCGTCTGCGATCAACGGCGTCCTGGTGCCCGATGCGATCTGCTGCACGCGGCCGACCATTTCGGTGTAGCTCGCAAGGCCGGCATCCGGCAGGCCGAGATGGGAAGCGACCACGCCGTAGCCGGTCATGTACAAGGCATCGAAGCCCATGCCGTCGGCAATCCGCGCCGAGATCATGTCAAACACACCCGGCGCCGAGATCAGGCCAGGTCGCTTGAACCGGGTCGAGAGTTTTTCGCTCATGGCGGCTTCCAGACAATGCCGCTCATGCGGCGCAATGGTGCGGATACTGATCAACCGATGAAATTTTGATCCCGCCGGCGACTGAGGTCGCCGGCGGGACCGATGTCGTCAGCGAACCGGATATTTCAGCTTGGCGGCCGCCTTGTCGGCCGGCCAGACCACTTCGAAGCCATCGCCGCTCTGATACTGCACGGCGATCATGGTCTTTTCCGTGATCAGCTGATTCTTGCCGCCCATATCGGAAGGTCCGTATTTGACCTTACCGTAAGGCGTATCGAACGTGGTTTCGGACAGCTTGGCGATGATCGCGTCGCGATCCCACTTGCCGGCCGCCTTGGCCGCGTCGATGAGCGTCTGCATGGCAACGTAGCCCTGCACCGCGGTCGAGACGACCTCGCCGCCGCGCGCCGCGTTGGCCTTCTTGACCCATTCGGCCAGACCCGGCGTGGTCTGCTTGGACGACCACAGATCGAGCACGATGACGCCGTCGCCGGCCGGGCCGTAATCCGAACGCTTCTCGCCGGCGCCCTGGGTTACGATCAGCTTCGGCTTGATGCCAAGCTGGTTCGCCTGGCGCGCGAGCTGAAGATTGTCGCCGGAATAGCCGATGATGAACAGCACGTCCGGATCGAGCGTCTTCACGCGGTTGAGGATCGGCGAGAAATCCGGAGTGCCGGCGCGGAACGGCTCGTTCATCACCACGTCGAGGCCGGCTTCCTTGGCGTATTGAAGCGTGAACTTCGAGCCGTCGGTGCCGTAGAGCTTGTCTTCGTAGGCGATGGCGACGGTCTTGAGGCCGGGTACGCTCTTGAAGAAGTTCACGGCCGCCTTCTGGCGATGGTAGTCCCAGATGTAGACGTGGAAATACCACGGGTACTTGCCGAAATTTTCTTCCAGGCGCACCGACGACGAGCCGGGGTGCACGAAGATCAGATTGTAGTTCTGGATCGCGCTCAGGAGAGCAAAGTCCGCCGTGCTGCCAAAGCCGCCGACCACCGCGTCAACCTTGTCCTGACCGCCGAGCTTGGCGGCGACGGTCGCCGAGGTGTTCGGCTCGCCCTTGGTGTCTTCGATGACCAGTTCGAGCTTGCGGCCGAACAGGCCGCCCGCGGCGTTCGCTTCCTTCGCGGCATATTCGATGCCCCATTGCAGCTGCGCGCCGGCGCCGGCGAGGCCGCCGGTCAACGGCAGCGGCACGCCAATGCGGATCGGCGGTCCGCCTTGCGCGAGAGCCGGCAATGCCGTCGCCGCCGCGATCGCGGCAGCCCCGGCAAACATTTTCATTTTGGTCCACATGGTCGTCACCTCCCTGTCAAAGCTTTTTTGTCTACTTCCAACGTCACAAACCGAGATAAGCCACCCGCAACCGCTCGTCGTTGCGGACGTCGTCGATACTGCCTTCGAGCATCACGTGGCCTTCGCTCAGGATCAGGCAGCGGTCGGCCACACTCATCGCCGCCGCCACGTTCTGCTCCGCCATCAGGATGGCGCAGCCGCTCGCCGCCTTGATCCGGCCGAGCGCCTCGAACACTTCCTCGACCAGTTTCGGCGCGAGCCCGGCCGAAGGCTCGTCGAGGATCATGACGCGCGGCTCGATCATCAGGCCGCGCGAGATCGCCAGCATCTGCCGCTGGCCGCCGCTCATCGAACCGGCGAGCTGATCGCGCCGTTCGCGCAGGATCGGAAACAGGTCGAACACCATGTCGAAACGCCGCTTGCGTTCCGCTGCGGTGGCGTGCGGCGCGATAGCTTCGAGCGCGCCGGTCAGGTTGTCGATGACGCTGACATTGGCGAAACAGCGCGCGCCGTCCGGCACGAAGGCGATAGCGCGGCGCGCCAGTTGCCAGGCGTTGAGCCGCGAAAGGTCCTCGCCGTCGAGCTTGATCGTGCGGCGGGCGGTCTTGACGGTGCCGACAACGGCGCGCAGCGACGTCGTCTTGCCGGCGCCGTTCGAGCCCAGGAGCACCATCAGTTCGCCGCCGGAAACGGCGAGCGACAGCTTCGGCACGACGATCAGCGCGCCATAGCCTGCGTCTTCCAGGGAGACTTCGAAGTGGTTCATGGGGCAAACCCCTTCCCCAGATAGGCTTCGCGCACCGCCGGATCACGCAGCACCACGGCGGGGCTCGCCTCGGCCAGCAGCCGGCCGTTGTTGAGGACGGCCGCGTGGCCGCACAGGGCGGCAATGATGCGCATGACGTGCTCGATCACGACGACGGTGATGCCGGCCGCGTGCACCTCGCGCACCAGCGCGATCACCTGTTCGGTGTCGGCGAGGCTCAGACCCGCCATGGCCTCATCGAGCAGCAGGACGTGCGGCTTGCAGGCGAGCGCCCGGGCGATCTCGAGCCGACGCAGATCTGAGATCGAGAGGTCGGCGCACGGCATGTCGAGAGGCAGGCTCAATCCGCAGAACCGCGCCACATCGGCGGCGGTTTGCATCTTGCGCGGCAAGTCCCGCCCCGACCGCACATAACGCAGCGGCACGCCGATCACCTCGCCGATGGTCAGTTCCTTCGGCACGCGCGGCACCTGATAGGTGCGCGCAAGCCCGGCCGCGACGATCTGATCGGGACGCAGCCCACGTATCGAGACGCCGTCCAGCAGAATGGTCCCGACGTTCGGCGGAATCTGGCCTGACACCATGTTGCAGAAGGTGCTCTTGCCGGAGCCGTTCGGCCCGATCAGAGCGGTGATCGTGCCGCTCGGGATCGCCAGCGTCAGGTCGTTGATGGCCTTGAGACCTCCGAAGGAAACGGTGCAATCGGCAACGGACAGGCTGGTCATGACGCCGCCTCCGCGGGCGCCACCGGCGCCGCCTTACGGGTCCGTTTACGGAAGAGCTGGGTCAGCCCGCCGACCAGGCCTTTCGGCAATATGATGATGAACACGATGATCACTGCGCCATACACGACCTGATACCCTGCACCGCCGACGAAATGGCGCGCGACCTCTTCGAGCACGCGCAACACCACCGCCCCGAGGATCGGGCCCAGCGTTGTATCCATGCCGCCGAGGATGCTGACCGCCAGCGGCAGCACGCTCCAGTTCGGCGTGAACACATCTTCGGGAATGACATAGCCGTAGAGCCCGGCGTAACAGGCGCCCGCAATGCCGGCGATCATGCCGGAGACGGCGAAAGCCAATATCTTGGTCTTCACCACCGGCACGCCGGACGACGCGGCGAGCGCCGGATTATTGCGGATCATGAAGAAGGCCGGACGGAAACGATCGCCCAGGAAGATATCGCTGACGATCGCCGAAACGATCAGGAAGCCGGTGATCAGCATGAGTTGCGCCGACGGCGACGCGCCCATGATCACCGGCGGCATGATGCCGGTCGATCCGCCGGTAATGCGCGGTGTCATGACGATCAGAACCTGCATCGACAGGCCGAAGGACAATGTCGCGATCGTGAAATAGAGCCGCCGCAGCCGCAGCGTCACCAGACCGATCAGGATGGCGGCGACGGCGCAGAGTAGAATGCCGACAATCCAGCCGAAGACGGCGCCGATCACCGGTGTCAGAATTCCCGATCCGTAGGCGCCGATGCCGAAGAAGGCAGATTGGCCGAGCGACACCTGACCAGTACGGGACAGAATGTCCCACGACAAAGCTAGAATGGCCGAGATCGCGATGCCGAGCGCGGCCTGAATGAAGAAGCCATTGCCGCTCATCGCCACCGCGACAAAGCTAACAGCGACGGCAATATAGGTCAGCAGTCTTCCGGAGAGACCCATCATTGGACCTGCCTCCCGAAGAGACCATTCGGCCGAACCAGCAGAACAAACAGCAGAAGCAGAAAGGCGATGCCGAAGCCGAAGCTGCCGCCATTCGGAACGAACGTGCTGGTCAGGCCTTCGGCCAGCGCCAGGATCGCGGCGCCGATCAGGGCGCCCGGAATATTGCCGAGGCCGCCGAGCGTGATGATGGCGAAGGCGCGGATGACGAGATCGAGTCCGACCGCCGGATGCACGTAGAGCAGCAGCGCCACCAGGCCGCCCGACACGCCGGCGGCGAACCCGCCGATCACGAACGACAATTCGAAGACGCGGTCGACATTGATCCCGCAGTGCTGGGCCAGTTCGGCGTCGTCGCTGGCGAAGCGCATCTGCGTGCCGTAGCGGGTATGCCGCATGACGAATTGCAGGAACAGGAACAGCAGACCGCCGACGGCGGCGACGACGAGGTTGTTGCCCGGGATGGTCACGCCAGATAACTCCAGCGCCGGCAGCAACTGCGGCGCCTGCATCACCCGCGGATCCGGGCTCCACAGGATGATCGCGATGTTCAGCAGCAGGATCGACAGGCCGAGCGTGGCGAGCAACTGGTTGTGTTCATCATGCTTGAGCACGCGTGCCAGGAACGAGCGGTAAACCACGGCCGAGAACAGGCCGATCACCAATCCCGATATCAACATCCCGATCCAGGGCGACAGTCCAAACCGGGTGAACAGCCAATAGGTGAGAAAGGCGCCGAGCATCACGAATTCGCCATGGGCGAAATTGATGATGCGGGTCACGCCGACGGTCAGGGTCAGGCCGGCGGCGATTGCGGCGTAAAGACCCGCGACCGTCAGCGAGAGCAGAACCGCCTGTGCGAACGAGACCCAGGTCATGCGGGCCGGTCCGGCTTTTGGTCTTTGGCGTCATCGCCCAACGGGGCCGTGGCCTCGGAGAAGTCGAGCAGTTTCGACTTGTATTCGCTGCGCGGCAGCGCGCCTGCCGGCACGAGTTCGATCTTCGCCGAGAATACCAGCGTCGCGCGGATGTCATACTCGATGCGCTCGGCGAGATTGCCCGGCTCCTTGAGGTGCTCGGCCATCTCGACGAGAATCTTCAACGGCGGCGCCTGCTTGACGCCCTTGGCCGCCGGCCGGATCGACATCACGCCACTGACGTCGGGCGCGAAGCGATTGACGACTTCGCGGACCGCCGACGGAAACACGTTGACGCCGCGCACGATCATCATGTCGTCGGTGCGGCCGATGCAGCGCAGCCGCGGCGAGGTGCGGCCGCAACGGCACGTCTCGGTCCAGACGACGACGTGGTCGCGCGTCCGGAAGCGCAGAAGCGGCGCACCCTGATGCTTGAGATGGGTCAGGACGAGTTCGCCGGTCGCGCCGTCGGTGACCGGAATCGCCTGCCCCGTGGTCGGATCGATCAGTTCGAAATGAACAAAGCCGCGGCCGCTGAAATGCATGCCGGCCTGCTCTTCGCATTCGCCCCACAGGGACACCGAAATGTCGCCAATGCCCATGGCTTCATAGACTTTGGCGCCCCACGCCTCTTCCAGCTTGGCGCGCATGGCCGGCTCGCCGCCCCCCGGCTCGCCCGCCACCATGATGCGCTTGATGCTGCTCGACGGCAGATCAAGCCCGCGCGTCACGCCGAGCTCGGACAGATGCAGGGCATAAGAAGGCGTACACGCCAATGTCGTCGGCTTGAGCAGCTTGATGGCCGCGAGCAGACGTTCGGTATTGCCGGTGCCGACGGGAATGTGGCACAGGCCGAGGCGGTTGAACGCCTCCAGGGCCGCGCCGGCAACAAACGGCCCGGCATTGTAAGTCGAGATGATGGCTTCGCCTTTGGTGATGCCCGACGCCGAATAGCTGCGGCTGGAGGTCGTCACCCAGTTGTCGAGGTCGTTCGGCGTCAGCGGCACGTAGCTCGGTAGGCCGGTGGTGCCGCTGGTGGAGAAGATGCGCGTGAGCGTGTTTATCGGCGCGCACAGATAGGTGCCGATCGGATCGGCATCGCTGCGGCTGGCGCGCATCTCGTCCTTCTCGGTCAGCGGCAGCGCGGCGATGTTGTCCAGCCCGCCGACGTCGGCGGCGGAGTTGAAGCCGTGCTGGCGCAACTTCTCGCGAAAGAAACGGGATTTCTCGAAAAGATAGGGAATCTGCGCGCGATAAAGAGGCTCGTCGCGCTGGCGCTGTTCGGCCCAGGGAAGCTGCTCGATTTCCGGCTGATACATCATTGTAAATCGCCCTGCTCTCGTTAGATTTTTTTCTTGTAGGCGATGGCCTTTTCCGCGTGATGTGCCATCAGGAAGCCGATCGGCCGCTCCTGCTCCTCGGCGAGATGGCCGAGAATGCCGGCGGTGCGCGCCAGCAGCGGAATGGCCTTGATCACCGAGGATGGAAAATCGAGATCCAGAAGCACCGCGGCGATCGGCCCCGACACGTTCAGCGGCATCGGCTTTCCCCACACTTCTGCAACGGCAGGCGTGAAGCGCCGCAACAGATCAACATGCACGCCGGAGACGCCGCGCGCATCGGCCAACGACAGGATGCGCTCGGAGCGCGGATCGACCGGGTGATGGATCGGGTGGCCGTAGCCAGGCATCTTTTCTTTGCGCTCGCGCGTCTCGCGCGCCATGTCGCGGACGACCTTGTCCGGATCGCCGCCTTTTTCGACGCGGCTGCGCGCTTCCACCAGCATCTTTCCACAGAGTTCGGCGGTACCGAGCACCACCGTGCCGCAGCCGAGAATGCCGGCGGCGACCGCGCCCTGCAGGCAATCCGGCCCTGCGGCCAGCGTCATCCGCGCCGCTTGCGCGGTCGGCGTCAGGCCGTGTTCGGCAATCGCCACCAGAAGCGTGTCGAGAAAGAAGCGCTGCTGTTCGCTAGGATCGCGGCCCGTCACCAGCAAGAAGAAGAACTCGGTGAAGGTCTTGTGACCCATGAGCTCGTTGCAGAGATCGCGGCCCTGGACCTCAATGCTGCTGGCGTCGGACGTGCAAATGTTGGAAACGGCCTCACCGGCCTTGCCGATCATCATGAGCGAACCTCCCGGCGCGCTCATTGTGTGGGCGCGTCCATTGTCGTTTATTATTGTAGGACAATACTGAAGGACAAAACCTTGTCAAGCAAAGGCCAGCGCTGCTACTAGTTGCAATCGGAGGACATATGTCGGACGCGATTGATGTGAGCGAGCAAGGACCGGTACGTGGCGGCACGGTCGACTATGTCGTGCATCACTTGCGCGAGGGCATCCTGCAGGGACGCTATGCGCCGGGGCAGCGGCTGATCGAAGCCGACTTGACGCAGGAACTCGGTATCAGCCGCGGTCCGCTGCGCGAGGCGCTGCGCCGCCTCTCCGCCGACAACCTTCTCGAACTTGTCCCCAACCGCGGCGCCATTGTGCGCCGGCTGTCGATGCGGGAAATGCTCGAACTGTTCGCGATCCGCATTGCGCTGGAGAGCCACGCGGCGCGCGAGGCGACGCTGGCGCTGGCCGACCGCACCGTGCGCGCGCGATTTGAGGCGGGCATCCGGCCGATCTGGGCCAAGGCCAAGCGCATCCCCGGCCCCGATTACATCGCCGAGAACAAGGCGTTCCATCAGAGCCTGATCGGCGCGACCGGCAACGAACGGCTGCTGGCGCTGACGACGCAGATGCAATTGCCGCTGATCATGTTCCAGCTCAACGGCATGTTGACGGAAGCCAACATCGCCGCGTCGGTGATCGAGCATCGCGCCATCGCCACGGCCATGCTGGACGGCGACGCGGAAGCCGCTGCGGCGCAGGCGCGCGCCCATCTCGAACGCGCGCGCGACGTCGCCCGCGACATGCCGACGAAGGTGTTCCACGCCGCGAACGGCGCGCCGGCGGCGCGCGCGTCAACCCGCGGTCACTGACCGAGGCCGGCTCGTTGGATTCGCGTTCAATGTGACCGCCAAAAATGTCGGCGAGACGGCCGTCTTACGTCAGCATCGCTAACGGCAGCAGATCACGTTTCGGCTCTGCTTCCCGGGTCGATCGCTCCTCGTCAGGACGCGCCCGCGCGCTCCGATCATTCGGCCGCTGTCCGGGTCGGGGCAAGCTCGGCCAGAAGATACGGCATGATGCCGCCTTTGCGGGCGTAGTCGGCTTCTATGATCGTATCCAACCGCAGGCGTACAGGAACGCGATCAATGTTGCCGTTGCCGCGGTGGACGGCAAGCGTGAGCTCTTGTAGCGGTCGAATGGCATCATCCAGGCCGACCAGATCGAACGTTTCGTCGCCACTCAGCTTCAAGCTGGCGGCGCTGTCGCCTGACATGAATTGACAAGGTAATACCCCCATGCCGACGAGATTGCTGCGATGGATGCGCTCGAAGCTTTGCGCGATCACGGCACGGACCCCTAACAGTCGTGTTGCCTTCGCGGCCCAGTCGCGCGCGCTGCCGGTGCCGTACTCCTCGCCGGCGATGACGACAAGCGGCACACCTTCCGCCTGATAGCGCACGGCGGCTTCGTAAACGCTCATCTGCTCGCCGTCAGGCAGGTGCCGGGTCACGCCGCCCTCGGTACTGGGCAGCATGAGGTTGCGCAGCCGCACATTAGCAAAGCCTCCGCGTACCATGACCTCGTGGTTCATGCGACGCGCGCCGTAATTATTGAAGTCGGTCGGATTGACGCCCAGATCGCGTAGATAGGCGCCAGCCGGCGAGCTGGCCTTGATGCTGCCGATCGGACTGATGTGGTCCGTCGTCACTGAATCGCCAAGTATGAGGAGCGCACGCGCTCCCGTGACGGGCTTGAGTACCGTGTCACGAAACCGCTCGGTCAGGAACGGCGGCTCCTTGATGTAATCGGACTGACCTTCCCATGGATAAATCTCGCCAGACGCCTGCGGTAAGTCGTCCCACGACGAATCGCGATTGCGGGCATCGCTGCCATAGACTTCCCGGTAGAACGCAGGCGTCGCAGCGATCGCGAGCGCCGCGTCGCGCTCCTCGGCCGTCGGCCAGACGTCGCGGAGGTAAACCGGCGTTCCATCGGCCCCAACACCGAGCGGCTGCTTTTCGAGATCGATACTGACGGTGCCCGCCAACGCGAACGCCACGACCAGAGGCGGACTCGCCAGAAATGCCGCACGAACGGCCGGGTGGATGCGCGCTTCGAAATTGCGATTGCCCGATAAAACCGCCGCGGCAACGACGTTATTGTCCGCGATCGTTTTTTCAAGGTCCGGATCGATTGGCCCGGAGGCGCCGACACAGGTACCGCAACTGTAGCCCGCCACGCTGAAGCCGAGCGTATCGAGCGCAGATTGCAGGCCCGCGGCTTCGAGATACTTGCTGACCACGCGCGACCCCGGTGTCAGCGACGTCTTGACCCACGGCTTACTGCGCAGGCCGCGCTCGACCGCCTTCCGTGCGACGAGGCCGGCCGTGACCATAACCGACGGGTTCGACGTGTTGGTGCAGGACGTGATCGCAGCGATCACGACGTCACCGTGCGACACCTGTCCGTTTGCCCGGGGTCCAGCGGCAGCGGCTGCGACGCCATAGCCGCCGGCGTCGACCGGCTTCGTGAGAATGTCAGCGAAGCTGAGTTTCAAGTGGCCGAGCGGTATCAGATCCTGCGGCCGCTTCGGCCCGGCCACGCACGGTTCGACAACGCCGAGATCGAGATCGATCACGCTGGTGTAATCGACCTGTCCCGGCTGCGGCGCGCCGAAGCAACCTTGCGCCCTGAAATAGGCCTCGACCGCGGCGACCTGCTCCGCCGGTCTGCCGGTCTGCGTCAGATACTTGCAGGTCTGTTCGTCGACCGGGAAATAGCCGATGGTCGCGCCGTATTCCGGCGCCATGTTCGAGATCGTCGCGCGATCCGGGATGCTGAGCCCCGCGACACCGGCGCCGAAGAATTCGACGAACTTACCGACGACCTTGTTCCGCCGCAGCATTTCCGTGACGTGCAGCACCAGATCCGTCGACGTGACGCCGGTGCGCAGTTTGCCGGACACGTTGATCCCGACGACATCTGGCATCAGCATGTAGTTCGGCTGCCCCAGCGCCGACGCCTCCGCTTCGATACCGCCGACGCCCCAACCCATGACGCCAAGGCCGGCAATCATGCACGTGTGCGAATCCGTGCCTACAAGACTGTCCGGATAAATCAAGCCGCCGTGGATCATCACGCCGCGGGCGAGATATTCAAGATTAACCTGGTGCAGGATGCCGGCGCCCGGCGGGAATAGGCGGATGCCGTCATAGGCCTGCATCGCCCATTTGACGAAGCGGAAGCGTTCGGCGTTGCGGCTGATCTCCAACGCCATGTTGCGCGCCAGCGCATCCGGCGTGCCGCTGAAATCGACAGTCAAAGTATGATCGAGCACCATATCGACCGGCACCTTTGGCTCAATCTGCCCCGCCGCTCCTCCCAACGCTTTCACCGCGCCGCGGATGGCCGTGAGGTCGCCGAGCAGCGGAATGCCGGCGGCGCAATTGAGCACGATGCGCGACACGACGAAGGGGACTTCGCTGTCGCGCCTCGCCTGTGGCTGCCATGACGCCAGATCGCGCAACTGGCGTTCGGTGACGCGTTCGCCATCGCAATGCCGCGCCATCGATTCAAGGATGATTCGCAACGATACCGGCAAGCGTGAGATCGGGCCGTAACCGGCGGCTTCGAGTGTCGGCAGGGAGAAATAGCGGTATTCGCGCCCAAGGCCGAGATCTATCTTGCGCTCGCACGCGTCGCTGAGGAGAGACTTCATGAACGTCATACTTCGTGTCAGCGCGCCGATTGTTCGGCGCGAATATTGTTGTCCTTGATGACGGCAAGCCAGCCCTCGAAATCGTTCTTGAGGGTCTGCGCGAAGGCTTCTGGAGTCGATGTCGAGACCTCGCCGGCGGCCTCCGCCATGCGCGCTTTCATCTCGGGCGCGTTCATTACTCCGACGATGGCCGCGTGCAGCCTGTCGATGATCGGGCGCGGCGTGCCGGCCGGCGCCAGCGCGCCGTTGAAGGAAATCACCTTCACGCCGGGAAAGCCGGCCTCTTTTGCGTCCGGCACATCAGGGATCGCGCTCCAGCGTTTGGTGTCGGTGACCATGAGGGCACGGATCGAACCGGCATTGATCAAGGACGCCGCCGACGGCATGGTCGCGAACATCGCCTGGATACGCCCGCCCATCAGGTCGGTCATGGCCAGGGCACCGCCGCGATACGGTACGTAATGGAATTTCAGTTTGGTCGCAGCGCTGTACAGTTCGGCGGTGAGATGATTGGTGCTGCCGGTGCCGCTGGTGCCGTAATTGTACTGGTCCAGATGCTTGCGCGTCGCGTCGGCCAATTCGCTGGCAGTGTGGATCGGCAGTTCCTTGTTCACCACCAGCACATTGGGAAACAGGACGGTCGTCGAGATGGGCGCGAAGTCGCGGCTCGGATCGTAGGGCAGCTGCTCGAACAACCCCGGGCTCATCGTGAGTTCGTTGCTTGTGCCCATCAGGAGCGTGTAACCGTCGGGCGGCGCCTTGGCGACATACGCGGCGCCTAGGGTGCCGCTGGCGCCGGATTTGTTGACAACGACCACCGGCTTTCCAAGGGTGCGCGACAAGCCTTCCGCCAGTGGCCGCGCGACGATATCGGCCGGACCGCCCGGCGGGAACGGCACAACCAGTTGAATGGCACGATCCGGATAATCCTGAGCCTTGGCCAGCGTCGCCGCAAAGCCTGACAGAAACACGACTGCGAGGGTCAAGCGGCGAAGACAAGCAAGCGCCGTCATGCCTTTTGCCTTTCGCTGGCGGAGACGACGGCGCTACGCAGCGGCGCGGTCAGATCGCGCACGCTCGCCAGCGTCGGGGCCGCATCGATCAGCCGCGCCAATTCGCCAACGGTCGCATCGGCGAGCACGGTGGCGGCCAGCGTGCGGAATTTGACGAGGTGCTCATCGCGGCTGCACGGGTCCGCCGGCGTGCCGTGGCACTCCATTGCCGTGCGCTGAAATCTGGTGCCGTCGGTCAGTTCGAGTTCAACGCTGGCGCCGAACTGCCGCGGATAGACCGCCTCGACCTCAGGATCAATGAAGATTTCGACCCTCGCGGCCAGAGCGCGGGTCTCCGCATCGGCAATGGCATCGGAGAGAAACGAGCGCGGATCGCGCGGATTTCCTCTCAACGCCACGGCGGCGCAGTAAGGGATGCTGTACTGCGCGCCCATCGTGTCGATCGGCGCCGGCTCGCCATTGTTGTTCGCAGCGTAAGCGCTAACGCCGACCCGCACGGTTTTGATATCGGCCGTCCTCAGCGCTCGCGAGCCTCGGGCCTCGACCAGCAGCATGACGGGCGTCTGAATCCAGCCGCAGATCGGAAATACCTTGAACCAGACGTCGCGCATGGCCCAGGTCCGGCCGAGATCGCGCGACAGCCGGACCGGGTCCGCGCCCGCACCGCCGAACACCTCAAGCAAGCCGAATTTGCTGTCGAGCGCGAAAGGCGGCCCTAGGAAATCGCGCGCGGCGAGCTGCGCGCTGCGCACGCCCGCTTCCGCCGAACGGCCGAGATGCAGGCGCTTCACCATGCCGCCGCCGCGGCCGGCGGCGAAACTCTTGACGCCGGACGCCGCCGAACAGGCAAGCCCGACGGCGGAATAGAGCTGGTTGAGATCGAGCTGCATCACCTTGCCGGCGGCCACCGCGCAGGCAACCGGTGCGACCAGACTGGTGGTGTGAAAGCCGCGCTTGGCGGGTTCGGTGCCCAGCGCCAGGCCGACACGGTGCATGACCTCATACCCGGCGACAATGGCCTCGATTAGCCGCGCGCCGGGCGCGCCGACGGCTTCCGCCGCGGCGAGCGCGGCCGGAATGACACAGGCGGCCGGGTGGGTAATCGATTCCGCAATAAGGTCGTCGAGTTCGAAACCATGGATTGCGGTGCCGTTGATCAGCGCCGCCGCCGGAGCGGCGAAGGGCTGGCGCGAGCCGAACACGGTGCTGCGGCCGGGCGCGCCTTCAGCCGCCATCTCGGCGAGCAAAATCTGCGACCACGGCTGCGTCGAACCGAAGAGGCCGCAGCCCATCGCTTCGAGAAGGCAGGTCTTGGCGCGGTCGATGACGTCCACCGGAAGATCGCTCAGCGACAGACGATGGACGAATGCCACCAATTCCTGTCCCGCTCCTTCCGGCTGTGCAGCCATGGCCGCTTCTCCTCGCTGCCCGTTCACCGCATGACGAACGGGTTCGGCACCTCGGTAGCCATCGATATCCAGACGCTCTTGGTCTGGAGATATTCTTTGATCATTTCCTGGCCGCTCTCGCGGCCGATGCCGCTACGCTTATAGCCGCCGAACGGCGAAAGATAACTCACCGCCCGATAAGTGTTGATCCAGACGGTGCCGGCCTGCAGACGCTTGGCCATCATGAAGGCGCGGCGCATGCTCTGCGTCCAGACACCGGCGGCCAGCCCGAAGACGACATCGTTGCCGATGGCAATCGCGTCTTCTTCGTCCTCGAAGGGAATGACCGACAGCACCGGCCCGAACACTTCTTCCTGGGCGATGCGCATGCTGTTCTTCACCCCGGTGAAGATCGTCGGCTCGACGAAATAGCCGCCGAACTGCTCGGCCCGCTTGCCGCCGAGGGCAGCCGTCGCGCCTTCGGCCTTGGCAATGTCGAGATATTCGAGCACCTTCTTGTATTGCGGCGGCGTGGTCACGGGGCCGACCTGGGTGTCCAGGCTCATCGGGTCGCCCATTCGCGCGGTCCTGGCGAAAGCCACCAGCTTCTCGACGAAGCGGTCGTGAATCGAACGCTGCACCAGCAGTCGGGAGCCGGCGATGCAGGTCTGGCCGGTCGCGGCGAAAATGCCGGAAATGGCGCCCTTCACGGCGTTGTCAATATCGGCGTCGTCGAACACGATATTCGGCGACTTGCCGCCGAGCTCGAGGCTGACGCGCTTCATGCGGCGCGCCGCCGTCTCGTAGATGCGTTGGCCGGTCGTATCCGAGCCGGTGAAGGTAATCTTGGCAACAAGCGGATGTTCGACTAGGGGCGTTCCCGCCTCGCCGCCGAAGCCCGTTACCGCATTGACCACGCCCGGCGGGAAGCCGGCTTGTTCGATCAGCCTGCAGAATTCGAGCAGCGACGCCGAGGTGAACTCAGAGGGCTTGATCACCGCGGTGTTGCCGGCCGCCAGCGCTGGCGCGAGCTTCCACGCAGTGAGCAGAAGCGGCGAATTCCAAGGTACGATCGCCGCGACAACACCGAGCGGCTCGTGCTCGGTGTAATTGAAAGTCTCGGCCTTGTCGCTCGGGATAACGGCGCCTTCGATTTTGTCGGCAAGGCCACCAAAATAATAGTACCACTGCGCCATGTAGCCGGTCTGGCCGCGCATTTCCGAATATAGCTTGCCGTTGTCGGCAACTTCGATCTTCGCCAACTTCTCGGCGTTCTCGGTGATAAGGTCGCCGAGTTTGCGCAACAACGCGCCCCGCTGTGACGCCGTCATCCTAGGCCAAGGCCCGGTCGTGAAAGCCCTGTGAGCGGCTTTCACGGCACGGTCGACATCGGCGGGGCCCGCCCGGGGAATCAGCGCCCAAGCCTTGCCGGTATAGGGATTATGGGTTTCAAAGACGTCGCCATTGGCGGCGTCGGTCCATTCGCCACCGATCCACATCTTGTAGCGCGTCAGCGTATCGACTTTCGCGTCCATAATCCCTTACCACCTTCAGTCGAACGCCTTGGCGCCGAGAAGATTTTCGCGGAACCGATTCTTGATGTGAGCGCCGTCGCGCAGCCTGATCGACATCGGATAGCGCTTGGTGCTGACCTTGATGTCGTGGAACGAGAGACCCTTGCCGCCGAAGATATCCGGCACAGCTTTGGCGAGTTCGTCCTTGGAGTATATCGTCTGCGCGCTGGCGAAGCTGCACGCCTTGGCGACGCCCTCCAGGCTGACGCCGCGCCCGATATGGGTCGGCTGCATTCCAGTCTCGCTGTAGTGCTCGTTGTCGATCACGACCAAGGACAGGTTCTTCGGCGCTTTGGCCCCGATGGTGGCGAAGGCGCCGAAGCCCATCAGCATTTCGCCGTCACCAGTGGCGACGACGACGCGGCGCGAGGGTTGGGCTAGCGCGAGACCGAGGCCGAGCATCGCCGCGGCGCCCATGCCGCCCCACAGATAATAGGTATTGGGATGGTCCTGCGTGCCGAAGTCGTAGCAGGTCGAGCCGAGACCGGTAACGATCAGCGCATCGCCGCGGCCTTTGATCAGGTCGGCGACGACTTCGCGGCGATCCATGGTACCTTGCTTACGTTCGGTCATGGCTACTTGCTCCAATCCTTGAAACCGAGCAGCCGCTGACCGAGCAGCACCGCAATCGGACGATTGCTGGAAAATGTCATCTGCGCTGCGGCGTACACGACGTCGCGCACTTCATCGGCGCGCTCGACGCGCTGCACATAGACGCCAATATCCTCTAGGACTTTCGGCGTGCTCTGGCCCATCGGCAGCTGCCAGGAATTGAACTCGCCCCACTCGCCGCGCATGGTGACGATCATCAGCAGCGGGAAGCGGCCTTCAATGGCGACGCTGAGCATGTTGATGCAATTGCCGACGCCGGACGACTGCATCAGCAGCGCGCCCTTCTTGCCGCCGAGCCAGCCGCCGGCCAGCATCGCGACACCCTCTTCCTCGGTCGTCAGGGAGACAACGCTCATCGCGTCGTCGGCCTCGCAGTCCCGGATGAGCTGGGCGTGCCCCGCGTCCGGGACATATGCAACTTGCTCGATCCCCACCTGCTTCAAGACGTCGTATATCTCGCGCGGCCATGTCCGCGCTGGTGTTTCCGTCGACACGTTAGCTCCACTTTTCCGCTAGCTTGAACATTCTAGTTCTTGGCGAGGCCGGCCTTGCTCAGGACCTCACTCCATTTCTTCAGGTCGTTTTTGATGTCGTCGGCAAATTGCTTCGGCGTGCTGCCGACCAGAACCGTGCCGTAGGGTTCGAAACGCGAACGCACCGCGGGATCCTTGAAGCTCTCGGTCGTCTTCTGCGCCAGGCTTTCGACGACCGCGGGGTCCGTGCCAGCGGGCGCCAGCAAACCATACCATAGATCGGACTCGAAACCCTCGAACCCTGGAAACTCTGCAACTGCCGGGATGTTGGGCATGGCGCTGTTGCGCTCGAGGCTCGACACGGCGATCGGCACGATCTGTCCGCTGTCGACAAAGGGCCGCACCGTCTGGATGGCGCCGAACATCAGGTCGATGCGGCCGCCGATGAGGTCCTGAAGCGCTGGGGCCAAGCCCTTATACGGAATGTGCTGCATCTTAATCCCGAGCCGCGCATTCAGCATCTCGCCGGCGAGATGCGCGCCGCCGCCAGCACCCGACGAGCCGTAGTTCAGCTTGTCGGCGTGAGCTTTCGCATAGGCGACGAACTCAGGCATCGTCTTGACCTTCAGCTTCGGACTGACGACGAGCATGAAAGGCTGACGCGCGAGAAGACTGACGGGCGCGAAATCCTTGACGGGGTCGAATCTAATCGCCGACGAGAACATCTGCGGGTTGATCACGATGGTTGCGTTAGTCGTCACCAGAAGGGTATTGCCATCGGGCTTGGCACCGGCGACATAGTTGGTCGCGATGTCGCCGTTGCCGCCGGGACGGTCCTCGACAATGAAATTTCCTTTGTAGAGCTCCTGGAACTTTTGGGCGATCTGTCGCGCCATGAAGTCGTTGCCGCCGCCTGCTGCAAATGCCGAGACGATCTTGACCGTCTCCTTGGGATAGCCGAGGTTCGCCGCGCTATGACTGGCGACACCGAGCAGCAATGATATGCCCAGCACGGTCGAGACAGACGCCTTGCGCCACATGTGTTTCCTCCATTCCGGCTTGTTATTGTGCGAGTCTACCGGGGAGCAGGATCGACCAAAATGCACGAGAGCCGATAGTACTATGCCTGTTACGTCATAGCGGGTGCGGGAGGTCCCTGCCGCCAACCGCGGCAGGGTCGCTCGTTACACGCCGTCAGGCGACACGGGTTTGCGGTTGCGCCGCCGCTCTTGCGGCACCGCGGCCGGCAATGCGTCCGAAGACGGCGCCGCTGGTCAGACCGGTCGCGCCCGGATAGTTGAAGTAGAACAGGCCACCCAACATTTCGCCTGCCGTGAATAATCCCGGCATTGGGTGGTTGTTGGTATCGAGAACCTGGGCATCAGTCGTCACCTTGAGGCCGCCGAACGTGAAGGTCACGCCGCAAGTGACCGCGTAAGCTTCGAACGGTGGGTTCTCGAGCGGAACAGCCCAATTCGATTTGGGGACATCGAGACCGACAGTGCGCCGCCCGTCCTTCCTGTTGGGATTGAACGGCACATCGCGCATGATCGATGCGTTGAAGTCCTTGATCGTCTTGATAAGCGTATCGCGATCGACATCGCCCAGCTTGTCGGCAAGCTCCTCGATGGTATTGGCCGTCACCTTGGTAACGCGGCGGGCCCGGTATTCCGGGCGCAGCATGTGTGTCACCGAGGAATCGAAGATCTGCCAGGCGAACTGGTCCGGCTGCTGAAGGATGATGCGGCCGTATTTCGCGTAGGTGTAATTGCGGATGTCGGCGCCCTCGTCGAGGAATCGCTTGCCATCCGCATTGACCATGATCGAAAACGGATAATTGTCGCGCTCGTAGTCGTCCATCGTATCGAAGCTACCGAACTCGTCGGCGTAGCGCTCCCAGCCGACGGCGTGACAACCAGACCAATGGCCCGTTGATTGTGCGCCAATGCGCAATGCCATATCGAGGCCGTCGCCGCAGTTGTAGCGGCTGCCGCGAACCTTGGCTAAATCCCAACCCGGCCCGAGGTGACGCGCGCGCCAAGCGGCATTGGCCTCGAAACCACCGCAGGCCAACACGATCGAACGCGCGTCGATGCGCGAACTGGTGCCTGCTACATTTACGAGGATGCCCTCAACGCCGCGATCCGAATAGACCAGCTCCCTCGCCCAGGCATTGTACCAGATTTTCACCCCGGCTTTTTCCGCCGCGCGGTAAAGTTGATCGACCAGTCCGCGCCCGCCGCCAACGGCCGCGAGCGTCGCGCCGCCCCAGAATGTGAATTTGCCATCGATCTTGAAAGCTTGGCGCCCGAATTGCGGCAGGAAGCGAACGCCCTGACGGCGCATCCAATGCAACGCCGCGTTGCTCTGCTTCACAAGAATTTCGCAAAGGTCGGGATCCGTGCGGTTTTGCGTGACCCGCGCCATATCATCGAAGAACTTCTCTTCGGTGTAGACACCGAAATCGCTGGCAAGTTCGTCGGGTGTCAGATCCGGCGATAGTGCGACGATATCGTCCTTGCCGGAATAGACGAACCGCATCAATCCTTCGGTAAACGAACTGTTGCCGCCACGTTCGTCTTCCGGTGCCCTTTCCAGCATGAGAACGCGAGCGCCCTCCTCGCGGGCGGTGATGGCGGCACACAAGGCGGCATTTCCGCCGCCGACCACGATTACGTCGAATTCCTCACCGGTCTGCACGTCTTGCGCCATCCGGGCACGCTCCTTGCTGCACTTCTCGTCTCTCGTCGGCTTGTAACAAGGGGTGTCCGCGCCAACTCATAACTTCTCACAATTCAGCTATTGCCGAATGCCATACTCATGGTCGCGTTCGGCGCACCTTGGCTACTTGACGGGCCCGGTCGCACCCCATGAGCGAAATTCGTGGTGTTCGATGACCTTGCCGGACAACAGCCGATCGATGCTCAGGACGGCGCCCGACGGATCGAGCGGCAATTCGGCTGAACCCACCGTCTGCTCGCGTTCCTTGGCGTCACGCTTCCTAGCCTTCTCGAGGACAGCGAGCACCGCGGCTTGTGGCACGACGACCACGCCATCATCATCGCCGACGATGATGTCGCCCGGCGAAACGACGATGCCGCCGACTTGCACCGGCACATTGATCGAACCGGGCGTGTTCTTCTGCGGCGCCCGCGGCGACGTGCTGCGGCAGAACACCGGGAAGCGCTCCTGACGCAGCATTGCCGCGTCCCGAATCGAACCGGAAGCAACAACTCCTGCGCCGCCCTGCATCCGCGCAGTAAGCGCACTGCGGTGGCCGAAGCAACCGGTATCGTAATCGCCATCGTCGATGACCAGCACATCGCCTGCGCCGACCATTTGCAGAGCTTTGTGCGTCATCAAGTTATCGCCGGGAAAGCAGAGCACTGTGAGCGCGGAGCCGACCATGCGGATATCGCTGAAGAGCGGGCGGATTGCCGAGGACATAGCGCCATGCCGGCCCATGGCATCGGACAGCGTCGCCGTCGAGATGTCGGCAAAAGCTCCGAGGATCTCGGGCGCGGGGCGCTCAACATTGTAATAGATGTGACCGTACATCCGCTTGAGTACCTCCCTCAGCTACCTGCGCCTCGCGTGAGAGGCATTGTCACTGCCCCAGCGGACGGGCGGCAATAACCTCTAATTATGCTCGCCGACGAGAAGTTATTATCGGCACCTCAACCCCTTCATATGATGCCGACGCCGGATTTCGCAGTGCGTCCAGACCGCTCGAATCCGCGCCAATCGATCATCGGGAGGAGACTTCAAGGTGCAGCACGCAGCCACGCTACCCGCTTACGACTTGTATATCGGGGGCCGCTGGGTGCCACCTCGCAACAACGAGCGTTTCCCGTCCTACAATCCGTACACACAGCAGCCTTGGGCTGAAATTGCGCAGGGCGACGCCGAAGACGTCGCGATGGCGATCCGCACCGCGCGCGACACCTTCGAGAAGGTCTGGAAGCACAAGACCGGGCTCGAACGCGCCACGTTGATGTTCAAACTCGCCGATCTTGTCGAAGCGTCGTCCGAACGGATCGCCAATCTGGAGACCACCGATAACGGCAAGGTCATCCGCGAGACCAGCGGACAGGCAAGTTACCTCGCGCGCGTATTGCGATTCTACGCCGGGTATGCCGACAAGCTCTGGGGCAAAGTGATCCCGCTCGACCGCGCCGATGTCTTCGACTACGCGGCGATGGTCCCGCTTGGCGTTATCGGACTAATTACTGCGTGGAATTCGCCGATGTCGCTCCTCGGCAACAAGCTCGCTGCCTGTCTCGCCGCCGGCAACTGCGTCGTCGTCAAGCCTTCCGAGCACGCCTCCGTGACCACGCTTGAGTTCAGCAAGCTGATGGAACAGGCCGGCTTTCCGGCCGGCGTCTTTAACGTCGTGACCGGGGACGCCCGCACCGGCGCGGCCCTGGCCGGAGCGGCCGGGCTTGACAAGATCAGCTTCACCGGCAGCGCGGGCGTTGGCCGCGCCATCTCAGCCGCCGCCAGCAAGACGCTGACCCCCGTCATCATGGAGCTCGGCGGCAAATCACCGAACATCATTTTCGCGGATGCCGATCTCAACAAGGCCTGCAACGGCGCTTTTGCCGGCATCTTCGCCGCCACTGGTCAGACCTGCATCGCCGGCTCGCGCCTGCTGGTGCAGCGCCCCATCTATGAGGAGGTGGTAATGCGCCTGACCCTGCGGGCGCCCAGGATACGCCTCGGCAATCCGCTCGATCGGCGCACCGAAATGGGGACAGTCGCCAATCAGCCCCAGCTCGACCGTATCATGGGTTTCATCGCCTCCGCCAAGGCCGAGGGCGCCCGTTTAATGACCGGCGGCGACCGTGCGACAGGCGACGATCTCGGTCGAGGCCTTTTCATCCAGCCGACGATCTTCGCCGACGTACGCAACGACATGAAGTTGGCACAGGAGGAGATCTTCGGACCCGTGCTTGCGGTCATCCCTTTCGATACCGAAGAAGACGCGATCGAGATCGGCAACAATTCGCGGTTCGGCCTGGCCTCCGGCATCTGGACACAAGACGTCAATCGCGTGCATCGCGTCGCCAAGGCGCTCAACACCGGCTTGGTGTGGGTCAATACTTATCGCGCAGTCGGCGCGCAGATCCCGTTCGGCGGCGTCAAGGAGAGCGGCCACGGTCGCGAGCGCGGCCAGGAAGGCATGCTCGAATTCATGACGACGAAAAACGTAATGATCAATTTCTCAGAGGAAGACCGCGACCCCTTCGCGATCCAAACCTGATCGCGGCTCGTGAGGTGCAGCGCCGCCTCAAGCTGCGCTGCAATCCGCCGGATTGAATTTCCGCGTCAGTCGCCAATAATCAACCAGCCGCCACGGCGAATTGGTGGCGACGCGGCCACGGCTGTTCTTGAACCAGTTGTTCACCCCAGGCGAGTTCCACACCGTGCGATCGAGCAGCGCGTCCAGCTTCACATTATATTCTTCGTAGACGTTCTGCCGCACTTCAAGTTCCCGAGCGCCCGTTTCTGCCATATGGCTGATGGCGGCAGTGATGTAGCGGGCTTGGCACTCGATCTGGAATATCAGGCTGCCACCGTGACCAAGATTGGTGTTCGGCCCGTACATAATGAAATGATTAGGAAAGCCAGGCACCATGACGCCCAGATAGGCGCGCGGGTCGTCGCTCGACCACACGCTCTGCAATTCGGCGCCATTACGGCCACGGATCGGCATACTCTGCAGCATCCGTGTCGCCTGGAATCCGGTGGCCAGAATGATGAGGTCTACCGGATGCCGCCGTCCGTCGGCGGTCACCACCGCATCGGGTTCGATGTGATCCATCGCGTCGGTGATCAGGTCGACATTGTCGCGCTTAAGCATGTCGTACCAGCCAAAATCGATGGGCACGCGCTTTGCCATTGGCGGATAGTCCGGCGTAGACTTGGCGATCAGATCCGGGCGGCCTGCAAGCTTTTCGTTGATGTAGGCCGTGAACATCCGCCGCAGGTCGTCGCTTTGTGTTGAAACTTTACGGCCCGACGGGCCGTTTTCGAGCATCAGCACATTGTAAAGACGATCGCCGAAGGTCCAGTACAGCGTCAGCCGGTACCATTTCATGTACAGCGGCACGTTTTCGAAGGCCCACAGGTCTTCGGCCCGCGTCGATTGATGGTACAGCGGCCGCGACGACAGCCACTGCGGTGAACGCTGGAAAGCCAGCAGGCGCGAGACCGCGGGCGCAATGCTGGGCCCAACCTGCACCGCGCTGGCGCCCGACCCGATGAGAGCCACTCGCTTGCCTTCAACCTGGATTTCCGGGCGCCAGCGCGCTGTGTGCACGACGTCGCCGGTAAAGCTGTCGAGGCCCTTGATCGCCGGAATCGACGGCACGTTGAGCTGACCAACCGCGCTGACGAGCACATCGGCTGTTTGCTGCGACGTTTCGCCGCCGGCCGTGAGCTGCAGGCGCCATTGCTGCTTGCCGGCGTCGTAGTCGGCCCCGGAGACCGCGCAGCCGAACTTGATGTGCGGGCGCAACTCGAAGCGATCAATGCAGGCTTCGATGTAGCTCATCAACTCGCCTTGCTTGGCGAAATAGCGCGTCCAGGAGGGATTGAGTGCAAAGCTGAACGAGTAGAGATGCGTTGTCGTATCGACGCCGCAGCCCGGATAGCGGTTGTCCCACCATGTGCCGCCAGGCCCCGTATTCTTTTCGTAGATGACGAACGGGATCCCCGCCTGCTTCAGGTAGATGGCAAGGCCGATGCCGGAAAGACCGGCGCCGACGATAGCGACCTGCGGACGCTGTCGCTTGGTAACGGCAGGCTTATTCCCGAACTCTCGTCGCGGCAGCAGACCTGCCTCCTCAGTGAGCATATCGACGTATTCGTCGGGCACACTGGCGCCCGTGGCGAAGTCGATGATCCTGCGCCACTTCGGATCTGTCGGCGGCAGTGGCTTCGCCGGCCCCGCCGCCAGATCGGCCATCAGCCTGTCGACCACCTTGCGGCGCAACTCTGCGGGCATATCGGCGGCAACGCGCGCCATGCCGCGCATCGCATAGGGCCCTGCCTCTTCAAGCAGCCCGTCGTCGACGCCGCGCGAAGCGAGAGAAGCGACAAGCAGGAATGGATCGACCTGTTCGGCCGCGGCGCGCGAAGTCATCTGTTCGTTGGCCTCGTAAGGATGAAGCAAAACCGTAGTGGAGCGCGCGTGCGGCGTCGACGAAGTTTGTTCGCCTGCTAGAATTCCCGGGCGGCATACTGCCGGCAATACCCGCGCCGGTGGCAGCCGGCCCTCGGCTACGCGTCCAAGCCTGCTGATTCGTAGAGCCGGCGCGCAGCGGTCCGCCCTTGCGAACAAGATGCCCTTCGTCATGCTTTGATGTGCGATGGCCGCGCTGTAGAGTGTTAGCAACGATAAAGGAAACGCTCGCACTGCGGGGAGGCTCGATGCAACTCCATCAGCTGAAGTACATTCTGGAGGTGTTCCGATCAGGAAACCACATTTCCGCAGCCGCCGAAGTGCTTCATAC
>Ga0310811_10002267_pt1 | contig 23969 bp, 31 predicted proteins | sample YCmetagenome_FD_207642 | JGI IMG/M metagenome (GOLD analysis project Ga0310811, IMG submission 207642) | Soil microbial communities from experimental microcosm in Duke University, North Carolina, United States - YC | ecosystem: Engineered > Artificial ecosystem > Soil microcosm > Unclassified ... | reverse complement strand
AAGAATGCCGGGAGAGAGCCTCAGCCGCTGTCACCGAGGAAAGGCGTCAAAGCCTGCTCCAGATTGCCGAGACTTGGGAGCGCATGGCCAAGTGGGAAGCGCAGCCCCACCCGCAGAGAACCAGTGGCAAGAGCCTGAAGCCGGCGAAGTCTCCTAAGCCACACGCCTGATCAGTCCGCGCAGGTCGGCCCCATCGACAAGCTCGATCGATACGAGGACGCGCTGCGCGAGCTGATCGAGGAGAAGAAGAAGGGCCACGTTCCACGGGCTCGGCCTGCCGCCAACGACGACACCAACGTCGTCGATCTGATGGCCGCGCTCCGCAACAGCCTGAAAACGACCGGCGGTGAAAGCCGCAAACCTCCCGCTGCCGAGCGACGCAGCGAACCGGCCAAGCGCGTTCCGGCCAAACGCAAGTCTAGCCGCCGCGGAGGGCGAGCCGCATGAGCGTCCAGCTTCCGCTTCCTGGCGATTGGCCGCGTAACGCCCCGTGGCCCGACGCCCTGGACCAGCTACGGCAGCTCGAGCAGGACAAGCTCGACGCCAAGCATGAAATCCGACAGGTCCTCGACCGCTATCGAGAGAAGTACCGGATCAGCGCCCGCCAGACGAACGAGACCATGTGGGGCTATGTCGATGACCTGCTCAGCGACTTCTTCTATGACAAGGAGCAAGCGCTGAAGGCCGAGATCGAGGAGGACATCGAGCGCGAGAACCAGCGTCCGTCGTCGGGGGCGCCATAAGCCGCGACGACTGCGCCCCTAACAACCTGCGCCCGGATCTCGGCAAGCCGGAACGTCGTCGGGCCGGCGCTGAGGCGAAACTAAGAGCGGGCGGCGGTGGATGATTGATGACCGCGCGCCCGCCGGCGGGCTCCTTCTCGTGACCGAACCGTGACGCTGTAACCGGCCCGAATGGTCGGACGTTGTCTTTGGGCGATCGCATCTCCGCACGATGCTCGCAATCTGCTGTGCCATGGGCCTGCTAGCTTACCTCCCCGCTGGCAGGCCCTTCATTTTGCCGTCCCACTCACTTCCCACCCCAGGTGGCAGCATTCGGTGATCGATTCGCTCGACCCGACGTCGCCCGGCTGCGGGTGAACGGCGGAGCCCGGCCGGCGGCTGCATGCTACATCCCGACCATGCCAGTCGCCCGCTCCAAAGCCGACATCATATGCCTCGCGGTCTATGCCCTCACCGGCGGCCGACTGATGCAGGGGCGCATGGTAAAGACGGTCTCCGAGCGGCTCGGGATCACATTCCACCAGGCGCTCAACCTCGCCGAGGCGGCGGCCAAAGCTGGCCTGATCCATCTCGAGCATGGGAGCTCGGTGTCGCTGACGGAGAAGGGGCGGCTGCGCGGGGCGACGCTGACGTCGCCGGGCACCGAAGCGTAGCAGGCAGGTCAGGCATAGAGCTTGAGATCGTGGTCACCCTGCAGGCCGGTCCAGAACCAGGAGCCGTGTCGCGCGATCACCCAGGCAAGCATCTGGTCGACCATTTCGCGGGCGCGGTCGATGTCGATCGCCGGCGCCGCGGCGACGATGACGCGGGCGGCCACCATGTTCGGATAGCCATGCGTGCTGCAGTCGGCGCGCTCTCGGCGATAGGTCCGGACGACCTCGCGGACGACGCCCGTCGACAGGCCCCAGATGACGGCGTGCTGAGCCCTTGCGGCTTCGTCGTACTGGATCCGCACCGGGCACGGCCGCGCTCGGGCCTCGATCCTAGCCTGCAGCTCGCGCCGGTCGCGGAGACGCCGCTCGAGCCGGTCGGCCTGCTCCTGGTGGACGAACGAGAAGATCGTGTAGGCCCAGAACGGCGTCCGCTTCTTGAAACCGTTGTCGCCGGCGATTTGGGCCAGCAGCTCGGCAAGCCACGGCTGGTCGACCTCCCGGCAGCCAACGCGGACCTCGTGCACGAACTTGCCTTCGGGCGCGGACGGCTGATGCGACCCACGCGGCTCGCTCCTGCAGGCGTGATGCCAGACCTGCATCACCTGCCGAACGGTGCCTCTCCTGTACCAGGTTGGACGGAGCGGCACCCCACGCGCCGCGGCGAGGGCCGAGTCCTAGCCCCTGTCGCAGTGGGCTGCCGAGTCGAATCTTTGGTGCTGGTCAGATTCTCGGGGTCGACCTACGGCTGCTTCAGCAGGTCGTGCAGGTGATGACCAAGGCCTGAGGCAGCCTGTTCGGCTTTTTGACGAAACATCTCCTCATCGATCGTTTGGACTCGTACGGGAGCGTTCCAATACGGCTTATCGTTGTGCGGTGTGGGCACCGTCGAGGCCAGGAAAATGGCTGAGAAGCGAGCTGCTGCGACCGTGGAAATGATCAAGTGCGCGATCCAAGACGGGGTATGCCTGAGCGGAACTCACCTTGGGTTCCTGGTGCGCTTCGCGCCGTATGCTCTCGGCCGCGGTGAAGACGGCAGGCAAATCGTCATTGCCTCCGAATCTAGCGGTCTCACCGTGAGTGAGCCCAATTGGGTGTACTTCGTGGTCGACTACCTGCGCGGCCTCCAGCGCAGCGAAGATCCACACGGCTCCGGCCCTCTTGCGACCAAGCCGCCGTTCAACCTGACGGAAGTTGAGGCCGCGATCGACGACGGTTGGTGGGAAGACGCTAGTCGCCGTCCAGCCAAATAGCCAAGAATTGTCATCTGACGCATTGGGGCTACTACGGAGCCACGAAGCTGGAAGTTAGACGCGTTCACCAGCCAGCCAGACGACCTCGACCAGCAGGAGGCACCCAACCAACATGGCCGCGAGAGCGACCAAGCCAAGAATGATTCGCCGCATAGCGAAGGCATAACATCGGCGGTTGGCGCTCGTTCCGATCTGTCGGGGCCAGGGCTCGGTGCGTCATCTGTCGAACGCTCTCTATCGCCCTAGCCCGGACCGCAAGAGGTGCCAGTGTCAGGTGGCAGTAAGCCGCCGTCGCTATCGATGCTTCCGTCGCTCCGGGCCCTTTTGTCCTCCCAGACCGGGGGCCGCTCTACGCTCGAGCGCATCGCCGGAGCGACACTTCTCACGCCGACCCTCGATGGCCTCCGGGATTCGTTTCTCTGACTCAGAGGCTCGAATTTCGCGGTCGGCTAGCGGATCTGCCGACGCTCTACGCAGCTATCGAGCTGACGACTCGGCGATCCTGGCGAAGACGCTCTGGCGACTGTGGGAAGTCCGAAGTCCTGCGGCTACTCCAGGCGATGTGCGCGGCAACCAGATCCCGTTTTGCGGATGAGCTGCTCGCAATCGCCACGTTGGAGCCGGAACTCGGGCTGTCTCGAAGCAAACTTAAGCATCTTTCAGTTCCAGACCTGGCCGTACGACTGGAAGCAGCGCGAAGCGATTTAGGTCACCGTGCACTCTGTGCTTGGTTCCAAGCCGGTACGCGACGCCATGCACCATTTGGACGGGCCGCACGACCGCGTCCATATGGCCCTTTCCGACCGCAGTGACTAGCAGGCACAGCGTAGGCTTCCTAGGTGTCTGACTCACGAAATCGTCCGTGAGGCTGTTTCGTCAACTTCCTCGAGGTATCGGCAGGGAAGGCTCTGTTCAAAGCGTCCGCAGTGAGCTGACCGTAGTTGATAGACCTAGCGCCCCGCTGGTGGCCGCCCGGAACGTACTTTCTTTCTGCGCTCTGCGTCTTCCTCGCGGCACCTCTTCTCGATTGCCTTATCGACCACGCGGCAAAATCGTCGGGCCACACATGGTCCGCGGGGCTGGAAGTATTGCGATCTCGACCCAGTGCGGCTTACGTCGCCGCTTTTTCAGCTCCCCGGAAGGGCTGCGCACGTACTTAGGCGAAGAATAAACGTCCAGGGACAATACACTACCTCCCAGCTAGTATGCAGAGTTGCCTTGTGAAGGTAGAAGTACTCCTACTCTGGAGTATGGTTCTAAACCACCCGTGCGCGCCGCCTCGACGGGGCTTCCGAGCGGCCCGAAAGAATGCCGCAATTCAACGGCCCTGCAAGCGTCGGAATGGTCAGGGCACCCTTAGGTACAGCCCCGCAGCGTAAATTATAAGCAATCCCAAAGTGATCACAAGCGACGGCCGGTTCCTAGACCCAAAGTCTGTACAGTTCCGTCACCTGCGATTGTTTTTGTCTTGTTCGAGTCAATGCGGATACAAATGAAGGCAAGGCCTACTACCGCAATTGCAGCCTAAGGGCTCCTCGGGTATGGGAGCCAGTTTGGTAATAAAAGGAGTATTATAAAAAAGAACAGCCAAAATACATTTATTGCAGGAACTGCATCTCCCTCGCTCGTGTCTCCGAAATAAGCGGACCGGTACTTTGTAGCCAAGGTTGAGAGCCGGGCATTGCCTTGGTCTACAGCATAAATTACGTCCCAAGCGATATAAAGGATAAATATCGAGACAATACTACCAATCCAGGACCGCTCTTCCCGCGCAAGAATGAGTAAAATCATATACGCAAAAACGATCGCCGCGTCGGCGAGAAATCGCGCTAGCGTTTTGGGCGGAATATTATTGACGTCTTTATGAAACCAATCCCCACTCATGAGCACGAAAAACATTGATAGCGACAAGCGTACGAATTGCTCACCCTCTTGCAGAGTGGGCGCGCGGCCTGCCATGAGCCAACCCGTTTGAATTAACGGCGCTGCAAACCCACGCTAATTGCGACGGGGAAAAGCCGCTTGATCAGATCCTTTCGGAACTCCAGGGGATCATATGGTGGCCTGTTGTTCTGCCCGAGACAACTTCGTTAGGCCGGCAGGACTACAAATAAAGGCGTATCTCGCAAAGGCGGCATCGAGAGTGGCGAATGTTTTTGGCACCGCGACCCATGGTGTGCCACTCGGCTGGCTACCCAACGGGTGAAGTTAGCAGGTCGCCCTTACTCTTCCTGCGCCATTACCTACTTGTCGGGGCGCACCATCTGAACTTTTTCAAGCCCTCCGGGAAACATATCGGGCACGGCGTCAACCAATTGTTGGAGGGTCGGCGTGAATGTTCTCCCCCCTGCCGGGACGTCGAGCGAGCACGGATCGCGGCTCTGAGTGCAGACAGTCGTGGCCTTTCCCGGAGGGTTGGTGGTAGCTAACACTCTCTGCGGCGAACTTTTAGTGGGTGCGGGTTGGCCGGGCTGCACATGATATGGAATTGGAATACAGAAGTACGTAGTGCAAGTCCCACTGACCGGTGGGAGGCAATATGGTGCAGTCCACGGGCTGAGCTTATGGCCGGCCGGACAAAGAAAACCGGAGATGTCGCCAATAGGAATGCGGTTCAACCGAATCGAAATTCCGGTCGCATCCTGCGTTTGTGTTTCGGCCGCTGGGACTATCCCTATTGAGAGAGAAATGCCAAGGAAAAGGCAGGTTGCAATCTTCTTAACCATCCTGCGCCTCCTTACCGTGGGCGAGCGTTTCAGGTTCGCATATGCTTCCTGCTGTTTGAGGCCTTCTCGTGCCGGGTGTCAGACCATTACGAAACCCCACACGACAGCCGAGACGCTTATTAGCCTAAGGCAGCACTGTAACCTTCTCGGCCCGAAATTAAAGACAGCATGAGTTAACCATTTCAATAACCAATTGTTCTAGGGCTGTCCTAGGAAAGCCTAGCGATTGGCGAGCTTGACCCCTCCATCGCGACGGGCACGTGCATCGCAGCGATTGAGGCAGCATATAGGTCCTCCATCGGCGCGGGGTTGCGGTCGTTCGAAGTCCTCAACTTCCCAACCTTTGGAACGGCTCAGGTGGTCAAGTATCGACGGCTGCTGGAGTCCGTCGGCCAGCCGAGGCCGAGGAGCACTACTATGCCGCGCTGGACCAGCCAGCCATTGTCAGGTGACTTAAATCAAACAGCTTTTCAGCAAAACCCGGGGCGCTGATTCTTGACACTTCCACCATTGCCTAGTTAACGTTCCACGAACGAAAACTCTCAACTACCAGAGCTATCAGGGGCGCCGGTGCCCATGGGCCATGGAACGTCAAGGCAGCCGCGCCCTGCTTAGGCAAACGCTCCTTCTGTCTTATCTGCTCAAAGTGGTTGAATTGTTTGCGAAGAGCTTTTTTTGAGCTGCAACACTCGCGCTTCTTAATTGAGTTAATACGCATGAAGCGATGATGACTGGCCGAACTTGCTTGGTCTTTGGCGGGCCTCGCGATCGTCCGCCCTACCTAAGCAACGTCACTAGCGAGAGACCTTAATGTAGATCTGCAAGGGGGAAACGATGGCTGCCAACTCGCGCGAAATCGTTTTGGACATCGTTGCAGAGAATCTGGATCAGAAGTCGCTTCTGCTCACCATTGAGGCCCGATATTCGCGGGTTGTCCCTATCGATGCTGATGACAAGACAGCTGATATTGCCGAGGCGCGACAGTTCCTGCTCGATCTGCCCAAGCAGCACACTGCAACTCTGGACGCAGTAGCCGACAATTCGACGATCCAGGTCACCATCTTTGCCGACGAGCGGACGAACCAGATCCAGCGTGATATCAGGCCCGGCGCGGACGAGGGCGCAGTGCGGATCGTAATAACTGCCGACGAGCAAAACCAATTGCGGGGGCCAGGCGCGGTACAACCAGTGCAGCCGCCGACTGTCCCCCGGGATGCACGGCTCGTGGCGGTTACGACCGTAAGGGAAGATTTTACCGCCAGTGGGCTCAGCGTGGCGCCGATCCATCTGGACCCCGATTGGGCCAGACTGTCACTGCAAAACCTGTTCCACACTGATCATCCAGTCACCACCTCGGTTGAATGGCTGGGTCAAGGTTGGCCGCAATTCGGAGAGGTTCGATGGACACCGGTGCATCTCGACGTGGATGGGAGGTTCTCGCCTGCACTGGCGCTCAATGGCGGCGATGCTTGGTTGTGGTGGCTTAACGGCAGGCGATCCGCGATCGGCATAGTGATCGATGATCTGTCCGCCATGCGCTCACAGACGATCAGCATTGCGCTGCCGGCTTTTGGTCCGTTGGCAGAAGACGGTGGCGACGCCATTTCAGGGGCTGGACGGCTTCGTGCCACGGTCAGCGAAAGCGAATTGGTGAACAATCCCGATGTTTATACTGAGGATCCGGGTGCGTTCTGCAGGCCGTTCAACAACCCCGAGCGTATCCTGTCTGAGCGCGCCTTCTTTTCACTGTTCCGCGTTGAGCAGCCTATAGTCAGCGCCGAGCCGACTGGAAAGCTTGAGGACATAGCGCACTTTGATTTTGAATTGACCGCAGCGCCGCAGGCTATGCAGATGGTTGTTGGCGCTGCCAGGGGCATGCCGGCCGAATGGAATTTCGACAATATTTACATTCAAAAGCAGGCCGTACCCCCACAGTACCTCGATGGCTTGATGAAGTTGAATCGCGGCCGAAGCGCACTAGACGCCGCGCATCCGGTACAATGGGAGGGAGACACGACCCGCTACCAAGCGGCCACTGTCGCGCGAGGCCACCTCCTGGAATATCGCGTCCGCTGGCGATCGAACGGCTACTCCCTTGGCACGGTAGCGAAGACTTTGACCCTAGCTCCTCGGCAGGTCCGCCGCATCCAGAAGATCGACTGGGCGCGTACCGAAATGGCACGCCGCATCGAAAGCACTCGCTTCACTGAGCAGGCGGCCGACCAGACGCAACGTGAGCGACACTACGACGACGTAGTGCAATCGAACCTGTCGGAGTGGACTCGCGGCCAGTCCTCGGCCAGCCAAACGGGAGAAGCTGGAGGAATAGGCTTTGCCCTTGGCCCAATTGTGATCGGCGGTGGCGCCGCACACTCCAACGCCAACAGTTCTTCCTCGCAGGAAGGCGGACGGTCAGTTGCCGCGAGTGAGGAACAGAACTTGCGCGATTCGGTGCGCAGGTATGGCGATTCGCTTCGGCAACTGGACAGTGTCGTGGTCACTGAAGTCAACCAGGAAGAGTCGGTCACAGGCACGACCGAGATCATTCGCAATGCCAACTACGCACACTCGCTCACCGTCATCTACTACCAGATCCTGCGACACCTCCGGGTCGACACCCAATTCGCCGGCGTGCGTGAATGCCTCTTCGTACCGTTCGCTATGAAACCGTTCACGCTGCAGCGTATCTACCGTTGGCGCGAGACGTTACAGCGTCGAATGCTCGATCGGCGGTACCTCTACGGCCTCGGATATCTCAAGGATGTGTTGACCAACTTTTCAAACTCGTCGATCCCGCCAGGCGCACGATGTGACCTGCCATTGCTGGATCTACATGGTTCGATCTACGTGCAACTTGCTATTGAGCGCCCGAAAGACGCTGCAGACGATGCCTTCGACCAGATCGCATGGGGCCCGCTCATGCCTTTCCTCGGCTCACCCGCTGTGGCGATTTTCAGCCGCTTGAAGGCGCTCGAAGTCCAGGCGCGGGACGCCATCTTCCAGCGTGACTACGCGCCTGGCATCGCCGCGAGGTGGGCGGACACGTTGCAATTGCGCTTCGGCAATACGCCAGTTGCGGCGGATTTCACGCTTGCTACCGCCTATAGGTTCAACAATACGGTGCGCATCGACTTTACGGTTGACCTATCCAGGACACCCGGACTAACCCGCCGGTCGCTAAATGATGTCAGGTTGCTCGCTGGCGAACCAATAACTCCCGGTTCTGTCGCCAATCTGGTGAGCATGAGCTACCAGTATCAGAACAGCACTTATCAGCGCACCGTCTCAATCAATAAGGGGATCGCTGACCTAATCACAGTCGAAACTGGCGCCATCGAGCCGCAAGGCGCGCATGTCGTACAGGTACCGGATACCTGGGAACTTCAGGATCTGCGCCAGGAGATTACACTCGCGGTGCAAGACCTCTTGCAGCATCTAAATGAGCATGTGGAATACTACCACAAGGTGATCTTGTGGTACATGGACCGGGATCGACTGTTCATGTTGCTTGACGGCTTTTATACGCCTGGCACCCCGGGAGTTAGCTTAGCCTCGTTGGTCGAGCGCGAACCAATCGCCATTGTCGGCAATTCCCTTGTGTTCCGAGTCTCGGCCGCCACTTTTCTCGGCTGGGGTCAGTACGACACACCCAATAAGCTTTATAACTATTATTGGGGGAACCAGCCAGCGCGCGACCCCCTCTATGTCAGTCTGCCAACTGACGGGCTCTATGCGCAGACCATCATGGACGAATGTGTGGCGTTGGAGGAACACAAAGGCGACCTCGACTGGGTATTGGATGACGTAGAACCGCAGTTGGGCGACATCGACCCTTCGCTGCTTGCCTCGCGGCGCACTGAACCTGTGCCGACTACGCCGGCAACAATGCCGGCCACTCTGATCAACCTGCAGAACGCGCCGGCGGCACCTGACCCAAGCGGCCTTGCCGCTGTGCTAGGCGCCGTCACGAATGCCAATGCCTTCCGCGACATGGCCGGGCTAGCCGGTACTCAGGCAGGTGCTCAGGCGGCCCTGACTGCCGCGGCGGGACTGGCGACGAATTTTGGCAACCAGGCCGCTGCGGTCGAGCTTGCGAAACTGGCAAAGGCGGATCAAGCCACTCGATCCGCCAACCAAAAGCTGGCCTCAATTAAGAAGGCCAAAGACAAAGACCTAGTCAGCGAAGCCGACGCGGCGGCGCAGGCAACGGACGCGCTGTCCGCCATGAACCCAGACGCGAACGGAGCCGAAGCACCGCATCAGAACCCGGCCATCAACGCGGCGATCGAGGCCGCCAAGACGGTTCCCGGTAGCACAGTGGAGGCAAGCACTCCGGAAGGCAACGTCAAGGTTGCCATGGGGGACGTGCAGCAGGTTTCGCTGCCTCAGCCCACGCAGACATTCTGTGCCTTCTGGGATGCCAAGGCCTCTCCTGTTAGTGAAGCTGACCTGCGGGATGCAATCCGAGCCGCAGCGCAGGCCGAGCGAGGCAACTGGTTCAACGCCGCGGGGAACGCCATCAAGGAGGACGAGGCCTCGCAATACGGGCATCTGGTGCGCTACTGGTTGGGACCGCCAGAGCAGCATTCCTCCGAGCGCACTGACGGAACTGCAGGCAAAGGCGATAGACGGAAGTGTGAACTACGGTACGCTGGTGGCTTCCGGCACTTCGCACGCCGATGTAAATGCCGAAGCTGCGCGGGTCCGCACCGACCTTATGGCGGCAATAACGGGCGCGGTGCCGGCGGGACTCCGCGGCGTGGTGGAGTCCGCGGTGAAGCAGGCGCGTGCGAGCGGCATCATTCTGCCGGCAACGGATCGCTCCGCCTGGAGCGCAATCTTCGTGGTGGCGACGCTGCGGGCGGTGGCGATTCAGCTGGGACTTGAGGCAGAAGTTCTCGGCAGCCATCGTGGCAAAGACGTATTGCTGCTCGGCAACGACGCGCATCGGATTTACGTCGCGGAAGCGTTCAGACGGCGTCGTGCGGGGGTCGATGGCACTTATCAAGCATTCGACGTCACAGAACGCCCAGTCGACGTAGGAGACATCATCGTTCAGGATCGTCAAGCGAATGCAATCGGTGACGTATGGCGGTACGCCGACATCCCAATGTTGGCCACCACCGGGCGCAACATGCACTGCGACATCGTCGTGGAGGTGACCGCTGGCGGCGGCGATGTGGTGACTATAGGAGGCAACTTGGGCGACAGTTCCCGCCGGCGTCGTTACCCGATTGATGCAGACGGAAAGCTGGTTGTTAACCGGCAGCAATATTACACACAGGAGACGGATGCTGGCGCGCTGCCGGCGCTTCCGGGGCTAAAAGCGGCGGCAGGGCTGAACACGCTCAGCACCGGCCGCATCTTTGCCCTGCTTAGTCCCACCCCTCTCTGTGTTGCCGTGCCAGGCCAGCGCCTCGGTGATCAGACGGTGCTCATCTGAAATCATTGTGGAGGACATATGCCATGGCAGTCGATCCAACCGTCGTGGCTGCAATAATTAATGCCGGAGGCCGCTTGCTCGAAAAGTTGCTTGAACTCGCAAGCAGAGATCCTCCGGAAGAACAAACATCGAGGGTGCTCGCAAAGGCTTACGATAAGGTCGCTGACGCAGTGACACCTAATTCGCTGCGCGCGCTTATCGCGTTGCGTGAAGCTGGAGCGTTCCAAACGCCTGAACAGATTAGGGGAGCGGCGCAAAAGATGGCAGCCCGACAGGAGCCGGACGGAACGCCGTTCGAGCTCGATATTAAATACCGACTCCTATATGCGTTCTCGGACTTGCGAGGATGGGCGCCACCGATTTCGCGCCTACAAGGCTAGGTGCCGCATTTATCGAGCGTGCACGGGAGGACAAGTACCGCTATAAGAAAGTATTCACATTATAAAGCCTTCACTCGTTGTCCCTTACGCACCGATCCGATGATAGAGCAATTGCCGCATGGCTTCGGAGTGGTTTGCGTTGTTGCGCGATCCAAGCCAGGGACTACCCCAGCGGTGAGGACGCCATGATGTGGGCCGAGCACGGCTTCGCGCCGCTTTTTCACGGCCGACCGAGCCGCCGCCGATCGGCAAGCTTGTCGAGCGCTTCGAGCGGCTGCGGGCGGAGGAGTAGCGGCACCCGCAAGCTGCTCGAGCCCATCATAGCCGGGGACGGGTTGAATGCAGAGGGTGTCTCGCTGCTCAAATTAGAACGCCACGGACCTGATGGACGATTTGCGGCGAGGCGGCGTTGCTCGGTCATTCGGGCATCCCCGCCAGTCTCCAGCCGTCGATCAAGATCTTCTCATAGGCCGGGAAGCGGCTCGGATCGGCCATGCTGGATATGGTCGTAGCGGGCCGCACGGCAAGCAGAGCCTGCACCGCCGCTCGGACGTCATCTAAATTTCCCGCGTGTGCATGGGCCGCGATGAGCGTCGTCATCGCTGGCGGAAAGCCTGGCAATTGCTTGAGGGCTTCCTCGGCCAACTCAACCGCCTTCGTCGGATCACCGTCGAAAAGGTGCGCCCAGGTGAGGCCGTTTTGTGCGAACGGTGCCCGGAGATCGCGCGGGTTCAATCGTAACGCACGCTCGAAGTGGGAGATTCCTCGCTTGCCCGTGCGCAGACACGCGAAGCCCCGCTGAAGCCACGCCAAGTAGGAGTTCGGGTCGAGCTCCGTTGCTTTCTCGAGAAGAGGAAGGCCGTCCTGATTCAAGCCGAGAGTATACCCCAGGCAGGCCCCGGAGATCGTGAGCACCCGAGGGTCTTCACGGTCCAGCTGAAGCACCCGTCTCACCAAGCGTTCCATCTCCGGCCTGTCCCGCGCCGGGTCCCATCCCATTTCCACGTAAACTTCTGGACGTGGGACGCCGCAGCATATGCCCAGCCCAGCACGAACCCAGGATCGAGTCTGATGGGCACGCTGGCAAAACGCCAGCGCCTTCTGATTGGCCTCGGGGGTGAGCTGATCGATGGCCGCCCAAGCGCGCAAGGCGAGGTCATAGGCCTGCAGGTTCTCGGTAGGCTTTGTCGCGGAGCGTTTGATCTCCGCATGTTCCAGAGCCGGAACGATAGCTACCGCGACGCGCGACGCGATTTCATCCTGAAGGGCGAAGATGTCCTCGAGCTGTCCATCAAAGCGACCGGCCCATAAGTGGGCCGCCGCGTGCGTCGATGAGTTGGCAACTGATGCGAACGCGATTACCCGCCTTGCGCACGCTGCCTTCGAGCACGTAACGAACACCCAACTCGCGACCGACCGAGCGGATGTCCGGGGTCGTACCCTTATAGGAGAAGGTCAAGTTCCGCGCGATCACGAACAGCGCTTTTGTGCGCGACAGCGCCGTGATGATGTCCTCCACCATGCCGTGGGCGAAGTACTCCTGCTCTGGATCGCCGCTCAGGTTCTGGATCGGGAGCACCGCGATCGACGGCTGTTCGGGAAGCGCCAGTGCTGGTGCAGGCTCCATTGGCGACGCTGTCGCAACAGAGTGCACAGGCCAACCTCAGCGGTCCATTCCGCACGAAAGGCGCGGATGGGCCGCTCGATATTCTTGAGGGCAAGCTCCCCCAAAACGTGCAGAGAGACCTTGAGCCGCCCGGTGACGGCCTCCCGCAGCGCGCGCGAAACAAGGATCCCACCCGCCGGTGCCTCGGCCTCCAGGCGAGCCGCCACATTTACGGCGTCGCCGTAGATGTCGTCGCCCTCAACGATGACATCGCCGAGGTGAAGGCCGATCCTGAACATGATGGCTTGATGGTCGGGCTGGCCGCGATTGGCCTCCGTCATCGCCTGCTGGAATTCTACGGCCGCGGCGAGCGCGTCCACCGCGCTGATGAACTCAACCAACGCACCGTCGCCCTTCGGCCTGATCACCCGCCCTCCATGGCGGCCGACAGCCGGTGCAAGCCGTTGGTTCAGGTGCTGTAGGAGCCGCGCGACAATACCGCTCTCGTCCCGTCCCATCAGCAGAGACGATCCGACCGCGTCTGCAAAAAGGATCGCTGCGAGTCTTCGCTGTTCGCGTTCCAATGGTTTTCGCCCGTCGGGTCGCCCGAAAAGCGTAGGGGCAACGGGCCAGCCGGGCAACAGGGAGGGCGTCACTTTACCCAGCGTACACGCGTGTTGCGTCGGCTCCTGCCAACGCCGGTTCACGGTCGGCAGTCGTCCGGCAGCGGATACAGCGGCGTGGTGTCGTTGATCGGCTGCCAGCCCTCGCGCCTCGGCCTCGCCGGCACTCAGGAAGACCTTAGTGGCGGGCTCGCGGCTGCCGCACGACTGACGGACAAGGCGCAGGCTGCGAAGCTCGGTCATGTCGCCTTTGCAGCCACCGAATCGGTCGGCCGGCACCTGCGCCTTGCGGCCACACTCTCGGCACTCGACGCCGAGCGGATACATCCCACCCATGTAGAGGCTATGCAGGTTCGGAGGCATGGCCATACGCGCGCACACCTCATGCGCGGTGCCTCTCCTGCACCTGATTAACGACAGCGGCATACCACCTTACCGGAAGCCGTAATCCTAACGTGCAATCGACGCCATTAGTGCGCTGAATTCTTTTAGTTTGTTGAAGCAATCCCCAGCTTCTCCACAAGGCACGGGCGTTTTCTATTCGTGCAATTCGAGGGATCTTTTATGGCTGTACGAGCGGCACGCGCATCCATCCCAGAGCCGATCACAACATCTCGTCGTGCTTTCGGTATGGCCACCAGAGTTAGTCGTTTGGGCGCGACCGGTCGGCAGTCCAGACTCCATCCGAGGCCTGGACGGTTCACCGGCCTGGGAGGTGATCTGGAGAGGACGAGAACCGGTAGTCCGTCGAGGCCATAGCACCGCTGCGAAAACGTCGGACGACTCGCTTACTAGGGTCAGTCATAGAGACGGCTGCTTCGGGAAGGAGCAGTCATATGGGGATACTCCGCAAAGAACGATCGAACGTCGCGCCTTCATTCTGGATGGTAGTTGAGGACCACCAGGCCAAAAGCTTCGCCGTGTTCGGCCCGCTCGTCGAGGATGCCCAATGGAGTCGAAGAATTGCGCACGCTCGAGAGCAAGGCAGGGACCTGCGCCTCTGTACTGTCCGTTCTGAGGTGGACGCGAGAGCGATGACCCGTCACCTGACTGCATGCGGCTTCGTCAGGAGTGAGTACGCGATCCTCTAGGGATAACCAGCGATCATGAAGGATGACGCGCACCGGCGGGTCGAAGGGTGACAAGCTGGCGGCGCGCTCGTACCGCACGGTGCTTCTCCTGCACCTGGTTGACGAGAGCGGCGCCCACACGCCGCCGGTCGCGGAGACTGCCGACAATCTCGGCGGCGGCCTAGTCAAGACTGTGATGGCGAACGCAAAGCGCCTTGGTGCCACTCGCTTTACGGCTCACGGCGTCCGCCTTCGTACGCTGTTACTGATGGACTCGCGAAGCATCCTCCACTGAAGATTGGGGACGCGGCGCGCAGGATCTGCAAAGGACTCGAGGCAATCGGCGCGATGCTCGCAACAGAGACGGTCGAGGAGGACACGAGCGCTAAAAAAGGAAGCGCGTCGCCAGTTTCGATCGAGACGGCGGTTGCTGCTATACGAAATCGAGATATCTTTGGCAAACCTACTGACCTAATTCCATTTAATGGCGAAATGCCGTCGCTTGGGGGAGACGATGCCGGTAACGTGGGCCGCTTTTCACTCGACGCGCCTTGTCACTATCACCTTAAGAGGGGTCATCACCCGAGAGGATTTCGACGATTATTTAGACGGCGTACTTACCCCCGCCACATTGTCCTATCGCAAGCTTGTCGACCTCACAGAAGGGTCAGTGGCCCTAAGCGCAGCTGAGATCGCGGGCTTTACGGCGCGCGTGCACGAGCATAGTCGGGCCGGAACCATGGGTGCGGTTGCTCTTGCCGTCCGGCCCAACGCACAGAAGCAACTCGCACTTCTGATTGAGTCGCTTTCCTCTGCTGCGGACCGGCCGCTAAAGGTTTTCGGCGACCTCCGAACCGCACGGGATTGGCTTGATACCCCTTCACCTGATCGGCGCCGCTCCGACAAGTAGTCCGCCTTGAAGCGCTAGCCGAAGGTCAGCGAGAAGTTGGCGGTCGCGAATACGATGACTGGTCTGATCATGTTGGCCGCTCCCAGGCTCCCTCAGGTCTGAGGCTCAGGAGAAAGCGCAGCTGAGCTACTTGGAGGCGTGCCGCCAGGCCCGCGCTTTCATGCAATCGTGCGCATGCACGCCTAACGGTCGGTATTGAACTCAGCTTGAGTTGCTCCAGGCTTCACCCAGAGCATCGGCGCCTGACAGGCCGCAAGAGCGAGCGCCATCGGAACGAACCAAATTGACCGCATGTATGTCCCCAGCCCTGTGGCCGCCTAGCATGCGGCTCTTACTCCCGCACAATAATTTGCACGCGCATTGGCTCATGACAAGCACGCGACAGTTGTGGCACTTGGCCGCGGATATCAGTAAGCTCCCAGACGGGAGGGGTGTAATGCGCCTGATTGTGCTGCTGCTTGTCGCCGCAACGCCGGCGATGGCAGCCGACTGCTCGCCATGGACTGATCGGCCCGGCGCCACGATCGAGACCCTGACAGAGCTCGCTCAGAGACGGGGTCGTTGCTGCAAGCACTGCACGAAGGGCCAGCCGTGCGGGAACAGTTGCATCAGCACCAAGTATAAGTGCCATCAGCCGCCAGGCTGCGCCTGCTAAATGCCAGATCCAACCGTCAAACCATGAGGCCGCTACGATGCCAGATATCGCGCCGTTCATCGCCGTTGCGTTAGGTTTAGTCGCGCTTGCCATCGCGGTTGTGAGTTGGAGGCGAGTCGAATTCGCCATCCGCCTGCCAGGCCGCGATGGTGAGAACGAAGTCCTTCTGCCGATCGACGCAAAGTTCCCACAGGAAGACTATCAGCGCCTTCTAGATGCGGCTGAACAGGCGGATGTAGAGGCCATGGCGACGGCGGGTCGGGCGCTGGAGCAACGGATCCGGCAATTCGCGAAGACGATTCGAGAGAAATACATCGTGCCCCCACGCACAACCGACTTCGCCGTCCTCTTCTTGCCGACCGAAGGCCTGTATGCGGAAGTCTTGCGCCGGCCGGGTTTGTTTGAAGATCTACAGCGAGAGCATCACGTTACATTGGCCGGGCCCACGACACTGACAGCACTGCTCAACGCCCTGCAGATGGGCTTCCGATCGGTGGCTATCGAGAAGCGCTCGAGTGAGGTTTGGCAGGTGCTCGGTGCTGTTCGTTTTCAGTTTGAGAAGTACAACGACGTGGTCGAAGGGCTTGGAAGGAACCTGGGGACCGCAGCCAATTCAGTCAAAGAGCTAGCGCGGCGCACCCGAGTGATGAACGGGAAGCTCAAGGGCGTCGAGACGCTCCGCGACTTCTTCGTCGGTGAGAAAACGGGGCGTTGGCATGTTGTCGGTCAGGCGAGACGCTGGGAGCGCGGTTCCCTGAGTTTGCGAACGGCACCTGGACCATCCCAGCTGAGCGCATGAAGGGCGAGCACGGTCGCCGGCGCGAGCATCGTGTCCCAATCACCACGGGCATTGCCGCCATAGTGAAGCGTATGGACCGGGTCAAGCGCAGCGATCTGCTGTTCCCGGGGCGGTCGTCCCAGACGCCCATGTCGTCCATGGCGATGCTGATGAAGCTGCGCCGGATGAAGATCGAGGCGACCGTACACGGCTTCCGGTCGAGCTTTCGCGACTTCGCAGCGGAGAACAACTTCCCGCGCGAGGTCGCAGAGGCCGCGCTGGCCCATGTCGTGGGCGGCGTCGAGGGAGCATACCTGCGCAGCGACTTGTTCGAGCTGCGGCGCGACCTCATGCAAGCGTGGAGCGACTTCTGCCTGACCGGGAAGTCGCCGCAGCAAGCTAAAACAACCAAGCTTGCTAGCAGGCGCCACTGAGTTATCCCCAGTTTTGAATTTAGGCAGTTTACAACTTTTGTGCCCCGCCTAGCGTGTGCGCCCCCTACTCGGAGGCGATCATGCGAGATGAAGCCTTGGCGAGCGTCGAGGCACGAAAGACCTCAAGGCGGACTGTCAACGTGCAGCGCCGCGCCCATACCTTGGACGAATTCGCGACCTCCTTCGGCATCGCGAAATTCACGGTGCAGAGGCTGATCAGCCACGGGCTGGTCAAGGTTATCAGGATCGGCGCCAAGCCGCTGATCCCGGAGCGCGAGGCGCAGCGGATCGAGCGAGACGGCCTGCCGAAGGTGCCGCCCGGCTACAAGCGGCAGTCGGCAAGGGCTCGCCCTCATCGTCGGAGCCGCGATCAGCGTCCGTCTGCCTAAAAAACAAGGCCGCGTCCCGGTGCGAGCGGGCGCGGCCATGAAGGTGGCAAATGAACGGTGTCCCTGTACGCCTGACGCTCGGCCACATCAACAATCGAGGTGCGCCGTGAGCGGGGTGCTGGCTGAGCTGTGCGGCTTCGCCGAGCTGCCGGAAGCGGCGACGGCCATTCACAAGTCCGTGCTGGCTGCGCTCTGCGCCCACGCCTACCACACGACTGGAGAATGCAACGTCGGCGTCAAGACCATGGCGCGCCAAGCCGCCTGCGTCCGCAATTCGACCCGCGCTGCGCTCGACGATCTCGAGGACTGGGGAGCTATCGACATCGACCGTAGCAATCACACGATGCACCGCTATCGGGTAAACGAGGAGTGGCTGCGCGCCCATGTCTACGAGCGATACGGCGGGTCAAGGGCTGACCCCGGCGGGGGTCAACCACTGGCACCCTCAGACTCTGCGAGGGGGTCAAAGTCGAAGGCCGAGGGGGTCAAAAAAGCACCCCAAGGAGGTCAACCATTGCCCCCAAATCATGGATTGAACCATGGATCTAATCATGGAGGGCAGGCAGAGACCGATGCCGCGCGCGGGCATGAGCGTTCGCTGGCGCTCACGCCCGCGCCCAACACCCTCGATAGGCCCTTGAAGGACGATCTCGATCTCGCGGCTACGCTGCTGGAGTACTCGACAGGGCGCCAGTGGATGGACTTGCGCTTTGGCAGCGTGAAGCGCTGGCATGAAAGACTGTTGGAAACCGGGCTTCCAACAAGCCAAGCCGGGCTGATCGTGAGCGATATCGCCGGATTGGCCTGGCAGGAGGCCGACCCGGTTGCGTGTCTCGACGACATGATGCGCCGATATCTCGCCGCCATGGAACCTAAGGGTTCCACGTGAAACCCGTAGCCCCCGATGGAAAGATACGCGGCCGCACACCGCGAGCTGCACGTGGGGGTTTCGGCGCATCTTGGCAGATGCCGATGCGCCCCCATCGTGCTGCTGGTCGCGCTGCGGGGCTCGCCTGAGCGATTTCAGCGCCTCGAACCATGACCTACACGCATCGAGGCGCGAACCCGCTACTGGGGCGAAGGGTCTTCGCGCGACTCCTAGAGATGCTGCCAGGCGGGGCGGTCTACGGACGGAGAGACAAGCCGCGCGTATCGGCTTACGATTGTGTGCGTTAGTGGAGAACGAACATGCCTCACTACACAGCCGGATGTGCATGCGGATCGGTTCGTTTCGAGTGCAGTGCTGAACCTGTTCGCATGTTCAATTGCCATTGCACCCATTGCCAAAAAGCAACCGGATCGGCCTATGCCCCCTTGCTCGTGTTCTCACGCGACGCGGTGAAGCTGACCGGCGATATCAAGTACTATTCGTGGACGGCTGACAGTGGAAGGGTGGTGAAACGCGGCTTTTGCCCGACTTGCGGCAATCCGATTTTCGCCGTGGGCGCCAATCCAACTGTCTGCTTCCTGTACGCGCCAAGCCTTGACGATCCCAAGCTGCACCAGCCGCAGGACCAACGATATACGCGCAGTGCTCAACCTTGGGACAAGTTCGATCAAACCATCACGTGCTACGAGAAGGGACGACCTGCTTGAGGACATGATCGCCGCGCTCGGCTGACAGCCGACAGCCCCCGCAATAAAGGGGCACCGGCGGCCATTAGCAGGTCGTGTGGCCCGTTCGCCGGGTCGGCCGGCATCTCGACGCCGTCGGATGCGCGTGTGATGCTCGGCGGGCTTGCAATCGCATCCTGAGCGGCCGTAGAGTGCGGCGTGCTTGCTCGTTGATCCTGGCGCACGCCGAGGGGGACGATCCATGTCCGAGCAGCACACCCCAGCTCAACGCCGGACCATCGACGAGCAGGCGCGCCTGCTGCTCGCCGATGAGACGTTCGGCCCATTGGTCCGGGTGGCATGCAATGCCGGTGCCTCGTCGAGGCGCCAGCGCGTGCACGCGCTGTACGTCTGGACGCGCATCGCGCTGCTCTATCCGGCGTTGCAGCCCATCGTTTGCCGGGCAGTCGGGCTCGCATGGGCCGAGCGTCTGGGCGAGCTGGTGCCGTCTCACGTCGCCGACGCGACGGTGAAGGACGTTCGCGATCTGCTGGATCGCGTCGCTGTCGAGATCAGGAAGGAGTTTGGGCGATGAGCGCCGTGCCGCGCGTGCTGCCGGACATGCCGCGTGAGCGAGAGACCATCGCGCTGGAGAAGCTGGCGCTACGGCATCGGCTGGTCGACAGTGACGCCGTGGATCAGCGAGAGCGGCGACCTGCTGTTCGATTACGCGCCTGTCACGCCGCCCAACATCGGTCAGCGCCGGCGCCTGCTGCGCGATGAGGTAGTCTGGCTCAAGGCCCGCAGCGATAGCGGCATCCTCGGCGTGTCGCCGCTCCAGCGCAGCGCCAACGCGATCCAGCACGGGCTCGCGACGCAGGTCTCCAGCTTCACGTGGATGAGCAACGCGGCGCGGCCCTCCGGCGTCCTCTCCGCCCCCGGTAAGCTCAGCACGGACACTTCCGACCGCCTGAAGGAAGATTGGGACAACAACTACACGGGCCAGCGTTTCGCGAAGACGGCGGTATTGCCCGAGGGGCTCAAATTCGAGCCGCTCGCATGGCTGTCGGCCGAGGACGCGCAGGTGGTGCAGCGCCTCGCCTATACGGTGCGCGATGTGGCCCGCATCTTCGCGTGCCGCCCTTCCTGCTCGCCGACGAGACGCGCACCACCTTCGCCTCCGCCAGCGCCGCCCTGTCCTACTTCGCCGCGAACACGTTGCGGCCGTGGGTCGTGCGGCTGGAGCGCGCCTTCCAAGCCAGCGTTCTGTCCTCGCGCTATCGCCTGCAGCTCGATCTCAACGCCCTGCTGAAGGCTGACCCCGACGCCTTCGCCGCCTCGCTGCTAAAGCTGCGCCAAGGCGGCATGATCACTGCCAACGAGGCGCGTGCAATGCTGGGTCTACCGGCGCACGCTGACGGAGAAAGCATCACGCCGCCGTCGGTGATCTCAGGCCGGGCCGAGAGCGCCGACGCGCCGCCGCCTCCGAAAAAATGGAAACCGAACGGCCATGCGCACGCCTGAACAGGATCACGCCCTCATCGCCCGGCTGTCAGCGAGCCTGCCTCTGCGGCCTGATGCCGAGCGCGTGCGCGCCCTGCTCGCCGAGGCGTTCATCGCCCACACCGACGATCTGTGGCCCGACGGTCGTGATCAAGGTCCACCTGAGTGGATCAAGTCTCGAACCTTTCCCGCCGAGTACAGCAGAGCTTCGAATCGGACGTGCGATTCCAGATAGGCCTCGTAGATGTATTCCGCTGTCGGCGCTCCAGCAGAACCCTTCCGTGCCAAACCGCGAATAACATCCGAGGGTGCAGGGTCAAAGACCAATTCAAGACGCACGCGCGGAAACACGATGATGCCGCTTTTTGTCGGTCTGATCTCTTCCTCGAGATAGAAGCGCGCCATCGCATTGGATAGTCGGAATACCAGCGGCACGTCGTGATCTTGTTTCCGCCACTTCGACGCGCCGAAGGTTGCACGGATTTCTTTTCTAACAGTGAGCTTCGACATGTGGAAAGTGCTCTCGATACAGCCCTACAAATTTGACGAGCCCACGCTGCGCCACTGCTGGCGTGATGCTATGCAATCGGCTCTTTCACCCGCGTAGCCAAGACGTTAATCAGAGCAACGGCATGACTGAGCACTGAGATAGCGTCGCCTTCGTCATAGGACGCGCGGGCGTGGGCCACACGTACACGCCAACCGTCATTGAAATATTGAAGCTGGGCGGCGGCTTGCGAGTAGAAAAGCAAGTCTTTGTCACGTTTGTCACTTTTCGGCTGCTGCTTCATCGCACCGATCTTCATTGAGATTTGGTCCTGATGATTCTGCCAGGCCGCTTGGTCAGCCGGATATGTGAATGTTACACCGAGATCGTCGCTCAAAGAGCGAACGCCAATCTCTCCAGCGCGCATGGAGTGAAAAACGCTTGCGGTGAACATGCCTGCGGAAAGGCATCTCCCGGCGAGCTGCATTTCCTTGGATGCAAACGGAAAGGCATCCACGGTTTGAGTATCGAACTGTAACTTGAAGAAGCGGGCGCGTTCGGGCGGCACATACAGAACGAGCTTTCCCTTCATTTCTGAGTAGATTGCCTCAATCAGTATCCTCCACTCGCCTTGGGTCTTCGGAAGTTCTGATTTGCGGCTCTCCAGAAGTGCGTGGGTTGTCGGCAACCCGATGCGGTCAGCGAAAGCGGACATGCGCTCAACTCGCCGTTGCAGTTCGGACAGTTCTTCCGTGCTCAGTTTAGCGTTGGGGACCTGCCCAAATTCGACATCGCTTTCGTTCAGCGTCTCCACCGCGCCGAAACGGACGTCTTGGTCCTCAATCTCGCGGGCCATGTTCATGAAAGCGCGGATGTCGAATTCGTACATGGTCATGGCATACGCCGAGAACCCTGTGAACAGCTACCTTAGTTTAGGTTGCATCAACTGCAGCCGAGCCCGCTAGGGGCCGAGAAGCTCGCAAAGCGCGGGCGACATGTCGCGCAAAGTCGGTCCAGAGAGGGGGGCCCCTAAAATGGGAGAATTGGGCGAAACCCAAAATGAGCGCCTACCGCAGCATATGCACGATCTGCCGCTGCGGCAAAGTCGGATACCTGCGCGGCCTCCAGCGCAGCGAAGACCCACGCGACTCTTGCCCTCTTGGGACCAAACCGCCGTTCAATCTGATGGAAATTGAGGCCGCTATAGACGGCAGGTGTTCGGCGTCAGGGCCCTTGTTACGGCTTTAGCATCTTGAGGAACTGAGGATTTCCCGGCTCATCGTCACCGTGAGGGGAACGATATGAGACAGAAACCTGACGCCGGCCGATGTTTACTTCGGCCGAGGCAATACCATCCTGCTCGAACGAGAAAGGATCAAACGACGGACTATCCAGAACCGCCGATTGATACACGCCAGACTAGCCGCTTAACCTGTTCAAACAGATGCGCCACATCCTCTCTTCCAAAGACTGCTGACCTGTCTCAAATGTTCTGACGACGGACAGTCGTCGCGCCAATCCTCGGCATCATGTGCGTAATGATCGGCATCGCCTCGTATTCGCCAACGCTGTATCGGCTTTTCTGCGCGGCCACCGGCCTGGGCGGAACGACGCAGCGCGTAGACTCGGACTCGGCGACCGTCTCCAACTGTACTATCAAAGTGCGGTTCAATACGACGGTCGCCCCCGGCCTGCCCTGGCGATTCGAACCGGTCCAACGTGAGGTGACGGTGCATCTAGGCGAGCAGAAGCTCGTGTATTTCACCGCCGAGAGCCTCAGCGGCCAGACGATCGTGGGGCATGCGGCGTTCAACGTCACGCCGGAGTCGACCAGACTCTACTTCAAGAAGATTCAATGTTTCTGCTTCACGGAGGAGAAACTCGAAGCACACAAGAAGGTCGATATGCCCGTCGTGTTCTTCATCGATCCCGCCTTGGCTCAAGATCGCGAGACCCGCGAAGTCAACACGATCACGCTCTCATATACATTCTTTCGCTCGGTGAAGCCCGACGGTGCGGATGTGAAAGGTCTTAGCCGCTTCTCGGCCTCGAGCCCGGCCGACTCCGACCACGGACGCCAGCTTTTCAATCAGCGCTGCGCCGCATGTCATGCCCGATCGACCAATAAGACCGGCCCTATGCTCGGTGGCGTATTCGGCCGGCGCGCTGGCACCGCGCCCGCGTACAATTACTCTCCCGCTCTGGCCCAGGCCGGCCTCAACTGGTCGGCGGCCAATCTTGACCACTGGCTCTCCGATCCGCGCAAGTTCATCGCAGGGGCCCGGATGCCGATCCGTGTTCTACCCGAATCGGTCAAATGACGGTCGGCGGCGCGCTTGTCGGGAAACGAGGCACCGTTGTCCTGATCCGCCGGGTCGCGTTCATTGTCCCGAGCGGGCTGCATTGCGACATGGAGCATCGCGGCGTTGCCCGCAGGTAGCCATCGAGCCCAGGCAAGGAGCTTCCCATGACCTCCAGCAGCAGCATTCCCCAGCCTAAGGAAGGGCGGACTCAATCCACGATGATGGCCTGGCGCGTACACCGGTTCGGCCCGCCGGAGGCCATGACGTTCGAACGCGTCGCTCGGCCCGAGCCCGGCCCTGGCGAGGTTCTGGTCAAGGTTGAAGCCGCGGGAGTAGGGCCCTGGGATGGTTGGATCCGAGCCGGCAAGAGCGCGTTGCCGCAACCGCTTCCCCTCACGCTGGGTTCGGACTTGTCCGGTGAAATCGTTGCTGTGGGATCGGGCGTTTCCGGGCTGCCCGTGG